>ENA-OWNT01002814-OWNT01002814.1-seawater-metagenome-genome-assembly--contig:-NODE-2814-length-17419-cov-4.270269_pt1 | contig 17419 bp, 15 predicted proteins | sample MGYA00238136_ERZ651165 | MGnify/ENA primary metagenome ERZ651165 (study PRJEB26861, sample SAMN08777766) | seawater metagenome | isolation source: coastal seawater | place: USA: Florida | collected...
GAGTCTGCGCAGGAGCTTGCCGCGAGCCCATGGGGAACCTACATCACCAACGTGTACGGCGAGATCCCACAGGATGCTACGCTGTACCCGTGGTGCATGGGAGATCAATGGATGTTTTACGACACGCTACTTAATGCGAGTAATGTGACGGATATTCCCCCGATTCCGGCAATCTGTCCAATGATCAACACGACGCTGAACGTGACTGATGCGCCAGAGGGACAACGGTACGCACAAAACAATCCGTTTTCACCCGAGCACCTGTCGTGGAGTTGGCACCCGTCAAACCAGACCAACCCTTTGCTGCCGTGGACGCCTTTTGCGAACGCCACGTGGGTTGAGGTCATGCATAGACTCATCCCCACTGACGAAAAGACTGGAGCGTGGTTTTACTTCGCCAAAGGCAGCGGGATTTGGCTGAATATTGGCAAAACCATAGATTTCGAAGCGCACGGAAACGCATATACATTCTTCAACGTGACGGACAACATGGCAACGGGTGGACTGTGCGCCGGCCTCGTCAACATCACGACGCCCAACGAGTGCATGTGCTACCTTGCTGCTGCACAGGGGTATGATACAATCCAATTCATGAAGAGCGCACCTCAGATATGCCCGTACTCAAAGACACCATCCGTTCAGGCCAATATGAACTACGAACTGGTGTCTACGCATCTGCAAGGAGAGTACGCGTGCACAAGCCCGGATGGGCTGTCGCCACTAATACGCACCGGGTGGCTCGGAAGTCGCCAGTGCACGTGCAATGCAACCTCGAGCCCTACACACAACTTAAATTGTGCGGAGGTCCCAGTGTGATCGTTTCTCTCCGTCTACTTTTCAGCTGCGCAGCGCGTGCAAAGCACGAACTTCAGCGAAGATGCGCACACTCTGGCTGTGAGTGTGGTGGTGTGACACAGTACTCGAGTAAGGTACACGTGGAAGAAGATTAGTTAATAGTTAAACCATAGAGTGCACCTACATAGAATTTCTTTCATCAACAGTGAGCGTCGATTGGACATAGAAAATGTACTGCACACACACAAAGCGCGAGTCACAGGAGAAGCGAGGTGTCGAATCGAGGTCCCGCTTATTGGCAAGGTTGACCCTGGCACACGAGTGTGCCGTCGCAATTGGCCACCATCTGCCCATCACACACGCTGTAGTCGAAGACGTCCTGCGTGGTGCCAAGACCATCGCAGTCACACCCAATCAGGAGACCGCACTCATCGCGGCATTTGGTGCACGATGGTGCAAATGAACCTTGGGCGCTCTGAGGTGGACAACTACACTCGTCTCCGTCGCACAGGAGACGTCCGTGGCAATTATTGACCGACGAGCCCGTGCAAATGGTGTGATCGAAGAACGCCTGCGGGACAGGGCCGCCATCGCCTTGGCAAGTGTAGTCGCGCAGCACACCACAATCGTCCGTTCCACCCGAGCAGGAAGAGCTGAAGGATCCCGTAGCCTGTGGCGCGGAATCACAGTCATGGAAGACATTGGTGTTGACCCTCGAAAAAAGTTCCTCTGGCGTCACTACATCGAAGAAGTCGTTGCCTAGCAAGGCAGCCGCTTCCACGACGTCGCTGACGTTGTGTGTCCAAACGTGCACCGGGATGATGCTGTATGACTGATGACATGGAACAACAAGCAAAAAGCCGCAACGCGTCAGTGTTAAAACCAAGCGGTAATTAACCACACAATGCGAGAGACACGCGAGTAATAACTTCACCTCTGGATTCCGAGGATCTTTCGACAGAGAGCGTAGGTGTCGCGCGACGACCTGTGGAGTGTTGTCCCCCCACATTGCTGGTGAGCGACCGCTGATGACGGGTTTACCAGATGCGCTCCACGCAAGTTTTCCATCGCCACCGACGTACTCGTCCCCATGGTATAGAATGACTCCATCCGCGACGCCCAGTGCCAACATAGGATCAGTGCAGCTCGGGCTGCAATCAGTGTCCGCAATATAGTTCACAAGACGCAGATCTGCCTTATGCATGAACTCATTGGTCAAATTGGCGAACGCAGACAGCGATGGATCACCACCCGCAGTGCTGCGCAGGTGATCCTGGGGAAACTTCCCAGGAATGGCGTATCCAACTCCGCTTGGTGCAGCGACAAAGCAGTCCGTGCCTGGCGTGGCGTTATTGTAGAACGAAGACAACACTGAGGGTGCCAACTCCGCCATCGCCGGGCTCACGGTCCAACCCAGAGGCACTTTGCCGCGATCTGAAGATCCGAACCATTGCCCACCGGGCTGTGCGAAGTCGTTCAGCAACCACTGGACGTTGTCGCCATCTGTCATAAGAAAGCTGACTGTGTGCTTTTGCTGCGATGCTTTTGCCTTTTGTTGAGACAATTTGGCGCGTCGCTGCGAGCTCGTGGCGCGTGATTGCTGTAGAGACGACGCTTCAAATGCGGACAATGCGGCTAAATTGTGCGCAAAGTCAGAAGCGTGAATGTAGATGCCAACTTGAGACATAGCATCAACACTTCCACCCTCGTTGGTGCCCCACCCAAAAAACGCAGCAGGAGCAGCAACATCCGCAAAGACCGTTTTCGAAGCGTCACTGGACAAGTCTTTCGTGTTGTCCCAGTACCGGAACGCACCCGCAAAGACTGTCAGATCGACCAAGAAGTCACTCTTCGACGGATCTTGAAGAATGAAAATGCGATTATTCAGTCCACCAGCGCTTCCATTCAACGGGTGATCGTTCAACACATCAGCGTACGTTAAGTTTTCAGCGGCCTACATGCATCAGTTTTCGAATGAGCCTTTGTTTCGCGGCAAGATTAATCGGAGCAGCGTTGTCTACAGACCTTGACGAGAGGCACAGGACCAGCTGCAGCGGTGAATGCGTCGACGTCCCCAAGCTCCACGGCAACCACAACATTGTCGCCTGACTCAGTGAGCGCTGCACAGTACGACAGTGCAACATTCACAGAATCCGCATTCGAGGACGAGTACGTAACATAGCCACCAACGTGGCTGGCAAGAGCCTTCACGGTCCCTGAAAAGTCGTCTTGTTTGGACAGGTCGACGGTGACGTCCCATTTGCTTTGCAAGTCAGCAAGCCATTGGTCTGCCAGTCCTGCATCACTGCCGGTTCGGAAAAGCGCAACGCAATCGCGGGCAATGCCACCTTGCAACGACTGCAACGTGACGCGCTGAGAACTCGAGAGGGACTCCCCGATGCCGAGGACCGATGGCGAGCACGTGGAGTTGGGGCCTCCTAGCGGACGCGGGTATGGTGAACCTGGCAGACGAAATGCATCACCAGCAGTGCGGTGCGCTTGGAGCTGTTGTGCAGCGAAAGTTGCGGCCACCACCGATTTGAGCATGATTGCTTATTTTCGTTGTTCTGAAAGCTTTCGCGAGGGAAAACGGGCAGCTTGTTGAGAAGTTTTGTTCAAGTTTTGAAGAAAAATTGAAAAGAGTTCTCTGTTGTCGGTTTGCGGCCGTCCGAGCAAAAGGTATCCACTCGGCCAACACAATGTGATGCGCTTTTCCTCAACGCCGACCTTCGTTCATTTTAAGAAGCAACTTCAAACATTTGCGGCTCCTACACTGACATTGTTTCTTGGTTTCACTAAGTGGACACGCGATGCTGAACGCGTGCAACCTGTTCATCGAATTGCAGAACGTGTAGGCTACATAACACTGGCATGCCGAGCGTCCCAACACGTGCTTGATCGGTGGGCCAGGTGGCGATCACTCGTTGAAACACCTTGGAATTCGAAGTCGCCATGGGGTCAATACAAATCATGCCAATGTGTAATGTGTGGGTAGGGTGGCGACTGTACCAGCTGCTTTCATTCGGGCGGTTCGTGTGTCACCCCGCTGTGCCTGCAATGTTGACATGTTTTTGCGGCAACACTCGCTCTGATTCGTTGGCACTTTCACGATCTACTTTGCGTCCACCATCATCCATGCAACTTCACGCTACAGACGTTTCAACATCGAATTTGTACACTCTCGAGAGTAACGAGCGTAGTTCGATAAGTAAGTTAGATACCCAACCCCTACCATGCACATCATGCATCCACCCATCCACCCACCCGTCCATCCATCCACCCATTCGTGCATGTACACGCCGCCTTGTCAATTCTTCCACACATCCACTCGCCCAGCGATCCCATCGCTGCTTTCGACTGCGAGTGTGAGTGTGGTGGATGGAAACCTTTCGTCTCGTTCCGAATTCCAAACGTCGTCGAACGTTGAAAAACGTTTGAAAAACGTCGAACGTCGAACGTCGAACGTCGAACGCCGAACGTCGAACGTCGTTGGGTTGGTGTTCAGCGCGTCAGTGCGTCCCCGCGTTGCTGCGTTGGCACTCCTCCCTTGGCACCCCCACAGCCCACAGCCCACATCGTATCTTCGTTTCTCACAAAACTGTTCGCTGGTCCTCCCTCCACCTTATTAACTCGGTCGTAGGTTTGCGTTTGCGTTCCTCCCCCTAGATCTACATCATCGTCCCCTGCTGCTGTAAACGTGTGGAGGTTGACACATGCAGTGTGTTGTGTGTCACTGTCGGTTCGCGGCAGTGCATGCATGACGCGTGCATCCAAACGCCGCGGGCACCATTTGCATCACGCACGATGCGCATCGACACGCAACTCGTGATAGTTCGCAGGGGAGCGCAGATCCGCGCCCTTTCCGATTGCACATCAAACGCATCAAACGGACAGATTGCTGCAGCTGGTGAACGGAAGAAGTGTGTCGGTATGCATTGGTGTTTTGTGTCAGTAGGCGTTGGGTGACATAAGTTTTATGTCTGTGACATTGACAGTGTTTGGGCCTAGGCACTGGCCGCGACCACATCCACAGTGTCGTCCGAATTCGGTGACACCAGCGGTCAACAACTGAATCAGTCAGTAGTCGACAGCCTTGTGGGTGAACTGTGCAACACTGACAATGCACCGTTCAGCCGCTTTGTCGGTAGCAATCATCTCCTCCGAGGAATCATTTGCGGCCGGCAATCTATTCCCTACTTTCTTCGTACCGTGATACTCTAACGCGAACACCGCACCCGTACCCGAACTCCCTTCTCGCAACATGTTGTCTGCAATGCGCTTCTCTGCCACCACCCGCGTCATCGGTAGCCGCGTCGCAACTCGGTCCTTCAGCTCGGAGGTCGCGGTGAACGAGGTGGCACGCGTCATTCGTGGTAAAGTGAGCGGCGAAGAGTCTGCACTCAATGCTGACGCTGTCCTGCACTCCGCCTTGCCCAAGCTTCAGGAACAGCCTGGATTCGTCAAAGTCAGTCGCCAGCTGTGCAAGACCGAATGGGGTAAGTAGCTCTCTCTCTCATCATGTCATATGAAAGGTGTGGAAATTGTTTTTTGAGAGGGCCCTTACCCCGTGTGGTGTGGTGCCTTGTTTGTTTTCAGTCCACGAGTCCAGCATTGTGTTCAACAACATCGACAACTTCAAAGCCTTCGTCGGCAGCGACTTGCACGACGAACTGACTGGACCGACCGGACTCCTTGAGAAACTCGGTGGCAAAGACAGCGTTTACCTCGGCGCCCGCGTGTACGATGAATTCGGAAGTGCTTGAACCTCGATCCTGTAAACTTTATAGTGACTGCTCGTTCCACCGCTCCAAAAACCGTTCTGTGTCATGATGTCAAAAGTGAAACAAAACGGTGCTATTATGAAGAACCACATGACATACCGTAAAGCCTTCTATCAATAGCTTCTGTCGTGTTCCTGCCTCCATCGTCCGTCCATCACACGTAACAGCAAATCGGGTCCAACACGACGACGTAGCATAGCTGATGGCTTGACGATGTCCGACGATCGAAACATCTCTTGCGACCTAGAAAATATATTCCGGTATTTGTTGTACTTATAGTTCGATTCCTTGTACTCCGGTACATATTTCATGGACTTTTGAAAGCTTGTATAATTTTCAAATATTCTGATAATCTTACTTGAAGATACTTACGCTGCACTCAAAGTAGGGTTATATACATCTATAAATAGGAATTATTGGATATTTCTGGGTGGCTTGTCCGATAAAACGATCATACCTATTTGTAGATATCATTGACACGACTGTTAACTCTCTGTAGGTACTTATCTATAATCAGTACTTAACGGAATCTTGTCGTGGCCAGTCGCGTCGACGACTCATTTACATTGGAAAATACCCGTTTATAGATATGCTCAGTTCCTCTAATACTTCACTGTGTAGAACATATCTACAACCAGGAAATAACGTAATTACCGCTGCTCGACGCTGGATTGCAGTAAAAGCATTTATAGATGCCTTTACATATGGTGGATTACTGCTGCATGACTCTTATCTACAATTAGGAAATTGCGTTTTTCATAGTATTTCACCAGCGACCTCCCAACCCAACACGGATTGCGCTGACTTCACAACAACGCTTCTTACCTTACTGCACCACAACGAACGAACGAACGAACGAACGAACGAACGAACGAACACCAACGCACAGCAAGTGCCGCGAAACGAGCGGTGCGTTGGAAGGCGACGGCGTTGCGTTGTCCATCCGCCCGTTCGTCCGTTCGTCCGTTCGTTCCGGTCGTTTGGTCGGCCGGTCGGCCGCCTATTCCGTCGTTCGCCGTCACCTAGTGATCTGGCTGACTGGCTACCTGCCTGCCTGACTGACTGACTGACTGACTGGTAGGCCTCAGTCCCTGTTGCTTCGTTAGCCCTCTCAACAACGCGCACGCACGCGCTGTGTAGTCGTCGTCGCCGTCGTCGTCGTCGTCGTCGTCGTCGTCGTCGTCGTCGTCGTCTTCGAAAGGCGCTCTGCGAAAGACACTGGGTGGTGTACCAATGGGAATGCGGTGTTGGCAAAATGTGACTTTACGAGACTCTCAAGGAGGAAGACGGTGGTGAGCAATGTGGCTTTTAAGTACCGCGATGTGTTGGAGGATGACGCGGAGGAGAAAGGGAACTGCAACGAAGTGGAGGGGGCAGTGAGAGCGCGCTGGGATACAACGCACACGCACAGGTGACGTGCTCGCAGTGTTTGAAGTAGGCGACATGGTTTGGTGGTCTCACGAGCTGGTGAGTCTTGAGAGGGGTGTTTGTTGCTGCGAGAACTCCATCTTTCTCAACCGCTGTCGAAAATAGTAGAAGGATTTGATACTAGAAACTGCTTCGGCAAAGTTGTGGCCACGCAAATCGTTCCAACGTGGGAAGAATGGATCAGTTCGACTTTTGGAGCAACGCGATTCCGACGAGTGAGAAGGAGAGTCCCCGCGACCCTGCCCCAGTCACAGCCAACAACTGTGGCACCTGGACATGGGAGCCCCACCCATGGAGCACTCCGAAAGAAGTTAGTAGGTTCTTACAAAGTCTTGGAGGAGGAGCGTCCAACGGCCGATGGAGAGCAATGGCGCAGTTCGCGATGAAAGAAGGCATCTCCGGGGCGATGCTGCTCGCCAACAGCAACAATTGCACGCAGGTTTGGGAGTTGTTTCGAGGGTTGCAACCACCAATCGGAGATGCCATTGCACGCACAGTTGTCGCTGCAGTGAAAGGAATATTTAGTTCTGGAAGCCAAACTGAAGATTCATCCGTTGCTACAAACGCGAAACGACAAACTCAGAAAAAAGACGATATAGCAAAGTCAAAAGGTCCGAGCATGAAGATAGATGGCCTCAGTGGTGGGCACATCATCGAAGCTCTGGAAGCACACATTAACAGTTTCCAGAGTCGGAACGAAGAACTACGCCAACAGAATTGTGAGCTCCTCAAAAAATTAGAAACCGGACAATCCTTAGCCAGAACACAGAGCTCTGTTGACGCGTTCTTGAGTCGATATGCGTGCCCCATCACGACGTTGGTGATGGAAGATCCCGTATCCTGCCAGGAAGGTGAAACCACGTTCACTTTTGAGCGCTCGGCAATTGAGGAGTGGCTGGCGTCGGGAAATGGCACTAATCCCATGACAAGGCGCCCTTTGGCAAAGACAGATTTGGTGCCAAACAAGACAATGCTGAAAGAAATTCGACAGATTCGGGGATTCTTCCGTACGGAAACGCAAGGCAGAGTTATGGATCGTAGACTAGCGGCTGTGAGACGAGCAGCAGACATAAAAGTGCACGAGGCTGAACGAAAACTGCAGCAACTTCGTAACAAAGGGCAACTTGCGCAGGACCGGGCACTGGCTCAAGTGCAGAAACTTCGAAACGACAGAAGCCGTTTGCAGGCCGACTTGCACATGGCACGAAAGGCTCTGCACAACGTGATGGCAAATGCAGGACAGGTACGTGTGGATGCATACATACGTGTTATCATGCACCAAATGCCTTAAGTATGCGTCGCTGACAATTTGATGCCGTCTATTTGGCCACAGCCAAGACGAGGAGATCGAGTCCGTGTCGTAAATCGGGAGCCATTTCTTGAAGGAAGCGAAGGTAAGCATCCTTTTTCGTTGCGATGTTGCACACATATCGTGGACGCATTTTGTGTTTGGTGTCCGTCAAGCCGAGTGCAGTCTGCATTTCCAATTAAATGAAACACCCGCTAACAGTATCTGCTATGATAGGTACCGTCGTCAACGTGTCCGAAAAGGGACTGAAAATACTATTTGACGACACAGCAAAGCCTATTCTGCTCCAGCCAGATCAAGTTATGCGCCTCGTTGTACCAACCATTGTAGCGGCCCGGGGAAGGTTTGTGATATGTTATTATTCTGCCCGTGATGAGCACACTGTTCGCAGTTTGGGCGGTCCGATAATAATATTGTTGTTGTGCATTAGGCCCAAGACAGGTGACCAAATTGTGGTCGCCGACGCAGCAACCCACTTGTTGGGATCAGTTGGAGTGGTGCTTAGTTTCGATTCAAGGACCCACCTCTTCGCCGTGAAACTAGACGACGATGGCGGTTGCTTTAGCAACGTCGACGAACCCTCCGGACTTGGAGACGAAATGATTGTTCAACTCCGAGAAGGTCAGATCATTCGGTTAGAACAGACACTCAAAACACCACGCCATTCATGCCAATCGCAACAACCACAGCCACCACGTCCAGGAAACTTGGCCCTTATATAGATATGTGTGGGTGGGTGAATGATGTTCCCAGCATGTCCAGGAGCACAGATTAAACTCATGATCAAGAATGCTGAATAATGACTCAATTTAACACCTAAATTTCCAAGTTCGTGCATTCATCAGCTCAGCCAAGTTATGCCGTTAGATCACCGATGGTACAACTCCAACAGTGTGGTCCAACTCGACACTCAGCATTGGTGTTAAGGTTGCGGTACTTTCCATATGTGGCAATGCTTCGATCCTTCGAAAAGTGTACCAACAAAGGGCAGGTCGGGCACGAAAAATAATCTCGTTGGTGGCCCAGTAGTGTTTTGCATTTCGATGGTTTTCACAATAGTACCGCCTCGCCCTCCCGCGTCAAGGCTCCACAGAACCAGATGGGTGGCAGAGAGAGCTGCCAAATGCTTCATCTCATTATCGACCGCCTAGCATGAATGTCAAGTGCGATCACATGAATACGGTGACGTGGGGCTTGCGCCTGACTTCACCGAGAAACAAGAACGCAGCATCCTACCACGAAACGAGGCGATTTGCACCCTGTCAAAGTAGCCGTTAAGTTTGGGTCTTGCTTGAGCTAGACAAACAGCCAAAATAGTCAGCCCCATCGATGCAGTAAACGTACGGCCGTATTCACGAAACTCACCTCGTAATGCACATCGGTGTCCCACAATTGGAGGTCCCCACTCGCCTGAAACAAGCGCGCACGGTCGGTGAGCAGGGTGAGCACACAAAACGACTCGCTCACACACGGATTCGTCGTGCACGAACCAGGCATGTCGCAACATTGTGGAATCCATTCGGGAAGCTTCCGTACGTCACATCTAATACTTGGGCACGTCCTTTAAGAATCATGGCAGGTTTCACTTTTTGAAAAACATGGTCTTTGTCGCGACAAACTTCGAAGATTGCCACCTCAGACGTAATACTGGCCGCTGCAATGAAGCGGCCATCAGCACTAACAGAGATGCTGTTGGTTCGCAGCCTTTTGGTGTCGAAGGTCGACAGCTTTTTCCCTTTCTTCGTCCACAGACGAATGGTTGTGTCCTCCTTGCTGGAGCATGCAGTTAGAATGTAAGGCCGCGCACCAGAAGTCACAAACCGCACAAAATCTATTTTGGCGTTGTGGTCAGTGTCGAACACAACCATTTCCACAGGTTTCTTGTGAACCTTTCCGTTTGAAAATGGCTGTACTTCCCACACATTCACTTTCCTGGATAGTGAGTTGGTGAAAATAACGTAGGCTCCGCAGTTGCTAATTGACATTGCCGACGCCTCGTCTCCTCCAACAGGAATGCGAGCATACGTGTACGATGCTGGCTTTGACAGCAAGCCTGGGGCGTGAAAGACCCTGATCCCATCCTTCGACGCCGTGGCAAGCAGTCGCGCGTCGTCAGAAATATCGACGTTGGTAATGCCGTGAACATGACCTTTAACCAGGCAGGCTAAATTAGGATCCTGTGGTTGCTGCTTCTTTGGTTTAGGCTTGCTCGGTTTCGGGTCTTTGTGCGATGCCTGTTTCTTCGCTGTTGTACTTTGCTTGCTTTCGGCTTTCGGCTTCTTTTTTACCAGTTGTTTCGCCAACTTGTCGATTTCACTGACATCTCCAACGTGCTGCTCCTCTAACAGTTTCTCACGTCGGTCAGTGTAGATTGCAAAACCCGTCAAGAACAGACTTGCGATCACAGCGACTGCGATGTGTGCCACAAGCCACGCGACAACAAACGTCACTGCCCCAACCGCGAGGCGTTTCTGCAGCTTTTTGTCTGTTGTGAGGGCTTTCATTTTGCGGAACACACAACACCCCGATCTCACCGCGATCACAACCAAAGACAAAAGTAGAGCTATTTTCGCGACGGTGCTAATTTGTTTTCGCCGATTAGGTATGGGCCCGTGTTCCGTGCGTTGTGTGTAAAATTCAAAATAGAGACGCTTGTCCTGGCTACCAACCAACCCAAACGCAAACAGTAGTGTCCTCGACTTTCGACATCGAAGCAAACCAACCAAACAGCAACGCCAATCACAACAACAACCAACTGGCAGACCATAACAGATGCCAACAAACGAACGAACGATCGATCGATTGAACGAAAGAACGAACGAACAAACGAACGACGATCGACGAACGGCGGCGCCGACGGCGTTTGCAGATTCCTGTTATTTTGGGGAGCACTTTATACAGGCTGCATGGTCATGATTCCAGGATTCCACGACTTCGTCGCTCAAAAACTCATATTTTCAAATTTTGGTACTGCACTGTGCTCGATCGAGTATACTATCGATTCTAATCTCCACGTTCATGCACTGCACATTTTTTAAAAGTTTAACAATCTGCCGACGCCAATCGCAAAATAACAGAACGAGCGAACGAAAAGCGACCAACACAAAGCGGGAGCGCGCATGTTGTAAGTAAGCAGCTAACGCAATGAATGACGACGGCAACGACGCAACGACACCCCAGCCAGCCGCCGCAGCGAGGGAGGTGGTGCTCGGTGTTGGTGGCGGCATGGCTAGCTACTGCTGGTGGTGGTGGTGCGTGGTGTGCGGTGTGCGGTGTGTGTTCATGCGCGGCGCGGGAAGGGTGTCTCAAGTCTCAAGCGTTGTGGGAAGGCGTTCGAGACACAAGGAGGCATGGAGCAAGGCCAATCACCGGACGACATGGTGTCATGGTGTCATGGTCATGGTGTCATGGTCACGTGTCGTAAACAGAACATAAAGGTGATTGGCCCTGTACGATGCAGAGATGTAAAAATGTCGTGTGGACCAGGGAGTCAAGTAAAGTAGTGCAGTTTTTCGACGCTTGCTCGCAGTCGAATTCAAGTCGTGGATTGGGAAACTGCCGGCGAAATGCCTCTCAACTCTCACAGGCTCACAGCACTCACAGCACTCAAAGCGTCAGTGCAGTGGGCAGTGGGGATGTGGGATGGCTCTTCTGACAGTGAGTGAGAGTGCAGGACTCCTTGGCTCAAAAGCGCAACCGTAAATGTTGACCAGTGGATGGATTATGCCTATCATTCACAGACAGCAAGGGTGCAGGACCAGCAATCACAGCAGATTGCTACACTCACACCCCACAGCCTTCCCAGCGCCCACGCACCCACTGGTTTACCCTGCTCATTTACTCCCTTGTACCTCATTCGCTCCGGCTGGGCGAGGACGACGTTTCCACAGGAGGCAGTCCAACGGAATTCTAGCGTAGAGACGTCAGCGTCACACTGAACACACGGGTCCCAACTCCGTGACAATTATTTCTTGGGTGCAAGAGCCCAAGCAGATGGACAAATTTCTCATGGCCCACCACATATGACCCTCCGCCTCCATCCGCCCAGATCTCCCTCGGCGAACGCAGCTGGAGACGACTCACGTTTGGTTGTTTCCGTGCAAAGCAACGGCGAACGTTCACGTTGTCGTTGCTTGTGCACTCGTTTGCGTGCGACAGACGTGCAGTGCGCAAGCAGCGGCGACGGTGGCGGCGGCCGATCAGCTTTGCGTTTAACCAAGGCGGACGACCAGCTTTTCCCTTAACCAAGAGAACGTACTTTGTCGAAATGAAGCTGTCAACTCGTGGTGGTTTGAGTACCACCAACAACTATCAACAACATTGAGGATGCCAGCAAGCCCTTGTTTCGACTGCTGCAAACTAACTTTGAATATGCATGCAGAATGTTTGGCGTCCTGCTTGGAGCATGAAATTAATGTAGACATTGACAGCATTGCTGACGTAGTGTAAATTCCGTGCATTGGTTTTCGAGTTTGTGTTCTTGCTCCAAATATTGTTGGTCGGTGTGTTGCTGCAAGCTAACACGACTGCAAGGGTCATGATCACGTGCACGTGTTAATTGCGGCAAGCCCGTCAAAGGTTCTTTACAATGCCATTCCTAAACAGATTGGCTGTCGCTGGAACTCTGGTAGGTTTGTCTTATTCCAGCGTCAGTGCTCGATGCGCCAACGACTGCAACGGCAAAGGAGAATGCAATGCCTTCAACCAGTGCGATTGTTTCCCCAATTTTCGCGGCCCAGATTGTAGCTTCCGCATTTGTCCTGCCGGTAAAGCTTTTGTGGACACACCGCTGGGAGATATTGACGGTACATGTTCCTATCGTGCAGGCAATCGTATTATCCGTATCTTAACCTTCCGCCCATTTTGTGTCTGTTTAGGTGATGGTGATGTGGGAATTGATCTCGTTTACATGAAAGATGTGAGCCGGCAACCTGTTTCCGAGCTATACCACGTTGATTACGCTGCGGCACGACCAGCTTTCATGAATACACTTCAATGGGACGAAGCCCACTTCTATGCCGAATGCTCCAACAAAGGAGATTGTGACCCGATAGAAGGAGTATGTAATTGCTACCCAGGATTTGACGGAAGTGCTTGCAATCGAAACACTTGTCCTGATGATTGCAGTGGCCATGGCACATGCAAAAATTACGAAGGCAGTTCGTATGCTGCGTGGGACATCGAAGCAACCACGTATTGTGATTGCGATCCAAGATGGATTGGGCCATCTTGCAGTCTCCGGGCCTGCCGCCAAGGTGTCGATCCGGTGGAAACCGCCAACGTAGACACATCACGTATGCAACGAATTGCATTCAAAGCCATAGGACCGCTTGCCTGGGACGATGCAGACTTTGATATGGGATCGTACCCTCTCGGCGACGTGTACTTCACCCTCACTGCTACTGATGAATATGGAGATGAGTGGACCACCGAGCTCATTACCGTAAAATACGACGCCTTTTTCGCGGGTGCCGAGGACGTTGCTCAGGTCTACTTTCTTCCGCGACTGTTGAAGGACGACGAGCTTGTGGGCAAGCATAGTCGCAATCACGTTTCGCAGACCATTGAAGATGCCTTGGAAGGCCTACCACACAACAGTATGGGCGACGTCACTGTCAGTGAAATCTACTCGATGATCAGTGTAACTCATCTTGACGGTGAATTTGATTCTTTTGAGTTTTACTTCACCAACTACTCCGACTTGGGATGTGGTTTGTCCGATATTTATGGACAAGACACAAGTCGAAGCATCATCGGGTGTGGTCTCCCAACTGCTGATCAGTACCTGGGCGAGGCCACGGGCAACGACCGAAACGGCCAGCTTGACATAAATCAGTATCTGGCCGACGATGTCCCTTACATCATGCTGGTTGGCACGGGGGATCTCTACGATCCACTCAACTACGACTCACCGATTGTTGTAGATGCTACTTCAGCTGACATTCAACCGGGCACAGACAATGCGCAAGGACACGTTGACGTTGGAAATGCAGCTGGCGACGTCTTCTCCTACGGGTACGCGTATTACATGTACCCTCACTACAACAATGACGACTCTGCGGAAGTGCGTTTCCCGCTGTTTGCAGATCCCGAAGTGTCTACTAGTGACTTCTACACGGAGGAGTACTCCTCTTTCTTACTCTTTGATTTCGACGCCGATGTTGCGGACCTGACGACTACCTCCACTGACTACCTTGCTGGACTTTCTCTCTTCACAAGATTTGAGAAAACAACGATTCAGACTCTGACAAGAGTGGATTACTTTTTCCAAAACGAAAATCTTCTCTTGTTCGAAAACTACAAATCTTCTATCACGGTGACAGATTGGGGCAACTTGCTCAATCAACCAGGGTACGACGAAGTTAAAGGCACCACACAAGAGGGGTGCTCTGCAACCGTGTGTGATAATGCATACGAGCTCGTCCGAATAGACGATGTTGGAGCCTACAGGGCTTGGGATATATTGTATCATGGAATTCAGAAATACTTTCTCGGTGATGGCAATTTGGGCTCTGACGCTGAGTTGCATGAGTGTTCAAAGCGTGGATTGTGCGACTTCGAAACTGGGATCTGTGATTGTTTCGCTGGCTACACCGGTCTTGATTGCGGAACGGTAAACGCGTTGGCGTACGGCATTTAGATGCACGACAACACATCAACATGAGATAAAACTTTATGAAAGGATTTCATGACTCGTCGCATCCTCGTTGACTTGCTGAAGCGCCAATCACACGAACGAACATGTCACCCGTTCCAATCTTGGCAAATTTTGTTTGGGATTGGTAAGTTGCGACAATTTAACTCTGTTACTGCTTATGATGAAAAAGTCATCTCACGGTGCACGCAAGTGCATGATTGGTTTTTAGTCGCACACGGTCCGCACAAACATTTGAATGTGTGGGTCCCATCCAGTCACCGGGAAGAATGTTGCACCTGCACAAAACAGACAAATTGAATGAGAAAATCGGTGCTGCCACGCGCAAATACCATTGCATGCAATACTTGACATACTGTCTCTGTTCGTGAATCCTTCGTAACTTGTTGTTGTGGAATCATACACTGCATTTTCATAATTCCCACTTTCACAGTCGCCGTACCGAGTGGCTGTTTTGAAGAAAAAGAAATGTCCGTAACTCAGTTGTGAATCGTGTGAACACGGCCCTTTCCAAGGCAGAGTCTCCACCCATCGCCATTTTGCAGTGTTGGGGTTGGGGTCGTAATGCCAGTCTCGCAATTCGCCATCATCGTCCACTAATTGCACAAACAGGGTATCACCAGTTTCGTAAAACTCGATCTTCAGCTCACTGTTGCACATGAGCGCGTTGATGGTGCTGTCGCTCTCCTTGTAGCACACGTCTCCCTGGGAGCCAACGGCGGACGATGTCAACACTTCGCCACAACCAAACGATGCTACATGCGTCCATCCGTACGAGTCTGACCCGTGCCCACTACTCTGTGAGGAGCTGGCGTAAGTCGTGAGTGTATCGTTTATTGCTTGGACATCATCGGAGAGCGAAGTGTACATGTTGCGGCTCACACGAATTTTCGAGGCAACATCGACAAACTCGCCAGATATTTGGTCATAAACTGACAAACTTCCGGCGACGTTCAAGTCGTCGGTAATGGTAACTGAGCTGTTGATCATCATCTCAGAAGCACCAGTTCTTTGCAGCGCTACGTCTCCGTCGACCCCGAGAATGACGGCACCGCCGTCATGCTTCACGTGCACACCAGAAACACCAGAAGAGTCAACGAGCTGGCGCCTTGCTCCCTCCTCCAGTTCTTTGAGCTTCCGAGCTCGCTCCGCTCTTTCTTCCTCCAGCTTACTCCACAACTTGCGCCAGTGGAAGGATCTTGCGGGAGAGTCTGGCCGGAGTGCTCGGATTTCTGCGTCAACATCGTCAAGTGTGAAGTGGGATAACATTTCCCCATCGATCTTGTGTCGGAGAAACTCAGGACCGAAAAATTCTTGTAGACCCCAACTCTGCAATAAGTCCTGGACACCGGCAGTGTCCATTTCATTCAATGACACAACTTGATTGTCAAACGAGGCAGCACCCGCTGCAAGACCGGCAAGCGCCAGCCCCAATGACACGTGAAACATGGCGAACGAAAGGAGAAAAATCCGACTCGGTACTAAGTTTTCCCCAACTTTTTGCATCTTTAAATTACTGAACCAATCCTTTAGCCCCCTGTGACACTTGTTCCGCTGGACCGCCACCTGTTTCCAAAGAGCACTACTTCTCAAACAGGGTCGTCTCAGCCACACTGTTTGCCTCTCTCGATCCGCACTTTCCTCCCCGTTGTTGCCCCTCGCCGAACAAACATTTTCTCTTGCGTGCGAATACACAAGCAAGTCAGAAACGATTCCAGCCCTTGAGTCTGTGACCTCATCTTTTCTTCGAACAACACTGCCATCGCTCGTCACACCGGCACAGCACCACAACAACAACAACAACAACAACAACCGCAACAAATAAGGCGTAAAACCATCAGCAACAACAGCAACAACGATGAACGACGACAACAACAGCGAACGACGACGACGAACGACGAACGACGACAGCGAACAACGACGAACAACGACGAACAACGACGAACAACAACGAACAACGACGAACGACGACGAACGACGACCGACGACGAACGACCGACAAACACGGCGTTGGTGAGCGAGCCAATTGGAACGGAAACCATCGATTACTATAACCGGATACCTATCCCTTCGCTCACTCCATTCAACAAATCCATCAATGTATCTCTAAATAGGAATTCCTCTAATATCCGTGCCCGAGTCGCTGAACACTCCGTTGAGATTACGGCGTCCGCCCGAGCGGGATTTGGGTATACAGCCTGTATAGATCACCGGAAGGCGTAGTACATGGATAGTGCATGTCCTTAGTACTGTGTGGTGGTGTGGGTAGTGCAGTGCACTCCGGAGAGTGTGATGTTTGGGTGTGTGTGTGCGGGATCGATCGCTGACGCTGGCGAGAAACGTCCGAGCCGTCGAAGTTCGCTGACGTTGACGACGTTCGTGCGTTCGTTCGTTCGTTCGTTCGTTCGTTCGTTCGTTCGTTCGTTCGTTCGTTCGTTCGTTCGTTCGTTC
>ENA-OWNT01002815-OWNT01002815.1-seawater-metagenome-genome-assembly--contig:-NODE-2815-length-17403-cov-8.267055_pt1 | contig 17403 bp, 12 predicted proteins | sample MGYA00238136_ERZ651165 | MGnify/ENA primary metagenome ERZ651165 (study PRJEB26861, sample SAMN08777766) | seawater metagenome | isolation source: coastal seawater | place: USA: Florida | collected...
ATCCGCATGATTAACGACATGGGAATTCAAGTTTCTGAATCAGCTCCTGATGCAGACGAACTTCTCATGCAAGAAGCAAATGCCGATGAAGATGCTGCTGAAGCTGCAGCACAGGCACTTGCTACTGTAGAAAGTGAAATTGGCCGCACAACTGACCCTGTTCGTATGTACATGCGTGAAATGGGAACGGTTGAACTTCTTACGCGTGAAGGCGAAATTGAAATCGCTAAGCGTATTGAAGACGGTATTAATCAGGTTCAGTGCTCTGTTGCTGAGTACCCAGAAGCCATCACTTATCTACTTGACCAATGGGACCTTTTTGAGGCTGAAGAAATTCGCCTAAGCGATATCATTTCAGGTTTTGTAGACCCGAATGACGACCAAGATTTAGCACCTACGGCCACGCACGTTGGTTCTGAGCTTTCAGAAGAAGAGCTTGACGACGAAGATGACGACGGTGATGAAGACGACAGCGATGAAGATGAAGGCGGTGTTGATCCTGAACTAGCTCGTGAGCGCTTTGCTGAGCTACGTGAACAGTATCAAAAAACGCGCGCTGTTATCGAGAAGAAAGGTCGTGCTCACGCCGACTCTCGCGAGCAAATCACTGCGCTTAGCGACGTGTTTAAAGAGTTCCGATTGGTACCTAAACAATTCGACCGCATGGTAAGAAACATGCGTGAGATGATGGACAAGGTTCGCATCCAAGAACGTCTTGTTATGAAGTTCTGCGTTGTTAACGCAAAAATGCCGAAGAAAGACTTCATTAAAGCGTTCGCAGGCAACGAAACATCAACGGCATGGTTACATGAAGCAGTAAAATCTGGCGCGGCTTACGCAGCAGATTTAGCCATTAACCAAGAAGAAATTGAGCGTTGCATCAGCAAGATGAACCAAGTTGAACAAGAAACTGGTTTAGTTATTGCTGATATCAAAGACATTAACCGTCGCATGTCTATCGGTGAAGCGAAAGCACGCCGTGCGAAGAAAGAGATGGTAGAAGCTAACCTTCGTCTTGTAATTTCAATTGCGAAGAAGTACACAAACCGCGGACTTCAATTCCTTGATCTTATTCAGGAAGGTAATATCGGCCTAATGAAGGCGGTAGATAAGTTTGAATACCGTCGTGGTTACAAGTTCTCTACCTATGCAACATGGTGGATCCGTCAGGCAATCACGCGTTCAATCGCGGACCAAGCTCGTACTATCCGTATACCTGTGCATATGATTGAGACTATTAACAAGCTTAATCGTATCTCTCGTCAAATGCTTCAGGAAATGGGTCGTGAGCCTACACCTGAAGAATTGTCGGAACGCATGCTAATGCCAGAAGATAAGATCCGTAAGGTTCTGAAAATTGCAAAAGAGCCAATCTCGATGGAAACGCCTATCGGTGATGATGAAGATTCACATCTTGGTGACTTTATCGAGGACAGCACAATTATTCAGCCCCTCGATTCTGCAACTGGCGGTAGCTTGAAAGACGCTACTCAAGAAGTTCTAGCAGGCCTAACAGCACGTGAAGCGAAAGTACTGCGTATGCGTTTCGGTATTGATATGAACACCGACCACACGCTAGAAGAGGTAGGTAAGCAGTTTGATGTAACGCGTGAGCGTATTCGTCAGATTGAAGCGAAAGCGCTTCGTAAGCTTCGCCACCCTAGCCGCTCTGAGCAGCTTCGCAGCTTCTTAGACGAATAGTAAAAAGTAATACTTCGAATAAAAATCCCCGGCCTTGGCTGGGGATTTTTTATGCCTACACTTTATCCAAGATAATACTTTAAACACCCGCACGTAATTTGAAGATTCCTCAGCGGTAACTAAGGGTTTTCTAAATCCCCTTAGACACAAAAAAGCCTCCGAATGGAGGCTTCATAATGATAGACGTTATGCTCGGTGCCTACTGCTTACACTCTAAATTGCTTTGCAATTGACTCTAGATGTTGCGCTAAATCTGCAAGTTCATTACACATGCTACCTAGTTCACCTGAGCGGCTTGCAGTTTGCTCGGTACGCTCATGAATTTCATCTACGTGGCGTACAATATCAACAGCAACCGTACGTTGGTCTTCGGTGTTATGTGCAATTTGCTCGTTCATCTGATTAATGCGGCCGATAGTGCTAGTAATAGTTTCTAGGCTGCTACCGGCTTTATTGGCAGTCTCAACACTGCTTGTTGCCTGTTCAGTACCACGAGCCATTACTTCTACCGCAGAATGGGCTGCATTTTGTAGCTGCTCGATGGTGCTTTGAATTTCTTCAGTAGACTGCTGTGTACGTGAAGCTAGCGTTCGTACCTCATCAGCAACAACCGCGAAGCCTCGGCCTTGTTCACCGGCACGTGCAGCCTCAATCGCCGCGTTAAGTGCAAGTAGGTTAGTTTGCTCAGCAATACCTTTAATTACATCAAGCACAGAGCCAACTTTGTTTGAATCTGACTCAAGACGTGCAATTACGTCAGCGGTCTCACGCACGTTCTCAGCAAGCTGCTGAATGCTGGTTACCGTCTGCTGTACAATTTGACGGCCTTCACTTGCCGCAGACGTCGCTTCATTAGCGTCGCTCGCTGCCTGTGCTGCACTGTGTGCCACGCCATCTACCGAGCCACTCATGGTATCAACCGCTTTTTTCGCATTAGTCGCCGATTTCTGCTGAACGTCGATAGTACGCTGCGTTTCTTCCGTTACACCGCGAAGGTTTTGCGCTAGGTTAGACAGTGGCAAGCTAGCTTCAACAACGTCTTTTACAACGCCTTGAAGTTTATCCATAAATTGGTTGAACCAATAAACAAGCTCACCAATTTCATCTTCACTTTTCGTTTCAATACGTACCGTTAGGTCGCCGTTTTCTTGGGCAATGTCTTTTAACGAGCGAACAACATCGTCAATGCTTTGCTTGATACCACGTACAATCGGTACAGCAGTAGCAAATAATAAAATGGTTACGGCGATAGTAAGAATTACACCCGTGCTGATAAGCGAGGTATTTGCTGAATCAGTATTTTTGAATGCTTTTTCAAATGCAGCTTGCTGTGCGTCTCTAAAGCGCGTCATCGAGGCAATAACGCCGTCGTATGAGCCATTCATTTGTGACGACAACTCGCCAAGGCGGCTAAAATCAGCGGTTCCGTTAACCATTGACTGCGACACATCAAACGCTACTTTAAAGTAATCTTCAAAACCTGAAGAAATGCGCGAGATCTCAGAACGAAAATCTGGGCTTATGGATGAAATTTGATTAAGGCCTGTTTCCACTTCAGCAGCTAGGTCTTGTGCAACTGCTAGTGTGTCTTGATCGCCCGTTGTTACGGCGCTTGAAAGTGTGTCTCGCACTTTCTGCATGTCAACAAGCGTTGAAGCGGATAGCTGTAGCGCTGGGAACTGTACCTTTTGTACCTTTTCAAGCGTAGCGCCGTTATTTAGCGCCGTGTATACGGTGATAAGCAAAAATATGATAAAGCTTAACGCCGCTATTCCCGGAATTAGAAATATCTTTGTCGCTATGGGCATTTTCTTCAGGAAATTCATCAGCTATCTCACTGTTTTATTATTTACATCTACTTTCAGGCTAACCCGAAAATACCTCTTGTTCTATTATATCTTCTTATTTACGAAAAACTTTAATCTAAATTAAAAGGGTCGCGCTTTATACAAGCGCAACCCTATCTTCACTACTTAGAACGTGTAGTTCGCACCTACTTTCAGTAGAGTCGCATCGTTTGCATCGTTCAGGTCGTCAGAATACCAAGTAACGTCGACTTTAAGAGCAAAACCTGGCTCAACGTCGTAACGAAGACCCGCAGTAACAGCCGAAACATCAAGCTCTTGCTGCGCTGCAATACCACCTGCGGCTTGTACTAAACCTGCATATGTTGCATCAGTTACTGCATCACCCGTCATAATTGTTGATGGAAGACCAGCAACTAGCGCTAGTTGGTTTGCATTATCAGCCTCTTCTACTTCATAAGTAATGTGTGGCGTGAACTTGCCAAGACGTAGGCCTGCGGTGATGTAATACGCTTTGTTATCAGCAATAACAGAACCATCTACTTCAGTTTGTGTAAATTCTGCACCTACAAACCAGTCGTACTTGTCGATATCTACCGCTACTTCAAAGAAGGTTCCTGTATCTTCATTTACGCTAAAGCCTTCAGCCGCGGCGCCTGCTGTTGGAACAAACGGGGCGAATTGGCCTAAACCAGCAACAAAACCGTCAAACTCTGGGTTCTGAGCGCTTGTTTTACCACGTGCAATAAGCGAGCGAACGCTAAACCAATCGCGAGTGGCTTCTACAGACACTGCAAGTACGTTTTCAAGCTCAAGTAGCGCAGGTGTGCCTGAAATTGTTGTGTTAGTTTCAACACGACCCGCAGTAAACTGTGCGCCGTATTCCCAATCGCCAGCGTAATTTGAATAATCAACGCGCACACCATCAATGTTGTTAAAGTCGATGCCATACACCGCATCAGGTGGTGTTAGCCAGTGATAAGAATAACCAACATCAAGCGATGCAGAATATTTAAATAGCGGCATACGTAGGCGACCAGCACTGATGTTTGTATTGTTGCTTAGCGCATAGGTCATGTACGCCCATTCAAAGTCTGCGTCGTAATCGTCGCGACCACGTCCAACTACCTGCGCCGTTGCAGATAACTTATCGCTAACTTCTCCACGTACTTGCAAGCCAAATACGCTTGCAGGATCGAAGCTGAAATCATCGTCATAGTCGTAAACAGTCTCGCCATCGCTTAGCGTCATACCGCCAATAAGGTTCGCGAAACCATTAATCTGTACGTCTGCCATTGCAGGTGCCGCCAAAAGGCCAGCCATAGATAACATAGCTAATTTGGTTTTCATGTGTGTTCCTTTAAATCTTTATTTGTCGGTAAACTAAAACGTAGCAACTACACGAACGCTGTCGTTTACTGCACTTGCATCTACATAGCCAATTGCACCCGCGTTTGCCGCTACGGCTGCAACAACGTCTGCATCGCTCGACAGTGCTTTAGGAGGCTGACCCTTACCGGTGAATACAAGCTTCGACCAAAACGCAGTTAGCTGTGCCGCTGTCTTGTTCAACACTTTACCGTTGAATTCATCTGTTGCCGCCGCACTTTCTTCCAGTGCAATTGGCTCTGCTTGCGTGCCACTTGGGAACGCTTTCGCTTTATTGAGGAATAGACGGCTGATGCTATCTTTGTCGAGGGCGTCACCGTTACTTGGATTAACGATAACTGCTACTTCAGCAAAAGCCACGTTGCAGCATAGGCTTGCTGCAAGTATCCATTTCTTCATGATGTGTCCTCTAAACTCTACTATTAGGTTTCATGCTCTTTTGCTTATCAACTGCTACTCTTCGTAGGCAGGTGTTAAGCGTTGCGATATCTTTTATGCTAATTATCAGACAACGAAGTAAGTATTAGTCACAAAAGCCATATTCGCCAATTTGAGCATTAAGTTTTTACTGTTTAAAAATTAACAACTTATACAAGCGTTTGAAATTGGGCGCAGTTTAGAGGAAGGGCAAGTTTAATCAACTATACAATTGTCTAATGAATACGTTCCAGCGTATTAACTTGCCATTTTTCGATGGCTAATTGCTAGCCATAAGAAAAATAAGTGTTATATATCAAATATATAAAAACATATACTTTTATATGAAAACGAATACTTAATAATATTAGGGTATAGTATCAAATACCTGAATGTTTACTATTTATTCGCCGTAGCGCAGCATGTTTGCATAAAAAGCGAGCAAACACAGTGTATTGGCCCGCTTAAGTAAACTATTCCCCTTTTTTGTAAGGTATATCTTTTTCAAGTTTTTCTATTTCCTGCGTTCGCATAAGTGGCGAACCGGTATTTCTTGCAAGCCAACTGTAAGCAGTAGGCACAACATACAGCGTCATGAATGCAGACACCAACACACCAGAGAAAATTACCATACCGATAACCATACGGCTTTCAGCACCAGGGCCTGAAGCCAACACGAGAGGCAGTGAACTGAAGACCGTAGTAAAACCTGTCATCACAATAGGACGTAGACGCTGCGCTGCGGCGCGTTTAAGCGCCTGCTCGAACTCCATTCCTGCATCGCGAAGCTGATTAGCAAATTCAACAATAAGAATACCGTTCTTAGCTGCAAGACCAATAAGCATAACTAGGCCTATTTGACTGTAGATGTTGATGGTCATATCTGAGAAGAATAACCCGATGTAAGCGCCAACAAGCGCCAGCGGAACGGTAAGCATAATAACCAAAGGATGCACCCAGCTTTCAAACTGTGCAGCCAATATAAGGTAGGTCACTGCTAACGCCAAAAGGAACACATAGACAAACGAGTTACCGGCTTCGTTATACAGCTGCGACTCGCCTTTATAGTCTATCGATACGTTATCTGGTAATTCCGTTCGAACAATATCTTCAAGGTACGCTAATGCCTCGCCCAGTGTGTAGCCATCGGCTAAATTGGCAGAAATAGTAACTGCACGCATACGGTTGTATCTGTTTAATCTTGACGACGTAGCCTGTTCTTCAAAAGTAAGTAAGTTATCCATAGGAATAAGCTCACCGGTACGCGAAGAACGCACATACAAATTTTCTATACTGTTGGGGCTTCTAAAATCATCTTCGATACCTTCAATAATAACGTCGTATTCTTCACCTCTGTCTAGGAAGGTAGACACTCTGCGCTGCCCTAGCATCACCTCCAGTGTTCCGCCAATGTCACTTATTGAAACACCGAGGTCAGCCGCTCGGTCGCGATTAATGTTCACCAATAATTGAGGAGATGTTTCTTTGTAATCTGAATCAAGGCGAATGAGATTGCGATTTTCACTGGCTTTCTCTAGCACAGTATCTCGCCACGCAACCAAGTTTTCATAAGTATCACCCTGCAATACAAACTGAACAGGACGTCCAAAGCCACCACCTGACACACCACTTCGCATAATGGCGAATGCACGAACATCAGGCACGGTATTAAGCTTTGCGCTTATTTCGTCCATGAGCTCAAAGGTGGAAAAGTCTCGCTCATCCCAATCTGCTGAACCTACAATAGCAATACCTGCATTGCCGCCAAACCCCGGTGTGCGTACCAAAAGACGGTTTATTTTTCCGTTCTCACGATAAGGCATAAGTACGTCTTCAATTTGCTTGAGGTTTGACGCATTGCTTTCAAAGCTGGCACCTTCTTGGGCATTCATCAAAATAAAGAAGTTACCTCTATCTTCTTTAGGTACAAACTCGCTAGGGACACGTTCAGAAAGCTGCACTAAAGCAACTACCGCTACAACTAGCATGATTACCATAAGTAATGGCTGATGAAGGGTTTTGCCTAAGCTGTTGAAATAGCTGTTTTCAAGCGCGCTAAACCGCTTATCCATCCAGTTGCCAAAACCCGATGAACGCTCACGTTTTTTCAGAATTTTAGATGCCATCATGGGTGATAGGGTAAGTGCTGTGAAACTTGAAAATGCCACAGCAGCAGCAATAGCTAGCGCAAATTCAGTAAATAGCCTACCAATATTCCCCTCTAAAAATACCAAGGGTACAAATACGGAAATAAGGACTAACGTGGTAGCAATAACCGCAAAACCTACTTCTCGTGCGCCGCGATAGGCTGCAAGTATTGGTGGCTCACCCATTTCAATTCGACGATAGATGTTTTCTAGCACAACAATGGCGTCATCTACCACCAAACCTATGGCAAGCACCATGGCCAACAACGTCAGCAAATTAATTGAAAAGCCCAGTGCGTACATTACGATAAACGCGGCAATAATGGATACTGGCACGGTGACAGCAGGAATAAAGGTGGCGCGCACATTGCCCAAGAACAGATAGATAACTATCACAACCATCATCATGGCGATAGCAAGTGTTTGATAAACTTCATCAATGGATGCTTCGATAAACACGCTTGAATCGTAACTAGGTACAATAAAGATATTGTCGGGTAACGACTCTTCTATACGTGTAATTTGCTGTTTTGCAGCCCGAGCTACGTCTAGCGTATTTGCTTTTGATTGCTTGATAATACCCAAACCGATCATGTTTACGCCGTCACCGCGAAACTCGGTTTCATCGTCTTCAGCGGTTAGCTCTACGTTGGCAATTTCTCCCAAGCGCACTAAATAACCGTCACTCCCCACCGCTACAGTAAGCGCAGCAAAGTCGTCTGGCGTTAAAAACGTTCTGGCTACGCGCACTTCAAAATTACGGTCAACCGATTCTACTTCACCAGCAGGTAGCTCAACGTTTTCAGCGCGAATGACTTGTTCCACGTCACTGACAGTAATACCACGAGCGGCCATTGCATTGCGGTCTAAAAACACCTTCATCGCATAACGACGGCCGCCGCCAATTTGCACACGCGCAACACCATCAACAATTGATAGCCTGTCTACTAAAAACCGTTCTGCGTAGTCGGTAAGTTCCATGGTGTTTAAATTGGTACTTCTTAGGTTGTACCACACCACCGCGCTTTCATCAGAATTCGCCTTTGACACTTCAGGCGGATCGGCCTGGTCAGGCAAATTATTTAACGCGCGGCTTACGCGCTCGCGTACATCGTTCGCTGCAGCATCGATATCTCGGGAAAGCTTAAATTCAATCGTAATGTCCGAACGTCCATTTCTCGACGTCGACGTGACATTTTTTATGCCTTCAATGCCTGAAATACGATCTTCAAGCAGTTGCGTTATACGTGTTTCAACAATATTTGCTGAAGCGCCAGTGTAAGTTGTAGATACCGACACAATGGGCGGGTCAATGTCGGGATATTCACGCAGTGACAACATCGACACTGCCACAATACCGAAGATAATAAGAATAAGGTTGATTACCGTCGCAAAGACCGGGCGCTTAACCGATACGTCAGACAATAGCATGATATGCGCTCCTATCGGTTTAAGACATTAACAGGCGACTGGTCGCGAACGCGAAGCGTACCTTCTGTGATCACTTCATCGCCTACGCTAACCCCTTCAATAATTTGTACGAAGCCTGGACGACGCTCACCAATCACCACCTCTTGCTGATGTGCAACATCGCCTTTCACCACGTAAACGAACTGTTTATCTTCTACGGGTACTAAGGCTTTTTCTGGCAGCACCAGTGTATTTAGCACGCGTTTTTCTACAACCACAGTAAGCAGCATGCCGGGGCGCAAACGGCTGTCTTTATTTTGAATAGTAGCGCGCACACGAATAGCACGGCTTACCGGGTCTAAACGAGTGTCTATATTCGTAATTTCACCTTCAAATGCTTCGCCAGGATAGGCGACAGACGTGGCAGACAATCTCTGCCCTTTAGCAACGCTTCCCAAATGGTTTTCAGCTATGCTGAAGTCAACTTTTACTACGCTAATATCATCAAGCGTTGAAATGGTGGTGCCCGGCTGAACCAATGAGCCGATACTAATCTCACGATTACCTAACAAGCCGCTAAACGGCGCTCGAATTTGAAGGTCATTAAGCTGAGCAATGGCGATATCTAACTGCGCTTCAAGGGCTTTCACTCGGGCTTGCTGTTCATCTAACAGCTGCTCAGAGGTTGCATTAGTCTGGCGCAGGTCAGCAATACGCGTAAACTGGCGTTTTGCCTCGTCGATATTGGCTTTAAGCTCTTCTACTCGAGCGCGCTCTTCGATGTTATTTAATTGAACAAGCAGCTCGCCTTCCATTGCTTTATCGCCATCTTCAAAGTTGATAGCTTTCACGGTTTCGGTAACTTGCGCGGTAATGTTCACCGATTCGTTAGCAACGGCAGTGCCTAACGACTCTATAGTAATAGGTAAGGTTTTCGTTTCAGCAATTGCAGTTTTCACCGGCGTTGCGCGCGGACCTCGTTGTCCTGAAGCTTGCTCGTTTGGCAGGTTTAAATACACCACTATGGCAGCGAGAAGTACAACACCAATTAAAAGTGGAGACACTGAAATACGTGAAGACATAACCTTTCCTATAGGTAAAATACTGTTCGGCCGTTAATCCAAGCAGTTGACATGAAAATTTCGCTTGAGAGTGTGTCATCAAGCGGTTAACTTACATGCTGTGTTGTTATTTTTACTTACGTTGTGCAAAGCACATTTTGAGCACGACGGTTTTGCACGTCTTTGTTACGAGTATTTTACCCAATTCGATGTCATTCTTATTTCGCTTATCAGTAATTTTCGCGGTTTTAACGCTTTTAGGCTGCTCAGAATCTATTCCAAACACGCCCGCGTGCCGCATGCATAAAAACTTATCTAAAGTGCATCTCGATTCATCTGCCGATACTTTCAAAGCCGCTGCCTGTGTCATTAAAACCAATAACCGTTTACTGCTCATTCGTCATCGCTTATCTGGAAAGCTAGACTTTCCCGGTGGGGGGCGTATTGATGGCGTTTCTGCGGCCTGCACGGCGCATAGAGAAACATGGGAAGAAACGGGGTTTAACGTTGAAGTACAGCAGTTTCTTGGACAAAGTAGCAATGGCTTACTACTTTTTGGGTGTTATACCGACGCAGGGCTAGACGTATTACCAGAAGTATTCGACGCACCTGCTTGGGCTACCGTTGAGGTGACAGCACTAGAAAAAGTAGACCCATTTTTACTCACCCATGATGATTTACGCTTTGCAGATGACTTGGTTGTACTTCGAGATGCATACACAGCATATTCGGTAAAATAGCTTGGCTATAAAAACCGAGTAATAGCCACACGCTCTAGCTAATAACAATCTGTACTGACAAAGCGTTGTTCATTTCAAAGCGTATTGGTAAATTGTGCGCTTACACCTTTTAGGAGAACGAGCTTGTTTTCACTGCCCACCTTAAGCCTTAAAGGCAAAGTATCTGATGAAGAGTGGCAAACCCGAGTAGACCTTGCGGCCTGCTACCGCCTTGTGGCAGATATGCGCTGGGGCGACCTTATTTACACCCATATATCGGCAAAAGTGCCTGGCACCGACCATTATTTGGTTAATGCATTTGGCCTAACCTTCGATGAAGTAACTGCGTCTAACTTAGTTAAAGTAGACTTGGCGGGCAACATTCTTGATGACACCCCTTATGGTATAAACCCTGCTGGTTTTACCATACACAGTGCTATTCACGAAGTTCGTCACGACGCCCAATGCGTCATCCACCTGCATACGCTTGCCACCATTTCCGTGGCGTCGGTAAAAGGCGGCTTAAGGCCATGGAGCCAGTACTCTATGTTTTCTTTACCTTCACTTTCTTATCACGAATATGAAGGCTTAGCCGTAGATGATGGCGAAAAACAGCGCCTACAAAATGACTTAGGTGACACCAACCACATGCTGCTACCTAATCATGGTGGCCTTACAGTAGGCCCTACCGTTGGAGACGCATTTATGCGCTTCTACGATTTACAGCGCGCGTGTGAAATTCAGCTAGCGCTAATGCAGTCGAATGAAGACATTATTGAGATCCCTCAACCTATTATCGACGGTATATACGAACAAGCCAAAGTGGTACACAGCGGCGAAACCGGCGGGCAAAAAGCATGGCCAGCCATGCTACGTAAAGCCTACAAGCTTGACCCGAGTTTTTGCGAGTAACCCTTACTTTAACGGAATAACATCAACATAATGAAAGTCACAAAAGTAGAAATTTTTGATATTGAATGCCCTAAACGCCCACAGTGGAACCCGGTTTTTGTGCGTGTTTACACCGATGAAGGGTTAACGGGTGTGGGCGAAGCCGGCTTGGCCTACGACTGGGGTCACAGTGCAGCTGCTCATATGATTAAAGAAATTGCTGAAGCAATGCTGATTGGCTTTAACCCGTTTCACACCGAGTTATTGTGGTCGCGTATGCTGCGAGAAGGCTTTTGGGGCTTAGGCGGCGGCCCAGTTATTTATGCAGCAATGAGCGCTATTGATACTGCACTTTGGGATATCAAAGGTAAAGCATTGGGCCTACCCGTATACGAACTATTGGGTGGCAAAACAAACGGTAAATTACGCAGCTATGCAAGCCAGCTGCAATTTGACTGGGATAAAGAAGTTACCAAACTGAATGACCCTGCCGACTATGCGCGTGCTACTGAAAAAGCGTTAAAAGATGGCTACGATGCCGTAAAAGTAGATCCTATCGTTTACGACAAAAACGGAAACACCCATTTCGATAGAACCAAGCTTTTCACTAAACCAGAGCTAAAACTATTTAAAGCACGTCTTCAAGCTATTCGAGACACCATGGGTGAAGATGGCGATATCATCTTTGAATGTCATAGCTTACTTGGCGCCTCTACGGCAATTCAGCTGGGTGACATTGTAGAAGAAATTGGCTGCTTGTATTACGAAGAGCCGGTTAATTATCTGAACTCAAAACTACACGACAAGGTAGCGAAAAATGTAAGAGTTCCCATTGCAGGCGGCGAGCGTTTATATCACCGCTGGGATGTACGCCCTTATCTTGAAGACCAATCGCTTGACGTGCTTCAGCCTGATGTTGGCTTATGCGGCGGTTTTACTGAAGCGAAAAAAGTGTGTGACTACGCTGATATTTACGATGTGCGCATTCAGGCTCACGTGTGTGGCGGCCCGGTAGCAACGGCGGCTAGCTTACACTTAGAGACGGCTATTCCTAACTTTTTAATTCACGAGCATCACACCTACGCCATTAAAGATTGGAACCGCGAACTTTGTCTTCAAGACCCACAGCCTGTAAATGGCTTTATTGAAGCGCCAGATACCCCTGGAATTGGCATAGAGCTTAACGATGAAGTGGTATATCGCTCACCGAACATGACGGTGACGTCGTTAAAATAATAGTTCTACCCAAATGCTAAAAATCAAAAAAGGGTTAACGTTTTAAGGTTAACCCTTTTTTTATTGCAAAAACGAGCTAGTTATAAGACGTGCTATTTGCAAGACGCATAGTTGTGAAGGCGGTACCATTTATTCGCGTTGTCTGTAAGCCACGCTTTTTGTAGCGCACCATCATATCGCTCCGCCATATGTTTGAACCCATTCCACAACGCAACATATGGCATACGCCATAGCGATAGTGGGTAGTTACTTGCAAACATAACATTTTGCCCTGACGTTGCGTCTACTAACGCGTTAAACACCGAGTTTGCGCGCTGCCATCGCCAGTTTCTGTCTTGCATTTCAAGGCCAGAGAACTTGAACGCCACTTGGCCCGTGTTCGACAGTAACTGAATATGCTGCTGCCAATTTTGGAACGCTCTACTGGCAATATCTAACGGCGCGATGGCTGTATGGTTAACAATAACCTTTAACGCCGGGTTACTCTCAACCACGCGCAATAACGCGCTTACTGCCTGAGCGTTTGATACATCAAACTGCGCGTCAAACGACAGCCCTTGTTCACTTAAATAAGCCAAACTATGACGCGTTTTTGGCGAACGAAGAATGTCGTAGGCATCGTCATCAAGAATATGCCTTACTCCCACTACAGCGCTGTAGCGTGCTAGTTTACTGATATGCTGTATGGCCGAATTTGCAGTTACATTTATACACGCCACACTTTTGAAAGGCATAGTGCAGTGCTGTGTTAAAAACTCTACTTCGCGCCAAGGTCTTTCGTTATCAAAACCGGCTTCAATATGTACAAAGCTGCGTAACTGATTGTGTGATGCTAGTTTTAACTGCGTCTCTGTTCGAAAGCTGGCAATTTGGCTTTTATCAGGCCAGTAAGGTGGGTTGCTAGGCTTTAGCCAATCGTAACGCCCTTTATCTAGCGCAAACAAATGAATATGAGGGTCTACCCATTCATCACGAACTTCAACCGCACTACCTTTTACGGTCATTGCGCAGTATACCCGCCATCGACAGCGTGCAGACTACCTGTAATAAACGATGCTTTTTCGCTGCATAGGAAATAGGTTAACTCGGCAACATCTTCAGGCTGCCCTAGTCTACCGATAGGCTGTGCAGCGGCTTCCTCTTTCACCACTTCACGCTTATTTTCTCCAGAAGCCGCAACGTATTTATCTATGGCGTTATGAAACAAAGGCGTTTCAATAGTACCGGGGCATACTGCGTTCACGCGAATATTAAAAGGGGCGTAATCTAGGGCCGTTGTTTTTGCCACCGACGCCAGCGCCGACTTTGTTAGCCCATACGCAAATGAATTTCGTTTGCCCACAAAGGACTGATCTGATCCCATCACCACAATGGCACCAGCCCCCTGCTTTTTCATTACTGGAAGCGTGGCTTTAATGGCGCCATAGGCACCTTTTACATTAAGGTTAAATATTTTATCAAGCAGTGCTTCATCGGTATCTTCAATGGTTGCCGACACATGCATTCCTGCATTACATACCAAGGCATCTATACGACCGTGCTTTGCAGCAACCTGTTCTATTGCCCTTGCTACATTGGCTACAACGCTTACATCGCAGTCAACCCACTCAGCATGTGGAGGTGTAGCGTCAAAGTCGCGAATATCTAGGTTAACTACCTTATAGCCATTACTTGAAAACACCTCGCAAACGGCTAAGCCAATGCCAAGGCTTCCACCAGTCACAACGCATACGGGATGCTGCTCTCTCATATAACACGCTTCTTATTAATTTAATTACCAGTAGATAAGCATGCCAAGGCACAGCAGAAAAGCAAGTGCGATATGTGATGAATTGCCTTGGCTGTTGACCTATTTGCGATGTTTTCTGAACGCAATATAAACCAAATTTATTATTAACTTTCCTTTAACGGGCTACTCTGACTATGCTTTTTATGACTATAATAGGCAAAATTAAAACACTTGTTTGAAAAAGGAGTCATCCATGCCTCTGTACCATGCCCCAACAGCTGATTTTCAGTTCCTTCTGAAAGACTGGCTTGGACTTGATGCGCACTACGAAAAGCTAGGTATTAGCGATTTCGACAGTGATTTGGCCAATGAAATTATTTCCCAAGGCGCGAAGTTCGCACTTGATGTTGTTGCTCCTCTTAACCGTGAAGGCGACGAAGAAGGCTGTAAGCTAGAAAAGGGCAAAGTGACGACCCCTAAAGGCTTCGCTGAAGCATACCAAGAGTATGTGGCCAACGGCTGGAATGCGATGCTAGGTACTGCAGAGTACGATGGCCAGGACCTACCGTATACCATGGCAGTTCCGGTTCATGAAATGCTAAACGCGGCGAATTTAAGCTGGCGTTTAACCACTATGCTAACCGAAAGTGCAACGCTAGCGGTGACTAAGCACGCCAGCAAAGAGCTGAAAGATATCTACCTTGCTAAGCTAATTAGCGGCGAGTGGACTGGTACTATGAACCTGACAGAGCCACACGCGGGTACCGACCTTAGCTTGCTTAATACTAAAGCTGAGCCGCAAGGCGACGGCAGCTATAAAATTACAGGTAACAAAATCTTTATCACCGCCGGCGATCATGACTGGAGTGAGAACGTTATTCACCTTGTACTGGCGCGTCTTCCTGATGCACCGAAAGGTGTAAAAGGTATTAGCTTGTTCCTTGTTCCTAAATTCCTACCAGACGCTAACAACGCACCAGGCGAAGCAAACAGCTTATCTGTGGGTAGCATTGAGCACAAAATGGGGATTAAAGCGAGCCCAACCTGTGTAATGAATTTCGATGATGCTACTGGCTGGTTAGTAGGTGAAGAAAACCAAGGTTTAGCGTGCATGTTTACTATGATGAACGACGCGCGTTTCCAAGTAGGTATGCAAGGTCTAGGTGCTGCTGAAGCGTCTTATCAGGGTGCGCTTACTTATGCACGCGAGCGTGTTCAGTCACGTGCGCCTCAAGGTATTCAAAACCCTGAAGGCAAAGCTGACCCTATTGTATTCCAACCAGATGTTGCACGTATGCTATTAACGCAGAAGTCGTTAATTGAAGGCTGTCGTGCGCTATCGCTGCTTTACGCGAAGTTTATGGACGTGGAAAAGCTGAGCGACGGTGAAGAAAAAGAAAATGCCGACAAAGTTCTGCAGTTCTTAACGCCAATTTGTAAGGCATTTATGACCGATATGGGCCTAGAGACCACTAGCATTGGTGTTCAGGTATTTGGCGGTCACGGCTTCATTCGCGAATGGGGCATGGAGCAATTAATGCGTGATGTGCGTATTGCTATGCTTTATGAAGGCACTAACGGTATTCAAGCACTTGACCTGATTGGCCGTAAACTAACGCGCGATGGCGGTCAAATGATGGAAGCAACGTACAATGCATTTAGTGCATTAGTTGCTGACATTCAAAATGCAGAAGACAAAGCGCTTGCTCAAGGCATTCTAGACGACTGGCGTGCATCGGCATCGGACTGCTTGGGCATGGATCCAACAACAGCAGCATCAGCTGCCTGTGATTTCCTGAACTACACTGCATACTCGCTAATTGGCGTATTGTGGTACAGCATGGCCGACACGGCAGCACGCGGCGACAATGCTGTACTTGCTGCGTCGAAGAAAAAGACACGTGATTTCTACATTGAACGTCTACTTCCTCGTCGCGATGCACACAAAGCAGCGTACCTTGCGGGTCCTGACAGCACACTTGCCATTGCTGGCAGTGAGTTCGATTACTTGTAAACGTAAGTAGATAGTCCTGCCAAATAAGCAGAGCTGTCGTCACATCGTAGATACAAAAAGGCCGCCTAATTCGTCAAGAATTGGCGGCCTTTTCCTTAGCATTTATACATTTATATCGGGCTTATATTAGCGCAGGCACGATAGCCGGTAAGAGGCCAGTTCGCTACTCTTCGTTTGCAGCCACGTTTGTCGTAAACGTATCGTTAAACCAGTCTTCTAACATGATTTTTTCGTAGCTCAGCGTGTCTCCGCGATTTTGGCGAATATTCGACTCCATAAAATTCATGTCTTTCAGCTGCACTTCTTCAGCACTTGAGATCACAGCGCCTTGCTCATCTGACAAGGTGTAGCTAAACGTCATTCGGGGAATATCTACACGTTGAATAACGCGTACATCGTTGGCCGCACCTACGCCAAACCCCACAAATTGACTAGGCCAAACCTGACCTGCCAAATCAACATTCGTTACTGTCATCGTCAATTTTTGTGACTCAGGTAACTTCGATGCAAGTTCAACAATGTGCTCTTCCAATGCCGCTAGCGTGCGTTCGCGAAATCGCTTTCTCGATTCATTGGCAGGACGTACATCGGTATACTTCTCTGCATTTTCCCATGTTACTTTCACTTCGGCCGCATACACTGGCGAACTAGCGAAAAGCAGCGGTAGCGCCACCGCACTTCCTAACAAGGAACATAGAATGACTTTATTCACGTTGAAACTCCTACATAACCGCTACAGGTAAACAACACTTGTTCATCTGTCGGTTACAACGCCCCATTGCTAGCTAGCAATAACTAATTAGGCGATTGCAAAACCGACGACTGCTTTATGATTAGGCACAACTGTGCCCTTTTAGTTCCCGTAAAATTTGGGTTTATATCGT
>ENA-OWNT01002816-OWNT01002816.1-seawater-metagenome-genome-assembly--contig:-NODE-2816-length-17393-cov-4.878147_pt1 | contig 17393 bp, 21 predicted proteins | sample MGYA00238136_ERZ651165 | MGnify/ENA primary metagenome ERZ651165 (study PRJEB26861, sample SAMN08777766) | seawater metagenome | isolation source: coastal seawater | place: USA: Florida | collected...
GGTCATTGGTCGTTGGGTCGTTGGTCGTTGGGTCGTTGGGTCGTTGGTCGTTGGGTCGTTGGGTCGTTTCGGTCGTTCGTCGTTCAGCGCACTTTTGTCACGGCGTCACTGCGGCTGCAACAGTTAGTTAGTGACTGCAACTAACTGCAGCGACGACGACCGACGAAGGGAACAAAGACAACGACCTCGATGCAACAGTGTTGGTTGTTGAACTCACCTACAGTCGTATTCTACACTGTGGTGTGGTGTGTCGACGTCGGTTCGGGATGAGTTCTTTCCTGCGTTCTTTCGTTTGCTCGTTCGTTCGGTCGTTCGGTCGTTCGGTCGTTCGATCGATGGATCGATTTGGCAGTAACCACATTATCATTAGTCACCACTCACAATAGCAATCTGTGCGCACTGCTGCAGTGTTGTTGTTGTTTGTTGGCGTGTGAGCGAGCGCAACATTGCATTGCTAACATCAGATCAATGTCAGTGTCTTACAAGTTACTTGAGTAGTTAGTCGACTATCTGTCTGTGCTCATGCTGCGCAGCGCTTCGATTGCGCGAACCATAGCGGCGATTCAATTTACACCACACAATCTGGTCTATTTAAATCAACGATAAGCTTCAGCATTCGGTGGCTTCCGGCGATTCTCGCGATGCTGATGCTTGCGGACCCACAGCGTTGACCGTTCGCGCGAACGGTGCTGTGAAGCGACTGCATTTATTTACAGCCCATGCCCGGAGTCCAGCAGATCCACCAATCCAACGACGATGGAAGAGTGAGAAATGTCGAGCGACGGGTCCGAAATTTTCAGTTCGAGATGCTCGTCCAAGATCTCGCGGAGTGCACGTACATAACTACACACATGTTGCGTTTTCATTGCGTGAAGTGAGCAACTACGCGATGCAAGACGAACAATGAGAGTGGCGTCTGCACAACAACACCACGTACGCTGCAATCACAGGTGGTGCGTTGAATTTGATCCACCGGTCCACCGTGACAATGCCCTGCTGCGCCTTGTCGGGGGAGAAGTTAGTTTTGCCTTTACGGCCTGCCCGAGCAACGCAAAGACAGCGATGACGACACGAAATGCGCGGGATTTACTCGAACAGTTGTTGCACCGCACCTTTGTTTGATGGCATCAGAACGCCAAGCTCGCCACCGAACAAGAGCAACGCGTAGGGCTACCAAAACCAACAAAAGAAAGAAAGTGGGACGGTGGTGAGACATGCATTCGAAGCAACAAAGCCGACGTTTGCGTTAGCCACGCGTACCGGGATCGTCGACACTGTTGAAATGTAAACTTTGGACGTTTTGACTTTCTCGTTGTACATGAGCCAAGGATTGCGGTCGACCTGAATGGCAACACACGTTCGATTTTAGCGACCACTCTCAGCCACGACATCGGACGCAAAGACAATGTGTTCTCCACCTTCTGCTCGTGGAACAGCACCGAAGACGGATGGAAGAACACCCGCTGGCGAGGGCGCAGATCTTCTGGGCGGAATGCGTGATCTGCGTTAGCACGGGGAGTATTATGAATAAATACCGGAGCTCACGCGCGCGGAGCGAACAACATGCGGCAACGAACATGAAGCTACGACACCACTGGTCGCTGATGCGTCGTTGTTAGCAGCGATCTCCTCCTAACGAAGTGCACAACAGCGCCGCGAGTTCAAGACGCGGGCAACGAGCAACTTGAAGAACGGAGTAATTTTCGCACCTCCTTCTTCTGAAGCTGCCTTCTTTGTTCGTAATCGAAGCAATACACGGGCAACGTTTTCGCCTGCTGGTCCACCGCAAATGTGCCAACTCCTGAAACGGCCACCGAGCACGCAACAACACACACATATGAGCACGAAGTGTCTACGCGGATGAAGACGAGGCAACACGTCAGAACGGAACCTGAAAGCCGCATGAACTTTTCTTCGTACTTCACGCGAGCCACGTTCGCGTATAGGCCCGCACAGAGGCACGCCAGCGTCAATGCGGCCATTTGCTGCAATTTCCGCAACGATTTACACATTACTTCGTGATGACGTATGAGATACAAGCCAACGGTGACACCAACAACGAACCCGAGGCGCACGAGCGTATTTGTTGCACTCAGAGTTGATGTCCAACGCTTTGCGGACACTGGGCAAGAACTCTGCGCGCACCAATTCCGTTGCGTACTGCGAACGGAGCTGCACCGCATTGGCCAAGCTGTCGTGATGAAGAAAGTTTTCGCGGCACCTACAAGACAAGAAGAATGTTCGCACACACAGAGTGTGAAATACGGATATGTCACTTGAACTCAAGGATAACAAAACAATTTTTACAAGGGCATCGAACCAATTTCGACGCCTTCGACCTGCCGGTTGCTGCTGAAATGCGCGAAAGGCCTGCAGACAGCACACGATGGTGACCCAAAGAGCCGAACACAGACCGTCTTGCGAAGGAGAACTCGCAAGCTTGCCTTCAGATAGGACAAGTGGTCACTTTGTTTGAAGAAAAACCCAGCATCTTTGCGGGCCTTCTGCACGGCTCCTTTTGGCTGGCTGCGATCGTCGAAGAATATCCCCCGCACGCTCATGCATCTGCGTCGACAACATAAGGATGAAATGCCGTCAGTGGCAAAAGTAAAGAGTCTCACAGCCCAAACAGCTTGAAGAAATACTTACGCCACAACAGTGAGGACAGGCTCGATGCAGCACAGAAGCGATCCGTAAATCAGACACTTGGCCTGCGGCGGAGGACACATACGACCTTACACCATTTGCGCAGCGACAACAGAGCAGGGCAAGGATATAGATAGCTTACGTAGCGGACATCCAGCGGCATATTCCCAAGGTGCTGGCCGAGTGGCGTCAGGCGTGGCACGTCTGGCTTTGTTCCTACGCACAATACCGCAGCAAAACAATGCATCTCAGCTGTGCGCCCGCGACTACCCGGGTAAGTGCCGCCGAACGAACGGACCGTGTGGGGCTCGAAAGCGTCGTTTACGAACTGCACAAACTTCTTGCAGCAGGTGCATTGCCTGCCAATCGAAGAGTGGATGTCAAACACTTTGCCTGCGAGCGCGAACACCAAGGATGCCACACTCACCGCAATGATACTGGACTTCTCCGGCGGATCAAGTGCGTTCTGCAGAAAGTCGACCTGCAAAGTAGTGAAATCGAGCATTGAGCATCATGCCACGGCATCGCATTGTCCACGACGACGCTTTACCGGGTTGCCGAAATTCAGCTTCATAATTTGCAGGCACAACTGCTCCAAAGAAGTACGACGAATCTCCGGCTCCTGGTAACGTGCAAGGAACCACTTGCCAACGGAAGATCCACCGTCTGACTCCTCGAAATCGTCGTTCATGCTCACGGCCTGCGGCTTGGAACCACCGGCGTTCCCCTTTCGCATGAAACATTCGCCTGGCATCAAGCGGAAGCAGTAGCCGCGGCGGACACGCCCAGCACGACCTTTACGCTGGTTCGCAGAGGCCTGGAAGATGTTGACGAAGAAAACGTAATGGCGAGGCTTGCCTGATGCACGGACAACGTTTTCAACGCCGACGACAGTTTAAAACAATCGCTCACCTGGCTCGTCCAGCACTCAACTAGCTCGCTCATCTGACTGCGAGAATTGAAGCGCATCTCTTTCAATTTCAGCGAGTCAATCACGAACACACAATCGTTGATTGTGATTGAAGTCTCCGCAATATTCGTGGCGAGCACAACCTGCAGGAGGGATACATGCTTCACCGACTTGTTCTTATTCGAAGAAGGCGACAAGGACAAACTTACTTTTTGCTTTCCAGTGGGCGGACGCTGGAACACGAGCCGTTGTTCTTGGCCAGGAAGGGAGCCATGGAGCTGTAGGTTTAGGCATGGCAAATTGTGATACAATGTCTGTGCGGTGCAAGAGTTCAAATGCTGAAGTGCAAACAATGTGGCGCAATTGCACACCTGCAGGACCCATAACTGGTCACTTTGTGGCAAACTCTGCAACGTCTGCTGGCATCGATCAATTTCCCATTTACCTGTCACCACACGATACACATGCGGTAATCAGTTACTTGGTCCGATCAGTTACTTGGTCCAGCGTTGATCATCGTACCGGGCAGGAAAATAAGAATAGCTCCGGCGGTTGCAGTCGGGACGCGTTGTGGCGATCGTCGATCCCCTGCTTTCTTGCTGCTCTGCTTCGAATCGCGAGCGGCAAAAATAGGCTCGCCGGGCAACGAGTGCGCGCCAGTCACGAGTGCTTGCACCTGAAATGGGCAGGCAAACAATTTGTCTCAAGAACGCACCACAATAAAGCTATTGGTTCTGCACACATGCTTACCAGAGCCGCTATTTGATCGTAAGGAATAGCATCGCGGTGACTCCAGAAAGGCACCAACTGGCGTGCTCGATCAAGTCCTCCGGCCGCTAACAGCATTCGGTTGCCACCAGAAGCCTGTAGCCAAGCAAGGCATCTGTGAATACGCATCACACAACAAAATAAATTGCACGCCGTGGCGTCGCCAAACCTGGTTTGCTCGCTTTTCGAGGTCCATCGTCGGAAACCTTGGAATGTGCGCAATCAGATCGTCCTTCGTAGCAGGTGCATGGGTTTAACTGGTGCAGCGTCGACACGCTAAGGGCCAAGCAGAAGCATTTCACGAACCAGATAGTACGCTGACACGGGGAACGTTCGACCGGGTACTTTGACTGAAGGGCATTGTTTTGGCCCACCGAAGTAGTTGATAAACTTTTCTGCATCCAGTGTCGCACTCATCAGGACGACCTGCATGTAAAATAACCCGATTAGCTCAGATATATGCACAAACTTACAAAGTGACAACATGTCGTACCTTGAGGGTCTTGTTGCGCTTCAGAACCTGCCGTATGAGGCAGAGCAAGAAGTCTGTGTTCACATCTCGCTCATGCACTTCGTCAATTAGCAAGTGAGTGATGTCACTGTTTGCAGCTCCACTCGCAGCAAGATCTTGCAACTGGAATAAACACACGGCACAAACGATGGTGCATGATGCATCGGTTGTACGAACGACACAAGATCACAAGCCATGACATACCCGGCGAAGAACTACTCCTGTGGTACAAAACAACAATCTCGTACGGTCGCTGGTGCTGGAGTCACCGCGAACGGCGTACCCGACGACATCACCGCATTTTTCGCAGCGTTCGTCGGCAACTCTTGACGCGATGCCGGTTGCTGCAATTCGGCGCGGCTGTGTGCACACAACGGAAGCTTCGCCGGCAGTTCCCGTTTCAATGCAGTGCTCCAGGATATATTGTGGAACTTGAGTGGATTTACCACATCCTGTCTCACCTTGGACCTAGTCACATGGTTGAACAGTGGTGTTCAAGATGGGTGGGGCTCAAACACACAGTGGGCGACCAACAGCGTACCAGCAAAACTTGTGAAGTGTCGAGCGCATCTAATATTTTGCGACGGAACCCAAAAACAGGCAATTGCTTCCGAATGCCTACATGCCGAATGCCATGAGGGTTAGATGAGTACGCGGACAACGCGGTGACATGTTTCAAGGCATTGCAACGAACCCGACATCTTCTGGAATGCTGTGGAATTCTTCGACACCTTTGCGGCTGCTTCGGCGCGTAAGTCATCGCTCAGTTGTGGAAGCTTCTTGCGATGTGGGTTTCTGCGCCTGCCCTTAGAATTGCGAGATTTGCGAGTTCGACTGTCCCCGTTGGCGAAGATGTTGACATTGCGGCGGTCCAACTCCACGCGGTTAGTGTTGGGGCTGCTTTGACTATTGGTCTCCGTCAAAGCTGCCCTGGCCGCCTCAAATTGCTTGTTGACAATGATGGGATCCAGAGATACCTATTTTGACGGACGACAAGGCAAATCAAGCTCAGCAACGACGATGGTCTTCACGCCTGGATGGGAATCAGCAAAGCGTCCCTCACCTCAACGAAGAAGTCAGCAAGCCAGTACTGTGTGGCTGCGATGCCAGCATCTGGAAGCGAGGAAATGTGCTGCTGGGCCAATTTGCAGTTCACGTAAAACTGCTGTGCTGCGGTGAGAGCGGTGTTGCTGTACAACAAAGCCACGGAGTGCGCCTGGGAGCCTTTGGACGCCGGCGACGGTGCGCGGTCGACAAGGACATGCAGGAAGCCTTGGCCGTCAACCACGGATTCTTCCACGGGAAGTCGCAGCAATGCGAGAAAACGGGCTGCTGCGCCGTCGTTGTCATCTTCACCATCAAAGTCGAGCTTTTCCAAGGACCCTCCTGCCTTCTCGTTGACCTTGAAACACTGAAAGTCATCCGCGTATATTGAATGACACGCTTCAAACTCAGATATAATCTGCTCTCGGAAGTCACAACACTGATCAGTTGTCATAGCTGCAAGCGCCTGGCCACAGAGAACGACATGCAGATTCGATATCGATCATACGTTTGTCGCCACGGAAGCAATCACAAGGCCATTGCTGTACCTCGCGAGCTTCAGTTGTTTGGAGTTTCCCCAGACCCCGGCTCTTCTCCTTCGAGTGTTGCATGAAGCTGCGACGGAAAAAGTCCATCGTTTTCTCGAAATTTGCGACGAGCCCTGGTCCCTTTTTGTTGGAGGCAGACAACGTGGGCGCGCCGAACAAGGCCACAGGGGCATCGACGTGGCTGGAGTATCTGCGACACGCACATGAGATGCAAATATGAAAAGATGTCCTTGACACTTTTGCAACAGTGGTTCGAAGCAACTACGTACGCGTTGACGACGTCAAGTGAGTTGCTAACGAAAAGCTTTCGGAGTTTTGCGGGGATTCCTTCTGCGGACGGTTGCTCCTGTGCGCCTTCTGCTGGCGATGAGTCACCCGCACCGGACTCTCGCTGCTTTTTGGCTTTATCGTGGTGTGTCACTTCCAAGTTGAATCCGCGAGGGTCGAATGCCGGTGGCAGATCTTCTTCATTAAGCTTGATGAGTAGCCAATCGACTGCACATTGGATTCTGTGTGAAGATCAGCAGTGCACACATTAAAAATCAAGTGTACGCAGCACATCTGCGCATATTGGGACGCACCGCTTTTGCCGATTCTTCTTCGAAGTCACTCGGAGACAGCTCAGAGCCTCTCGTGCTTGGGCTTTCGTGAATCCCAGCGAAACAATTTCATTCACGTCTGATGTCTCAATGTCAGACGTTGAGCTCTCTTTGTTGCTGTGGGAATGAATTTGCTGTCTCAGCAGAGATTTTTCCCACTCATCGTGGAAGTTGTGGATGATTTGCCGGAGACTATCACACATGCACGCATCGAAGTCAAGAAGCGCTTGCCGCACACCACAATGCTCACATCCGCAACACACCTCTGTCGGCGTCTTGACGACAGCATGATGTTTAGATGCCTGGCGCGTTCTCGTCTGGCATACGCTGCTTGGCGATCTTCGTATCTTTACAAAAATGAACACGCGAATGGGCACAACAATGTCAAGGCTTGTGACGTGCAATTGTGCGGGTGAGGCGTGCGGTTCAGCAAAAACAAACGTACGCCTTTTGCTTCAGTCGACGCGTTTCTTGCTTGAGCTTCTTCTCGTGCTGTGAAGTTCCGGTGGTTAAAGTGAGCTGTGACGTTCCATTTGCCGTCGACGTGCCTCCAGCGGGAGCCGACGATTGGGACTTTTCCGCAGCCTGAGGCTTGCTGCCGCCACCCTTTAACCGTGCAGCAGCTTGGTCCTGCAGTACAGAAAGTTCGCCAGCACAATGAATCAGACAGTGCTGGTGTCAGATGATGCCAAACAACTGCAGTTGCGGCGATTGCAAACACACCTGCAGACTTTTCCACGTGGTCGAGAAAGGTTCCGGAAACTGTCGGTTGAATGGCCGATTTCCCGACACCTCAAATAATGCCTGTGCCGCGCAAGACAACGTGAGACAGGAAGCCTGCCGACCAAGGACCAGCGCAGCAACATCACCAGCAACGGCACCAGCAACAACGTACCAGAAGACAGGCATTCTGTTTCGCGAGTCCTGCTGCTGCAAATGTCTCTCGCGTGTAAAAGAAGCGGTCCTTCTCCTTCTTGCCTTTGGGGTCTGCCATGATGACTCGCCCCGTGAACTGTCCGGACTTCTCGCCGGCGGACGAGGCAGCGCCGCCCTGCGCATTTTTGTCCTTAGCTGTGAACTTTGGGCGGGGCAGCTTATTCTTTTGGCAATACTGTTGCAGCAGTTCCGACGGGAACCGCTCTGCCTCTTTCCGCCACATGTCGGCGGACGGCACGAATATCTCTCCGCGCGACTTGCGCACGGCTCCGCCGCCCTTCTGCCGGTGTCCGCGGCCCACCTTGCGTGGGCCTCCGACGAGCACGGGTGCTGCCTCCTTCTTGGCGCTGGACCCCTTCTTGCCGCCGTTCTTCTTCTTCTTGGCTGCCTCCTCTTTGGCCTTTTTGGCAGCCTCTTCCATGAGCTTCTTGGCAGCCTTTTCTCGCTCTGCTGCTCTTTCGGCGCGGCTGGCCTGCTTCTTAGCCTTGTTCGTCATGGGCGTTCCATCCGGGAGGAACTTGGGCCCTTTCTTTTTGCGGCCGCCTCCTTTACCCATTGTGGGGGAGCGAGGAGGGAGCCGGTGTTGTCAACCGCAGACGGCGTCAAGTGACTTCGCGCCCGCCTACAAATATCTCTTTCGCGAGTTACCCGGGTAGAGTCGTGGGCACACAAAGTGCGTTAATTTTGTGGCCAGACAAATATCCCATCTGTACAAGCACACACGCGCACACGCCCGGAATATACAAACACCACGGCATCACAAACGGCCAATGATCTACGACCAACGGCACCACAACCAAGGAATGCCTCTGCAGCTCTTCCTGCGTGGCAGGCCCGTCTGCTCCTTGCTTGGCAATTTTCGTAATGGGCGTTCCATCCGATAGGAGCCAACTTCGGCCCTTTCTGTTGCTCGGCCGCATCCTTTACGACAACGACGACGGTGGCCGGAAGACGTTGAAATAAATAGGAAGTAGACAACGTCGTGGACATGTTCGCTGTTGTTGGGGTGGTTAAGTGGCAGCGCGGATGCGAGGAGGCATGGTTCGAACGACAGCGCAACGATACAAACAGGGGAACGAGGGGACGAGGGAACGATTGAACGATTGAACGAAGGAACGATTGAACGAAGGAAGGAAGCATCGATTGAACGAAGGAACGATTGAACCAAGGAGCGAGGGAATGAGGGAACGAAGGAACGAAGAGACAGAGAAACAAAAGGAAGGGAGGAACGGAAGGAAGGAAGGAAGGGAATAACGTTTCGATCGTTCATCGTTCATCATCCCTCCACCCTCCATCCATCCACAAAACCGCGGTGGCCACCGCACAGCAACAAAGAAACAAACGAACGAACGAACGAACGAAGTGAACGAAAGCGAACGAAAGCGAACGAAAGCGAACGAAAGCGAACGAACGAACGAACGAACGAACGAAAACAGAAAACAGAAAACAGAAAACAGAAAACAAAAAACAGAAAGCAGCAAACAACGAACGACATCTGAGGCTCAACGACACCGTCGAAGGGGTCAACGACGACGACACAACAACGACAACGAAGGAACAATGAACACAGAAGTCCCTATTATGGATACAACACCACAACCGCTCACCGCCGCATCATAACATCGGGAAACGGGAATGCACGGAATAGTGCCGCCAACCGCGTTGTATGTATCCATATATGGCACTTCACTGCATTGGCACACATAGAGTTATGGAATAACACGCATTGCCAATTGCGGGTACATACACAGTGACCTCAGAGATGATCACAGTGTAAAAAAGTATTAGTCCCGAAAGCGGATACAGCGGACAATGGGAATAAAGGTGCAAACCAGTATCTATAAACGGGAATATGCGTAAGTACATCAGTGAGTGAGTCGATGTATGTGTGTGTGTGGACACTTCGTCATTACGACAGACCGACGGACCGACCGACCGACCGGTCAACAAAGGCGTTTCGGACGCCGTCTTCATTCACCCGTCGTCATTCACCCGTCGTCACCCGTCAGTAGCGCCGTGTTGCCGGTCGACAGTCGATGTTCGTCGTTCCGGTCGTCGTTCCGGTCGTCGTTCCGTTCGTCGTTCCGTTCGTCGTTCGTCGTCACCCACTACCACGACCACCATCACCACTATCAACCACCACCACCACTATCAATCACAACCACCACGACCACCACAACAAACAGTCACCATCCAAAGATGAGCAGTCAGCAGTCAGCAGTCAGCAGTCAGCAGCAGCAGCAGCAGCAGCAGCAGCAGCAGCAGCAGCAATGGGACGGCGGCAGGAACACATACATAATACAAACAAACAAACATACATACATACATGGCCAAAGGTAGCAAGAGCAGAAGCAGAAGCAGCCAACAGCGGCAACAACAGCAACGACGACGACGACGCACTGCTTGACTACGAGTGCCTTCGAACTCACTCACTCACTTACTTGCACTTTCTATCACTGTGTCGGCACTTCCAACGAACTTCAGGTAAGGTAACTCACAAACCCTGCAATAAGCAACCAGACGAGCGAACGAGCGAACGAGAGAACGAGCGAACGTACGAACTTGTTGCTTGACATCCAAGCACAAGCTCGCGTGCCGAGTTCAGCATCTATCTGCCGACGTACATGCGAAAACCTCTCCACACGAAGACGCGAAGACGCCAAGTGGCACAGCAGCAGCAAGCGCGAGCATTCGCATGTTCACTGGCAGATGGTGGGGCAAGGGACAGGGCCTCGCGTGCATCACATCGATCAAAGACCCACGATGAAAATCTGTTGGGCACGCAACGCTGCAAAACGTCCATGCAAGTGATGCCTGAGTGGCCAGGCCAGCTGGCTGCTTGCAGCTGCGTGGCACACCCAGCTGACACGGCCAAGTGTTGAACTCGCTTCGATTAGTGAAAAAATACTGCAAACACAAATTGGCTCAAAAAACAAAAGCGAACCGACCACAGCAGCTGCACTGAACCCGAGCACGCGAAGTCAGGTTAGCTACGTTCCACCACCAAGGCGCAGAAGTACACACTCGTCCTACAATGCCACGAAGTCGACGAGGCAAGAGATTCCGCTCGCGATCTCGCAACGCAGGCACAACTGCCAGAAATGCACCTGTCGCTCAATCTATGGAAGACCAATTCGCAACATCTACCCCAGAAGCATGTGCTGCCTTCGTGGCGTCCCTCCTAGGAGAAATGGCCGCCATGATTGGTGGCACTGCATCCGAAGAGCTCCTATTGCATCTTCTAACGTTTCACGACATTTTGCTGCAGCTGCAACACTCCGGCGAAGGTGAATACCGTGCCGCCCCTGCACCCGTGCGCGAATCGCTGGAGCAGGCCATCAACATGACCGCCGGAGTAGCAGGCATCAAGCCAGCACGGAAAAAAATGCAATTGTTGTTGAGACACCAACTCAAATTGGCTCAGCTAGAAGACAGTCAACAACGGCAAGAGGAGACTACTTCACACCAGGAAGCAGAGCGCGACGCCACGTGCTCTACCGCTGCGACACCGCGAGAGTCTCACCCATCCATTGACGTCGAGGCGGTCCAGGAGCAAGTGCCGGGGCCTGACTCGGACTCTGACGAAGAGGATTCCATCGAGCTGGAGGACCCACACGCCGGTGACAACGAGTCTGTGTGGGAACTGTGCAAGGCTGACGGAGAAGCGTGGGGAGGCCGCGGGAAAGGGGGCCGTGGGATTGCCCGACACCATCAATGCGTTAGCGTGTATACCAAGGACATCATCCTACGAGCGGTCTCGTTGTCAATAGGTTCGACAACCCTTCTCGACGACGCGGAGCTCCGAATTGTTCACGGCCACAGATACGGGCTCATCGGAGACAATGGCACGGGGAAGTCGACCCTGCTACGCCAATTGTCCAAAAATGGCATCCCTGGTCAACCACTGCATTTGCGATGCCTGCACGTCAAGCAAGAAATTTCGGTGAGACCCACCGATGAACGTACGTGCATCGAGCTGCTTCTGGATGAGGGCGGGGTGGACGTCCGCAGGAAAGAAATCCGCGCACAAATTTCGGAAGTCTCCGACGCCATCGACAACTTCACGTTCGATGACGCAGCGTCCGAACAGGTCGACCACGGTTTGATGCTCGCTTCTCTGCACGAACGTATGACCAGCCTTGAAGACGAGCTCTCCTCCCTTTGCGAGGATAAGATGGGTGCGACAGCCGAAAAGATTCTACGAGGTACGCTGGCGAAATTTTAGTGGATGTAGCGAGTGCAGTGGCCGCACTTTTGCATCCTCAAACTTTGCTGCCTTCATCTTGTAGACCTTGGGTTCTCAGACGCATTGGTGCATGGACTGGCCGCGGCACTGTCGGGTGGGTGGAGAATGCGTCTTGCGATCGCGCAGGCATTTCTGCAGCGACCAGACGTACTGCTGCTCGACGAGCCAACGAACCACTTGGACTTGGACGGAGTGTTGTGGCTCCAGAAGTATCTTACGTGCCCGCAACGTTCGCAGTCACTTGCCGTGGTAGTCGTGTCGCACGATCGCGCATTTTTACAAGCCGTTGCCACAGACATCATCGTCCTCAAAGACAAGAAACTAAGCGAATTCGCAGGTGCGTTGAGTCAAAATGTCTATTGCGTGCGGGACATATGCATGGATGTTTGCGGACACACGGATGCGTCCAGGACTGCATCGCTCACGGTGCTTGGTTGACTCACAGGAACAATCGCGGAATACTACGATGCGCTGGACGACAACCGTCGGTTCAAGTTGCGCCTGCTGGACCAACGGTTGCGGCAAGAATCAAAGGCACAACGATCCATTCAAAAGGCTCAGCAACGAGCGCAACAGCAGACCCAGAAGCAAGGTCGTAAGGGCGGCAATACGAAGGTGCAGAAGCAGGTACATTCACGATGTTTGTTGCGACATGATCATAGAAGTTGTGAACAGCTCCGTTGACCTGTTTGTGCGCGTACTTTACTTGTGGCAGTTGAAGCACCAGAAACAGAAGATGGGCCGAATTGGGTTGTACCGTGAAGACGGAAAGAGATACAAGCAGCACTCGTTGAAAAAGATGGACGAAAGCTACATTCGATTGGCATCCAAGATCTCTGGCGATGACTTGGAGTGAGTTGCATGCATTTAGTGTGCCAGTCAGCCCCTTCACGGTTCTCGACCGACTTATTTCATCATTGGTATGCGCGCAGGCCTCCAAGTAGAGCCTTGAAGTTCACGTTCGGAGAGCCAGCATCGCTGAGATCAATGACGGGCGAAGGCGATCTTGTGTCCACCGTGGGAATGTCATGTGGTTACAAAGACCCCATCACTGGCGAAGTTGTTGGCGTGCTGCACGATGTCACGTTTAGCGTACCTCATCGAGCCCGCGTCGCTCTCGTGGGGCCGAATGGGGCCGGGAAGTCGACCTTAGTAAAAGTCTTGCACCGAGAGATCTATGGTTCTCCGTGGCATGAGGCAGAGCACCCGTGCTCACCAAAAAGCGGCGAAGTTCGAAGACGTCGTGGCAAGTTGCATCTCATCAACGGGGCTGTCCGTCGCGCACCGGGAGTCCGAACAGCTCTGGTGCAGCAGCACCATATTGCGGCGCTCGGCCGGCATGCACGGTTCAGCAGCGTTGAGTACCTTGTACAGCGGTTCGGATCTTCGTCGCTCGAAGCACGGACGCACCTCAGCAAGTTTGGGTTGGTTGACAGCGCAGCCCTCACAAAAATTGGAGCGTTGTCCGGCGGTCAACAAATGCGCTTGTACGTGGTGCCGACAATGCTAGTGCCAGTTCCGTGCCCTTGTTTGTGTGGCAGTCCACTCATTTGCAAATCGTGACTGGGATGCTTCAAATGTTAGGTACCTCGCGACCGTATTCTTCAATCCTCCACACCTCTTGATCCTCGACGAGCCAACTAACCATCTGGACATGGCCGCGCTAGACGCTCTTGGTTGTGCGCTTGAGCGGTTCCAAGGTGCAGTCGTGGTGATATCGCACAACCAACACTTTTGCAGTCAGTTCTGCACATCACTTTACGAAGTGCACAAGGGAGGTGTGGTGTGTGTGCACTCAGGACAGGATCGCGCTTCCTTCGACAGCATGTTTTCCAAGTACAAAGCGCGTCTGTTCCGCAGGATTCCAGACCAAACGACAAGGCGCGGCGTTGACATGACTACAGCTCGCAACTTGCATGGCCTGGAAGCTGGAGCTGTGAAGCGTGGCGTGCACAAGGTGCCTGGTGCTCGACGCCAGACTGCACTTTTGTAAGTGCATCCAGTGAGCATTGGCAATACTTTCTGGGTGGGAAGACACAGCATGCGGAATAATTTTACTGGCTGGCATTCCCATTGTGTGTTGTTGTCCTGTTCCTTCGATGTAGAAGAACAAAATCATGCTATCGCGCATCAATGTCGGCATTAAACAGACGCTGCAGCGGAGAAACCACTTCGACGAAAGTATACAGATGACACTTTTTATTCAGATGGCATTTATTCACTTTGTCGGTCCATGTGACCGCAGCCGTTCTGGTCGCTCATTCAGATTCCGCGACTGCGACCGCAAACAACAGAAAGTTGCCTTCACACAACAGCGCTATGGACGAAAAGAAAGAACTTTCACAGACGAAAGTGTTTCTTGGGTCGTAGTTTGGCAGCCATTAATTTTCTGAACTTGGGCTTGCCTGAACATGTACAATGCAGCAGCCGGACACGTGAATTGGTCCGTGCGCAAAAATCAGCGGTGCTCAACAGCACGCTTTGCAGTGAGCGTGAGTGCATCCAGGAAACGAACCCGTCAGCCTGTTTTGTGACAGGTTGAGTCCACCAGCGCTTTCATAAACTTCGGACAAATGGGTGAGGCGTGCAAGCTCAGTCGGAATGGTTCCTGCACAACAACAGACCCGCCGCTCGGTTTGGTTAATACCACAAGTTAACGGAAAAGGTTCAAGGACAGAACATACCAGTCAGTCGATTGCTGCTTAGCCACATGGTTTTGAGTCCAGTCAGTTGTCCGAGCGCTGTCGGGATGCGCCCTGTAGAGTGGAGGTGCACAGTCCACACAAGAAAGTGCAAATCGCACGACACGCGCAGACATGCCACAAGTAAGACAGGGCGTATTGACTTTTTGGCGGGACGGGCATGCGTGTTAATCACACCACTCAGCCGATTGCCGCTCAAATTCAGACTTGAAAGCCTTTTCAGTCGTCCGATCTCGCTCGGGATGCATCCTATGAGATTCCGTGCACACATACAAAAACATCACTTGGATCACATCGAGAAACGAAGAAGTGTGCTCGACGTCATCGATTGCATTGACACACAACAAAGGTGAGGGGTACGCACGCACCTGACAACTGGTTGCGGCACAATTCAAGACTCTCCAGCGCAACCAACTGCCCGATCGTGGTTGGGATGGGTCCTGCATTGCATTACACACCATTTAGTACGCACACTACTGTCCCATGCGTCGATGACGGGACAGACCGTCTAGTTGGTTGCTGTGCAACCGGAGCTCAGTTAGCATTCTCAGTTGTCCAAACTCAGATGGAATGCAGCCTGCAGGACGTCATGCGCGCACTCGACATCAAACACGGAGCCAAAACCGACGAAACAACGTCGACAGTTTGCGCCTGCGCCAACGTGGGTTATTGACGCACCACCTATCATGTTACCATGCAACCGAAATCCTATGACAGCAGTGAGGTGACCGACCTCGGTTGGAATGCATCCTGCACAGCAATGCGCGGGATGCCATAGTCACAAACAATTGGTGGGCAATTGGTGGGCGAATGCACCAGTCACGCACGCACACACGCACGCACCAGTGAAACGATTGCGACACAATGAAATTTGTGCCACTGAGGCGAGTTGTCCGATCTCTGTCGGGATGTGACCTGCGCAGCACAGCACACAGTTACGTGTCGAGCAACACCACCGACGAGAATGCAAAAATGTGTAATGCACCGGTCAACTCGTTGTTCGTCAGATACATCTCTCGAACAGCGGTGAGGAGGCCAACCTCCGTGGGGATGCACCCTGCATGCACGCACACAAAATACTTTTTCAATACAATGATTCTGACATCGCTCAGTGTCCCACAATCAGGTCGCAACGAGATCAAGCTGAACTGTGTGAGGCGCTTGCAACGAACCATGCAGGCGTTTCTCATTCAACATCAGCGTTTTGATGCGGCCGTCGCTGCCGACGAGCGAGGCTGCCGCTTTCTCAGAACGCCATCCTCGAGTAATTGGCGTGTCAATTGGTTGTCTCCGTATCGCATTATTTCGTTCTACAGCGAACGATCAAACCATTGTTGCAAGTCAGTGCCTCATTGCCACAGCACAACGGCCATCGCTGAAAGCACGCTGTACGCACCATCCAAAGTGTGTCCGCAGCGGGCATCAACGAAGCGTGGCCTAACACCGCTCGTCGTAACCGTCTGACTGCGACGCCATCCACACATTGCGAGGACGTCTTGATCCCGCCCTGTTAGAACGCCGCAAAAGCAAAACAAACACTGGTGACGTTACAAGTGATCATACAACGAAATCCGTCCATGCTCGCAGCCGTTGGCGTGTACACGCGCATGACATGTCGGTGACGTACAGATCGTGGGAAACATGACAAGAGGTTTATCATCTTCTCCTGCAATGGCAGAGTCTGCGACGAGCAATGTGTCGTTGTCCAATTCTGTTCCACCGTGACCGACAAATAATCTGATACTGCGGGTGTTCGATGGGCAGTTAACGGCTGAGAAAACGGACTGTCGCAGGTCGCCGACAGTTTGGTCCGTGGAGACAGCAAGATCGGGGAGCAGCAGGACGCCGCTACCAAACGCTTCGACGGTAAGATGCATTGCTGATGGTGCTGCGTCTGAGTCCAATTTTGGGGGTTGCGATTCAAGCGGTGGCGTTCCGAGACGCTTGGCCCGCTTGCTCGGCGGGGGACGCTCAGTATGGTCCGCCATTGTTTGGGTTGCTGGCAAACGCAGGAAAGTACTTAGGTTCACACCATGGAACAGTTTCGCTCCTACCAGGCTTAGCATGAGAAGACAAACACAAAAGCAAAACAAAAAAGGTGTCAAGAGACCAGAATATTCGCCGTTGCAAAATCAGTGGCAACAAACAACGAATCAGCAACGGGGCAACAAGGAAGCACCCGGGAAGCAACAACGAGCAACAAGGAAGCAACACTGACCGTGAAGATGATGCAACGACAGTCAGCGACACCGCCGTGGCACACTGTGCTCGAGTACCGTCGTCGATGACGAAGCATAATAACTTGACTTGAAGGAATGAGCTGACGCCGACGAACGCTAACTATGACAACGCCGATCAACGCAAACGCAAAACCGCCGACGAACAACGAACAACGAACAACGAACTGACGAACAACGAACAACGAACAACGAACAACGAACAACGAACAACGAACAACGAACAACGAACAACGAACAACGAAC
>ENA-OWNT01002817-OWNT01002817.1-seawater-metagenome-genome-assembly--contig:-NODE-2817-length-17393-cov-3.379129_pt1 | contig 17393 bp, 15 predicted proteins | sample MGYA00238136_ERZ651165 | MGnify/ENA primary metagenome ERZ651165 (study PRJEB26861, sample SAMN08777766) | seawater metagenome | isolation source: coastal seawater | place: USA: Florida | collected...
CTCGTCAGTAGTCATGAAACGTGGAAATTTGGAAATTTTAGTGTCAACTGCCAACAAGCTAAAGTCAAAACTATACATCGTGTGTTATGGGTGGAACTTCGAGAAGTTTCGTTTTGCTTGCTTCTCAAGTTTAATGACTGGTGGCATACGAATTGGCCAAACCAAGTTGCAACCATGAGTGATAAGTTGGAGGGTGCCGCCGGAATCGCGGCTGACAACTTGACTGACAGTATGCGAGAATTTAATGACGATGTCAGGGAATTGATCAAGGCCAGACAAGTGGCCAATGAGGCGAGACGAGCAGAACAGATTGCAAAAAAGGCAGTCGCAGCCGCCGATTTGCGAGTGAAGCAAGCGTTAGCAAAGGTAGAAAGTCATTCGCACTCCATTGTTGCAGAGGCGAAGCGCGTCGGGGACGTGCAATAGTCGACCAGTCTCCCATGTGCTTAATATTGACAGAAGGAGCAGCAACATGCGCTCTGGACTGGCATTCACGGCAAAGACTCTCAGTCGCCGTCACTGTTGTGCCGACTCGCACTTTCGCCAATCCTCTTTACTAACGTCAACCTACTCGTTGATGCCGAGTGTGCCAGCTGTCGCGACTCCAATCTCAACGCGTCAGCAAGATCAAGCATGTGCAGGTATCATGTGAAGAGGAAGTGAAACAGCCTGCCGAACGCATCACACACCACACCATAACACGGGTGTTGCACGCGAGGCAAGGCGAAAATGTCTGCTGAACGAATCAAACACCATAACACGGGTGTTGGAAGCAACGCACAGACTCGTGAACAGTAAGTAAACATTTGCACTTTACAATAAATAAAGGAACGAATCAAGAACCGAGCTACGCTCTCTTTTGAGGTGGTTGCGCAGTTGAGTGTCCAGTACTTGCAATTTTGCGCTTTTGTGTGCTCCGCTTGGCACTGATCTTCTGGTCACAAAACTGTAAACAAGTTGCAATCAAACCTGGCACGCACCACAAAGGTACCACAAAGGTAGAGAATCAGATGAGTTGGATCGATTTTCACAAAAACAGAGGGGAATCACCTCCGTCTTCTTTCAAACGCTGGTACAGCTCGAAGTGCCTAAGATCACTTTCGCGACTGTGGGAGGTTTCGGCTAGTTTCTTCTGGTGCAGCAACTACGAGAAGTTTCGGCTTTGTTAGACGTGCTTCAACAATGGTGCAATAATAAGCGTCAAAGCAGTTGTGGTTCACACCTGGCGCTTAATTTGAAACAACATTGGCAAGTCGTGATCTACAAGATCGATTTGGAGCTGAAGCTCCGCCAATATGAGATACCTGTGCAACAGATTGACGGAGTCAGTCTACGATCGCGACGCACTTCTCACCGACTGCCGTCCTTACTGGAGTTGTGCATCCCTTTCTGCCTCAGTCCAAAATTTATCAACAGTGTGTCCCCGCTTGTGTAAAGGACGGGTTCTCGTCTGCATACGAGACCATCAAAGAAGAGCAAATCGAGATGACAGTGTGACCCGACGCGCGGCGCACCAACGCAAACTACCTCTCGGCGGGGTTCAAACTTCATTTCCGATATGTCAACAAGTTCATCCTGCTCTTTGGCAAGCTTAGCTGCCTGTAATCCCAAAACGCAGCAAAGTGATAAGCCCCGCCAAAGGATCTGCCGAATCTACGATTCGTGGACTTTCGCGCACCTCAACTTCCAACGATACATGTTCCACGTCTAATGCGGCAACGGCGTCTTGCTGAGGAATGGCGAAAATGTCTTGTACGCTCGCCGGCTTACTTGACGTCTGGGACAGCACGCAAGTGTCCGTGCTTGTTACGCCTGTCGCACCAGAAGCCGTCGTGTACGACTTCATGCGCAATGGGAAAAGACGCTTGGGCGGTGGCTCTACGGGCTCACGCATTTTGAAAGGGAGGTACGGTCGCTGCTTTTGCAATTCTGTTTCGATGCTGGACTTGTCTTTTGATTTCAAGAGCGGTTGAAGAACTTCTGGAATATCTCGGGTGGACGAGTCGACCACCATTGCGCTGTGGTCTTGGAGCATGGCAATGTGTGTACGCAATTGATCAATTTTTGTCTGCTCCTTCTTGAACTCGCGACGACGCCTGCGTAGCATTGAGAACACACAGTCAATAGTAGTGTTCACTTTCGAACTCAGAACGTTAGCGTGTGTGATGTGAACCTGATTTCTATTTCTTCTTGAGCGTCGCTCATGTGGTCGAATTCATTGGAATGTTCAACATCCTGGTTGACCGAGGCTTTCTGCAAAGCTTTGACCAGGCAGGCGATTCTTTCAAAATAGCACGATGCGTGTGATGCAGTCATCCGCCTGAAACGTTCGTCCATCACCGTGTGATCTTCTCTGTGGATTCGAATGAAGTACTGAGCCCAAAATTCAAGAGATGCCTTTTCTTCGACTTCTTCCGTTGACAAGCTTGGGTCACCGGACTTTCTGTGCTTTTTCTTGTACTCCTTGATCCAGCGATCTAGCAACAGCTTTTCTTCGGGGTACAGTTGGAGAATTTGCTGAATGCGTTCTCGTGTGATGGTGACTTTAAATCTAGGTCTGGTTCCCAGAGCTCCTCGCTGCTGATCAGCACCCGCTGCAGCGGCAGAAGCAGAACTATCGTCCTCTAAATCATCATCGTCAGCAGGCTTGCAGAAGTCATAGCTTGCGCGAAGCATTCTGGACGGGAGTCCTCGTTCCTCTGATTCTACCGGAATAATTTCTTCCCACGAATATATTTCCTTGCGCCTGCGTCGAACACTAGGATGCCAAAAATCATCGACATCTAGCAAACCCATCAACTTCATGTACACGTCCTTGAGTCGTGGGTACTGCTCGAAATCTTGGCGGATCATGGGTAACAAGAAAAAGTCTTTCGCTTTGCTGATGGGGTACTCCGGATTTGACTTGAATGACACTCGAAACTCACGAACACGATTTCCAGTGTCGGCTGTGAAAGTGAAGTGATCCGAGAAAAACTTGGGCTTGTTTTCCTCTGTCAGGAACTTGGGAACTACTTCATGGGGTTTCAGGCCGTCACTTGATTCACTTCTCGTGTGGATGTCTTTATCCCTCTTTGAAACGAAAAACGTAAATGTGCCTTCGCGGTAGTTGATGTCAAAACTAGATTTCACAGCAACTCCATCATAAGCGATAATACAATAGTACTTTCGGTCCTTCGCTTTGTGTGACCGTCCTTTGCCGTAGCCGCCTCTGCCGTAGCCGCCTCTGCCGTAGCCGCCGCCTCTACCATAGCCCCCACGCATTCGTTGCTGCCGTTGGCCTTGCATCGGCACAAATTTTCGCGGCGAAAACCGACTCAAATTGCACTGTTACCTGTCGGAAGATCTTGTCAAAAGCAGAAGAAATGCATCGAAACTATCTTTCGGTGTCGTCCACAACGACGACGCTGGCGAATCCGTTTGTCTTCCACGAACCAAGAGCAAGTTTTGTTTGAGTTCAATTATATCGAACACACCAGACCGCGCGCGGCCATGTCTTCCACAGTGCCGCAACCACGAATGGCAAAGAGTTGTCCACATCATATCGTGCTCTTTGCGCGATCATACACTTACCACTCCATCATGATCACACCACAAACCTCGGAACGGAAAGTTTTTTGCGTTCTCTACCAGAAAGCCCGGCCTTGCACGCACGAACTGCCGGCCACAAATCACACGTGCTTTTCTTTTGAAAGCTCCACGCAGATGCGGACGCCTACGACACACAGAGCACAGAGCCCCGACACACACCGCCAGCCACGTATCCATCAAACACGATGAACACGAACACTGCGAAGCACCCGACGAACGAAGGTGAAGCAATCTTATACAACGTGCAGCGGTCGATGGTGGTCACAGTGTCGCAATCAGCCAACAAAAAAGAAGCAAACAAAACAAAACAAACCAACGATGGCAACGACGACAACGACGAACCAAACGAATAACTTCGTCCGTGACGTGTGTGTGAGTTGGCAGTGGCAGTGGCAGTGACAGTGAGTGGGTGTGAGAGTGAGTGACCACCCAACTCATCACTGACAGACTGACTGACTGACTGACTGACTGACTGGAAGTGAGTGAGTGAGTTTGAATGAATTTGGTTGAGTGGCGGTGTGTGAGCTTCGAGATGATGTACAATGTACAAATGTATGTGAGATTTGATTGGAGATTTGATTGCAGATCTGAGATCTGAGACCTGACTTTACCTTGGGTAAAGTGGGAAAGTGGGTATCCATAGTGTTCAGGCCACAAGGCTCAGAGCCGACCTAACACTGAAAGTCTCCGATGATGATGATGATGATGATGATGGTTGTGGTGGTGGTGGTGGTGGTGATGATGATGATGATGATGATGATGAAGAAGAAGAAGAAGAAGAAGAAGAAGATGGTGGTGGTGGTGGTGGCGATGATGATGATGTACTCGCTTACACTTTGTGTCGAAGTGGTGGTGCAGCTGCGGGCGTCGTGGCATTGTATGCCCGACTAACGAAGGCTCGGCTGTATGTCCGTCTCTGATGATGATGATGATGTTGTAACTTACTTACTTTATGTCGAAGTGGTGCAGTCACGGGGGTCGTGTGCGTATGTAACACTGCGGAGAGCAAGAAATGAAATCTCCAAATATCAGAACCCGAAATTCAATAAGATGTTGACTGCACCACTGCACCGCACCTACTGGTCAGCAGCCTCTCACATCACCATCCCACCATCTCAACACGCACAAACACAGTGCTCTCCTAAATATGCACCAACACATGGCCAGCAGCGACAGTTCGCATAATCGACAAGCAGTCGTCAGCAGCGACAACGTCCAAGCCTGAACCGCAATACCGCAACACCCTTCCAACCGAAAACCTGCCAGCAACCTATTGCCACAAGCTACCCAAGTGAAAACCACAATCAACCATGTCACGGTATCACCGCGACCACCGCGACCACCGCGACCACCGCGAATGCCACAGATCCAAGACGGCGCTCCCACGAACCTGCGCCTGTGCATGACCACATGACGGCACCGCAGCAGCGCAGCAGCGCACCGCCACCACACCACACCACTGTAACACGGCAACACGTCGCCAACACAACAAGTAACAGCGCAGTGTTGCACCCCTACAAGCCACAGCACCACGGCGATGTCTCATCGCAAAAACATCACATCACAGCACAGCACACACAGCAGAGATCCCAGGCCCAAGGCATTGATGGATTTGTGCCCACGTAAAGCGAGCACACTGCAGTCTGCAGTGCACCACCCACTCGCTCACTCACTCACTGCACCACTGCACCGCCCACCTCAAGTACAATGCGTCCCCAAAAGTCCGCGCAATCCCCACACTGTGACACTGTGTGCAATCCATCGCGCAGTGCAGTTAGCGGTCAGCGAGTGGGCGGGCGGGCACTCAGTCAACTCACTCACTCACTCACTGCAACGGCTCAATCTGACAGGGAGTGAGTGAGTGAGTGAGTGAGTAAGTGAGGGCTGTGGGCTGTGGGCTGTGGGCTGTGGGCTGTGGGTGGTTGGGTTTCAGAAAACCGACGTCCGCGCCCACAGTCAGCCACAGTCACTATCAGCCACTGTCAGCCACTGTCAGCCACAGTCAGCGGATCACTCACTCACTCACTCACTCACTCACTCAGTACTTAGTTCACTGCGTTGCGACTTCGTTTCTTCTTTCTTTCGGTTTGGACGTTCGTTCGCTCGTTCGTTTGTTAGAGGCTGCGGACGTTCACTTTACTTGCCTACTCGTTGTTGATTGACTTGCTTCGACCTTGCAGTTTGAGAGTTTGCTGTGCTTTAGTTAGTTTCGTTAGAGTGAGCTTAGTTTTAGCTTAGTAGCTTACGCTCAGTGAGTTGGTAGACTGCCGGCGTTGTTGTGGGATTGGTTGCCGGATTTGGTTGCTGGATTTTTGGTTGTCAGATCGTTCGTTTGTGTGATCGATTGTACTTGTGTGCATCGGTGTGGAGCCCGCTTGGGTTGTCGCTCGTCTATTGATTGCAACAAGCTCCTCGTGTGTACGTCTGCGTTTTGTCTGTCTGTCCGTCTGCCGGTCTTCCGCGAGTTTGATTCATGGAATTACTGTTTTGGCATGTTGCATGTTGCAGTGCATGTCTGAGGTGTCGCGTCTCACGTATCGGCAGTTGATCAAAGTATTTGATGTGTGAATGTGCGAGTCCACGACTTCCGTGATTGCACGGTTGGATCATGAGCGAGCCGAAATGTACGGGCCTGCACTGCGAGTAATGCGGAACGAAGAAGAGAAAAAAATATCACTGAGTGCAAAATGAAGTAAAATGAAGTCGAATTGTGAATAAAATACCTAGCCCCTGCGCGTGGCGCGTCTGAGCCTCCTGGCAGCGATGAGTGACGCCACTAGCGGTTCATCCACCGCTGCGCAGTCGAAGGATGAAGAGCTCGTCGATTTTCCTGATATGACTGCGAGCATGGTTGGAGGGCGATTGCAGAGTAAGTCAGCGTCTAGTTCTCGGAGTCGACTGGACAAGGTGACGGAGTCAGAGTATGACGAAGAGGATGATGACGATGATGACGAGGACGATGACGACCTGTACGCAGACGACACCGAAAATAAACCTCTGTTGCCCGCCACCCCCAAACGTTCAAGGTCTGAACGACTTTTAGAGACAACTTATGGCAGCGCTCCCATGACACGAGAGACTCAGCGAAGCCGAAGGCGGGTTCTGCGACAAGTGGAAAAGGATGTACAAAATCAAGAGAGGAAAGAGAAAAACAATCTCTTGAAAGCAATGTTTCAGGCACAACAAATATCGGCAAAGGAAGCGAAGGGTGCTTTCACGCCCAATGAGCAAATGTTCGGTACCACGACCGTGAATGATCCATCCGAGTCAACATTTTGTTTGGTTTTGGCCAAGACTAGACATTGGCGATCCCGGTATTTCGAAGTCAAAGCCCTTCATGCGATGATCATCAATCAGTTAACGATTTCAGGTCTACGCTGCGTCATCCTGCCAGAAAGCCCGTTTGTGAAGGACGCCGGTGTCGTCCTCATTGGCATTAAGGCCACCACGCAGCAGTTGCAACGGGAATACGAGCACAAAGAAACCGAGAACAGTGTCCGTGTCATGAGCTTGGGCCATAGCCAGGACCTGCGTACGGCACTTCCAAATTCTCAGAAGAAAACAGAGGACGACAAATTGCAGATCTCTCCTGCAGAAGAAATTTTGCTGACCCAGAGAATAATCCATCGGTCACTGGAAATTCTTCGCGTGCACCAAGGAGAGAAAGAAAAATACATCGTGAATGGAGTTTCATGTCTGCAATGTCTGAAAAGATCGTTTTCGTGCTGGCTCGGGTGCATTCCGGGCCAAAGGTATGATCCTTACGTTGACGTTGAAGAAGTGGAGAACGAACTGAAGGCCCGCAAGAAAAAACTGCGGTCTTTCCGAAGTGTCGGTGCCGACGTCTGTGCAGATGACTCCGACTCGGATGACGACGAAGAGCTGGCGGCTGCCTCGCAAACACTGGCGCAAGTTGCCATGAAAATCGGCGAAGCGATGTACGCCAGTCAGGAGGAAGCCGCCGCGCACGCGGATGCGGCCGAATTCGCCCTCGAGCGTGCGCTTGATCGCCCCCGAGATCTCGGACACGCTGAATTCCGGGGTGTTGCCGCCCGCGCCGGGGGCCGGGGCCGGGTCCTCGAATAGGTCGCTCATGCGTCTGCCTTGCCTTGTCTCGCCTCGGCGCAGAGCTTAGAACGCGCGCACGGCAAGGCCAAGGGCAGGCGGAACGGAGACGCGCATGAACATCCTCATTCTGGGCAGCGGCGGGCGCGAACATGCGCTGGCCTGGGCGGTGATGCAGAACCCCAAGTGCGACAAGCTGATCGTCGCACCGGGCAACGCGGGCATCGCGGGGATCGCCACCTGCGCCGATCTCGACATCCTCGACGGGGCCGCGGTGGTGGAGTTCTGCGAGAACAATGTCATCGACTTCGTGATCGTGGGCCCCGAGGCGCCGCTGGCGGCCGGCGTGGCGGACCGGCTGCGCGACGGCGGTTTCCTCGTGTTCGGCCCCTCGGAGGGCGCGGCGCGGCTGGAGGCCTCCAAGGCCTTTACCAAGGAAATTTGCGACGCGGCCAACGCGCCGACCGCAGGCTATGCGCGCTTCACCGAAGCGGGACCGGCCAAGGACTACATCCGCGCCGAGGGCGCGCCCATCGTGGTCAAGGCCGATGGCCTTGCCGCCGGCAAGGGCGTGATCGTTGCAATGACAGAGGAAGAAGCGCTGGAGGCCATCGACGACATGTTCGGCGGCGAGTTCGGCAGCGCGGGTGCCGAGGTGGTGATCGAGGAGTTCATGGAAGGCGAGGAAGCCTCGTTCTTCGTGCTCTGCGACGGCGAGACCGTGCTGCCCATCGGCACCGCGCAGGACCACAAGCGCGTCGGCGACGGCGATACCGGCCCGAACACCGGCGGCATGGGCGCCTACTCCCCGGCACCAGTGATGACCGACGCCGTGACGCAGAAGGCGCTGGACGAGATCGTGAAACCGACGATGGCCGAGATGGCGAAGCGCGGCACCCCCTACCAGGGCGTTCTCTACGTCGGGCTGATGATCAAGGACGGTCAGCCGCGACTGGTGGAATACAACGTGCGCTTCGGCGACCCGGAATGCCAGGTGCTGATGATGCGGCTTGGCGCACAGGCGATGGACCTGATGCATGCCGCCGCCGAGGGGCGGCTGGCGGAGACCAAGGTGAACTGGTCCGAGGATCACGCGCTGACCATCGTTCTGGCGGCCGAGGGCTATCCGGGCACCTACCGGAAGGGCACCGAGATCCGGGGGCTGGACACCCTGCCCGAGACCAGCCAACAGATGTGTTTCCATGCAGGGACCGCGATGAAGGACGGCAAGCTGGTCTCCAACGGCGGGCGGGTGCTGAACGTCACCGCGCGCGGCGCGACTCTGGCCGAGGCGGCCGAGCGCGCCTATGCCATGGCAGCAGCCATCGACTGGCCCGAGGGCTTCTTCCGCAGCGATATCGGCTGGCGCGCGCTCTCGCGGTGACGCGACGGAGGGTGCGCTGCCCCCTCTTGGCCCTTTGGGCCAATTCACCCCCGGGATATTTGGAACCCAAAGAAGCGGCCTGCCCTGTCTAGGGGCAGGCGAGCGCCTTTGCGATGTCTGCGGGCGCGCGATATGGGCCAAGGTCACGCGAGGTCAGCGTGCCGGAGACAAGGCGCGTGGCGATGATGCGGGACCAGTCGGCGTTGACCGTGACGATCTCGGGCGGCTCCGCGCAATTGCGGATGCCGCCGGTAATCACGGTGTCGCCGATGCGGTGGTTGGTCAGGCCCGGCGCGCTCGCGACTTCGGTCAGGCGGCCCTTGCGATAGCGCCAGACCCGCAGGGTTCTGGCGAGGTGGGGGCGGTCGATATATGCGATCTCCACCGCACCATCGCCATCGAGATCCGCCGCGCCAAGCGGGGCGAGCCAGCGCCGGGACTGGCCAATGTAGGGGGTGGCGGCCAGCAGGCGGGCACGGCGGTCGTAGATGGCGAGCCGCGCGCCCTTGGTCAGGCTGCTCTGGACCACGATCACCTCGGGCATGCCGTCGCCGTCGAGATCGGCGAGACGCGGGGCGAAATCCTCGAAGACCTCGCCCTCGGGCAGCAGGACCTCGGCGGGGCAGCTGACCCGGCTGTCTCCCTCGCGCGAGATATGGATGGTGAGGCCCTTGGCGTCCAGCAGCGGACCCATGATGTTGTGACCGTATTCCGCGGTCTCGCTCGCGAGGGCGGCAGTCATGATCATGCGCGCCCCGCCGGGCGCCCAGTATTCATGGCGGCCACCGGCGCTGCGGTTCGGGAAAGTGGTCTCGGTCGCGCGGCCCGGAAGGCCGCCGACGGGAAACTGCGGCGAGCAGGCGACAAGAGGTGTGCCCGCACCGGCCGTGGCAAGGAGACAGGCGAGCGAGAAGATCGCCCGCCGCACCATCAGATCTGCTTTTCGGGCATCTGCACGACGAGACCGTCGAGGGCGTCGGTCACGCGGAGCTGACAGGTCAGGCGCGAACGCGCCGGGTCTGGCTCGTAGGCAAAGTCGAGCATGTCCTCTTCCATGTCTTCCTTGGCCGGAAGCTTGTCGACCCAGGCCGGGTCCACGTAGACATGGCAGGTGGAGCAGGCACAGGCACCGCCGCAATCGGCCTCGATGCCGGGAATGTTGTTGTCGCGTGCGCCTTCCATGACGGTCAGGCCATTGGCGACGTCGACCACATGTTCGGTGCCGTTGTGCTCGATGTAGGTAATCTTTGCCATTCGGGCGTTTCCCTTTCGATCTTAAGCCATGCCTGTCTAGCCAACCGTCCTGGGGACTGCCAGCCCCTTTTGGCCCGGGTTCCGGGACAGGGGCCGGGGATATGCGCGAACGCCCTCAGACGGGCAGGTCGACTCCGCTGCGACTGGGCGCTTGGCCCCCTCCCCCGGTTTGGTCTAATCTGCACCGCGAAACGCCCGACAGAGGCCACGAGCATGTTCTTCCCCCGACCGGTCATTGCCCTGCTGGCGCTGAGCCTGATGGCCCAGGCCGCCTGCATGGACGGCCTGCCTTCGGGGGCGGAGAACCCGGTGGCAGTGGACGGACGGGTCAGCCCTCCGCCCGGCGCCCCGGAGGGCAGCTGCTGGGCGCGGCACGTGACCCCGGCGGTGATCGAGACCCGCATCCACCAAGCCGTGGCGCGCCCTGCGGAGTACGCCAGCGACGGCACCCTGCTGCGCCCGCCGCTTTACCACAGCGAGACCCGGCAGGAGATCGTGACCCCAAGGCGCGAGACCCTGTTCGAGACGGTCTGCCCCGAACGGCTGACACCGGAGTTCATCACTTCGCTGCAGCGGGCGCTGGCGGTGCGGGGGCTGCTTGGCGGCCACGCGAGCGGTGTGCTCGACGCACCGACCCGCCGCGCGATCCGCACCTACCAGGCCGGGGACGGGATTGCCTCGGACATCCTGTCGTTGCAGAGCGCCCGCCGCATCGGGCTGGTCGCCATTCCCCGGGCCGAGCAGGGCTGATCCCCGGATCGCCTTAAACGCCTTGAGATAAGGGAATTTCTTGCTAGTCTGGCGCCGCAATCGCAAGGCGAGCCCATGACCTCAGACAAACTTCCCAAAACCGGCTTCCTGTCCGAGGCCTCGGACGCGCTCATCGACATGCTGGAAGCGGTTTCAGTGGAAAGCAAGCTTGCCTCCGGCGAGGTGCTGTTCGAGCAGGGCGACGAGGCGCGGGCGCTCTATGCGCTGATCGACGGCACGCTCGAAGTCTCGGTCCTGTCGATGGACGGGCGCAAGCTGGCGCTGAACGTGATGCGGCCCGGTGCGCTGTTCGGCGAGATCGCCCTGTTCGACCCGGGCGAGCGCACGGCGACCATCAGCGCGCTGGAACCCTGCATCCTGCGCCGGGTCCGTTATGACGACGTGCTGGCCAAGGTGCGCGAGGAACCCGACCTTGCCATCGACCTGATCCAGCTGGCCGGCCAGCGGATGCGCTGGATGGACCGGCAGCTGAACGAGCAGGTGTTCCTGCCCCTGCCGACCCGGCTCGCCCGCAAGATCCTCTACCTGACCGACCGTCCCGACGGGGATTCCAGCCGCCTGTCGCTGAGCCAGTCGGAGCTGGCGGAATTCGTGGGCGCGACGCGCGAGGCGGTGTCCAAGACCCTCTCGGTCTGGAAGAAGCTTGGCGTGGTCGGGTCCTCACGCGGGGCACTGTCGGTTCTCGACCGGCCCGCGCTGCAGGCCCTTGCCGACCCGGACCAGGTCTGATCCCGGACGAATCCCCGAACGGAATCGCTGAAACGGCCTGCCGGACCCCGGCAGGTTCTGCAGAGTGCATGCGCTCAATCTAAGCCTCCTCAATCTGGGGATGTGCCGGGTGCGATTCAGAATCGGCGAGGAGGCAGATACGCCCGGAAATTCGCGTCCTGCACGAACGAGAAACAAAGCCCACCATCGAGCCAAGATTATTTCGCCAAACCGGGTGTTTTTGCGGAACTTCGGGGCTGTGTGACGTCCTTCACATACGAAGCCCGAGTCATGCGCCATATTGGGCTCATGAGGTCGCCATCCCATCCCCATGAACCCGGCGGCCTCTGGAAAGGAGCCGGTCATGATCAACAAGTCCTCCCCAGACTGCCGCATGGTCCGCTCCGCCATGGTCCCTGTCCGGCGCGGCTTTACTGTCCCGTCCCGAACCTTCCGCGCCGGGCAGGACCAGAACACGGTACTACGTTTTGTTTTCCTTACGAGTTTGCCAGCCATTCTGCTGGTTTGGTCCCTGCTTATTCACACGCTTCTGCAAAACTTCTGATTTCTAACGAGTCTCAGGTTCAAGAGTAAGAAGGCCATGTGCACGTTGCACATGGCCTTGCAGTTTCTCGAGGGAACGGGCCCGGGGGCCCTGTCCTTATTCGTCCAGCGTCAGCGCCACGAAGCGCGGCTCGCCAGCGCGGCGAACCAGCAGCAGCAGGGACTTGCGGCCGCCTTCCTTGGCTTCCTTGATGCGGTCGTCGAGATCGCTGAGTTCGGCCACCTTCTGCTGGCCTGCCTCGGTGATCACGTCACCCATGCGCAGACCCTTTTCAAAGGCCTCGCTGGCTTCGTCGACGTTGACGACGACAAGGCCCTCGGTCCCGTCGGGGATGTTCATCTCGCTGCGGATCTCCGGGGTCAAGACGCTCAGCGTCAGGCCCAGCACGTCCTTCTCCTGCTGATCCGGCTGTGTTGCACCCGGTTCGGCAGCGGGGGTGTCACGCTCGGCATCCTCGCGGCGGCCCAACGTGACCAGAACGGTCTTGGTGGCACCTTCGCGGAACACGGTTACGCGGACGGCCTTGCCCACGGTGGTGTTGCCGACCTGGCGCACCAGCGCGCGGGTGTCCTTGACTTCGACCCCGTCAAAGCTCTGGATCACGTCGCCCGACAGCAGACCTGCGTCCTTGGCGGGGCCATCGGGAACGTCGGTGACCAGCGCGCCTTCGGCCTTGGCCAGACCCATCGCCTCGGCCACGTCATCGGTCACGTCCTGAATGCGGACGCCCAGCCAGCCGCGGCGGGTCTCGCCGAATTCCTTGAGCTGCGCCACCACCTTGCTGACGACGTTCGATGCCATGGAGAAGCCGATGCCGATCGAGCCACCGTTGGGCGACAGGATCGCGGTGTTCACGCCGATCACCTCGCCGTCCATGTTGAACAGCGGGCCGCCCGAGTTGCCCCGGTTGATGGCCGCGTCGGTCTGGATGTAGTCATCGTAGGTGCCGGAGAGAGCACGGTTGCGGGCCGAGACGATACCGGAGGACACGGAGAAGCCCTGCCCCAGCGGGTTGCCCATGGCGATGACCCAGTCGCCCACACGGGCCTGATCGCTGTCACCGAAGCTGACGAAGGGAAGCGGGTGATCCGCCTCGACCTTGAGCAGCGCGATATCGGTATTGGGGTCGGTTCCGACGACCTTGGCCGGCAGTTCCTCGCCCGAGAAGAATTCGATGGTGATCTCGTCGGCGCCGTCGATCACGTGGTTGTTGGTGACAACGTAGCCATCCTCGGAAATCACGAAACCGGACCCCAGCGCCGAGGAGCGGCGGGGCTTGGGCGCGTCACCGTTGTTGTTGCGGTTCTGGAAGTCGCGGAAGAAGTCCTCGAAGGGCGAGCCCTCCGGCACGATGCCCTGCGGGCCGGTGCGCCCTTCGACAAGGGTCGAGGTGGTGATGTTCACCACCGAGGGGCTGATCTTTTCCGCCAGCGGCGCGAGGCTCTCCATCTTGGCCTGTGCCGACAGCGCCTGTATCGCCAGGAACAGAAGGCTGAGGACGCCGATCCAGAACATGCGTGCGCGCATCTCGGTCTGCGGGGACCGGGCGCGCGCCCTGGTGACTGCCTGTGATTGCAATGGTACTCTCCTCGTGGACTTTGTTACTTTGGCCCGCGCCACGGGCCCGCCAAGGCGGCGGAAGAGCCGCTAGGCCGCACTCGCCGGACAATGTAGTCGCTTTGCGTCCGACCGCAAAGGGTGTTGCCGCCAATAGGGCGCCATTCAAGCCCCGATCAAGTCGATGTGAGCGCCCGGCGCGCGGGGTTTCGCCATGTCACGGGCCAAAGACCTGTGCGGCCCACAGCAAAAAGGCCCCTGCCACCATGACAAGGGCCCCGATCTGGCGTCGCGCGGGCAAGGGAAGCTCGCGCAGGAACACCAGGAGTTGTTCGACCATGTTGGGCGCCACGGCCCAGACCAGCCCCTCGATCACGAGAACCAGTCCAAGGCCGAAGCAGAGGGCCGCGATCAATTCGACGCGGCCCCGGTGGTCGGTGCCGGTGCAGGAGCGGGTGTGCCCTCGGCGGATTTCAGGAACTTGAAGAACTCCGAGTCGGGCGACAGCACCATGCTGGAATTGCCGCCTTTCAGGGCACGCGCATAGGCCGTCAGCGAGCGATAGAACTCGAAGAAGTCCTCGTCGCGACCGAAGGCCTCGGCAAAGATACTGTTCCGCTCGGCATCGGCCTCGCCTCGGGCGATCTCGGCCTCACGCTGTGCGTCCGACACCAGTTCGACCACGGTCCGGTCGGCCTGCGCGCGGATACGCTGCGCGGCTTCCTGACCGCGGGCGCGCTCGTCCGTCGCCTCGCGTTCCCGCTCGGCCCGCATCCGTTCGAAGGTTGCCGCGAGGTTCTGCTGCGGCAGGTCGGTGGATTGCAGGCGCACGTCGATGATGTCGACGCCCAGCGCGCGTGCCTCGGCGATGGCGCCGTTGCGGATGCGCAGCATCAGGGCCGCACGGTCGGAACTCAGGATGTCGTTGGACGACACCGAACCCAGCACTTCCCGGGTCTGCGACCGCAGGATCGAGTCGAGACGGCTTTCGGCGATGGTGATGCCACCGGCACCGACTGCCTGACGGAACCGGGTGACGTCGGAGATCCGGTAACGCGCGAAGGCATCTACCACGAGGCGGCGGTCATCTAGGGGCGTGACTTCCAGCGGCTCGACATCCCGGCTGAGGATACGGCTGTCATAGCGCACGACTTCCTGAATCAGCGGGATCTTGAACGCGAGGCCCGGATCTTCCTTGACCGCGACAACGCGACCGAACTGAAGCACCAGCGCCTTCTCGCGCTCATCCACGATGAAGATCGAGGACAGCAGGAGCACCAGTGCGATGACGACGACCGGCAGAGCAAAAGTCGATTTCCGCATCAGTTCGATCCTCCCGAGGTGGTGCTGTCGACGGTGGTCGCAGGCTTGGTGCGCGTCAGTTCGTTGAGCGGCAGGTAGGGTACGACGCCGCTGCCGGAGGTCTTGTCGTCCACGACGATCTTGTCGAGACCGCCAAGAACCTCTTCCATCGTTTCGAGGTACAGACGCTTGCGGGTCACTTCCGGCGCCTTCAGGTACTCTTCGAGCACCGCGCTGAAGCGGCTGGCTTCACCCATCGCCTCGTTGACGACGCGGGCGCGGTAACCTTCGGCCTCTTCGACGATCTGCGCAGCCTTACCACGCGCCTCGGCGAGAACCCGGTTGGCATAGGCGTCAGCCACGTTGCGCGTACGGGTGCGTTCCTGCTCGGCCGCCTGAACGTCGCGGAAGGCGTCGATCACCGGCTGCGGCGGGTCGGCCCGGTCAAAGTTGACGCGGATGATGGTCACGCCGCTGTCGTAGGCGTCGAGCGTGCTCTGGATCAGGTCATGCAACTGGTCCGCGATCACGCCGCGGTCGCGGTTGAGGATCGGGGCAAGCTGCGACTGCGCGATGATCTCGCGCATGGCCGATTCCGAAACCGCGCGGATCGTCGGCTTGGGGTCGCGCAGGTTGAACAGGTACTTGGCCGGATCGTTGATGTTCCAGACCACCTGGAAGTCGATGTCGACCACGTTCTCGTCGCCGGTCAGCATCAGACCCGCATCGGTGCCGCGCGTACCCGTCCCGATGTCCTCGGTGTTTTCGCGGGTGACCGGGATGACCTCTGCCGTGACTATGGGCCAGGGCGCAAAGTTCAGGCCCGGCTCGCCGATGGCATAGAACTTGCCCAGCAGCAGCTCGACAGATTTCTCTTCCGGCTTAACCGTGTAGAAGCTCGCCAGTGCCCAGAGCACCAGCGCCGCGCCGATCCCCGCGGCCATCGTGCGGAAGGCGGTACGGCGACGATTCGAGACGGGCGGATCGGATGACATCGGGCGGGGATCATGCCACGTTCTAGGCATGCTGCTCGCCCTGCTGGTGCTGTCCGCGTGCGCCCCGGAGACCGATCCGGGAACCGTCGTCGCGACGTCCCCCACGGCCGACCACCTCTACCGCGCGAGCCTCGCGCTGCGCGGCATTCCCCCACTGCCTCCCGAGATGGCCACGGTCCGGCGCCACCCCGACCAGCTCGAGACGGTGGTGCGCGGCATGCTCGACGACGAGCGCTTCGCCGAAGGCGTGCGCGACCACCACGCGCTCACCCTGCAGCTGCGGGGCCACATCGTGGGCAGCATGCCTCCCCTCGGCCCCCTCGCCGGCTTCGCCACCAGCGACATCGACGCACGCCTCGCCGAAGCCCCGCTGCACCTGGTGGCCGACATCGTCACCACCGGCCGTCCCTACACCGAGATCCTCACCACCGACCGCACCTTCGTCGACCCGGTCAACGCGATCGTGCACGGCCTGCCCCACGACCCCGACGGCCCCGAGTGGCAGCCCGCGGTGTGGAGCGACGGTCGGCCCACTGCCGGGCTGCTCTCCGACACCGCCGTGCTGCAGCGCTACCAGTCGAGCCTGTCGAACCACCACCGCGCGCGGGCGGCGATGGTGCTGTCGGAGCTGATGTGCAGCGAGCTGCTGGCGCAGACGGTCGACGTGGCCCAGATCGGCGAACCCGATCAAGACATCGTGCGCACCGACCCAGCCTGCATGAGCTGCCACGCGGCCCTCGACCCGATGGCCTCGGCCTTCTGGGGCTTCGACCGCTACATCCTGGCCAAGAACGTCACCGAGGCCTACCAGCGGGGCTGCCCCGAGGGCGCGCCCTGCTATCCGCTGCCGTTCTACCGGCCCGACCAGCTCGGGGGCCACGAGGTGGTCGACATGCCGCCCCCCGCCTGGAAGGGCGTGGCGGTCGACGGCATCGAGGGGCTCGGCCAGACGCTGGCCGCCGACCGTGACTTCGCGGTGTGCACGGCCCGGCGCTTCCACGGGTGGCACACGGGCCGCGCCTGGTGGGACGTCGACGACGACGTGGCCGACGAGCTCGCCGACGTGCTGGTGGGCGCCGACTACGACGCCCGCGAGCTGGTGGTGGCGAGCGTGCTGCACGACGACTTCGTCGCGGCTCCCCGCCGGGTGATCCGCCCCGGCGAGTACGCCCGCACCCTCGAGGCCCTCACCGGCTTCCGG
>ENA-OWNT01002819-OWNT01002819.1-seawater-metagenome-genome-assembly--contig:-NODE-2819-length-17389-cov-3.732555_pt1 | contig 17389 bp, 5 predicted proteins | sample MGYA00238136_ERZ651165 | MGnify/ENA primary metagenome ERZ651165 (study PRJEB26861, sample SAMN08777766) | seawater metagenome | isolation source: coastal seawater | place: USA: Florida | collected...
GTCGTTTAATTTCGCCACCTACATTCAGATGGACAAGCAACAATCGATTTCAAGCGCGCTGGGAGGAGTTTCTGCAGCGCTCTGTTCGTAGTACTTCGCCGCCCACATTTTCCATGCACGATTTTGACCTTGCAGCAATGTTGGAACTGTAGGCGGAGTATTGTGTTGGCGGGGACGATACCTTGATTCCCGACTACATGGCCAAGGTTTGTTTGACGCTTACTCGTCCGTGGACGGCAGTTGCGCATGGCATGACAACTCATCTGTTTCTGCGCAGATGAAAGAACTGACGGAGCAGCTCCCGATTGATTCTCTCATGGAAGCTCAGCGTGTGAAGTAGACCCTTTGCCGTCCGCAGCGTTGGGCCATTCGTGTCGCACTGTAATAAAATAAAATAACAGTGAACAAGCAAGTAGTCTAGTCTAACGGTGTGTGCAACGAGTTGCAAATGTTGGTTCGGTTCAATGTTTTTTTTTAGTTTTACTGTCAAAAAGTATCAGTGACAAATATGATGGACCACATGGACTGGAAACTCATGTCCACCGCCTTTATTAGTTGAGTGTTTTTCAAAGTTATGACTCCACCTTCGCAGCGAGCATGGCCACGGCCTGCTGAAGCTCGGCGATGAGCTTCTCGCGAGCCAATATTGTTTTTTCTTGCTCGTTCGTCATTGAGCGCAGCTCAGCTAACTTCTTCTGGTTCTCCTCCGCCACTTTTGTGGTTTCTTCGTCCAAATTTCTGCGCGACGTCGGGAACAACTCCTGGCCGTTAATAGTGACCTTATCAGCACAAATTGCGAACTCGTTGTCCCACTCTGCCTCGCAAGAGCTACCGCCGAACGACATCACACTTGAGTGATCCCCGTTGGCACTTGCGGAGTATCCCAAAGCCATTGAGAAACGACCACGGGCAAAGTTCTTAGATCCTCCACCGACGGTCGCAAAGCGGCCGTTGGCTTGGTTCATGTATCCACCCAGCACCAGCGCGTAGTTGGAGTTCGCTTTGTTCTTGAAGCCACCACCGACGACAGAGTACATACCGCCGGCCCTGTTGTGGTCTCCGCCACCAATTGTGCCGTAGTCTCCCATAACACTGTTCGAGTATCCACCACCAAGGGCCGATTTGTAGTATGCCTGGTACACGTTGGAGGAGTCCACTGCCTTCTCAGTCAACTGTTCGCCATTGTTGTACAAACCACCGTCAGTGGTGCACAAGTTGACGGTGTACGTGCCCTGCGAGTAGCAAGTGTCACCAGAGAAGCCAAAGACTGCTGATCCGTAACTGTACGCGTAGCCGGCGTAGCCAGCAGAAAGCGAAAATGGGGACGACACGTAATTGCTTTCTCCGCCGATGATAGTCGAGTAAGAAGCGTAGATTTTGTTGCTGACACCACCACCGATGGCCGTCCAGCTGCTCAGGGCCGAGTTATACCACCCGCCCGTGACGTGCGACATGTAACCTGCAGCAGTGTTGGCGTATCCGCCTACGATGGAGCTCACGTATCCCTTGGCGCGGTTTTGCCAGCCGCCGCCAATGTTGGACGAGTAGGAGTATACGTAGTTGTAGTATCCACCGCCAATGTTGGAGTAAGCGCCGTAGACGTAGTTGTGGACTCCACCGCCAACGGCTGAGTCTACTGCCCACGCCACGTTGGCATTACCAGCACCGACAGAGCCGCGATCGCCGTACACGGAGTTGCTCATACCACCACCGATGACGGCGGCGTACGAGTAAATGTAGTTGCTGTTGCCGCTGCCAATGGTCGAGAAGGAGGCGTAGATGTAGTTGCCGTAGCCGCCACCGATCGTGGAGTAACTCTCGTAGACGTAGTTGTAGGCTCCTCCGTTCACGGAACTCCACGAGTCCAGGGCCTTGTTGTAGTAGCCACCGCTAATCGTACTGTAGGTGCCGTATGCAGAGTTGTACATGCCCCCGCCAATCGTGGCCACGTAACCGTAGAGCCAGTTGTTGTTGCCTCCGCCGATTGTGGAGTACGCAGTGTACACGTAGTTAGAAGCTCCACCATTGATGGACGAGTACGTGTTGTAAATGTTGTTGCTCTGTCCTCCGGCGATGGTGAAACCAGTACCACTGCCGTAGTTGCTGTAGCCGCCGGCAATCGTGGCGTACGTGCCATGAGTATGCTGGTACCATCCGCCTCCGGTGGTTCCCCAGGATCCGTATGCGGAGCCGTACATACCGCCCGCGACAGTCGCGCCGTAGGCATAGATGTAGTGGTTGTGGCCTCCGTCCACAGTCGCGTAAGCCGGTCCATACATCCAGTTGCTGGTGCCGCCACCAATGTAGTTGCTGTTGCCGTAAGCTCGGTTGTAGGCGCCACCACTGATGGTCGAGTAAGAGTTGAACGCGGAGTTATACCAGCCGCCCCCGACGGTGGACCAACTTCCCTTAGCAGAGTTGTACATGCCACCGCCAACGGTGGCCGAGAAGCCGTAAACGTAGTGGTTGTGGCCACCCGCGATCGTGCTCCACTTAGTGTAGGCATAGTTGCTCGTGCCTCCGGCGATGACTTGGTACGAGCTGTAAGCCCAGTTATACATACCTCCAGAGATGGAACTGTATGCGTAGCCGTTGCAGTACCACCCGCCCGTGGTGGTGGCGTACGAGCTGCGTGCTCCTGAGTACTTGCCACCGCCGATACTGGCGGCGTAGCCATAGATCCAATTCCAGGCACCACCTTGAATCGTGCCGTATGGGTAGTGGTTCTTCTGGTAGTTGCCGCTGCCAACGGTGCCGCCGCTGCCATAGACGGTGTTGTACATGCCTCCGCCGACCGTGGCACTGTATCCCGTGACGTAGTGGTTGTGGCCGCCAGAAATGGTGCCGTACGTAGAGTAGACATAGTTGCTCGTGCCGCCGCCAATAGCACCAGCGTACGCGTAAACGTAGTTGGAGACCCCGCCAGCAGAAACGGTGTATGGTGCATACAGCTGCAGGTTATGTCCTCCAATCATGGTGGACGCAGAGCCGTGGTTGTGTTGGTACCATCCTCCGCCGATCGCGCCGTAGGACGAGTACACGGAGCAGTACATTCCTCCCGCGACAGTGCCGGAGTATGCGTAGACGTAATGGTTGTGGCCTCCCGCAATGGTGGAGTAAGACACGCCATAGATCCAGTTGCTGGAACCACCACCAATGGTGGTCATAGTTCCGTAGTTGTAGTTGTACGATCCTCCACCAATAACACCGTAGGAGCCGTACAAGCGATTGTACCACCCTCCTCCGATGGCACCCCAGGCACCATAAACGGAGTTATACATACCGCCGGCAATCGTGGCAGCGTACGAATAAGCGTAGTGGTTGTGGCCGCCCGCAACGGTGGTGATCGGTGCGTAGACCCAGGAAGACTGGCCTCCGCCGATAGTGGACCAGTAGCCGTAAGCTCCAGCGTAGCCACCGCCGACAATGGTTGTGCCCTCGCCACCAAGGTTCAAGTTGTAGCCACCGATAACAGTGGCATAGTCTGCGTCGATGATCTTGGTGTTGTAGCCGCCACCGATGGACGGGGAGTATGAGTCATCGTCAGCAGTGTTCCAAGAACCGCCACCAATCACCGCGTAATCGGTGAACGCAGTGTTCCACTCGCCACCTGCAACAGTTGCAGCCGCTCCGTAAATGCAGTTTTGCTTGCCACCGGCAATCGTGGAGTACGATCCGTATGCACGGTTGTATTCACCGCCACCAATGGATGATCCATAAGCGTAGGCGATGTTGTTGTAGCCACCGCCAACGGTGGAGTACACGCCGATTGCACGGTTGTACATACCACCTCCCGCGGTCGACAGAGTGCCTCGAGCAGTGTTGTACATTCCTCCGCCCACAGTGCCGAAATAGCCATAAGAGTAGCAGTTGTGTCCACCGGCAATGGTGCCGCCAACTCCGTAGACGTAGTGACTCTGGCCGCCAGCAATGAAGCCATAGTTCTTGTACATCTTGTTCCACGTACCACCAGCAACCATACCGCTCGTGCCAGCAACGACGTTGTACCATCCACCACCGATCACAGTATGCGCAACAGACAGCGTGTTGTCGTAGCCAGCAACGACGGTGAAATCTGCACCTGCGAGATTGGTGTACCCTCCAATCACAGTCGCGCCGTCGCCGTAAACCGTGTTCGAGTTACCACCACCGATGGTGCCAGCGTAGCCGTAGACGTAGTTGGAAGTGCCACCGGCGATTGTACTGATCTCGGTGTAAACATTGTTGTAAGCTCCGCCACCAATCACGCCGTAGTCCTCGTAGACGTTGTTGTATTGGCCTCCACCAACAATACTGAAAGCTCCAACGGCATAGTTGTAGCGACCGCCACCAACAGTGGAGTAGGACCCATATGCTCCGTTGTCGTATCCTCCACCCATGGCTGCGTAGTCTCCGAGGGCGTTGTTGTTGTCACCGCCCTGAATGGACGCGTAGTCCCCAGAGATCCCGTTGTTGACGCCACCAGTGATGACAGTGTACACTCCAGACACGCTGTTACTGTTGCCGCCCAAGATTGCGCTGCCGTAACCAGCTGCGTAGTTAGAGTATCCTCCAAGAACGACGGTATACGGGGAGTAGACTCTGTGATATTGTCCACCGCCAACGACGCTGTAGTCGTTGTAGACTCGGTTGTACATACCGCCGCCAATGGCTACGGAATCGGCCCCGCTGTAGACAATGTTGCCCCACCCTCCGAGGATGGTTGACCATGTACCCAGGACGGCATTGTAGCCGCCGCCACCAACATAAGAGTAACTCGCGGTGGCGGTGTTCCATTGCCCTCCAGCAATGACTGCGGCGTAACCGGAGTTGTAGTTGTAGCCACCGCCACCAACATACGAGAGCGGGGCATACGCAACGTTGGTCTCACCACCCAAGACCGTACTGTAGGAACCGTAAGCGCGGTTTGCGTGGCCGCCGCCGACTGCAGAGTGCTCACCGTAGGCGGTATTGCTGTCTCCGCCAACGACGACTGCACCCTCTTGTTTAGCCGTGTTAAGGTACCCTCCGGCGACACCACTCCAGTCGCCATTGGCATCGTTGGAGCGACCTCCACCAATGGCAGCCATGTAACCACTGGCGTAGTTTGTGACGCCACCAATAATGGTTCCGTACGGACCCATCACGGAGTTCGTGCTGCCACCGCCGATGAAGCCTCGACTTCCGTAGACTCGATTGTACATGCCACCATTGATCGTTCCAGCATAGGAGTAGACATAGTTTTGCCACCCGCCATGCGACGACGCGTATGGGGCGAGGGCGTAGTTCCACGCACCTCCACTGACTTTGGCAGCATAACCGGTTGCCTTGTTGCCGTATCCTGCACCAACATAAGAGTTGTAACCGGTGGCAGAGTTTCCCCAGCCTCCATTCACTGTGGCTGCGTATCCAGTGGCCAAGTTGCTAGCACCACCACCGACTGTCGAGAACTTTGCAGAAGCCCAGTTGTTGGCACCCGCACTCACGGTAGAGTAAGAGCCGTAGGCGCTGTTGTCACTACCACCGCCAACAGTGGCAGCATACCCGTAGACGAAGTTATCAGATCCACCTCCAACGTTGGAATACGCCTTGAACACGGAGTTTCCTTCACCGCCATGGACGACAGACTGTGAACCTGAAATGTAGTTGTACGAGCCCCCACCAATGGTACTTTGAGCCGCGTAGATCCAGTTGTCTTGTCCACCATAAACAGTGGACCACCCTCCAAACACTTTGTTGTTAGTTCCACCTCGGATCGAGCCGTACGATCCGCCGACAGTGTTGTAAAATCCACCAACAACATTTCCAGCGTATGCGTAGATGTAGTTGTAGTAGCCACCTACAATTGCTGCGTAAGGGGCATAGTTCCTGTGATAAGCACCTCCAGTGATTGACCCCGCCGTGCCGTATTGAGAGCTACGAACAAACAAAATGTCGCACAACCAGACAACACAAACATGAGTTCACAGTGTCACTGCAAGATCAGCGTAGAATGATCAAAACAACACGTACTTGTAGCCGCCACCGCTTACGGTGCCCCACGTTCCGTAGGCGCCGTTAGTGTATCCGCCAGAGATTGTGGTGTAGGACGCTCCAACACGGTTGTAACTTCCTCCAGAGATGGTGCCGGCGTACCCTTTGTTGGTATTGTAACGCCCACCAGAAATGGTTGCGTGCGCTGAGTACACGATGTTGTCGTAGCCGCCAGAGATCAAACTGTACGAGTTGTAAATGACATGACTGTAGCCGCCACCAATGGTTGCTCCGTACCCATAGTTCAGGTTATAAGACCCGCCAGAAATGGTGGAGTACTTTTTGTAGGTCGAGATGTAATAGCCGCCACCGATCACACTGTACTGGCCGTATGCGGAAGTAGCGTATCCTCCATAGTCAACCGCCTGCGATGCTGCACCGGCAAGAAGTTGGAGGACCAAGGCCGACCGCAGCACGCCGGACGCCATTCTCGCAACTACTGGAGGTCGAGCAGCGCGGCCAATTCGGCGCCTTGCGTGCGCCAGTGTATGAACTCCCTTCTCCTTTCACTGAAAAGTTCCCCTTCTTTCGCTGGACACAAACTACTCAGCTCCAAAAATATTCGCAGCGACTTATGTGATTGCTACGTACGCTTTCCACAGATAAGGACGGAGCGCCGATTGAACAAGTCTCACGGCATCACCTGAGACAGCGGACTGATGCGGGTACGTCCCCGACCAACCTAGCACGAAGACACTGTGTTCGTTGCATACATCTGGCCTTTGAGTATTATCAGCCACCTCTCTTCCATACACGCTACTGAACTTTGACACCGGCAATCATCGTTGTGCCATTTTGACAAGAAAAGAGGATCACACAGCCATGGTCACAATGCCCATGCATTCATCATAGAGGTTGTTGGTCGGTTGGTTGTAAACCTTGTTCGTGTGATGATATTGTCAACCATCTACTGTCTGCGACAGCAATTGTGTTCTTCTTCAAACAACAAAGGCATCGACAAGTCGTAGTCAGAGGAGCAGGGTTTTGAGCGGCGTGTGCTGTTCGGACATCCGTCCGCTAAGGCATCGACAGACGTGTGTAAATACGCCGGTCGCTTCTGCATCGGGGGGCTAAGAGAGAAGGCAGGACGAACGCCGAAGCGCACGAGCACGTGAGCGTTCGTCTGTCTGTCAGTCAGTCAGTCAGTCAGTCGCCGTGGTTGACTGAGTTTGCTAGGAGCCAAGTCAGTGAGAGGGAGAAGGAGACGGACGGGGAGCTGGAGGGTGTGGATGAGAGTGAAAGCGATTGGAGGAGTGCCCTCTCAACAGAGAGCTGACTGGAAGAAGCGCACACGCACTGGTTGACTCCTTCTTTCCTCCGCAACTCTTCTTGTCGACAACCTGACTGACTGACTGACTGACTGACTGACTGACTGACTGACTGACTGACTGACTGACAGCTTGTGGACCGAACCGATCAGTTTTTGTGATCAGCTGGCTGTGGAAGCAGCGTTGGCTTTGTGTGACGGGAAGGGCAGTGGATTGTTTGATCTTGTCAATCGGCGCCGCCTTTTCCCGCTCCAACTGACTGACTGCTTGAGGAACCGTGAATGCATGACTGCCCTCACGGTTCCTCCAGCAGACTGACGTCTGTGACTGTGACTGCGACTGCGACTGACTGCGACAGCCTGGAGCCGGGGCGGGGGCGGTGGTGGCAGGCATTCACAAGGTTCGTTGTTGAGACTGCTGCCGTTCTCTCCACGTCGCTGACTAGACTGCATACGAGGGTTCGATTTCGGGCTACGGCAGTCTTTCCATAAGTGCACCAACGCCGAACCTTCGAAATGATTGAATACAGAGGGAATGAACGACGCTGCTGGCAGTGGCGTACTCAAACTGAATCAGTCTTTTCAGACGAAAGGGTGTGCACGTGGCCTCGAACGACCGCCCAGGAGCGCCAGGCGCGTTGTGTGATTGACTGTGTGAGAGTTCCTGGGTGGGTGGCGTTGGCGCATACCATAACGGCTTGACTCTGCTCGGTGCGCTGCGCGCCGCGCTTAGTGCTGCTGGGCCTGGGGATGTACTACACGAAGGACTGCAGGTGGCTTACGTGACCAGGACACCGTCTTCGTGTCCATCAAGACGTCAGTCACTGGCAGTGACGTACGTGCAGGAGCAGGGGTGACGGTTCGTCGCCCGCGGCGAGCTGAATGAATCTAAACTCGTCCATTTCAACGCGACGACAGTTCTGGAGATCTCCCCTACCATCCACAGTATCACCGCACGCAAAGTGCGCGCTTAAAAGCCCAATTCTAAGCGTCGAAACCCATTTGTACAGTATTCCCCGCTGCCACACGCACGTCTCCGCAGAAGGAACAACCGTCCATCGTCAGATACAACTGCGGGGCAATCCAAGCGCACAGTGGCAGTTTGCATGAAGGTGTCCGCCTTTCGCAGTCGGTGGAGTTTTCTGAAGCTTTGTACTGTCACTTCATTCGAATGGACAAAGTGCTGCTTCGCGTTGGAGCAAAATCAACAACAGGCAGCAGCAGGTAGTGGGAATACGTGCGTGGTGAGTGGGTGAGTGGTCAGTGACCCAGGCTCGCGTAGTCGGCAGTCGTCGCTTCGCGGTCAAGCCCAGTCCTAAGAGTGTAAGACCACGTCGAGGCGTTGACCGCCGGAGCAACCACCTGAATCAGTCGCTCGTCTGTGCGACTGAAGGTGCGAACTGGTGTCACTTACTCGGTCATTTCACGCGTCGCGCCTTCACACACGTTGTCAGTGGTTCTGTCACATGATTTCGGTAACACTTCTACGGGTGGAGCGACGGCTGACGTTGTGCCCACACACAGCTTCCACAACAACAGTTCGCTCGTTGGTCGCCTGTGACTGTATGTAGGTAGCTCCAACCTACCTTGCTCTCTAACGAAACCAATGCATGCTGACTGTCAGTCAAGTCGCGCACACCGACCGACCGACCAATGCCCCCGCCCGTGTGAGTAGAACTGACGCGTTCGTGGATGTAGAAAAGACGCTAAGTAAGCGGCTAAATGTGTGGCTGGGTGAGGAACTTATCGAGTGACTGACTGATGGAAGCTGCGTTGATGGTGTTGAAGTGAACGAAGTGCAAGGCTGCTGGTTGGGAAGCGCCTTGGTTGATTGACTGCTTGTTTTGTGTGGTGGATGGAAGAAGACCCACGTCAGTCAGTCAGTCAGTCAGTCAGTCAGCCGATACTTCCTACCCACCTGCTGACTGATGATCCCTCCCTCACTGTGTCAAACAACAGACAACCTCACTGAGCAGTCAGTCAGTCACCCCCCCCCCCCCCCCCCCCCAGTCGGTACACGCATGCCTCTGCCTTTATTCTCGCAAACTGCTTTCGCTTCACTGTGAGCCAGCGTTGTCATTGTCTTGACTGGGATCACAGCACAGCGTTCTTTCCTTCACAGTCAGTCAGCTCCCCTTCACTCTTTCAGGCAGTCAGTGCGCAGCAGCGAGCAGTCCGTCAGTCCGTCCACACACGCATTCACTGCCTGCACGACCAGCAACCTTGTCGCCGAAAGGAAGCACTGTGATGGGTCGCAAAGCCGCGGTCGCCGAATGATTGGGTAGCACTGGACAACCTTCACCTTCATCCACACAAGCAACGAAACAGTCCACAGCTGCACAAGCAAGCAACCTTGCCTTCGAGGAGGCTTTGCTCAGCAGAGGACTTGCCGACGAAGTTGAGTGTTTGCTTGCGCCCTTTCTCCTCGACTATCAAACACTTTCGCTAAACAAGCACACAAGCAACACAACGAACGTGGTGCGGCGTTGGTGTCGTCGCCTACGCGTTGGCGATGATGCCTCCCTCGGTTTGGCGACCATTACCATTTCAACGACAAAGCCAATTGCGATGGGATTCGCCATGCCTGGTTTTCAACACCACAACACCTCTATGAACTACGTCTTTTGCACGACGTAGAACCAGCAACCAAAGTGGGGTAACTGTTGCGGGCTGCTAATTGTTTAACAAGTTGCTTGCAACGCACGCAATGAACGCAATGCACACAACCCAGCCGCTCAGTTCAGACCGTCTTTTCTAGAGCTAGCTTTGAACATCAAAGCAAAAGTGGCGCTAAAGTGTTTGCGTCGTGACAAGAGTGGTGGTTTTTTCTTCTGGTCTGTTTCTTTTTCACAGGCGATCTAAGACGAGGTTTCGGCAGGGTTTTTCTTTTAAGCCGCCGGCAGCCAACTCGCGTGAGCGCGAGGCGGCGCACACGTCATGCTTCAACGGCTGCTGGCGCTGGCAGTCGTGCTGGGATTGAAGAGTGGAGTCGATGCGCAAGGATACTACGCAGTTCGCGGCAATGGCGCCTACAGTTACGCATACGGATCCTACAGTGTTGTAGGTGGTGGCTACTACAACCGCGTCTACAGTACTTATGGTGTCATCGGAGGTGGATACTGGAACTACCAGTATTCGACTGGTGGATACCTAGGTGGCGGTATGTGGAATTGGATCAATAGCAACAGTTATATCACCATCACTGGTGGCTGGTACAACCATGTGTATCGCCCGTACGGCACGAACTCGGGGGGGCACTCGAACTACGTTTACGGCTACTCTGCGAGTCTTGCCGGTGGTATGTACAACACAGTTGGCGGATCTTACTCAACTGTTGGAGGTGGCTGGTACAACACCTGTGGAAATTATATGGGCACAATTGTTGGCGGATACCAAAACCGCATGTACTCGTACATGGGCACTGTTGGTGGCGGCAGGAATCACTACACCTACGCCCCCCACAACACCATCAGTGGAGGACACAACAACTGGGTGTACTCCTACGCCGGCACCATCGGTGGAGGTCAGTACAACTACGCGACCAATAAGTGGTCGACCGTCGGTGGTGGCTGGTACTCCCAGGCCAATGGACTTTACAGTACCGTTGGAGGTGGGTGGCATGCTCACGCGATCGCCTATGGTTCAACCGTGATGGGTGGCTGGTACAATTGGGCTTATGGTGACTACACCGTGCTCGGTGGCGGCACATCTCATTACACATACTCTGATTACCAGACCGTGCAAGGCGGGCACAATCACTACGTGTACGCCTACGGAGGCAGCATTGGCGGTGGTATGTACAACTCTGTTTACGGATACTACGCAGGCATTGGTGGAGGCCACTACCAGCGAATTTATGGCTCTTACAGTTATGTTGGTGGTGGTTGGTGGAACTACATTTACTCAGAGTACGGCAACATTGGAGGTGGTTGCTACAACTGGGTTGGCGGCTACCGTGCCGCAGTTTCGGGCGGTACCTACAGTGGAGCTTACAGCTCCTACGCTGTCGTTAGTGGAGGTCAAAGTAACTACATCTACGCCCCATACACCAACATTGTCGGTGCGCACAACAGCTACGTGTACTCGTACGGTGCCAGCATTGCGGGAGGTATGTACAACTCTGCCTATGGATCCTGGGGCTACGTCGGCGGGGGAAAGTGGAACCGCATGTACAAGTCCTATGGCTCCATCGGTGGCGGCTATTACAACTGGAACTACTCGCCATATGGACACATCGGGGGTGGCACGAACCACTACACTTACTCCACGTACTCCACAATCGCTGGTGGGCACAACAGCTACGTGTACGGTTATGCGGCGACCGTTGGTGGCGGCATGTACACTTCTGCTTATGGATACGCCTCATACATCGGTGGGGGCTGGTACTCTCGCAGTATGGGCACTTGCACCTCCGTTGGCGGTGGCTACTGGTTGTGGGCGAGTGCCAAATGGAGTTCTGTAGGTGGTGGCCAGTACAATTGGGCTTACGGGTTCATCAGTGACATCGCTGGTGGTGCCTACAACAACATCTATTCCAGCTACTCCGTCATCAACGGAGGGCAGTCCAACTACATTTACAGTAAACATGCGACACAGGGAGGTGCTCACAACTCGTGGATTTACGCGTACGGTGCCACTGTCGGCGGTGGCATGTACAACTCGGCGTATGGAAGCTGGAGCACAACCGGTGGCGGCTGGTACAACCGTGCCTTCAATACCTGGAGTACTGTAGCGGGCGGCTACTCCAACTGGAATTATGGTAATTCCGGATTTGTTGGTGGTGGCAGTTCCAGCTACATCAACACGGATATGTACGCCACAATTGGAGGCGGTCACAACCACTACACTTATTCGTACAGTGCTACCGTTGGCGGTGGCATGTACGGCTCTGTGTACGGCAACTGGGGCCGTGTTGGTGGCGGTTGGTATCAACATTGCTACGGACACTGGTCGAACATTGCTGGTGGCCACAACACGTACACCGGTTCAACCGCGAACACGATCGGCGGAGGCGTCACCAATTACTTGTACGGTGGCTACGCAACGGTGCGCGGCGGTACTGACAACTACCTTTATTCGGGCTACGCTACGATTGCTGGTGGCCACAACCACTACGTCTATGGGTATTCTGCGACAGTCGGTGGCGGAATGTACGTGTCTGCCTACGGCAGTTACTCCGTGTCGGGTGGAGGCCACTACGTACGATCTCACGGCGAAGGCACTAACGTTGGCGGCGGCTACTACAACTACGCCGCCGGCAACCGTGCTACAAACGGCGGTGGTCAGTACAACTACGTAAGTTCCTACCATGGGACTATTGCCGGTGGAGGCTACAACGGTGTGTACAGCTCGTACAGCACCATTGGTGGTGGACAGTCTAACTACATTTACGTCGCACACGCCAGCATTTCTGGTGGCCACAACTCGTACCTCTACGGATACTCCGCCTCCATTGGCGGTGGCATGTACAACTCTGCCTACGGTAGCTGGAGCCGTATTGGCGGAGGCAAATGGAACAGGGTGTACGGCAGCCGTGGGTTTATTGGAGGAGGCTACTACAATTGGAACTACGGCCCGCACACGTACATCGGTGGAGGTACGGACAACTGGACTTACGGTAACTGGTACTCGGTTATCGGCGGAGGCCACAACAACTACCAGTATGGCTATGCATCTTCTATCGGTGGTGGTATGTACAACTCTGCGTACGACTACCTGGCGCGAGTTGGTGGTGGCTACTCTGCCAACAGTATGAGCGACTACTCGTCGAATGCTGGCGGTTACAACACTTGGGCTTCTGGATATGCCTCCAGCGTTGGCGGCGGTCTGGACGCGTGGGCTGCTGCGTACCGTGGTACTGTCGGTGGCGGTGCATACACTGGTGTCTACAGTAGTTACTCCACTGTCGGCGGAGGCCAGAGCAATTACGTCTACAACTCCCATGCCATGATTGGTGGCGGCCACAACAACCGAGTGTATGGGTACTCGTCCAGCATCAACGGAGGCATGAGCTGCTCCACTTACGGCTCTTGGTCTAGCGTTGGAGGAGGATACGCCAACCGCGTGTACAACAGTTGGTCCCGCATTGCTGGTGGCTACATCAACTGGAACTACAGTTCGCAAGGCACGGTCGGCGGTGGTGCCACCAACAACATCGTCACAGATCCCTACGCGACCATCGGTGGTGGCAGTGACAATTTCATCTACTCGTACGCGTCCACCATCAGTGGTGGTGGTGACAACACAGCCTACGGCCACTGGAGCACGGTACAAGGTGGTCACTACAACCGCGTGTACGGCACCTGGGGCGCCGTCGGTGGCGGCCAGGTGAACGTTGCTCATGGCACTGGCAGTATTATCCAGAGTGGTTACGGCAACTACATTGGGGCATCATACAGTACCATCGGAGGGGGTCGCTCGAACGTTATTTACTCTGCCTACGCCACAATTCGTGGCGGCGCTTCCAACTACGTGTACGGCTACTCTTCGACCATCAGCGGCGGATACGCCAACACAGCTCAAAACTCATACTCTGGTGTCCAGGGTGGGTACAGCAACAAAGCGTATTCATTGATCTCGAACGTCGGCGGCGGCTACGGCAACTGGGTGAGCGGCTACGGTTCGAACGTGATCGGCGGCTACATCAACCATGCGACCGGATACTACTCGACTATTGGTGGCGGTCTGTACAACGCGGCCGAGGGCTACAACTCGCAAATTCTGGGTGGAGGCTACAACAATGTTTACAGCAGCTACAGTTCCATTTCGGGCGGCACGTCTAACTACATTTACACTGCGTACTCGACGATTTCGGGAGGCCACAACTCGTGGATCTACGGCTACTGCGGAACCATTTCGGGAGGCCAATACCACACGTCGAAGTCGAGTTGGAGCACGATTTCTGGAGGATACTCGAACCGGGTGGTCAGTTCGTGGACCAACATTGGCGGTGGTTCCGGAAACTACGTCTCGGGCGGCGACAGTTCTATCACCGGCGGTGCTTCCAACACCATTTACAACTCGCATTGCCACATTGGTGGTGGCAACAGCAACTCCATTTACGGATACGCATCGTCTATCAATGGGGGTTTGTCCAACTCGGTTTACTCCGGCTGGGGAAGGGTGGCTGGTGGCCAAACAAACAAGGTGTTCGGAACTTACGGTGCCATCCTTGGCGGCAAGTCGAATTCGATTTCGTACTCCAGTTCTATCATCGCGGGCGGTAGTGCCAACGGCATTGCATCAGACTACTCCACCATCGGTGGTGGCCGCAGCAACACCATTTACTCATCCGACTACGCCACAATCTCCGCCGGTTACGAGAACTTCAACTACGGTTACGCCTCGACCACCAGCGGTGGTGGTGACAACACGGTTTACAGCTCGTACACCACTGCTTCATCTGGCACGAACAACTACGTCACGGGGGCGTACTCGCATGTCAGCGGCGGAGACCACAACACCGTGTTCGCCGGCAGTTCGTCGATCCAGAACGGTCGCTACAACATCATTTACACTGCGTACTCGGTGACTACCGGAGGACAGTACAACTACATTTCTGGCTACTCCGCCACCATCGGTGGTGGCGTGAGCAACACTGTGACATCCAGCTGGGGCGGTGTGCTCGGCGGCAACAACAACTACATTGAAGGCGCGTACTCAATCGACGGCGCCGGCTCTGGTAACTATGTCACTGCTTACTCATACGTTGGTGCCGGAGTGGAAAACATCATGGACGAAAACACTTATGGCACCATCGGCGGAGGCTACTCCAACACGGTGCAGAGCTACTCGTACCAGTCCATCCTTGGTGGTGAACAGAACTTCAACGACGGCAATGATGCTACTATTCTGGGCGGCACCCTCAACTCAGTTTCCGGCCACGACAGTGTGATCATCGGAGGCAACGGCAACCTCATCGACGTCGATGGCTACGCCTCGATGGTTGGCGGCGGCTCTGCCAACTCTGCGAGCTCGTACTACTCTTTCGCTCTCGGCCACGACGCATTCGCAACCTCGTACAATAGTGCGGTCTTTGGATTCGGTAAGGATAGTTGCTACGCCATGGGTCCCAACACCATCAACGTGTGCACGGATGACGGTGGTATGTTCAGCAACGGCGAGCCGGTTGGTTCTAATCCCATCGACGAGTCCAACAACTGGATTGACGACTACAGCGTCGTTGGTGGCACTCTCGACTACGCGTGTGTGAGCGGTGGATACAAGAACACGGCCAACGCGGAGTACGCAAGCATTGGAGGTGGACGCGTGAACCGCGCCCAAGGTCTGTACGCGTTCGTTGGTGGTGGCTACGCCAACAAAGTCTTTTCGAACTACGGTGCTATCGGAGGTGGCTTCAAGAACGTTGTGTCTGGCCGCTTCTCTTCGGTGTTGGGCGGATCGCGCAACACGGCGAAGGGTAGATTCTCGCTCGCCGCGGGTTTCGCCGCCATTGCAAATCAGGATTACTCGGCCGCGTTTGGCTTCGACCCATCCAAGCAGTGTGTGACAGATGACCCTAATGAGGTTGCCTTCTGCTGCGATATTTTCACGATTAACGGAGCTGATGTCTTCGATATGTCTCGGCGACGACTGGAAGTCTCTGAATCAATGCAAAAGAGCAGCGATGAAAACGCAAAAGTTATTGACTCACTCTTGGCGAAAGCTCACGAACACGAGAAGCAGGTTGCCGACGGCGACGCTCGCTTGGCGAAGTTGCATAGCGTTGCTGATCGCTTATTGAAGATTGCAAGCGCAAAGTGAGCCCTTTACACGAGATCGCGTCGAGTAAACACCAACTCCCCATTAAATGTGTGGTCTCCAAATTACAGCTAATTCTAAAAACTTATTTCAGCGATTTGAACCATGTATGTGAGGCCGCTTTGATCTTTGCGCGAACACGCGTGCTGGTGGTTCTGCGTCGTGTGAGCATGTTTGTGAGTTGTTGGTGTGTGTGTGATGGATCCCCGCAGTGAGAGGAAGTCAAAAACCTAAAGATGCGAGAATTCGCTGTACTGACAGTCGTTGCATTGGAGTGTTTGTAACGCGGGGCGCGGCACAGCACTGCCGTCGAACTGTCCATTGGTGCACACGGCACAATTGACGTAATGAGGAACTTTGACCAAGGCGTGGATACGTATGTCGATAGACACGCAACAAAACAACACGTACTTCCATCAATATGTGTTGGTTGAGGGCCTCTGCTAGCTGGGCAGCGAGTAGATGCCTACAACGAGCACGAATTGATGAGGTTGCAAGGACAGATCCCAGCAAGTTAGCTGTCAGTGAGGGAAGCGAGGGCGCGATCTTCTGGCAGAGCAGCAGACTGTCACATACTTGCACGGCCAATATCTTTCCGTTTGGCTGGAAGCAGAGTGGGACACAGTAGCAGCAACGGAACAAAAGTTAGTTGCGACAGCACCTGTGCTGACATGTGCCGACATCAAGTGTCCCAGTCGTGTGATACAGAACACCCATCGTGAAGACTCACACATTCTTCAAAAACTGAGAGCACGAACAGTAGTCGTGGAAGCAAATGTATCTGCAGAGAGCGGGCATGCCCACAGTGTGAGTATTGAAAAAAGCGACATCCGAATTCATTTTTGCGGACCCAACCGCGCACAAACCTCCGTGTCCGACCGGTTACCCGAAACAAACATCTCCCGCTGGGTTGGAACACAACTTTCAATATCTTTGAACGCCCCGCGGCTTTCGCAGATGGCGCAGTAATGCTTTGCGCTTGGGCACCACTGGCGTGGCGAGCACTCGCGCCCTCTTGGAACGCATTGCTGGCATCAATCAGGCTCAGGGCGTCACTCAGCAATGGCCCGCTCTCGCAGAAAAAGAAGTGCAAAATGCGCAGCACTTCATCGCAGAGACCGCGCGTTTGCACCAAAGTCAGCAGGTCGGCAAAATCCCTCCATAAGGCCGGCATGGGGAACTCTACTGCAGTAAGTGGGATTCAAAACTAACTCAGGACCGCGGAGAACTTACGCATTTGATGGAAGGCTCGGTGTGTGCGACGGGCGGCGGCTCTTGAGACGCGGGTTGCATACCGCAACTGCAACCTTATCTACTGCGCAGTCCTTCACCTTTGAACAGCGATTTTGC
>ENA-OWNT01002820-OWNT01002820.1-seawater-metagenome-genome-assembly--contig:-NODE-2820-length-17384-cov-5.066794_pt1 | contig 17384 bp, 7 predicted proteins | sample MGYA00238136_ERZ651165 | MGnify/ENA primary metagenome ERZ651165 (study PRJEB26861, sample SAMN08777766) | seawater metagenome | isolation source: coastal seawater | place: USA: Florida | collected...
CGTTCGTCGTTCGTCGTTCGTCGTTCGTCGTTCGTCGTTCGTCGTTCGTCGTTCGTCGTTCGTCGTTCGTCGTTGGTTGAAGGTGGTGACTGAAGACTGAAATCGTCGTCGTCGCGTTGCTGAGTTCGTTCTTCGTTGGGCCGTGTGTGGCATGCGCCGTGTGGCGTGTGGCGTTGAGGAGTTGTGGAGTTGCGGTGTCGTTCGGGCGCCGTCGTTGTCATCGTCATTGTTGTGCGCGGTGTTCGAGCCGTCATACTGCTGTGGAGTAGATACGGTGGCGTGGTGACGTCGTGGAGTAGCTGTTGTTTTACTTACGGCGTTGAGGCTGAGTTGTTGGACGAAACAATGATCAGAGGCACTCCTACGTACGTTCATAGCCGTCTGCGTCGGCCCCTGGCAGACCCACGCAAAGAAACTCGCAGGCGATATGAAAGCACCACGCCAAAGACGCGCGTTTGGTAAAACACCTGCAGCTGCGGTGCATCGCCACCGACGGACACAGTCAAATGCATCGGACCCAGCGGGAACGTGGCACCATGCCGTCGATACTGCTGCAATGGCGAGACCCTGTCGTACTGCGCAGCGGTTTGCACCTTTGAACTGCGGCTAACCAGAGCGGCATGCGCGCCTTCCGCCTCACGCCCTCTTGATCCAGCGCAACACACCCACGATAATGGCGTCGAAGATCCCACTCGGTAGGTGCACAAGCCGCCTTGCTCTGTTGAATAGCCGAGTTACTCCACATCCTCGTGCTGCCGCTCTCACTTACACTTTGCGCCGACCCTGGTAGATGTGCTCAATCGCAAAAAGCGGTACAAAGCGGTGGACCTGCTGCTCCGGAGGGCCCGGCACGTCTTCGATTCCACACTCGCCACGCTGAAGCAGTACCCTGAAATCTCTGCGAAGACCACCTTTCAGGCGGAGATCCTTCGACTGCGCAACAAGTAAGTGTGCATTTTACAGAGTGGGTCATTTTGATTTTGAAAAATTCACGCACAAACTGCACTGCGTCGACGCACACTGCCGACGATGGAACTGACACGCGTGTGCGCCCCGCAGTCCGTGGTGGCCTTTTCTCTCACCTCTTTGCTGCACGTGTCTGGCACTGCTGCAGGTTTGAATTCGGAGAAAACGCAATCACTGGTGGGTTCCCATTGAGCACCCTTCGTCCCCAAGTCCCAAGTCCCACCTCCCACCTCCCACCTCCCATGACCGTTGTGCCACGTGCAGCGTTCAAATTGGCAGCGTTGCATCCACTAACGCATCTCTTTCTTTTCTTTGCCTACGCCACAGGCTACGTCCGAGATGAGGCTAGGTTCGCGCGTTACGGATCCCTGGAGATTAAAACGGAGAGCGTCGAGGACCTGCTGCAGAAGTGCGAGGCCGAGATTCACGAATTGTACGACGACGTCCAGCGCTTCCAAGCGGACTTTGTGGACATGTCGGAGGGTTTCAAGCGCCGCATCAAACTGCTGCACATGAAGTTGAAACGCCTCCGCGCAGGTTATGTGAATGTTGCAAAGCGCCGCGTCGCGGACGCCAAGGCCATGCTCCGTTCCAAACCGCCGCAGCTGGGAGGAATTCCCGCCGTGCAAGACGCGCTGCAGCGTTGCGAGGGTTGCGTGTCGGCTATGTCGACGATTCTTGAGATGACGACTATCGACCTCCTCAGCGAGGACAGCTTCAACAACCAGATGCGCGCCATCATCATGCGCTTGGACAGCAAGCAACACGACCTGGATGCCGCGGACCGCGACCTGAGCGTGGCAGTTGACAAGGCGATGGACGCCATCGGCGGCCTCGTCGAGAAAGTAGCTGCTGCCCGGCAGTCACAGGCAGCCGCTGCCGAAGCCGTGGCCCAGGTCGCCGCCCTTGCCGAGCCCAGCAAGCAGTCGAGCTTCGACCCAGAATCCCCTTGGGTCGAAAGATGGGACGGCCAAGGAAATACATACTATGAAAACATCAAGACAGGGCTCACACAGTGGGAACGCCCGCCGGGTTTCGGCGCTGTCCCGCCCTCCGGCGCTTCGCAGGACACCAACAGCACTACACAAGCGCAACCCCACAAACCAACGCACAAGCAAACGGACTCGCTAGACGTGCTCTGCTCTGGGGAGCAGCTCAGGGAGGACGATAGTATCGCCAGCATCCTGCAAGAAGCGCAGCGTTACGCGCATGTGGGACAAGGCGCAATGAGCAAGGTCAAACCTGTCGACGATTTGGTGCTCGGTGACAACTCCGTTGTGAAGGTACGCACGTGACTGTGTTCGCTTCTCATTCACACCACGATGTGCGTGCACCGCCCTAACTCCATGGCCTCGTCACGTGCAAACTGCGTTGGTGCGGACACAGGTGAACGATATTCAGAGGCAGCGCGCGTTCCACTTTCTGGCGACCGGTGAGGTGCTCGGGCCCCGAAAGTTGAAGGAGGATGCGCTGAGAGTTGAAAGGGCGCGCAGGCGAGCCCACTTGGACGAGCAGCTTGCCCAGGTCGCGCATTACCCAATTGGAGAGTTGAAGGGGATGCTGGAAGCCCGGCGATGCCGTGCCACCGGCCAGCGATTCATGTTGGAGAAACGTCTCCGCCAATCTATCACCAAGGAGTGGGAGGTGGTCGAAGCCGCGGTCAGGAAGGACGAAGACCAGGAGCTCGCCGAAAACGGGGACCTCGTGTCTTCAGGCAGGGGTGACGCAGCCGGAGGTGCCGTGTCGGTTCAGTTTGAGGTTCGTTTTTTATTGTGTGTGTGAGACATGCAGCGCTCCAGTGCCCCGCAGTTCATGCCGGTGGATAAATCGTGCTAAGTTCTCTACTGCGTGCACCCAGGATGCGTACGACGAATTCACGAGGCAAAATCCACACCTCTCCCGTCCCACGCACAACACCCGCACCGATCCATTTTATGTCGCAGCCAAGGCACACTTGCGCAAGGTCAAGAGTTCTGCTGATGTGATTGATCCTTCATCGTCTGGACGTGAACTTTCTCGGATGGCGTCGTGGAGCGCCGCAGGCAGCAGGAGTCAGCAGGCGTCGCCGAAAAGCAAAGGGTGCGTCGTTCAATAACACCGTCGTTCGCTCACACGGCGGGCCGCAGGGAGAGGCACTTGAATGCGAGAGTCGGACGCGATGTTCATCTGGACACGATAATGTCTCCATTTTCAGCATACAGAACCAAGAGCACATGCCCGTTGGCAATGCCTTTTCTTTTCCATTATTGTAAACAGTAGATCTCTATCACCCAACAGATCATCATTTTTGGTCCGCGAAGATTACACAACACATCTACAGTCAAATGTTCAACACATCTACAGTCAAATGTTTTCGCACTACGGAATTATATTATTCACAATGCGATGTGAAAGACAGGATGCTGGGATCACTTTCGACCGATCAAGAGCATCACGTTCTGCCGATCAGGTGGAAGTCCTTTGTGAAGAACTCCCACAAGTTGGGAATCAAGTTGGCTGCCATACAAAGCATTCTGCTTTCGCTCAGGCAACGCACCAGCTGTTCAAACGAGTGGAGGTCCTCTTCTTGGACAGCTTTCGGAATCTTCCGCCAAATCGCTTCCGCCTTGTCGTTCCATACACCCTTCTCGCTATCGTGGCGAGTGTGGCGCAGAGTGTGGCGTAGAGACTTGAAGTCACTGTACGTTCTGGTCAGCTCCAGGTACAGTTTGCTACTTACGTTGTCTACGTATGCCAGGGCAGCAACCGTAATCTTGACGACGCAGTAATGTTTCAAACGCTTTCCGAAGAAGCCACTCGTCGTCTGGTTGCGCCGCTCAATTCCGCTCGCATACGCCGACTCAATCGCAATGCACTGTTGCGCAAATAACTCGACCACTGCTGCTTGAGTCAACAAGCCAGAATCCGCTGACGATGCGGCCTCCGGCAAAGTCTCCAGCTGAGATCTGGATGGCTTGCTACCCGCGTCCCCTCCAACTTGCCCGCCACCTCGAACAAGGGCCTTCAGTAGCGGATCTCGCAGTGCTACTTCGCACCGTTTCTCTGGAACCTTACGGTCCAGAGAAGCAAGCCACATGCGCACCTGATGGCGGAATCGCGCAGAAATCTGGAACTCCTCCTTGAGACGCAAAAAGAGGCGCGCAAACACCAAAGCCTCGTGTCTGAATGCAGCATCAACAACATACGCGTTGCTGCCTTGCGCGCCATTGCTGTGCCTGGGACTCGCCATTTGCTGAGCATGCCGTCCACTGCTAGTCCGCGAGAGACTACGTGCGATTGCGTGCGTGCCCTTGTGCTCCAGTGCTAGTTTGCGTCCATCCAACCGAAGGCGCTCGACGGCGTGGAACGGCAAGTTCCAGTGCAGCTTGAACTGGTTGGTATCGGAGTAATCCCTGTCGATAGCAAGTGCTAATGCGCCATGAATGATGCACTCAGATGTCATGAGCAGGAAAGTCTTTTTCTTCGAGGTTCCCGGTGACGACTTGTGTTTGCGCTCACGGTCGCAGAGAATGTGGTAGATGTACGTGCCGAGGGTGGTGTCAGGGATGTGCTCCTGTATAGACTGAACCAAGATCTTTGCCAATCCTTCGCGATCGCTGTAGTCGCAAATAATGTTGTCTTGCAGAAACCTGGGAAGCCGCACGTGGCGAGCCACAGTGTCGAGGCTGACATTGTGGTTGATACCATCCATCACAGTAGCAGTGCCAGACACGATTGCAGCAGTTGGTTTCACAACGACGCCAAGAAGACCTTGTCCAACTCCTTTGAAAAATCCTCCAATGGCGTGTCCTGCTGACTGTTTGGCGCCTTCTTTCGCCCCCTTGACGGGGTCCATGAAAATTCCTGCCAGACCACGCCCAATGCCCAAGCCAATGCTCTTGCCAGCTTTTCCGAGCCTGCATCGAATCAAGGAATGACAAACGCACACAGTGCAGGTCAGAACAAGGCACACAGACAAGCTACACGCAGTTTTCACTCGAAATCACGAACCCATGAAGCGCGTTTTTAGGCGCGCGAGCGCGATGCGCCTGCCGACCTTGGATGTAATCAGGATTGAAGCTCAATTGCTCGACTGCAGACGCGACGGTCTCCAGTCCGGCCGACGCCAAACCGGTTACGCCCATTGTAACGCCACCAAGGAAGTCCATGGTCCCTCGACCGATACCAGTCATGAGCTCCTTTTTGCCAAGAACGGCACCCTGTGATGGTTCGTAATACAATTGCTTTACACCTGTTCCAAGGTTGCTAAACAACTTCATAGGATTTCCTAGAGTCTGAAGCCCAAACACAATGCGGAACACCTGGCCCTCGAATGCCCGCTTGTAGTGCTGCTGAATGGCATTGGCGAACATGTTACTATTTTCGGAAACGTTTGTGGCGATGTACGAGTCGAGTGTTACATCGGCGTCCACTTTAGCTACACCTCCAAAAATGTTGAGGACTTGCTGCACCGCTGCACTGATCTGGTTGATCTCCCGAAACTGTCCCACAGGTGTATAGCACAGACTTAAGCGGATGGGTTGGAGCAGTAGTTCCTGGATGAACACACGCCTGTTGGTGTTCACAACTCTTGGAGCTATCTCCGTGTACCGGGTTAAAATGTCGCGTAGGGCCTTCTTCTGTAGGAAGTCATTCTGTCCAAGCGACTCGACCTCGGCACCAATCTGCAATTGAGTCGCAAACAACAGCATCAGAGTGAGTGGCACAGGACACAAAACAAAACCCACGTCATGCGAAAAGAAACCGAAGCAAGTGGCATGCAATTGCACGCACCTCATCCACGAGTTGGAGCACCTCATTCAAGAATGGTGTGTCGAACTTGAGCACCGCGGCCTGCATCAAAATGTTGATGTGTTGGTAGTAGTCAATCGACTCGTGGTACTCGGACAGAATGCGCATTTGGAAGAAACGCAATTCTTCACCAGCACGCTCCGCCTTCTGGTCCTCTCGAATGTGTCTGTACTGGTAGAGCAATACTGGATAATTTGTTCCTTTGGCACCGCTGTCAATTTGGAACTTGCCAATTTGCACATTGGAGTGAAACCGTTTGTATGTGTCGACGTCGTGCTGAAAATACACGTCCTGCAGCGATACGTAAAGCAGCTCGTAAGACTGCGATTTTTGTAGCGAGGAGTGATCAGCAATAATGCTCACACCCAGACCCCGAATCGTGACTTGAATTGTTGACACCATGGGCGCCTCAGCCGGTTCTCGGTTTTCCAGAGCCTCGTGCAACAAACTTCTGGGTTTGTTCGACGTTTGAGCGTGGCGCAACAATTTTTTGTGTCGACTGAACATGGCTGGAAGCGGGTTGACATTGGCTGAAGACGCAAATTTCGAATTGTTGGTTGCAGTGTTGAGTTGCTGCATATAGGCTTCGATTTTGTCGAATGCTGCGTCTGGGCGGAAAATTCGGAGTTCTGAAATGCCACCGACAAGACGCAGCGTCACCACGACGAAGCGTTCACGATCCTCGAGGCCCTTATCACTGGGAATGGCGACTTGGTACTGCTTCGTTTCCTTGCTGCAAAGCCTCAAGTCTACCCGTACCGAACCAAGCTTGCTGAGCTTGAACCTGTCGTCAGCGGCATCTCCCCTTGGCTCAAGCACAACAACATCCACTACCGGCGGAAGAGTTGGATGATCTGCAACATATGGCGTGTCTGTGCCGGGTGCAAAGATGTTTGTGAAACCGCTGTCCGCCTCATGAACAGTTGTCGGTGCATCTTTGCTGATGTGCTTAGACCCCTCCTTGCGCAGCACCTGCTCAATTCGCACGTACTCGTAATGGCACGAATTGCAAATCTTGGTGTACACACTTTGGGGCTTCAGCTCAGCCAACTTCACGTAAATGATGGACCTGGTTTCGAACACTTCAACTCGGTGGTAAACTTTTTTCGTGCACGGCCCGCCGAATGACACTTCGTTGTAGCCAAGAGCTTGGATATCAACAGCCCCTGACCACGAGTCGGGTGCAGCGCTCGAAGCAAACTGGACAAATGAATACAGCGAGTCCCTGAAGTAGAATGTTGACTGTGAACGAGGCTTCACTCTATGAACAACAGCGTTCACTCCGTCTGCGGCGTTGCTGTTTCGGTGACGCATCGACATCAGTTGGCGAACGGACACTTCATGGTCGGTGTCGTTGAATATCACGTATCGCGGCTGCAAAATGATGAGCTTGCTGCGTGCGAACAACGCAGGAAGTTGCACGTTGTTGACTTTGATCTGTAGCTGCCTGTCTGAACAGGGAATCTCGACCTCTGTGGCGCCTGCGTCGTGGCCCATTTCGATGAACGATGTCCACGCTGAATCAGTGCCTTCGAGCTTCATCCTGACGGACAGCTTCTTCTTCGACATGTTTGCATCTGAAAGAAAAGTCAAATTGAATTGACCTTGTAAGGCTGGCGCTGCCTCGGAGTCCGCTAACCCCGCCTCTGCGAGGGCCTGTTCAGACTGTGCGGCGAGGCATTCCATGACGTCAGTCACCTTTGTCACATTTCGCGCTTTTATCTTGATGGTGCCGCGCTTTTTGCGCGGCCCGGTCCCGGGTTTTGCTGTAGCGGATAGCGAACCCATCTGTGCGCTGTAGAGGAATGGGAAACCAGTGCAGTTAACGACCCAGAATGGGGCGAAGAGGCACACGTCAAAAAACTTGCTTTGTGTCACGCGTTCAGTTGCAGCGAATTGGAGTCGCAAGTGGTTGTCGTCGACATCTGTGAGGATGATGATGCCGTGGGATTGGCGCAGTCGGGAGCGTTTGTCGGCGACACTGCTCCAACCAGGTAAATTTGGGCAACCAACCAAGCGAGCCACCAATACGGAAGTATCTCTGTCGTTTCTGTCCGTGTGACACATGGAGACTTTCTGCGTGGGCTTCAGCGTCACAGGCTTGAAAGATGCCTGGGCAACATCACCTTCAATAGCTGTGATGGTCAAGTTTACGTCGATAGGAAGCAGATTCTGCACGCGGAAAGCAGGAACTACCGACAGTTGCGGAGTTCCGATGGCGTCACGGCGGACGTCAAAGATACAGTGGATGATTTCGAAACGTGCGACTTCAAATCCGACGCTGGCCTGATCAACCAGTTCTGCATCTTCGACGCGGCGTGGAGTCATGGATTGGGCACTCGCGGGCTCCACGTTTCCAGGTTGTGGAAGTTGCTCAGTAGATCCGGGAGCACTACTTCCCAACTTCAACCGACAGAGCGTCTGTACATGGTACAGCGGAGAAAACGCAAGATTCTTCACGTGTATTGGTCGAGAGCGCACGTACACATTTCCATCCAATACTGCTTCAAAAGGAACGGAGTGCTCATTGTCTGGCTGCAATTGGACTGTGAGGCCAGGCAAGGACTGCCACGTGACGGGAGAAGCCTTTTGAAGACGGTAAAACTCCAGCTCAATGGCGAAGGGCATATCATTGCGGACAGACAGCTCAGATCTCAGCACCAGCTTGGCCCCACCGCATTGTTTCTCGAACACGAGCTTGACGTCGGCAAAATTTGCTGCGGTGCCACTGTGGGCAGATTGACGAATGATGTCGACCTTGAGTGCCGTGTGCGACGCCACGTGAGCATCGAAAATGTGTTGCAAGTCATTACTGTTGGGTAGAAATTCACCGTCGACTTGAAAGATGTAGTCTCCAGCCTTGATTGCAGCGGCGGATGCGAACGTTGAGTTAACGCCCGCGATATTCGTGCTTCTGGCAGCTGCTGATGTTACTACAGAGTACAATCGGCTCTTGTTGGACAAATCACCAGGGCGTAGATTCAGCAAAATCATTTTCACCACATCCGACGGCACCGGGCGCAATTCCATGCCCAACTCCATCCCAGCCACGCAATTGACGCGGTTGGAGAGAACGTTGAAGTTATGGCTGCCGTGCAGCGCAAGCACACATGCAGACCTCGACGAGGTGTACGTCTTCAAGTCGTAGGATGAGAATGAAAATACTTCGTTGCCGGAATGACCCATTTGCGTCAACAGGCTCGAATGGGGAAATGATACCTCGATTTGCTGGTCAACCAACTTTTCGTAAACGAAAAAAGGCAGTTCAACCACCATTTCGTCACCGGGAAGCAACGTGCGCCACGCAGGAAGGCTGATGCTGGGCCAATCCATCACCACGCCACCACTATTCCACGCGAACGACACGCGCACTTTCATAGGAAGCCCAGTGTCGTTGCGTAACGTTTGCACATTCAATGTGATTTTTTCCCGCTCCCACTGTTGGAGTGCTTCAGACTTGCTGACGGTATTTACGTCGTTGAGAGAGGCATCAATGTCTTCCATGAACTCCACGACGCCATCAATGCAATGGATTGCAACCGATATCATGTTCTGTCGAATGTTGATATTGAGCATTTCGCTGGTGGAAAACTGAATGTCCAGTGGATTTTCTTGTTGAAGAAAGTCCTGAAGCTGTCGAGGACCTGGGAACTGGTACGCCAGGGCTTCTGGAGGGACGACTCCCACACACGAACTTTTCAATTTGAGCACCATTTTCGTGGTTTCAATAAAAGGTTGACTCAACGACTGTCGGAACTGACTGGAGAGCGTCCATTCTGCACGGAGAGCTGCGGCGCCTTTGGCGACGTTAGCGATGACCTTAAGCTTCTCAATGTCGAGTGATATTCCAAAATTTGTGGTTGGCAGATCAGCTGCCACGAATACGCTGACACCCTTGAGTTCAATCCGTGCAGTCACTGACAACTGGCTCAAACCAAGATTTCGTACAACGGTTTCGTTCACAAAGCCCTGAGTCATCAAGTCCTCATTGCTTTCATTGCGCGCGGACTTGATGGCTTCGGAGGCCCGCTGCATAGATTCCGCGGTCATGGAAGCTTGCTCAAAATACGCCTTCTTTGCTTCCTCATCCGCATCAGCGAAGGCATGGGGGTTGGCAGCAATCAGCAGTGGGCGTCGGGAGCTGTCGACCTCATCAGCCGAGTCGCCCGTTCTTGATGCTGCTTCATCTTTGTCCTTGCGAGCGAACAGAGATTCGGCTGCGCGCAGCATTTTGATCGCCTTCATGGCAATGTAAGACGAAACAAAAGCTTTGATTGCGGAAACATTGACCACCAAGGACAATTGGAGACCCTTCAAGTCGTCAACAATACCACACAAAGCAAGCTCGTCCAAATTCTTGCGGCGAGCCTTGTCGACTTTGGTTTCGAGTGACACCTCGACTTTGAAAGCTGGGATGATGTCGCGAGACTGTTGCGGCACCTCAAGATCTTCCAGTGGTAGTCCCACCTGTCGAACGCCAAGGCGAATCCCACTAAGCCCAGCGCCGACTGAAATGTTTCGCAATCCTCGTGATTTGACGCGCAAATAAATATCATCCCATTGCAGCAGGAATCCGGCGGGAACACTGTAGAAAGTGTTTGGCTTTTCTTGACTGCGAGCCCGTGGTGACGAGGTACTTCCCTGCTCGTCCGAAAAAAGTAAGTGAATGCCACCACTGGCAATAGCTACGTTCACGTTGATTTCAAGTGCGCCACGCATAAGGTCAACCATCAGCGCATCATCGAGCAATTGGGAAGCATTCTCAGCTGCCACGACTGCGGCAGCGGTGGCTGCTTCAACGGACTTACTGAGAAGCGCAGTAACGTGGGCTGGAACTTTGGGGAGTTCGGGAGGCTGAAATATTGTCATAACTTGCATGATCAAGTCCGAATAAGTGATGTGGCAGTGCTTCAAGGAGCCTTCGACGTCAATTCCAATCAATCGACCAGGTCTGTCAGGATCCATCCTGACCCCGAGCTCGAGATTCAAAAACGGTTCTGCTTTGGATCCTTCGAGGTGAATGATTGTTCCGAAGGCTTGAAGCGATGCAGTGTAGTTCGACTGAGCTTCGCCCTTATGCGTACCAACGGTCTCGTCACTGCTTGGTGGCTTATGCAACTTCTCGTAGTGCAGCAAAGTTGCCGGCCGGCGATCCAGAACCTTAAACTCTTCAAGATGAACCGAGGCGTCGATCTGTGACCCACCGCCCGACACTGTTGCATCAATTGCGCAAGAGCCCATCTCAAGAACACTGACTGTTTCGTGTGCAACGGCATCGTGCACGCTGGTGGGTTGATCATCGATGGAAAACAATGAAATGCGGGAGGTAGATTCTTTCGTTGCATCGACATCACCATCCAGCTGACGTGGGAGATTTTGAAGCAGCAGGCACCGAATGCCCCCAAAGCGCACATTTGCAACGATGTCGAACTCTAAGCTGTTGCCCGCTCGAACTGCACTGCTTGAGGGTGCTGGAACATCGGGACGGGCGCTTTTGTCTGGCGCCTCTTCGGCTGGCTTGGTGCCCGCAGAAGTTTTTGTGAGCAAGTCGATTTCGTGGTCAGACATGCTCACTTGAGGTTGTTCTTTGACGTTGTGCAGGAGTCCCAATATTGCAGAAAAATGGTCCACGCTGAAGCACACTTGAAGCGGGGAAATTTCAACTTTGCATGTCAAATTTTTGTCCACCATGAGCAGAGTAGTCTTGACCGTCTCAATTCTGAGAAAGTCAACCAAGCGTCGCATACCATCACATTTGAGTTGCGTGTAGATGCCATCGACGGCAACCGCGATTTCGGTTCGTTCACTGGAACCCGGATCGCTGGCGGCAGCCACGTTTTTCAACTTGATGCCGTTGATTCCCATCACTGCGTAGGTGTCCGCGCCAGTGTATGTCGGTACGGTTACGGTGATGCCATGCATGGTAACATCGACATCGGGCAGTATGAGTTTGGGAGGAATCGGTTCACCCGTCGCGTGATCAGTCGCAACGAATTTTTCAGGTTTCGGCACCTGTTGATCCAAGTTCTGCAGAAGGTTCTGGAGCCGGCTGTCTGCGATGTACCCAACAAATCCCATGACAAAACGGTTGAGTACCGTCACAATAATTGTGTCGATGTTGGCCTTGACGTACAGATCCGGCGGAGATCCTTTGAAAGGATCGAACATCCACATGGAAATGTCCACGAATGGAGGCAAGTCCTTGGTCTGTGCATGCCCTGGCAACGACTGGTTCCCATGCAAGTTCGGTGACTGCGGCCGCCCGTGCACAGCGCCGGCACGCACGACGGTGGGTGCGGCCGCTCCAGCTTCCGTCAGATCAACGACAGCTAACCCGCGTACTTGGGCCTGCAGTTCCATCGCCTGTGTTTCTCGACAAAGACCCAGTCTCATGCTGCGGACGCGGATTTCGGCAAACCCAGACTTGCAATCATCCAGGAGCGCAGTCACGATGATTCCATGAACGGAAATATCGACTCTACTGAGAGCGAAAAAGTGTTGAAACTTCCCCGCCTCTATTTCAAGAGTCTGTCGACACACCGCCACACCACCGTTCTTCACGCGATTGCGTCGTAATACCTCGGCCGGATCAAACAATAGCGACTTGGCGGTCTTCGTCTTGTGTTCCATTTGTTGGAGCGCTTCGAAAGGGATGTTGAGCACAAAGAACGAGATTAAGTCTGCAAGCAGCGCCCTATTGATGTTGACGCGGAGATAATTTGCGAAGTCCAGTTTCACTTCAGAAGTTCCGCGAAGTTCGGCGAAATGGGCGGACAGAGGCTTCGCGGCAGTCACCTTCAGCACAAAGACAGGATCATCTCGGCTGCCATCAGGACGTGCACCGTCGAAGGAAATGACGTTGAATTTGTGCTCATTGCCGTCGGAGTGTATTTGTGTCGCTGCTGCATTGATGTCATGGATCTGCATATCGACACAAGTGTCGTACAACTGCGTCCGCAGCTGCATGGAAAAGCCGCTGACGGTGGCATGTAGGAGTTCTGAGCGACGCGACGCGCCCGCGGTGGTCGAAGGGTCGCGCCAGCATATCACCTGCACCGATGGAATTTCGATTGACATCTTCATCATGACCTTCTCCTGCAACACATTGAGCACTTTCTCATCAAATTCGACAAATTTCACGGACTGCTTGTGCATTCTGCGGCGTAAGGCTTGCTGTGTGAGGTCTCTCTCGAAGAAAAGGTCAAACCCGGACTCACGCATGGAGTCCACGAGCGCCTTTTCGTCTGGAGGGACCAGATTCTCCGTGGGGATGACGAGCACTGTCGAAGCAATGGTTTGCAGCAGACGGTTGAAGGTGGTTCCATCAAGGTTCAAGGATACCGGCGCTGTTTTCACGCCGATCTGCACGTTGGGCATGGAAGAAGGGAGCTGTTCTTGGGCGTCTACGATGAGCAAAGACACGTGGACATCTGTGTCATTTATGAGTGGTTCGCTGTTGGACTTCGGCAACAATGTTGCGCTGAAGTTTCGCACATCGATGTCAATTGGCAGATACTTGTAGGACGCGTCTTCATCACTTGTTTCATCTCGGAGCTCTTCCAGCGCGTGTCCCTGGATCGAGACGGCGATTTCGCCGAGGTTGATCGCCAGCACGCTTTTGTTGAGATCACACAAGTCTTCTGGCATGAACAGCGTCCCTATCTGCAGGTTTAAGTTGAGCGACAGAGTTGGTGGCTCTTTTTGGTTCGCCTTCGCCGAGCGCGTCAGCAGATCCTGGTCCGCCTTACGGAGCAGGCCAATGCTCTCAAGGAGCATATCTTGCAAAGCCTCTAGATTCAGCGGCTGCGAGACGTTGAACTCGTCCACAATTCCAAGAAGGAACTTGGGGCTCAAAGTAATGTCCAGAGGTCTGCCCACGACATCGATTTTAACGTCGCACTCCTTGCTCCTTGGAGGAAGATGAATGTCAATGGCTAGCAGGTCTTTCTCGCGGACATTGGTTCCGTCAGTACTTGCGACAGTGCCATGCAGGCTTGGCTGGTTGCCGGCCTTGCCGGTTTTGGCCATGATGAACGGAAACTGTGTTCCTTCGGTGGACATGTCACGGATTGCGAGGTCGACGATGCCCACATGAACTTCCTGAAACGCAGCCATCGCCTTGATGTAAACCTCCACGCCTTGGACGTGGACGGCCACAAGCTCCTCTCGCTTGTTCGTGAGCAGCGAGACTTTGACGTCGATGGTGACGTCGACAATGGCAACGATGTCTTCGGCGTGCATTTGATCCCACGGTGTAACTTCGACATAACTGGAGTCGATCTGCTCTTGTAAATTGGCCCATTCCTTTTGGGCTGCGCGCAGCTGCTTCTTGTTCATCTCCAATTTTCTGCGCATCTCCTTGTTCGCGAACTTGCGCTCAAACCAGTTTCCGAGGGCCTTCTTCTCCTTTCTGGCTTCTGCCTTCATCAGCCGCTGCTTTTTGTTGTCGCGCCGAATGATGGTGCGGAAGTATTTCGCCTGCTGCAAGGGTAACGTTGCGTCCAGTTGCTGCAGCGCGCGGTCAACAGCCGTCTTCTTGGAGCCCTTTTGCTTGACCTTGGCCGAGTACAACTTGAGGTACTGCCGCTTGACGCGAAGTAGCTCTATGAGGCGGATCCAGGACCGACTTCCGAGGTGATCCCGCACTTGAATGACCACCGCGTGAATGATGTACCTCCACCACCCTCGCGGATCATTCGACGGGCGCGTGCTCTTCGGGCGCGTCCCACGGAGACGCGAGAACTTTCGGTAGTTCGTGAGGTTGTCGGCGATGGCGGCCAGGGCTCCAAACTGGCCTGGCGTCACGCGTAGCGACAAGGTCGGGTTGGACTCTTCCGAGGCAGTCTCGGCGGTCGACTTCGCCCCACCTACTGATATCTCGAACAGCGGAAGGTCGCGATTGGCGGTGCTTTGATAGCTTTTGAAAATGACCATGAGGTTCAGCGGCTGAAGGACATGCGTGGAGGGCTTCACCCATCCGACAGTGTTCCACTGCGACGTCTCCACGGTCTGCCGCAAGTCGGTCTGCGAAGGGGTGTCACCGCCGGTCATGGGCTTGAACACGGCGCCCATGATGCCACAGATGACGTCCGGTTTGTCCCAGTCCTTGAACTGCAGCGCTGCCGATTCCACGTTGTCGTCGATGTAGAGGATGACGTCGTTGATTTCGATCTTCTTCAGGATGAACTTGGGCTTCTTGCTCTTTTTGGGGCTGTCGCTCGCGACCTCCAGTTGAAAGTCCGGACGCTTGCCGTAGCGGGCCTCCAGCTGGTCGAAGAATACGTCCTCCTTGCGGTCCCATTTCTTGAGTTTTGCGTCAATCTCGGCATCGGAGACTTGGGGGCTCACCTCGTGGTAGTACGCCACCAGCGCTTGCCGGTATGCCTTCGTATTGGCGGGGTCGACCTTGCGCCTGTGCCGGCGATCGAACGGGTAAACCGTGATTTCTCGAATGGCAAAGCCAATGGAGCAACGGTGGCCGATGAACGATGTTTCGTCGACGTAGCGGAGGTGTAGATTTCGTATAGTGACTTGCAGGTTGTCGACGATGCTGACCAGGAATTTCGAACTGATGAGTGCGTCGGCGCCGTCTTGCTTCTTTTTGCCGTCGTTCTTCTCGAGCTCGATGTCGCGCTCCTCCTCGTCTGCGAGGGACTTCTCGTACGCGTCTATGTGGCGCTGGTGCAGTGCCCGCTGCAGCTTCTGCTGCGCGGCTTCGTCCCCGTTGAAGTCGGTGCGGTTACGAATCAAGGCGTAGATACCGTCGATGATGACCACTGTCGGCTTCTTCGTCAGCGCCGTCCAGGGCACCTTGATCACCACGTGCTTGACAATCCCGAACGACACATCAACGGGAAGGTCCAGCGCGGCGAGCGCGCTCTCCTTCAGCTTCACATTCTCGAGGTGGATGTTGCCCTTCTCAATGTTGAGGTCCAAACCTAGCAAGCGACAGCATCCAACGAGCGAGCGAGGGAGCGAACAGACAAACAAAAGGGCAGAGGGTCAGCAAAAACAGACGCAGGAGCCACACACAGAGCATCGTACGCACCTTCCACTTCGATGTACGGTGAGGCGTGCTTCACGAGCAACCCACGTGCGATGGCGGTGAACATGGTCGTTCGCCGACTCGACCTCGGGCTTTCTTCAAGTTACAGACCGCCGCCCGAAACAGAAAAATAACAATGCCACAAACTGTTTTTAAAACGCGGATTCGGCGCCGCTGCTCTCACGGGGCACACCCCAGCGCAGAGCGCAGAGCACCGTCGGTGGCGGTGTCTGGTCCGGCCAGGTGGTCTTGCGAGCACGGATATTCAGACAGCGACGATAATTGCCCTTGCCCCTCCGGTGTTGTGACGGAGTCTTCCAGCTCCTTTTTGTCGTTAGCTCGGCACACAATGCGTCAATGTCGTCAAAAGCAAACAAAAATGTCAGATAATGCGTTTCATGGCCCACAATCTTGGGTTTTCCTTGCAATTTGCAAAGCAACGACGGCTGTGCCGGTTCATCACGGTGACAACATCGCGCACGTGGTGATCACGGACTGGCCCACGACTCCTCCTCGCTGTTGACGTTCGCGAGCCGAGCACGCATTGATGTGCGTCCGGTATGCGCGTCTGCTCACCCACAATAGTGGAGACTCTGACCAAGGGGTAATTGCTCTGTCCAGAGCTATAGCGTCCAGAGCTATAGCCTCTTGCTCTGACATCACTGAAGCTGCCCACCTAAAATCCCACCGTCCGTCCGTAGGTCGCGAAGCTGCGTCATCCGCGAAGGCCGCTGTGAGTACCAGTGCATCATCCACGCCAGTCCAGTCCTTGTCGGACGGTCGGAGCGGAACGAACGCAGAGGAAGACCGCGGTGACAATCGGCACGACAACAACAACAACAACAACAACGGCGGCAACAGCAACAGACAAGCCAACGACGCAACGACGCAACGACGCAACGAAGCAACGAACAAGCAAAGACAAATAAATAAAATGCACTGTCGTCGTCGTCGTCGTCGTCGTCGCTCGTTCGTTCGTTCGTTCGTCGTTCGTTCGTTCGTTCGTCGTTCGTTGTTTGTTTGTCGCGCGTGTCGCTTCCTTGCTGGTGGCGCGGCACGCCGACGCCGAGGCACACTTCGAACGAAACCATTTCAAGTAACCGTACACTACCTTCCAACCATTCAACTGTCCCACTATCCTCACTTCCACACCCACATGATATCAATTTAGCACTCTGTGTAACCCAAGTATACAGTACAATACAATCTACGATTCAATTCACCTGCGAGAGTGGAAGGAAGCAAGTAAAGTGGTGATGCAATCAATCACTGAGAGTCGTGAGAAGTGGGCGCGGCAGTGAAGGCGACAGTCAATCAGTCAATCACCACGGCGTCCAGCAGTACATAAAATGCGTCACGTTCGGACAAAAATGGAGGGTCAGTCGAAGGCCGCAGCGGGCACGCGGTGAAAGCAGAGGTCGCATGAGGGGGGTAGTCAATCAGTTGACGAGAACAGTGAAGGGACGCGGGGAAGTGCGTCGCGTGAAGGGAAGATCTGAGAAATAAGAAATAAAGAAATGAAGAAGAAAGAAATACCGAATGGGGGAGTGGGGAGTGGGTGGAGAGAAGTGGGGAGGAGTGG
>ENA-OWNT01002822-OWNT01002822.1-seawater-metagenome-genome-assembly--contig:-NODE-2822-length-17378-cov-4.402173_pt1 | contig 17378 bp, 11 predicted proteins | sample MGYA00238136_ERZ651165 | MGnify/ENA primary metagenome ERZ651165 (study PRJEB26861, sample SAMN08777766) | seawater metagenome | isolation source: coastal seawater | place: USA: Florida | collected...
CGTCGTTCGTCGTTCGTCGTTCGTCGTTCGTCGTTCGTCGTTCGTCGTTCGTCGTTCGTCGTTCGTCGTTCGTTGTTCATCGCCGTCGTTCGTTGTCGTCGTCGTTCGTTGTAGTAGTTGAAGTGTCGTCGTCGCTGTCGTTTGTCGTTGTCGTTGCTGTCGTCGCCCTCCGCTCGGTGTCCCCACTGGTTCTTGACCTTTGATGCGGTGGACTCTTCGTGTTGGGTTTGGTTTGGCGTTGCAATTGTGTGCTTTGCCCCTGCAACTGAACACCACGGCTGTGCCAACATTCGTGACACACTTCACATGTGTGGAGGAATGCATTTTTTCTCCCTGAACAAGAAGCAGTTAATTTGCTTGCAACTCATTTCCGAAGGCGTCGTGCGCCAGTCCGGTGCGAGCATTTACAACAGCATGTGATAGTCAGAAGCACCCGGGGGCAGGGAGGAGTCTTGGAACCATGCAGCGACCGGCGTTGATTTCGAAGGCAAACAGCTTTCCGAAGCGCTCCACGGCGGTGGGTGTGAATATTCCGAAACCTAGCTCCGCTCGCGCGAGTGCGGTGCGTAGTCTTCGACCTTCGCCCGCCAACTCCTTGTCCAAACCCCCACAAACTAGCTATAATGCGTCTCCAACCCAGCGTTTACGACAATCTCTCGTTCAAACAGCTCTTGAGCGACCTATTCATAAGAAAAGTAGGAGTCTGAACATGCGTTTCAGCATTGCCACTGTTGGAAACTCTCAGCAGCCGTCCCTTGCGAGCTTCAGCAGTCCCCGGGCTGCAAGACTGCAGAGCCCCACCGATGAAGTGACAGTAGACCACCAACTTCGAGCTTTGATAGTCCCATACGTGCGAAATTTGACAAAAGAATCGTTCAAATCCACTGTTGAGCAGTCCCGGACCACTGGCAGTTCGCAAGCCGCACCCCCATCGCGTCGCCCGCTTGCAATTGAAGGACGCAGCTTGTTTGTTGAAGAAGAGGCGCGCAAACTAAGCAACCTCATCGGATCGGCTTCGCGGCCGTCCAGCGGGTCGTTTTCTCCCGCACCGTCCTCTCCAGCAACTCAAAGAGTCAGAAAAGACGGGTTCTTTAGTATGGATCCGCGAGAGCTCGACAGCCAGCTTGGTGATGAGGACTCGACCGAAGCAGCGGCGGTAAAATTCACTGGGCTAGCCATTCGAAGCGAGCCCCTCACAATCTCCACCACTCCGTCGACTGGCCTGTCAACACAGCATGGCAGTTGCGAAGGCAGCCACGCAGCAGTGTGCAGCAAGAAAGTCAAACATCACATATTCATTCCAGTTGTAAGGGAGTTGAAGTGATCAAACCGTAAGCGTTTACTATTTATATACCAGCACCTGCGTGCTCTTCTTCATGCTCGCCGTTCGATTTACCGTGCGATAAAATCGAACGATACTACCTCGCAGAGTCGACCACAGCCTCGGGATACACCTTTCGTCGCAAAAAATTCTCTGCTTCCTTGTGCTTCGCTGCACGGGCAATCGCCAACGGATTTTCTCCTTTGCTATCCACTGCACAACGTACACAACCTTGCTCGTGTAACCACTTGAGGACTCCAACGTGCCCTCCGGCGGCGGCGAAGTGGGCAGCGGTCCATCCTTGGGAACTTCTGCTCTCACAATCGACGCTGGACCCGTGCTCGTTCACCAACAGTTTCAGTGACGTCAGGTTACCTGCCGCTGCGGCGAAAAATGCTGGAGAGACTCCTCCACACGCAGCTAACAAATCACTATCGTCGGCGTAGCCACCCCAGACCGCCCGAACAAGCCAAGTGAGGACGGCGAGCTTGCTTGAAGGTAGCAGTGCCGCAAGATGGAGCAGGCTCACAGTGGTCGAACAACCTTCACCATTGTCTGTGTCGGCATCGAAGGCAAAAGTTTGGCTCAGCTCATGTAAACGCTTTTTTCCGTAAAACTGACTCGCAATGAAACGACATGCTTCAAGACGCCCGTTCTGAACGGCAGCGACGATGGGCACGCCTTGGACCAGCACGGATGGAAACAAATTTTCGAAGAGGGCATTTTCAACCTCGAGCTCGCTCTTCTCGGCACAGACACGTGGCGGTGATGTTGCAGCTTCATTGGTGTGGGCCCCGTCAGTGTCGGAAACTGCCGTCGTCGCCTCAGTTGCGGCAGTACTGTCACCGTGCAGATCCGCGTCCTCGGGCTTGCGCCTCTCGGCATCACTCACAGACGCTGATGTTGCCTCTTCGGTGATCCGGACATCGGGAGTATCCGGTGATTTCGTCGTCGGAACGGTGACACCATTGTTGTCGTCTTGTGCATCCACTGCAGTCGCGTCCGTGCCCAGTTCTTGTTGGCTATACTTTGCGATAATCTTGTCGTGTCGCCTTTTGCACCAAGTTAAATAACGAAACACAGCGTGATCGTTGTTGTTGCCTTTCAACAATTCCATCAAATTCTCGCTGGAGGGCGCGTGGGATTCGTCCCCCAGCTCCTCATCGGACTCGTTATCGGACTGCACATTCGCGCAAAGTGCATCCTTGTACGATACAGGCGCGGCCTTGGCGTTGCTCGTCGTTGGCTCAGACTCCTCGGCATCGGGAGGTGGTGGCGGAGGAGGAGCGCGCTTCCGGCTACCTGGTGACCCGATGCGTGACTTGTCTGTGCCGGACGAAGATGTCGGACTCTGCTGTACGGTGGAAGGCATGTTGTTTTGGGTGCTCTTCTGGAATTGACTCGTCAAAGTCGCCAGTTGAGTTTTCGAACCGTCTGCTGCCCGTCGAACTTGCTTGAGGCCATCGGTGGTCGCTGCTTTGACTTTCGACCCAAACGCCGTGAAGAAAGTTTTCACGTCTTCTTTGGCTTTGCGAACGTTGGGGTTCTTGTCAAGTAGATTGTTGATGCTTTCTCCCACAGCGTTCGCGGCTTGACTAATCGCTGGGCTCCTCGCTACTGGAGCAGCAGATGTCGACATCGCTTCCAGCGCCTCGTACTTGAGGTTTTGTTGCTCGACTTGAGCAAAAAGGTCATCCAGGCTTAAACTGTTGGGAACATGGCGCGGCGATGTCTTCCGAGAAGAAGCTTTTGCCGCCTCTGCAGCTCCCGTGGTGAACGGGGCTGGTGGTGCATCTTCGTTCCGCGTTTGTGACAGTTTGTTGCTGGCTTCCTCGGACGCAGCGACACGCTCCAAGTGTAGGCGCTTAATAGTCTGCAAGCGATTATTCAAATTCTCGAATTGGTCGTACAAATCCTTTACTGCCACGTCAAGGTCATCGACTTGGTCGCAAATGGTTTCAAGGTCCATTTCTTTGCCCTCGGTGCTGTTGCGCAACTCGTCCACAGCGTCGGCAAGATCAACATGCAAAAGTTGCTGCTTAGGCGGATACTGGACCTCGATCCAATCCTTCAGCTGGTTGGAGATCACTTCGAGAGCGTTGTTGGAGCCTTCAACACCATCGGCTCCCGTTTCTTTTTCAGCCTCACTGCCTCCGTTGGAGTTCAATGCGACTTCTTTTGTGATATTGGCGGTGCATTGTGTGAGCATAGATCGGGACTCTGAGACCCAATCCTGAAGAACTTTACGCAAATCTGACACCTGCGAAGCCAGACTCGACGAGTCATCATCTGAATTGGCTCGCTCGTCAGAAACCATTTCGTATTGCTGGGAAATCAGTGGCCTCCGGTGGCGAGCAGATCTCTTTCAACCACGGACCATACTCGCTGTGAAAATGTGCTTCACCGTCTACATGTCGCGTCTGGTACGCACTGCTTGTACGATGTAGCGCTGCACTGCCACAGCCGTGCCGTGGAAGGCCTTCATGGGATACGGTGACAACTTGGCATGGAAATGCAGCAAAAGTCTTCGTAGAAAGACACCACGTCAAGTAGATTTCGTCTGAACATGTGTACGCCCGCGACCGCTTGCCGCTACCACATTGGTCAAGTCTTCTGTGTCACGCCCGCTTCCGCGATAACGCCACCCCGACACCGATGAGCTTCAGGCCCCACCATCATTTCGCCTGGCCACTTCGGTCCGTTCTTCACCGGCAAGCCCAAACACACAGCAAACACACCACGACAACTATGAAGTGTGTATGTGTGCATGTATGGCATGCACATCCCCTTGTGATACAAAGACATCTGACCACAGACGAAGAACAAAACACTCTTTGCTGCCACGGACAACAAAACAACGACAACAACGAACATCGACGACGACGACAACAACGACGACGACGACGACGACAATGACAACGACGACGACGACGAGGTCACTTCATTTTTACGTATTCCTAAATAAGGAATAGTTGGTCCGCCTTGAACTTCCACAGATTCTATCCATAATCAAGGATATGTGGATTTCCAGTTCTGTGACACACGACTTGAGTTTTGAGACACGCTCCACTTTCGTCGTCGTCGTCGTTCGTCGTTCGTCGTTCGTCGTCGTCGTCGTCGTTGTCGTTGTTCCGTCGTCGTCGTCGTCGTCGTTGTTCGTTAGATGGTTAGTTACTGAGCTAGTTACTTAGTGAGGTAGTTGATTCGTGTGGTGGGTCAAAATCAAGACTCCTTCCTAATTGTCGGGGCGCGGGCAGGTGGGTCACCAACCCGGTCACTATTGATGGAGAACCAACTCGACGTCACTGAACTTGTGGTCGACGACGGATATTGACAAGCTCACGAAGAGCTAGACGTGCACGTGGTTGATCAGCCAACGTGATCGATCAGAAAGGTAGTGGACGTCCTTGTGGCGGGTTTAGGAACGAGGATGCGGATCGAGGAGTGGCTTTGGACGCGTGGGAAAGATGGGTTGACTCGCTGTGTGTTGCGTATCCTTTGTTTGTGTAGCGCTGAAAAGTATCCGGCGTATCTTTTTCGAATCCCGAGCCGTGTGCTGTACATGGTGACACCTATTGTGGCAACAATCGCCATGAGATGTCGCCTTCGGTATACTATTCGATCCGTAGTGAAATGTAAAGTCCGTCCGCGGCGCTCGGCTCGGCTCGAGATGACCTAAACAATCTCCAGACGCGATGTCCTTGCTACTCTTGGTGCTCGTCTCGTTGGGCATTCTCCAAGCTGATGGAGTCGATGTTCAACATTTCGGCCATGGTTTAGATAGTCGCAGATCCTTGCTGAGCACCCGTGACCATTCAGAGTCGGATGACTCGTTCGTTAACAGCTGGTGCATCTCATTAAACCCGTTCATCAAAAACGCCCGGCGTTGTGGCTGCAAGGAGGGTCCGACACCTCCTGTTAAAGGAGGAGCTTGTTGCTCAATGGTCGCGTATCGAGACGGCGAGGACTGCAACGGCCACGGTACTTGTGTCGCGTACCAGCCGTCTGTCGAAGAATTGAAGGCAATGAAGAAAAATAAATACATTGGAGAATTTCTGCAGATCGAGGAGTATCAAAACTTTGACGATGTCCTGCAAGAACGCGCTGGTGAGCACGGTGACCTTGGTCGTGAACGTGGTGCCAGCACCGATCACCACAGATCAAGTTTGCGTCCGTATGCTGCGGCTATCAAGCTTCGTTCGCCATACTCGGTTCACAACGACGATTCAAATGATACGTTGGACACCGGACTGCATGCCCAGGAGAAGATCCGTCACCGTGCAGCCGACCTGAGCGGTCCGGCTGTATTAAAGGACCATGACAGCTCACGCGACGCTGATGCGTCAAACAGCATAAGCGAGGATGAATCCCATCACCAACACGAATGGGCTCTACATATCGATTCGCTCCCATCAAAAAGCGGACTACAGCGGTCATTGTCCAGCAATCATCGCTCACACTCGGAAGTCACCCAATATTCCGAGAACCGGGCTCGGCACAACCACCCTCAGTCACGAAACCGCCGCTTACGTCGTGAGCATGTGTTTGAAGCTCTGAAATTGTCGCCGGTGACATCGCCCGCTTTAAAGCAGATCGTAAACCACACGCACGCCACAGTCATTTGCGCCAGACAGGGTTCTCCGCTCTACAGCAATTTCAGTTACAAGTCTAGTGACGGCTGGAACAACTCTCGATTAGTATTACAGAATTACAGTCGGGTCAACTGCGCGGGGCTACAAGATACAGGAACCGTGGCTTCAAGGCTGCTCTCGCTGTTTCAACAGTGGTTGTCCCCGGCGACCGGTTCTGGTCATGTTAGGCCAACCGACGTGACGCTATCAAGTGATGACATTGACGGAGAGGACTACGTTGCATCTGTCCACTCCGCCGTCGCTGCATTGCTCGAAGTGGCCAGCAGAGAACGAGCATCGTCTTTCACTGGCAGTACGAGCGGCGGGCGGTCGCAAATGCTGCTCTCCCAAAAATTGAACCACCTACTGAGCTCTGCCGATGATATCGCGGTGCATGCTGCGAGTGCCGGTGCGATCAAGAACCACTACGTTGGTTACGGCCAGACCAAGTCAATGTTCAAAAATTACGTGGTGTTCACGGAGGTGTGCTTGGAGTGCCCTCGTGCATGTTTGTTAGCGTCTCGACAATTGATGTAATGTATCTTTCAGGCTGAGATTCGCAAGATGCTGGGAAAGAATGCAGACTATTACATGATTGCTGCAAATGGTATGTCTCCTTCGCGAAGAATCAGTGCGTTTTCTGGGCGTTTGATCCTCTTCCCGCCTGCCACCTTGCCATCTGACAGACGATTATAGATTCGTTTCGGCCTTGCTCAAGGTATGTGAATTCGGTGGTCTCGGGTGTTCGTTTTGTCTTCGTTGCACTGACGCAACCGGTGTGATGCTGCAACACCACTCGACAGCCGGAAAACGCACATTTCGCCGACTCTGTCACAAAGATTCGCTGCACCAAATCAGGGTGTGCACGTTGTGATTGCGAAAGTGGGTGGGGTGGTCAAGACTGCGAAAAGAACATGCTGACTGGTGAGATCGACGGTGGTAAGTATCGCCATTGTTCTTTTTGCAATCTCACAACATGCTTGGTGACTCCCTATTATCCCTCCTCTAATACGTGCAGCGAGGGAAGGTCCACCGGACGTCTCTTCAGACGACGCAGAGCAAACTGCAACGGGTCCCGACTCGCCGCATTGCCTTGGTCTCCGATTTTATGAGTTCGTTCTTGCTTTGTGCTGAAGATGTCGCTTGCTGCAGTGTAATTTTCACTCATCAACATCTACCGACACCAACTCTTCGGACAGGTACCCAATTGATAGTCCGTGCCGAAGCCCATTCGTTCGCGGATTGCCAACGCCCCCACTCGACCCGCCTCCATTAGACTAACTATTTATTTGCCACTTGCGCACAATATCCTATTTTACTTGAGAGTTCTCGATCTCTTGTCGCATTGCAACTGTCTCACTAGCGGCTGCGTTTGGCGGACTTCTTCGTTGTTGTTAGCTCGCGCAGCTTGGTTTCAACGTCACGTAGCTGCTGCGTCTATTCATGAACCGACCAGTGGAAATTGTGACCCAGAAACCCAATTACGCGACAGATACAGACCACAAACTTACCAGCTCGTCACGTGTCATCTTGCTGGTTTCAATCTTAGCGACAAGGACTGCTTTGTCGGCAGACAAAGTAGCAGCTACATGCTGCTGCCGCTCCTTGGCAGCGTGCACAAGCTCGTCGGCTTCCGTGAGAATCTTTGTCTTCTTTGCGATGGCCTGCGAAGTGCAGCGAGGGATAAGTTGTTGCATGCAAGGGAAGAATCTAACAAATAGAAATGCTATTAACCTCTTGCGTGCTGTTCCCAAGATTTGTCAGAGTTTCACGGCTAGCCTCTAAGGTAGTCTTCTGTGTTTCCAGTAGTTCTTGCTTGTGAGCTATGGTTTGAGAAAGCTCGTCTCGCTTCTTTGTGGAGCTCTCAGCCTAGCCAGAACGAGAGCGAGACACTTTCTAATGCAAAGTTGAATGGTGTTGAGCAGCCTTGAATGAGTGCGTACCTTCACGCGCAGTTCCTCCAACGCAAATGTTTTGACTGTTGTTTCAGTGTCTGTCAAAGAAGTTGTGGTAGTTGTGCATCATCAATCGCTGCAGCGACCAATAGCAATGTTGAGTTCACATCAGAACTCGAACCTTGAAGTAGCTGCTGTCGCTGACTTGTTAGCTCGGCAATTTTCATGGCGAGATCAGTTTCCTCCTTCGTTAATGCTTTGTGCGTGTCTGTGTATGCTTGAGCACGTTCTCTATGCTGGGAAGCAGAGTTTTTGCTCTGAGTGATGGCAGCTTGGGCGGATTGAATTTGCTTCTGCAGGAGCAAAATCGCTTCCGTAACTTGCCCTTCTTGACCAATGCAGTCTTTCAGCACCCCCACTTTCTCCATGTGCTGTTGCTCTTTTTCATTGATGATGCTTTGCGGAACATGTTTGCCACCTTCGAAAGGAACTTGAGTCTGACAACATGATTCACAAAAGTAAAATATCAGACTCCCATGCACAACGTGTTTACCGGGTGCATCACTTACTTGGAAATGAGACTCGATTGTTGCTACAGACATTTTTTTCATTGAATTTCCGACATCGTCGTCTTGTTTGCTGTCTTCTAAGTTTGATTCTGCAGTCATGCCTTCAGCAGTCTTTTGCTCAGAATCTGCTTTTGAGAGAACGAGGAGGGCATGATCAAACATTTTTGTCTTCTTTTCAAAGCTGTGCTCCCACTTCAAGAAAGCTTGCTCCCCGCAACGATACGTGTCTTCGATTCGCTGCAACAATTTCCGGGTGTTTTTCGAAGACTGATTTACTTCATCCTGCATACGTTGGACTTCTCTCTGTGTCTCTAGTTTGTTATGTACTAGCGACAAAGCATTGGATTTGATTGCGTCGAAAGCTGCTGAATCCATCTTGCGATGCGTGTTTCTTGTCTTGCAAAAGGCGCGACCAGCGTTGACTTGTGCCCTTCAAAGCTGACGCACGTACGCAGTCGCGATATGAACAATGTGACTGAAGATTTTGAAACAAAGTAAAGGTAGATTTCAATACGACTCGTTCAATGTCTTTCAAACTTATCCCCTTTCTTTGCAAAAATTACGCTCGGGTGCGCTTCGCTGCCGGTTCATTTGTCATTACACAAAATAGTTTTCACCCCTCGTTTCTAGCCTTTGCTTCTCCGAGCGCGACGCGCGTCCCATCTGGCTTCATCTGCGTCCCTGTCACTGCACACGCTGCGCTGTCCTTCTTCCACTTTTCCCCCTGCCCCGCGTGTCAGTGTGTGACGCTTCGCACCGCGCCCCGACTCTAACAAGCCGCCCGACACGCTCAATCGGCGTGTCGCGCCAACTTTCGAGCGTGTTGCGCCAACAACAAGTTGGCGCGACACGCTTGCTCGCGTGCTCGAGTTCACCCCCTCGATAGTGACGGATAGCTACTTAGTGGGCGTCGCGGTGGAAGTGGGAAGGTGAGTAACGATCACTTTCAGTCTGCACTGACGACGATCTGTCGATTGTTAGATTTAGAGAGGGAGCGCGGAAGGAGTAGCGTATTTTAAAGGCCGAAATGCGCGATATACGTGGGTGTGTGTGCGGGAATCAATCTATCATCTTGAGTTGTGTCAAGTTGAGTTTTTAGTTGTACAGTTGTCAAAATGTGTAATAGGAATCTTGGAAGTCGGTGCCGTTCGTTGCTGTTGGGTCGTCGGTTCGTTGGTCGTTGGTCGTCGGTTCCTTCGTCGTTCGTCGTTCGTCGTTCGTCGTTCGTCGTTCGTCGTTCGTCGTTCGTCGTTCGTCGTTGTGAGAACGAAGAATTTCAGGCGGGTGTGCTGACAAACACCGCACCTACATCTGACGTGGGGTGCGACGCATTGGGAAATAGTGTTCGAAAGGGTCAGGTGAAGCATCGTGGTGGATTGTAGTTAGTTATCTTGGAGATGTTGGTTGTGTTCTGCGACAGGCGAGAAGTCATTCATGTCGTGTGGTGGCACACTACGACTTCAGCGCGCTGTTGGGGCGTTCAGACATGCTTGGACCATTGTGTCATTGGGCTAACGGATGCAGGAAGGTTTCGGCTTGAGGAGCGGATTCAATGACATTAATGGAGCATACTTCTTAGACTGACATTTTGAACTGGATGTAAAAAATTGCACAAGAGTAGCTGTGCATTGAACGGTTACCTTGTTGCGAAAATGTGATCGCCTTGGGGCTGGCAGTCGGACTCAACTGTCCACTGCTGGTGTCGGTAGGTGCCATGTGTAGAGTTGGAATCTCACAGTACGAAAGCTGCTTTGTATGAGTCGCTCTAGCTGACCTTCTCTGCGCCATGAGTCATTTGAGTTGGCTCCAAGGAGGCCCGTATGCCAGATTTCAAAGACGAATTTCGAAAGTTGCTCAAGAAGAGGAGACACCATACGGCCACGTCCGCTCTTACGGCAGGCGTCGAGAGAACCCGCTGCAAGGCGGAATGTCGCCACGTAGGGTCCGATTCCGATTTCGAGCCAAGACAGGTCTGGCCATCGAAATGGTAAACGAGCATTTAATGGACGGGGTGGGCCAAGCCGAATTCAAGCACCGTCAACGAGAGTATGAGCGACAACATCAACCTACTGCGAACTCGAAGTCTGACCACGCCGCGGCAACGCAACAACGACCGAGGTCACCACAATTGCCGCTCGCGCCAATAAATTCAAGACCTCACACCGTTTCATCGCGCAAGCCGTCACGATTGAGAAATAGCGACAGTGGTTTGGACTGTGCGCCTGTTGAGCCGGGACTCGCCCGCGGTTCGCTCTCGTCGGTAAAGGCAAACAGGGCTCAAACGCAGCATGGCAGTCGTCCGCCTCACATCGAGTCCCAAAATGAACTTCGGCGACCACACAGCCCAACGCAGAACATTGCATCCGCGATCATGACACGGAACATGTTTGTACTTGAGCACGCATCTCGCGAAGCATCGTACCAACAAGAGGTTGAACGTGCGGAGAAAGAAGGGTCCGCGATTCCGTCGCGCACGCACCGCAACAGATACGACTTGCTTCTCGATGACCCTTGTGGAACACATTATGTTGAGAAATTGTTGGAATTGTGCCACATGGGAGAGGTGGATCGTATTTGTCAATTTGCGCACCGTGTCGAAGAGGCACGTGTTCGGCGATTTCACGACTCCCAGCTCAAACTGCCACCGCACCGGCGCAAGTCTTTGCCTCCTAGTAGCCCTGGAATACTAAACGAAGTGTGCAGCACCGGCTATCCACCGCTGTGTATTGCGGCCGCTCGGAACGACTATAATGCCATTCCTTTGCTCATTGCTGCTGGGTGCTTTTGTGATATCCGAGACAACAACGGTTTCGGCCCTCTTCATTGGGCAGCCGCGCGTGGATTCTGCCGATGTGTTCGCGCGCTGTTGGAAGCTGGGGCGTCGTCAAAATTGCTGGATCGGGCAATCCGTCCCTTTCACCGCATGATGGCTGGAATTAGCCCGATAGATGTGGCAAAGCGTTTCAACCAAACTGCTGCGCTAGAGTTGATGCTGGAGTTCCGTCGTCAAACTCACGATCAAATTGTGAAAGGTCGATTTGTGCCAGAGCATCCATCGTCACTGCTTACTACGGTCAGCTCCAAATTTGTTGATGAAGAGAATGGCGGGGATGGAGGTAACTGGCGACCAGTCATTGAGCTAGGTCGAGGGTTTGAATTTCCAATATCCGAACACTTTGATCCCTCCGATGGACTTGATGCTGAGCGCCGTGCACTGTCCAGGGCCGGACGTCTTGCTCCTCTGCGCAAGAGTCAAGAACCCGACCCACCTAATGTCGTGCAAGTGGAAAAGCAGTCTCCAAAACCGCAAAACACGGCTGTTGGCATTCCAGAAGTACCAAGGGTGGAGGGAGAATCTGAGTTGCAACATATTCGCCGAGTCGTCGCGGAGGCTGAACGACGCGCAGCCGAAGCTCGAAGACTTACCCTGGCCGCTCAACAAGAAGTCGAAACGTTGACGAATCCTGAAACAAAGGAGCACTCGCGATCAAATTTAGCCCCAGAGGGTGCCAAGCCACAGGAGAAGCAAGCCCGGAGACTGGGAAACGCAAGGCAAAGTCCAACAAATGTGTTCAGTTCCAGCGCCACAGAGTCGCGATCACAAACGCATCACATGCCTCATCAAGACCGTGAACTGCGAAAAGAACAGATCAAAGCAATGGATAATCTTCGTGGCCTGAAGGCTTTTCGCACTGCTGTTCAGGTCGCAGTGTCAAGATGGAAAAATTCTGCCGCCAAGCGCAAATTACGTGACAAGTTGAAACACCAGGCTACCAAGCGCGCCCAAGCATGGGAGAAGGAGGAGGAACAGAAGAAAAGAGACATTGAGTTGCGGAAGCAGTGGACTCAGGCAAAGCAGAGAGCAGCCGCTAAGAAGCAACAGCAACTCCTGTTTGCACAAAACCGAATGGTCAGGATAGCCGGAGACGCGTTGTTACTGCCTGACTTCGAAGTACCTGTTCGCCGTCGACTACACACCAAGAGTGCCAAGCAACAACAGCGACGTAGAAAAGCTGGTGGCGCCATCCTCAAAGTGTGGTCTAAGGGCCACACCAAAGATGGTGGAAATGCTGTCCCCGATTCCGACATTGAAGTTGCGGAGCAATACGTGTCACCACTCCAACTTTGCCTTGAAGAAATTGACGAAAAGTTTGGCGAGGAGGCTGCCATTGCGTCTGAGAAGGTATTGATGAAACGCCGCGAAGAAAAACTGCTGGCACAGTGGCGTGAGGATGAAATTTTTGTTTGTGCGACTATTATCCAAAATTTGTACCGCCAGCGAGCTGCCCGACGCCGTCTTCGATTCCAGCGCGCCGTCGTGAGCGCTCTTCGCGCAAAAGAGCAGGCGGAAAAAGAAGCAGCAGCTCAAGCCCGCATTGAGGAAGCCAAAAAAGCCGCTGCCATCCGGGCAGAAATTGAATCTCTCCGGGAGTTGGAGTACTTTCTGCAGAAGAGTGTGGTATCTGTGCGTCAACTAGAGGCAAAACTGCGTACAACTGAGAAAGCTAACTTGGGTTCTTTTGATGCGCAAAAGTACTGGGATGATGCCGATATTGACCTTCGTGAATGGGCTCTATCAGTTGGGCTTGGGCCTACAGTTGCAGCTAAGATGGTCGCAAGGACTGACGGGGCTCACCCGCTCGCAGCATTTCTGTATGCGAAGACAGCTGTGGATTTCCACCACGATCTCGGCATTTCCCTCGAGGATGCGGAAGTGCTATGGGTGGCGAGACAGGAGAGAGTTAAAAGCCGCGTACTAGCTGGTCTCCACCAACGCCTAGCGGTGGAGCGAAAGGCGTTGGAGAAGCGACGGGATGAAACGGAAAAAGCAAGACAGCACTTTTTTGAGGGAAAAAGAGCTCGTCAACGCGCTGCTCTGGCGAAGAGTTGCAGACAGTTCGAAGAACGTGAAGGAAATGCTCGCGTCGTTGCACTTCGGGCTGCAACAGACAGTGCTCGATCTGCAATGGACAGCCTTGTGGAGGAAGATGAGTCGTGGAATGCCCCACAGCATGGTAGGGCAACCCACGGTGCATCCCCGGTGACACAAACACTATTTTGGAGTCAGATGGCTGACAAATACCAGGTACGCGACCGCTTCGAGTACAGTGATGCTTAACCTGGCACATGACAGATGTCTGACCCGACTCACACAAATATGTTGCACAGGCCGTTTTCACTGAGCTTAACGAAGCAATTGAGCACTCAGTCTCACAAGGCGTAGGATCTCTTGCAGCGATTTTGACCCCGCTCTATCTTCAGCATTTAACTCAAGACGGTACTCTCGTGGATGGGAGCGTTGGACTGAGTACTGCGGAGGCCCGCGACGAACACAAAGTTCAAAAGGCAATGCAACGAATGATGGTGGCGGCGTGGCGTATTCAGCAGTTTGCGCGCCGCCAATGGCGTCGGCGGTTCAATACTTTCTATTGCGAGAATCCTGGACACGCACCGACCGGTGACGTAGAAACAACTACTTCTGAAAATGACGAAGTATCAAATTCGAAACCCTTTGAACAGTTTCGAAGTGAGGTTGCTGCTCATGGAACCATTGCCAAATTCCCTAAGCCAGTCGTACTCGCTGGTATTTCAACTGCGCACGAATCAGTAACAACGGCCCGAGACCTGCTGCGTGTCCTGAAGGAGAAAGAGAACGAGTATCGTGATCAATACGATGAAACGCATTTTCGGACAGCACGATACATTCAAAGGATCTTTCGAGGCCACATCACTCGACGTCGATTTCAAGCGGAGCAAGCCGGGCGGCTTCAACGCGAAAGGAATGAGCGAATCCGTAGACAAGTCAAGACGGGCTTCCACCTGTCTCCGGCGGAGCGGTACGCATTGCAGCAGCAAGTGCGCGCGGAAGATGGGGTAAAACCACGACAGAAGCACCCGCGTGAGGTCATCAACCCTGATCGCACCGTCATGCTGGCCCGGCAACTGGCTAAGAGTGTGGATGGAGTCTCATTGGAGCATGCGAAGACTGCACTCCAGAAAAATGGGGGCCACTACGCCTCCGCCCTGATGGAGCTTCGACGGGAGCGAAAAGCTAAGCTGGAAGAAGAGCAACGAATGGCTGACCATGTAGCGAACCAACGCCGAATGAAGAGCCAAGCTGCTCTGTACGGACGCTAGCAGAAGTGTCGTGTAAGAATGTTTTATATTTATGTGTAGTTACTGCACAACAAATCATCGAGGAACCTATGAGTTGCTTGTTCGCTGTGTTCTACTGTTCGCCGGTCTCGGGGAAGGTCACAACTTTCTGATCGTGCTTGACGAGTTTATAATTGCGGATTTTGATGCGGTCGTCAACACTATCGCTGGCCAACTCTTCTTCTGTAAGACGCACGTACTCCCAGCCAGCGTTCTTGCATGACAGGCCGTCAACTGTCGCGGACACGCCCTCCGGCGCGCGCAAAATCAATGTCCCATCGAGGTCCAGTGACTTGATGGTGATCCCCGAGCCTTCCACGATGAGCACGGATCGATCCGAAATTTTCACACCCGATGGATCCGAGAATTTGGATAAGATGTCTTTCTGTGTGAGTCCAACATTTGGAGCCAGAATAATTTTGGCCCCAATATTTGTTGGGATGCCGGGGTAGAACTCTGAGTTGTTGGCCCCTACCTCGTTGACTTGCACGCCGGCGCCGGCAAGCACGCGCCGGAACCAAAAGAAGGCAGATTGCTCACCGGATGCAGCACTTTCAGCAACGCCCGTAGCTGCGAATTTTTTGGCAGCGTCTTTGTTGTTGTTTTTCACGGCGGAAAAGCTGGTCCATCGTTCTACCTGAGTGAATCCCACTTTGGCGTCTGACCCAGCGAAAAGTTTTGGGAAGTCTTGCATCATGCATTCCAAGCGTGTGGGCTTCGTGAATGCAGTCTTCGAGGCATCCGTGTACTTTGGGTTTACAAATTCTGGAACCACTCCACCAGTCTTCTCGAGCACTGCGGCATACCGAGACACTTCAAAGGCAAGTACGTTGATATTACCAGGGAACGGCGAAAACCCGGACTCGTCGGCAATGTCTCCTTTCCCATTCACCGCAACCAACAGCGGTCCCAATTGGTTGTACTCCACGTTGATGGTTAGAGACTTGGAAGGATCAACCTTGTGGTTCAAGTTGCAAATCGCCCCGACAGCCTCTCCTGGTCGGCGTGGGACAGTAAGCGAATTCATGGCAAAACCTCCTTTGACAGTTGCGCCGATGAAGGCAGGAATGGCGTGCATGACCATCCCGTTAGTATCCTGGAAGAAAACAATGGTCTTCCGGCCCTCTTTGTGCCACCGGGCTGCCACGCCAGACTGGCTCAGAGTGATGTGGACGTCGCCATGTCCATGTGGTTTCTTTGCGATGGCGCCAGTGTTCGGGTCAATCACAATACGAGCAGCACTGTCTTGCAGCGCAGGAACAAGCTCTTGCTTCACAACGTCCAGTTGGTCGTCGTCCAAGCCAAAGTTTTTGTTGTCTGTCAACAACTTCATGGTCAAATCATGAGTGTCACCAGACGTCATAATGAACAGTGGGAGCTTGAGGTCGCTCTGGTCAGGGTTGCGGCGTCTTGCCTCGGCTTGCAGGGCCAGGATAGTCTCCGCGTAACATTGAAGGTAACACTTGCCAGTTGCGAGTTCATGTGGCAGGGCAACTTTGATACCGTTGTAACCTAAGCGTTCGCCAAGGCCGCCGGCGACCAGAACAAAGCAGGCCCCATGTGCGTTTTCGAGACCAGCTTCTTCCATGGCTGCCCATTCTTCTGTGCCGAACTCGAGACGGTCGCCAACTGGTACTTCTGGCGTGAACTGCAGGTACGGGTTGGCTCCCTCTTTCGCGCTCTCCAGCAACTTCCGGGCCGTTGTAAGATATGCTTCCACTCCACCAGGGTATGTTTCGGACAGAGCGACACACTCGTTCAAAAAGCGGTCGAGCTTTTCACCAGATTCCCCAAGGAGTGACGTGATGTGGTCTTGATTGTGCTCTTCGACGAGTTTACGCAGCATGTCTTGACGCTGCGCTGCTGTAACTTTCTGTGCTGCCATGGTTCCCACCTTTTGCCGCTCGATAGAAATGAATCTCGCAAAAACCAGATATTTCGATGGGGTTATGTCGGTGCAACGCAACAAATGCTGCCGGATGTTTTCATCACAAACAACGACACACGTTTTTTTCGACCTAAACCAAAAGCAGACGCGCTCTTCGCGCACCCCTCACCAAACTTGATCCACACCACAATGCATTCATGCACTAACCGTGGCGTGGCTACCTCCTCCACCCACCTCAAACTTCCTGAGTTTTTCATTACTTTCCAAATCATCAACGCACGTGTCGGCGTCACGTTAACGGCGAACAGCAACACCAACGACGACAACAGCGACGACGACGACGAAGACGAACGACGAACGACGAACGACGAACATTGGCGACGACGAACGACGACGACGACGACGACGACAGCGTTGGCCGGCCAGATCGACGACGTTTCTCTTTCTTGACTGGAGTGTGCCTGCCATCCATCGTCGGGGCGTCGGATACACTTTGACAGTTATCTCACTTATAGATACATTTATAGCATACTTTGATACTCTAAAGTATCCTTACATGACAATACTACTGTTTTAGAGTGTCCGAGATATTCTCATTATTACTATTTCAGGATATGTTTTGTGATGTATATGCATACTAAGTAAGATATCTACAAATGATATTACTCAGTATCTGCATTTTTGTTCTCGAAAGTTAGTTACATCGTCGGAGCATTCAACGACTCCCAGAGTGAAGGCGACTAGCCTGTATAAAACTGACTGCTCGCTCGGCGCAACGGCGCAACGTGCAAGGGATGCCTCGAGATGCTAACTTGATGCTCGGGATGCCATGCTTACGCGATGCTTGCGATGCCGGTGGGTTGCCGGTTGGTTGCCGGTGGGTTGCCGGTGGGTTACCTGTGGGTTGCCGGTGGGTCA
>ENA-OWNT01002826-OWNT01002826.1-seawater-metagenome-genome-assembly--contig:-NODE-2826-length-17347-cov-3.916329_pt1 | contig 17347 bp, 13 predicted proteins | sample MGYA00238136_ERZ651165 | MGnify/ENA primary metagenome ERZ651165 (study PRJEB26861, sample SAMN08777766) | seawater metagenome | isolation source: coastal seawater | place: USA: Florida | collected...
GTGAGTGAGTGGGAGCACTGTGAGACGAGTGACCAGGCTGACTGACTGACTGACTGACCACCGTCACGTCACCCACAGCCACAGCCACTCTCTCACAGTGCGTGAAGGCGGGAGACTTCTCAAGGCTCACTCACTCACTCACTCACTCACTCACATTGGAGGCGGCGGGGTGCGGGGTGGAGCGGTCACAGCTCACATCGTTCGGTCGTTCGGTCGTTGTGAGTGACAGTGAGTGAGTGAGTGAGTGAGTGAGTGTGGCCGTCTCAACTCCCTTCACTCACTTACTGTGGGCCATGGCCTGGCTCACTCTCTCACTCACTCACTCACTCACTCACTCACTCACTGACGGATGAGTGAGTGAGTGAGTGGACGCCAGGCCGCAGGTTAGTACGTGGTACGCCACGTCCTAGTGCTGGGCGTGGGTGGGGAGACCGGCGGCCAGTCAGCCAGCCACCCACACTCACTCACTCACTCACTCACTGTCACTCACTGTCACTCACTCACTCACTAGGCTGCGTTGCCTTCCTCACTCACTCACTCACTCACTCACTCATTCACTCGGTCTGTCTTGTCTGCTGCTACTGCTGCTGCTGCTGTTGGTTGATGGTCGCTCGCTCGCTGCTCGTCGCTGTTGGTTGTTTGTTGTTCGTTGTTCGTCGTCGTTCGTTGTTGTTGGTTGGTTGGTTGGTTGTTGCTGCTGCTGTTGTCGTCGTTGTTCTGCCTTCGTCGTTGTTCTTGTTTTTCCGCCCTTCCTCCTGCTGTATCTGTGCATGAGTGCTCCGGTCACCGTAGTTGGAGTAGATGCTGGTGGAGCCAAGGCACTGTGTTTGGTTGTTCGGTGAAGCACTGGTTGAGCTACCGAATGCTTCACTTTGGCTCGCTTGTGCTTGGCTATACGGGAGGTGACAGTGTGAACACGCGCCATGTGCAACGCAACGACAGCCTTGTAGCAGACACAGCGGCTCGAGTTGTAGGATTATGGTTGCTTGCTTCGTACCAACACGTTGCATTGGCAGGAATAACGGCGTGGCGAAAGGACAGTCAGGGCTCTGAACTCACAAGCTTGGCTGTTGTACGTAGTAGTGTGCTTGCCAGACAACGTTGCGTGGTATCACGACGAGCTGACGACTTGCCCAGAGCGAGTCCCCCTTTCGCTGTCGTGTCGTTTTTGTTTTGTTTCTTTTTCTGTTCTTTTTGTTGTTGTTCGCTGCTGTCGCGCCTCGACAATTTGGATTCGACACTTTCATTTAATTTCAGGTACGCAACGATTTGCATGTTACGGGGTTGCTGGTTCCACTACGGCGAGGCCACATGTGCACGGCCACCGCGCCCTTCATTGTATTGTGGGGGTACGGTGCGCCGTTGCACGGCGCTACGTCGCGGGGGTTCCTTTGTCATGTACTGCTGCCGTGCTGTTGTTGGGAGATCGGGACACTCCTTGTTGAGTTGTCGGGTGCTAGTGCCATTGATGTGATTTCACGCACTTGCCATCTCACAATCAATTGTTTGTTGTTTGTTTTCGTTGGTTAGACACTCACAATGAGCAAGGTTCAGTCCGTCCAGGTGTTCGGCCGCAAGAAAAACGCGGTGGCCGTCGCGTACTGCAAAGAAGGCAAGGGTGTCATCAAAGTCAATGGCAAGCCCATCGAGCTTTTGGAGCCCTCCAGCATCCGCGAGAAGGCCTACGAACCGGTCCTGATCCTCGGCCGCGAGCGCTTCGCAAACGTCGACTTGCGCGTCCGCGTGTCCGGCGGTGGTAGTGTTGCTCAGTTGTACGCTATCCGCCAGTCCATCGCTAAGGCTCTGGTCTCTTATTACCAAAAGTGTAAGTTTTCCATCTCGTCCCCCATCGCTCCTGCGATTTCGTCGTTTACTCATCTGTAATGTGTTTGGCCCTTGTTGAAATGCAGACGTCGATGAGCAAGCCAAGCGCGAGCTCAAGGAAGCCCTCCTCACCTACGATCGTTCCCTTCTCGTCTCCGGTATGTTGTGCTACGTTCGCTTGCGCACCTTGTCGCTTGCATATCGTGGATGGCTGGTTCTCTGGATGTGTGTTTCTCAACCTTTGTGTGTCATGTCACGCCCAGACCCTCGTCGTTGCGAGCCCAAGAAGTTCGGTGGCCGCAGCGCCCGCGCCCGCTTCCAGAAGTCTTACCGTTAAGCGGCTTGAGTGTGTCACTAATTAAAAGTTCGAGTCCAATTTTTTGGTGCTCGCTGGTATTCACCTGCCGTTTGTGGGGTAGGCTTGGCTGGTTTCGGCGAAATGTTTTCTCCAGACCTGAGGTCCGCAGGTTCTACAGTCGAAGCGAGGTTATTATGTTTATTATTAGTTCACGCTTTCAGCATTTTGCACACAATTCGCCACCGAAGCCGAAGCAACGACGCTGCTTGATGTGTCAGCGATAGACGCCGCCTTGCGTTTTTTCGGGTTCGCTGTGGCCAGTATTGGCTCCTGTGGGGTGGCATTCGCTTCCTTCGCTTGTTGGGTGAGCTTGTCGAAAGCCTGGCGATGCTCAGCCGTGTTCATGCAGTCAACGCAGGAGCAAGTTGTGTTGCAAGACACTCGCCCCTGATAACACTCGCAGTACTTTTTCAGACACCTCGTCTTCAAGCAATTGCACCCTTTCACGTGCATTTTGTCCTTGGCGTCCCCGTCGTCGGTGACCTTAGGTTTGAAGGCGTACGGATTCCTCCTCACAATGTTCTTCATGGCAGCTTGGCGCTCAGCACCATCCTTTTCTCCATTTTGGCAGTTGGCACACTTGCAAGCTTGACTGCACGTAATGCCAGACGAAAAGCAGTCGCAGTATAGCTTCAAGCAGCGCGACTTCTTGCAGTTGCAGACGGCCTCCTGAGGGCTGTCGTCAATCGGGGAAGCAGTTGCAAATGCTTTTTGAAGAGTGGCGGGAGACGCTGGCATTGACTGCAAGGAAACCGAAAAAAACAACAACAACAGAACACAGGTCAATATACTTTGAAGCTCAACAGCTAGTATGACAAAGAGTTTCTGCATGGCCGGTGGGTGGCAGATGAACGAGCCAACTTACTCGTTTACGTCTTGAAGCTGCAGCGGCCTGGGTTGTTGCAGGCTTTGAAGGGCCACCCGTGGCCGATTGGTCCACCTTGAAAGAGTTGCGAAGATGGCGGTGATGAATTATCAACTCATTCCTCCAAATTTCTGATGCCCTCTTTTTCTACACATGGGTGGTTGGCGGTTTTGATGTCAAAATTTAAACGGACGAGTGTCAACAAGCGTGCAGCGTACCGCGACTGGATTTGAGGTCGCCTGTGTTTTCGCAGATGCGTAGTTGTCGGCCTGTTGATAACGGGTGGGGCAGCATGGCATTGTCAAGTAATAGTTTGTACAAAAACATGTACAATGCTGACGCACCGCTGCAACATATGCTGTGAGTCCTGGCGAAAGCATCTTGTGCGCCAAGACCGAGTGAAAAAACAATCTTTACTCCAGAAGCCCGAAATACGTCCTCACTTGGCAAACGCGCCACGCATTGTCACAGGGTTCGTTGTGAAGGGATAATGTTCTTCCTCGAAGGGGACTGTTAGCAGCCAGACAACTTGTAACAAAAAACGAACGACGCCAACAGAGGCGCTGGGGTCGAAGTTCCAGCACTTTTTTCACCTTACTGCTTTTGGGCGTCTCGAAACTTTGTGTGGGCTGCGACGCACCGTCGCAATCATGCCACTTCGTCGAGTGCCTTCGCGCAGTCTGTTGCCACGAAGAATCGGATATCGCCTCGCCTTGCCTCGTCACTTCGCCTCGTGCCGCCGGCGCCGCAAAGTATCGAAAGTTCGCGTGCGATGGGATGATCTCCCGACGTTCAAACTGCCCTTTGCCGCCCGATCTCACCTCACCGTCCAGCCTTCGTCGAGTGTGTGTGTGTGTGTGTGTGTGCGCGCTACAGACGACGCAGTGTCCCATGCCCGCGTCAGCCACTGTAGCAACCTCACCTCGTGGCATTGCGGTGGCTTCGTGCGTGGCGCGATGCGGTAAATGACAGGCAGTGTCGTCGTTTGTAGCGTGCTTGCCCGCCAATTCAAATCTGGAGCAGGTGCTTCGGCGGCTGCGCGCGCGCGCGATCGATCGATCGATCAATGGAGGAAGGCTGAATGAAGGCGGAAGGCTGAAGGCTGAAGGCTGTGGCGCTGTGGCGCTGTGGGCTGAAGGCTGTGGCTGTGGGCTGTGGCGCTGTGGGCTGTGGGCTGGGGCCAGCCAGCCAGACACCAACAACAACAACAAACAACATCAAAGCAGCAAAGCTGACTGACTAACTGACTGACTGACTGACTGAGAGAGAGTGAGAGAGTGAGAGAGAGCTGGCTGACTTTTTGACTTTTTGACTTTTTGACTTTTGAATTTTCAGAATTTTCGAATTTTCGACTTTAGAACGTTCTTTCGTTGCGTTCTTTTTGTTTTGAGTGAGAGTTTGAGTGAGAGTTTGAGTGAGAGTTTGAGTGAGTTTATACTTACATTGAGTGTGACAAAAAGAACTACAGTACAGCGGGGAACCAAAAAGTCAAAAAGCCAAAAAGCCAAAAGCCAAAAGCCAAAAGTCGAAAGTCAGAAAGTCAGAAAGACAGAAAGTCTCTCACTCACTCACTCCCACTGCCAGTCACCACTGTGGGCTGTGGGCTGTGGGCTGTGGGCTGTGGGCGGGGAACTGCGTGTTTTAGTTTTTTGAATCTCAAACTCCAAAATACGAATTTACATAAACATCATCACAATACTGTATTGTAATAGAGACGAACTCAACTAAATTGTAACTCACTGTCTTGACCCTTTGACAGCTGTAGTAGTCAGCCACATCTGCACCCAACACTGCTCAATCTAGAAAATCTCAAAATCTCAAAATCGCAAGAAAAAGAATGAAGATTGAAGATTGAACGAATGAACAACAAACAAAGACCGTGTTTGAACGTGGGTGGGTGGGGTGGGTGGGTGGCCCAGACAGCAACGACGACGAACAGAGTGAGTGAGTGACCTCCCTCCCTCCCTCCCTCCTTCACTCACTCACTCACTCACAGTCTCACAGTGAGCTGGTCGTTGGTTGTTGGTGACGGCTGATTGATTGACGGTCTTGTGCAGTGTTCGTTCGTCGTTCGTTCGATCGATCGTTCGTTCGTTCAAATCATTGCATTGGAACGCAGAGTGAATGAAGAGTCAGTCAGGCACGCCAGCTGACCGACTGGCTGACGAACCTCACACCTGACTGGCTGGCTGGCTGACTGACTGGCTGACTGACTGACTGCCGCCGTGTTTGCGGTTTGGGTTTGGGTTGCGGTGTTGTTTGTTGTTGTTCGTTCGTTCGTTCGCTCGCTCGTTTGTTGTTGTTGTTGTTCGACTTTTCTGTTCATAGCCGCCGCAAATGCCCGCCGTCCGTGCGCCCCAACACTTTCTTGCCAGTGTTTGCCGGTTGTCTTGGTCTGCCGTTCTCACAGTGGACTCACACAACACTGCTTGTGTCGCGGTTCCCCACCCACACGTCAACACGCTGGAACAAACACACTCTACACACTCTACACACTCTACACACACACGCGCGCGCGCGGGCGCGCACGCACACACACACACACACAGCGACGGGCAACGCCGAGGCAGTGCAGCATTCGTTGAAGGTGGCTGTTTGGGTGTGGGCGGCGGGTTTGCTTGCCATGACTTGAGTGCGTGCATGATGGAGTCGTGGGTGGTAAAAGCACCGGATTCGCTGGCGAGTGGGGCGACACGAACGGCGAAAGAGATTGAGGGATTTGAACGGGCATGGCATAGAGCGGCACCACGGACAACCTTGCCCCGATCGAGTACGTTGCAAGATTCCTGCACGATGGCGACGCACGTGGTGCTCAAGACAAAGTTGTGGTGCAACGAACGAAGCAAAGAAGCAACACAAAATACTCTCATTGCAAACCGTGCCGCAACTTGGTACCAATGAAACACACAAACGCACGAAATTGCTAATCGCAAAAGCAATCCGCCAGCAATTTCCATTGCATGTTGCATGGAGAGCAAATAAGCGACCGCTTGCTTGTGGCCGCCGCGACTTTCGTCACCACCTGGATGAGCTTGTAGGTGTGCAACATGTCGTGGTCTCAGGAGGTCTGGCGACAGGAGTCACAGGACCAATTCGACGGCACACAGGAAACGCTCAGTCCAACCCAACACGCAGATGTAGACAACACCCAAGATGCGCCAACGGGCCCAATGATTGTTGTTCAGAAGCCCAGGGCCATTGCTGGTCGAGAGTTTGTGTTGAATGCTGAGTTACCTTCGCTGGCAATAGGCCGATCCCGGAAGTGTGGCCTCCAGTTGGCAACGGCAAACAAAATTAGCTCACGCCACTGCCGCCTGTTCCTCAAAGAAATTCCCATGGGCACAAACACTACAAAACGCGTGTTTATTGAGGACACTGGTAGCGCGAACGGCACGTTTGTGAATCAAATGCGGCTGAAGCCAAAGGAGCACCACATGCTGAGCCACTTGGACGAAATTGAGCTCTCTGGGATTAGACAGAGTGCGCGTGGCCCCAAGCCCGCTGCGGCCTTCATCTTCAGGTGGCCAGAGCTGGCTCCAGCGCAGCAAACTATTGTCAAAAGTGCAATGAGTGAGGCTCTCGGCCACGACCACGACACAACTGCTCGCGATGTACCTGCCGACGAACGCAACCAACCGTCGCACTCCAACCCGAGAGGCTCTGCGATTGGCTTTGCAGGTCTGAACTTGAGCGAGAATGGCATGTTTAGCAGAGACAGTCCTGCGGATAAGTTTCCGACGCCATTGCAACTTGGATCCCAAGATTTGTTGAAGTCCTGCTCAACGGTCGACGCCGTACCGCGCGGTACCTCTGGCGAGGGCGAGAAGCAAAGCGCTCAACCGGCGCGAACCATCGAGTCTTTGTTTGAGATCCATCAACAACTAGGGTCCGGCGCAAATGGTACAGTCGTTTTAGGGATACACCGGCAAACCGGGGAGCAATTCGCTATCAAAATCATTGACAAGAAACACTTTATGAAGCAGGCCGGCGGCAAAAGCCCAGATTTGTACGCTGAGGCGAATATGTTGCGCAGTATCCAACACCCTTCGGTCACGAAGTTTCAAGACGTCATCGAAACTGAAAATTCGCTTTACGTGGTCATGGAGTACGTTAAAGGAGGAGAGCTGCTCGATCGCATCATGAAAAAGACAAATTACGGAGAAGACGAGGCCGCCAAGTTGATTTATAACGTGTTGGTCGCGGTAAAGTACCTCCATGATCGCAACATTGTTCACCGCGATTTGAAGCCGGAAAATATTTTGCTGGCCAGCGCAACCGACGACACTCAAATTAAAATCACCGACTTCGGGCTGGCCCGCCTTTTGGGTGAGCAAGGTGCACAGACTTTCTGTGGCACCCCACAGTACTTCGCACCAGAAGTTCTAGAGCGCAAGAACACGGTGCTGGGTCTTGGTCACTATGGCAAGGCTGCCGACATGTGGTCCATTGGCGTGATATTGTATGTTTTGTTGGCTGGCATGTTGCCGTTTGCCAATGTGGAGGTTCTGCAACGAGATGGCGCGTCAGTCGACTTCAGTTCCCAGGTGTTCTCTGGCGTCTCGGACCTGTGCCTGGATCTGGTGAAGAAGCTCCTTGACAAAAATGCGCGAAGCCGCTTAACTGTGGACGAGGCGCTGCGGCACGAATATATCCTTCGGCACAACAGCATCGCGTCGATGCCTGCGCCGAAGCGAACAGTGGGCATTCCCCCTAAACGCAAAGCCCCAGAAGCGTGCGCAGCAGGACCTGGACACGGAGATGCTGATTGTACAAATGAATCGCCTCCTCTCGACACGCCGACCAAGGAAGGCGGTAGGTCCAAAAGCCGGACCCGAACAGCAACTGGCAAAGAGGCTCACAAACCACGGATCGGCAAGCTAGCGGCAGGATGCCAAGACGATGAAGACATTGAAGTCATTGTGATCGATGATGTGCCATCACCACGAAGTGGTGATTCAGCTGCTGTGAGGAACAGTCCTGAAGTCAACAGCGCGCCAACGACGGCGCCACCAGATGCACCTGCCCCCAAACGGCAGTGTCGAGAATCCAAATCGTGTTGATTGTCAGGAGCGCTCGCCGTCACAGCATTTATTTTATAAAGATTTTGAAAAAGTTGATAAAAGAGCTTCTAATAGCCCCCCATCGGTGCACAAATCTTGTCTCAATCAAGCAAGATGCTTAGTACAATACGGGTTGTACTCGAGTACTGACTCCTATAAGAGTGTCCAATGTATAAAAGTTTACTAGAGCTACTTTCCGGATAACTGCCGCGAACAAAGGGGTCCGTGGCAACTCCGGGAGAGTATTTTTTCACAGGTGATAGGCACAACGAACGGTCGCGACTCGGATTAGGCAAACAGACCCCAATCCGCAACATAGATCTGAGGTAGCAAGGCCTGCAGAGCGGCCACACGACGGTCAGTGAAAGGACAAAGCTTTTGTCCCGCATTTTCGCCATCTCCAATGGCTTGGCAGTATCCAGGGTTAGGCTTTCCTGACTCTGCATCTTCTTCACTGTCCACGATCGCCGAAGGTATCTCTACCGTATTCGCTTCTTCGTTGACCAGCGGATCAGGCACCGCAGCAGTGGTTCCCTGCTGTTTCGCTGGAGCTGGAGCTGCGCGATCCGTGGATTTCACATGCATAAGTTCATGCGGGACATTCCACGTCAACAGGAGATCGGTTTGTGCGCTGGGTATGCGCAGGTTAACCATGATAATGTCGACGTGCTTCAGCGCAGATTCTCCGAACTTCTCAGCTTCGTTGAACTTGGCAGCTTTTTGGCAGCCAACCAGAAGGGTGAGTGAAGCATCTGAAGGCAGCTTTGGGTTCTTCGCCGTTGCGGGAAGGACTTTGGCAAAGTAAATGTGCACATCTTGCGGGCGTACGTTGTTCGACACTGCAAGGTCGGCAAATCTTTGCTTTATATTTGGAATCAGATCACGTTCTTCATCCAAAGCCAGCAGCTCGCAGATGTAGCTCTCATTCTTTGGCGGTGAGAACCAAACTTCTTGATAGTCGGGGACCGCTCTAAAGTCTGAGACATCTCGAAACGTTTCTGGTACTGGGAATTTTATTGCGCCGCCGTAAAAGTCAGCAATGCTCATCTTTGGAAATTTGTGTTGGGCCGAATCCCCGAACACACTAGGCACTCACCTGCGTCATAAATTACGGCAAACTCGTAGCCGGACTGAAAACGATGATGTCACTTTCTGTTTACAGCCCTCGCGGTCGTCGCGCAAACGTGGCTCGAGCGTCGACGATGCAAGAACAATATCTCCTTCTACCACACGACCCAAGAACACTTCGATCCCGGAGGGAGGCGTTGCGGCTGTCGCTCTCCAAGGTCACGGAAAGCAAGTGTCACAAAAGCGTCTTCGGTGCTCTGTGTTCATCACGCGCATTGGCATTCAACCTGGCTCATCACAACCTTGTTTTGCCGCCGTATCGATTCTGCCGCCGGGGTATCGATTCCGTGTCCCAACCCATCCATCCATCCATCCATCCATCCATCCATCCATCCCTACCGCTGCCGTCCGCCGTCCGCCGTCCGCTGCTTCGGAGTGCACACAACACTGCAAACAGCTGTCGTGGTGGCGGCTTCGCGGCTTCCGAATTCCAAAGGGCAACACCGCGCTGGCTGACGAATCGACCAAGGACGGGACAAGGACGGGGACAGAGGCGGGGACGTGGGACGGGGACGGGGACGGGGACGTGGAGGTGCGTGATCGATCTGGCAGTCCAGCATCACTGAAGGTTGAAGGTAGGTAGTCGATCAAGATGGCCAAGTGAACAGTTTACGTAATTGTACGATATTCTAAACTGCTGAACGGTGTGATAAAGTTTCGGAAATGTAAAGGTATATTTAGTATTCCGCCGTTGTCGCTGAAGACGGAAGACGCAGAACGTGGCCACTGATGATGAAATGAATGAAGCACAGAGAAAGAATTGGAAGGTCACTGGAAGGCATAACTGTGGCACAACCGTGAACTGTGAGGAAGGTGACATTGTGACATTGTTCATTGCTTGTGCGAATCGTAGTACAGTACCGAAATGCAGTTTTAAAATACTCGTTGACTGCGGACGAAAAGTCCGAAAGTCAGCTCGTTGGTTGTTCTTCGTTAGTTGTCAGTTGTCAGTTGTTCACGGGTAATTGAAATTGGGGTTCGAGATGAAAATGCTCGAAACTCACTCCCTCAAAAGCTCACTCACTATTGTCAAAACCGCATACAGTACACTCCAAAACTTCGATGTTCAATTTCCAATTTTCCATTTTCCATCTTCCATCTTCCAACGTTCAATGTTCAATGTTCAATTTTCAATTTTCGGTCCTCTTTCTTTAGTTGAGTCGTTTTGTCGTTTTGCTTGCTGCTTTCCCGCTTCTGCTTTCTCTTTTCTTCAAAGTTCAAAATCACAGTGTGCACAGTGTCAAAGTGTCAAAGTGTCAAAGTTCAAAAGTTGAAAGTTGAAACTCCCGCTCGCAGTCGCCGCTCGCCGCCAACTCACTCTCACTCCCACTCCCACCAACTCACTCACTCACTCACTCACTGTCAGTCACTCACAGTCACCCAGTCACTCACTCACTCGACACTCACTCCCACCAACTCACTCACCCACTCACTCACCTACAGCCAGCCCCTCACAGTCAGTCAGTCACAGTCAGTCAGCCAGACAGCTGACTCACTCACTCACTCACTCACAGTTCGTTCCTTCGTTCCTTCGTTCGTTCCTTCGTTCCTTCGTTCCTTCGTTCGTTAGTTCCTTCGTTCGTTCGTTCCTTCGTTCGTTCGCGTCGTCGTTTGGCCGGCCGGCCGGTTCGTTCGTTCCTTCGTTCCTTCGTTCGTTCGGTGCGTGCAACCACTAACCAACCACTCCACCACTCAAACAACGACGACGACGAAGAAGCGCAACATCAACAGCGACGCGGTAAAGCAGGCAGGTATGACAAGTTTAGATGGTAACTGCGGTCGTACGCGAGTTCGTTGGTTCGTTGGGGCTTAGCTAGGCGAGGCTTGAGTTGGGTTGGCCTGTGGGAAACGGCGCAATAACACCTGACTGACTCGACACTCCTGTGTCCAACTTGTTCGTGTTTGCTTTTGAACGCGGTATGGCAGACTTAAAGTCGAGCGGAGAGTGGAGAGTGGACTGTAGAGGTTGGAGGTGGAGCTTGGTGGCTGGTTGGTGGCCGCGTGGTGAGGTGACATCGCATTGTCGTGTCATTGTGTGGTGCAAGGCGGCAGGAGGAATAGATGCCAGTAGACTCGGGCTACAAATGTGCGGGGAGCGAACTTTTGGGGCGATTTTTTTGTCGTCAAAGCCTGTGGATTGCAAGCTCGTTCGTGCGCGACATTGCACGGCAGTTCGCGTTTGCGCGCTTTGTGTGTGAGTGTCTCAACACACACGTTGGCGTGCTAGGCTGCTCGAATCAGAAAAGGTTGCGTGGACGTGCTCGAATCAGGCATTCGCGGTTTGTCCACGATGACCGACTCATGGGATGCGCATACGACTACAGCCGGTAGCAACGCGGCCGCTCCTCGTGTCACTATCGCCAAACGAGCCCCACGCAACTCAAAGCAAGGGGGAGTGTCTTTGGCCAAGCGCCCGAGCGGGAGCAACCGCTCGAAAGCTGCCCCGAAGCGTGTGTTGGCTCGCCGACCACAGAATGCGTCACCGCAGGATATAGCCAGTTCCCTTGCCGTGTACACAGGCGACATTGACGAAGCACTCCTTGACGCCATTCAAGGCAAACACAAGATGGCGCTTCTCAAGTTCGAAGATCAATTGGTGAAGTTCGTTACTGCTCGAAGTGCGAGACCCTCGTTGACCTTCCCACCACTCCCATCATACCAACGTCTCCTACTTCACCGTCTTGCGGAGAGATTCAACCTGACCCACGACGCCATCATCGACGAAGCTGCTGCAACGGCAGCTGGACTCAGTGCAACCTCACCTGTCGAACTTCTTGAGCCGCATCGCACGGTGCTCGTGGTCCAAAAAACGGAATTGACGAAGAAACCAAACATATTGCTCCTCCAGATTGCCCAGGCCCACCAAGAGGAACGAGCCATGCAAGGCAAGCCAAAAATTCTTTTGAAAAAGCGGTCCACAAACGCGAACGCCAAGAATCGCAAGCCCAAGCCCAAGCTGCGCGGATCGAACGACAAGGCTGCGCTGGATGCGGCGGCCAAGCAGAAACAGGCCGAGTACGAAGCCATACGTGCACGCATTTTGGGAGTGTCATCCCCTGCTCCAGCACCGCAACAGGAACAAGTGCCGCGCGATCCCAACAAGCCCTTGACGTCTCTCGACAAGCTGACGGCTGCAGATTTCAAAAGTGGCCGCCGTACTGGTGCCGTTAGTGAAGTTGCCAAGAGTGCTGGGGAAGGCGAGGCGGCTGTTTCTCGTGTTGCGCGGGGTCCTGACACTGGTGCCAGCGCTGGCCGTGGGTTTGCAAGTGCCGGTGGAAGAGGCCGCGGTCGCGGCCGTGGCCGTAGTGGCGGCCGTGGCCGCGGTGCTCCGCAAAATCGTGACGACAGTATTGATTCTACATCAGGCGGAGACCAGTCGTCTCAGCCCAATGGCTACCAACCGACATCTACCGCGTCGGAAGCGACTAAGAATGGCCAAACCAATCCGCCAGCCACAGGGCAGAGGCAGCAGGGCCGCAGCGAAGGGGACGAGGCGCCCGTGTTGGTCAACAAAGCAACTTACAGGGGCATCCATCCGGATAGCCCCGACGCTAGTCGACATAGATGGGGCTACGGCCGGCAGTATGGGCGCGGGGGTTACAGTGGCCATTACGGAGGGCAGTTCTATGGCTCAAACGGATACGCTGGCTCCCACATGATTCGTCAACCAGTCAGCTCTAGCCGTGGCAGTTCGCTACTCTATGATCCGGATGCCCCGAAGCAGAAGCAGCACCCGAAAGAGGAGCAGATCCAGTACAGCAAAGACAACCCGTATGCTCACCAGTTTTCAGGGCACCAAAGTGCTCAGTTTGGATATCACGCCCCACACCCTTACCAAGGTGGTGGCCATTTTTACCCTCAGCAAGCTCCGTACCCAAACCATGGCTACGGCAATCAGTATGCCAGTCATTCGGGCAACGGGTATCACAGCCCTTACGCACAAGCGTCATACCATGGGAGCGCCCACAGTCCGCCCGTTGAAGAAAAGTCTTTGTTGCAGCCTCACACCTCGTCGGGACCCCCGGCAGCCATGGAAGTGAACACCGCTTCGACACGTTAGCTGTATCACATTAGGTGAACAGCACAAACATCAATAGTCTGTAGGTTTCGCACGTTTTGTTGTTATTGTTTTATTCTCATAAACGGTGCCTTCTCTCTTTTTCTTTTTGTAAAAAATTAATGCACAATGCCAACTGCAAAAAAATATCGATCAGCCTGTCCACCAGGAACACCCTGTTAAAGGAATTGCCTTGCCGACGCACGCTTTAGCATTCCAATAGTCGCACTATCATCATCAGTGTCTCCATTTCTGCTATTCGATGACTCTTGTTTGACAAATGCATGCGCCGCCCGCAGTTCTTGTGGATTGAAGCTAGTTGTCGGGGCGATAGACAAGGGCGCCAAAACATGAAAAACACATCGGAACTTGACGGCCACCTGACCGGCGCAGTAGTCGAGCAAATACTGCGCCTCTTCACCAGAAGCCACAACCGTACCGTGTCCAGCTTTGCTCAGTGTGAGCGCACGTTGTTGCTCCAGCAGCCGGAGCGCTTCGTCAACAGCTTCTTTGATGCAATTGGCACCACAGCCCAAATCTGAGTGCAGCTGCGCAACGCATCGTCCCCTGCAGTTGCAAGGGTTGACAACTCCTGCAGCAATGGGGTCTCGGCTGTGCGCCACCGGCGTGTGCAGTTGGCGAACAGCATCAACCAGCAGCACGCAACGTTGGTAAATGTCGGCGATATCAATAGTCGTAAAAAACGAGGCAGCAGCCATATTCCAAGGAGTGGGAAGGCTGAGGTTGGGTGGCGACCAGAGAATTGCAGCAGCCACCAATCCACTTGCGGTGACAACAGTCGATTGAACGAGCGCACGGTGCAGTGTTGCTCCTACATCTGCAACTGCACGTGGAATATAATCACTCGCTTCGGCAGCAATCGACCTGATGTCTGTGAGTAGTCTTGGGGTCGAAAAGTTCACGTAGCAGTTCCCGAAGCGGCCTTTGGAGTCGGCGGCACCAAGGAAACAGGCCGCAACCTGAGATATCGTCCACGCCGCCACATTCAAACCGGCAACCATCGGCCACACCACGGCGTGATGGACGGCCCATACACAGTTGCGGACGAGGCGCCATCGCTTGCGCCGACCAAGTTCCGCTTTCTGTGAACGTTTCTTGCGCGCGCGGGCGAAGGACGGAAGATCCGGGTTGAAGTCGTAGTCGATTGACGCAGGGATTAATATCAGCTTTCGTGGCGTGTCCTCATCTGTGACTGGCGAGTTGCCATCACCATAGTGTTGGTTGGACAAGGCGGCCTCTAACGCGTATGTAAGGAGCCCAAGCTGAGGTCGACTAACACGGCCATTCCGGGAACGGCCCCCTTCGACGAAGAACTCAATCATAGCCCGCTCCCGCACGAGGGATGCAACGTAGTTCTTCAATATACCTGAAAATACAACAATTCCCGCTCGTTCATACCTGTACGTCGGCGACAGTGTAGTCACAGCCACACAATAAACATACCTCGGTAAGCCGTCGCATCGCTGTCACTTTCACCATCGCTCGAAGGTAACTCGAAACCCGCACGAGGTTCTCGACCGCAGATGCCTTCCACGGTATCAGGCCCTTCAGATTCTTCCTCGCCACACTGGGATGGCTTTGTTTTAGGGGACTGGACCTCGGTGATGCTCGTGTTGGAAGATGGTAAGCCATGGTTCGGGGGTGTTCTGTCACGCTTCGACCCTCCACGACGAATATAGAACGCTCCGCATCTACGGAAGAACTCTCCAATGACAGGAATACGTGACAAATTGTCGCCTGCTGCGATAAACGGCATTGGAAGGTTGTACCGGAAAGTGACCCAAGAAAGAACTAAATAGTCCACATGACTTTTGTGAGTCGGAAGCAGCAGTACAGTGGCCTCCGGGTGCTTGCTCAGAAGCTTGCGCAGCTCGCGAACGGAATCTTCGTTCACCCAAACTTTGGAAAACATGCTCTCCCATGCTTTGCAAAGCAACCACCCAATAACGCGAATTGCTGCCATTGATGGTTTGGCCTCCATCAAGGACAAAAGATGAAGAGTGCTTTCGCTTGTCGACGATTTGATGTGAGATGCATTTCCTCCTCCGTCGCTCTCATCGCAACGGCTTCTCCGGTTCATGCGAGAGAGAACTGCACATCGCCGTTCGTCGACTGGCCGAGTAAATTGCACTGCTGCGGTGTGAGAGCTCGTGTACTTTCGAAGCGCGAACCAAACATGACCGAATCTGCGTCGCAGAAAGTTCGTATCGTGGTGAGGCTGTGCGTCGTGCCAGTGACAACGGGATGTCCTGGCGCTTCCTTCACCTAAACTGGCGGGACACTCTGTCCTCGCATCTGTCTCTTGCACGGCACAATCTTGATGCCTTGTATCTGTGTTGCACTTTGCACCCTGGTCGGGACATGTTGAGGTCATGACACTCTGGAAAGAGAGCCGGGGCCGCTGCAACGAAGTTATGGCATGACAGAGTCACCATCAGCGATCAAACTCTCACAGAACTGCACACTGTTCCGGTGCACCGAAGGGTGACCCGAACTGCCTATCATTTTACCGCAATGTGCTCGCGGTCTCGCCGTTATTACAATATTTTATGCTGCGACAAAAATGATATCTGGTTCCTTATCATGCGAGTGGCAACGGCGTTTGACTTACAGCAGGGCGGCGTGCCATTTGCGAGGCTACAGTGCACTTCCGGCTCACGGTCCCCTGCAGCCAGCGTTGCACCCAGGTGCACCCAGTGCTGCAGCAGTGTTTTGTGTGTCTTACCGTTCCATGACAACAAAACAACAGGCCCACTGTCGCAGCATCAACGTGAGCCGTGACAAGTTTGCAGCCGGAAAGGGAAGCCCACCAGGCGCTCAAAAAAGGACAGTAAGTCCCCAAGAGAGTTAGCCTGCCACGTGGTCGTCGCTGCATCTACTCTCATCTCATCCCAACCCAACCCAACCCAACCCATCGCAAAATCGTTGCTTCGTTGTCGCTGTTGCTGCCGTCGTTGCCATTGCCGCCATCGTCATCGCTTACTGTTTTTTGACAGTGTTGTTCCGTCCACCCCAAGAGAAGAGGACGTTAAAGAGGACACAGTGACTGCCTGCCCAAGGAAGCGTGCGCGTGCACCACGTGGCTCATCGTTGCTCTTTGCGCGTCGTCGTCATCGTCGTCGTCGTCATTGTCGTCGTCATTGTCGTCGTCATTGTCGTCGTCGTCGTAGTCGTAGTCGTTGTCGTCGTCGTAGTCGTCGTCGTCGTAGTCGTTGTCGTCGTCATCGTCGTAGTCGTCGTCGTCGTCGTCGTCGTCGTCGTCGTCATTGTCGTCATTGTCATCGTCGTCGTTGTCGTCGTTGTCGTTGGTGGTGTCGCTGTTGCTTTGGCCTGTTGTTGCTGTTGCTGCTGGCTGGCCAAGTGCGCTCGTTCTCGTCTGTCTGGGTGTCTGTTCTGTCTGTCTGTCTGTCTGTCTGACTCAGCAGCTCTCTCTCTCCCTCCCTCTCAGACGGCGACAGAGCACATTATACACTATATAGCATTCTGCGTCTTTGTGTACATTTCCAGTTTTACAGTACGCTTTTACACCCTCTCTATGAAATTCGGAATGCGTACCGTACTGGTTGAAAATATAAGAATGCATGAACGCTCTCGCGCCGAGATATTACTATATTTCAATCCGCTCATACGCAGTGAATGAAATGATTGTATCTGTACTGTAAAGTTTAGGCAACGAGTCCACGACTGTAATCAGATAAGTGAGTGAGTGAGTGAGTCGTTCGTTGGTTGCGTTCGTTGTCGGTTGTCGTCGACTGTCGGTCCGTCGGTCGGTCGTTGGTCGTTCCGTCGTTGTGGTTGTGGCCAACTTTGTTGCGTTGCAACAACAACGATGACGACGACGACGACGACGAACGACGGCGAACGGCGAACGGCGAACGGCGAACGGCGACGCCAAGCCGACGCCATGACACCACAACAGTAACACCGCATGACAACTGAGACAACGGCGCAATTATGAAATGAAGGCGACGCGGCAGCAGCGGCAGCAGCGGCAGCAACGACTGCGGCAGCAGCGGCAGCGCCAGCTACATCAA
>ENA-OWNT01002828-OWNT01002828.1-seawater-metagenome-genome-assembly--contig:-NODE-2828-length-17344-cov-5.497712_pt1 | contig 17344 bp, 13 predicted proteins | sample MGYA00238136_ERZ651165 | MGnify/ENA primary metagenome ERZ651165 (study PRJEB26861, sample SAMN08777766) | seawater metagenome | isolation source: coastal seawater | place: USA: Florida | collected...
CGAAGGAAAGTGCGGTATCGCAAGGGAGGGACGCGTATTATACTTAACCACTTTCAAGATACAAGCGGTTTATCTCTCCACCTATCAAGTAATCTAGTACGCGATACTGCGCTCCGCCTCCCTACTCAATACCAATAAAACCACCTGTTTGGTGAGCCCATAGTTTTGCATATATACCATCATGCTCGATTAGTTCTGCATGCGTGCCCTGCTCAACTATTTGGCCTTTGTCCAAGACAAGTAGTCTGTCCATTTGGGCAATAGTTGAAAGACGATGCGCAATAGCCATTACGGTTTTACCTTGCATGACTTTGTCTAAACATGCCTGAATAGCTGCTTCAACTTCTGAATCAAGGGCTGAGGTAGCTTCATCTAATACCAGTACCGGCGCATCTTTCAGTAATACTCTTGCAATGGCGATACGCTGGCGCTGTCCACCAGAAAGCTTCACGCCCCGCTCACCTACGTGGGCATCATATCCGGTACGTCCATGGCTATCGGTAAGTGTGAGAATAAAGTCGTGTGCTTCTGCCTGCTTCGCAACACGTATCATATCGTCTTCAGTAGCATCGGTGCGGCCGTATAAAATATTATCTCTCACCGAGCGGTGCATCAGTGAGGTGTCTTGCGTCACCATGCTTATCTTGGCGCGCAACGTCTCCTGACCAACATCTGTGATGTCTTGACCATCAATTATAATCTTACCGCTTTGTGTGTCGTAAAAGCGCATGAGCAAATTTACGAGAGTAGATTTACCTGCACCTGAACGCCCAACCAAGCCCACTTTCTCGCCCGGCTTAATGGCCAAATCCAGCTTTTTAAATACATCAATTGGCTTGTCGTCGGCACCTGAGTAAGAAAAATCTACTTTTTCAAAGTGTATGCCGCCGCCATTTACCTCAAGCGCATTGGCTGTTGGTTTATCTTTTACGGCAATGGGCTGGGCCAGTGTATTCATACCATCTTGTACTGTGCCTAGGTTTTCAAACAAGCCTGACACTTCCCACATCACCCAATGCGACATACCGTTCAAACGCAAGCATAAGCTTATTGCAATGGCAATATCGCCAGGGCTCGCAATGTTTTCAAGCCATAAATAGACCGACAGAGCGCCAACGGTAAAAATTAAAATGGCATTTGCCATCTCAACGCAAAACTCTAAAACAGTTACCAAACGCATTTGCGGGTATACCGTTTTTAAAAAGCCGTCCATGCTTTCTTTGGCATACTCTGCTTCTCGCTGGCTATGAGAGAAAAGCTTAACGGTTGTGATATTGGTGTAGCTATCAACAATACGGCCAGTCATTAACGAGCGTGCGTCAGCTTGACGCTGAGATACCTGTTTAAGCTTTGGTACAAGCACTCGTAAAATGCCGATATACACAAAAAACCACACAATTAACGGCATGGCTAATCGCCAATCTGTGCTGAATATCAGCACCACCATTGAAATAAAGTACACGCTGATATACACCAGCAGGTCGAGCACTTTTGTTACCGTTTCACGCACAGATAGCGCGGTTTGCATCACTTTTGTTGCAACCCGCCCGGCAAATTCATCGTGGAAAAACGTCAAACTTTGGCCAAGGATATAACGGTGTGCCTGCCAGCGTATGCGCATAGGGTAATTACCCATTAACGACTGACGCGAGAACAGTGAACGAAGGAGAATAAACAGCGGAATAAAAATTAGAACGGTTAATCCCATTCCAATAAGCGTGAACTTTTGATCTGCTAAAAAGGTTTCTCTGTTCTGGTTTGAAAACCAATCTACAAGCTGCCCAAGAAAGCCGAACAGCGCCACTTCAAGCATGGCGACAATGGCACTTAATACCGAGACGGTTAAAATGACACCCCACATGCCTTGCGTATAGTACTTACAGAAAGCGATAATGCCTTTGGGTGGCTGAGCGGGTAACGCATCGGGAAAGGGCTGAGTAAGCCTTTCAAAAAATGAAAACATGTAAAACTCGTTCGTTGTTTGGTGGCAAACGCATGCATGCGTTTCATACATCAAATTCAGTACGTAATTCTACACGATATGTTCATTGAATGTGGCAACGACAACTTACAATCTGTTAATTACTCGCTAAGCAATATTTGTCTTTTGAAACAAAGAACAACAGAAAACACGTTAAGCCTTCGTTTATTTGCGATTAAGCCGCTTTAGCAATAGCGGTGTTTTGTCCATACTTTGCGCGCACAAAAATAAAACTAAAAAAAAAGCGACAGCATTACTCATGGACTCAACGTTTTTTAAGTCATTAAATTGGCCGAGACACACTTTATCTATTTCTCTGTTTGTTGCCTTTTTCACTGCAGCAACCTCGACATATGCTAATGAATTAACCGCACAGCAAGAGCAGTCATTAACCTCTCAATCTGAAGAAAAGCCTACAACTGTCGTTACTGAACGCCTTGAAGGTGATTTAAGTAGTGAGGATAGCGATAGCTTAGTGGTTCCTTATTTGTCACAAAGTGTCGAACTGGACGGGATTATTAACGAAGACGTTTGGAAGAGTGCCGCCAAGGTTCCGCTTAACTTTGTCACCCGTCCATTTGAAAATACGACGCCTCCTGTTCAGACAACCGCACGTATTTTTGAAAACGGCGAAAATATCTATATCGCATTCACTGCTCAAGATAATGAGCCTTCTCAAATTCGGGCACTGTTCAGAGACAGAGACAGCGTATGGGATAACGACCTAGTTGGGATAAAAATTGACACCTTTGGCGATAGCCGACTGTCTTATCAGTTTTTCGTAAACCCACATGGCATTCAGTCTGATGCTATTGAAAATCAGATGACACGAAGCGAAAGTGATAGTTGGAATGCGATTTGGGACGCAGAAACTCAACTTACCGACGAAGGTTATACGGTAGAGATTGCACTTCCATTTCGCATAATGAACTTCATAGACAGTGACGGCCCAAAACAATGGCGCGTTGAATTCGTGCGCTTTTATCCGCGCGACAACAGATTGCGCATTTCTAACAGACCCATTGATAGAAACAATTCCTGCAACCTCTGCCAAATGGGAAAAATGGAGGGTTTTGCTTCAGCTAAACAAGGCAAAAATTTATCTATCACGCCATATGCTGTTGCTGGCTATGCACGTAATCGTGCGGCAACGACTGCCCCCATGAATGACTGGCAATATCAAAATAACCAAGAAGTGGGCGTAGATATAAACTGGGGCATTTCGTCGGACATGTTACTGCAAGCCACTGTAAACCCCGACTTCTCACAAGTAGAGGCGGATGCCGGCCAATTGGGGATTAACAACCCATTTGCGCTTTTCTTCCCCGAGCAGCGTCCATTCTTTCTTGAAAATGCTGACTTTTTTAGTACGCAATACGATCTTGTATACACACGTAATATCGGCGCACCTGATTTGGGTACCAAGTTAACAGGTCGTATTAACAACCATACATTTGGTGTATTGGCGGCAAACGACGAAAGCACTACATTTCTTGTTCCAGGTAACTTAGGCTCTAGCGTTGCCAGACTCAATCAAGAAAGCACCAACATTGCGGCACGCTATCGTTACGATATTTCTGACGACTTATCTGTTGGCGCCATTATTACCGGTCGTCATGCCGACGACTATCACAATATAGTAACGGGGTTAGATACGCGCTATCAAATTACGCCAAGCGACGTGCTTCGCATGCAGGTACTTCGTTCTGACACTCAATATCCTGACCAGTTGTTTCAAGACTTCTGTCGCAACGATTGCAGCGAAGATAAAGATAGGAATGAAATTACGTTACGTACTCAGCAAGACGGTAGCTTTACAGGTAGCACGTACAAGATTGACTATCGTCACGAAGAACGCGAATGGTATATGTATGCCAATAGAACCAGTACCCAAGCCGACTTTCGTGCCGACTTAGGTTTCGAAAGTACGGTAGATAGACATAAAAGCGTTCTAGGCGGTGGCTTAGTGTGGTGGAAAGACAACGCGTGGTGGAATCGATTTGAATTTGGTGGTGATTGGGATATCACGCACAACGACAACGGTGAATTGATTGAGCGTGAGGTACAAGCACAGGTAGAGCTTAATGCTGCCTATCAGTCGTATTTCAATTTTCAGTGGGTTAAGCGCGACACCGTTGGCTTAAGGCAAAATGGTGCAAGCTTGGCAATTGACGGCAACACCACACGCTTTACTGAAGAGCAATATTCATCTTATGTTGAGGCGCAGCCAAATCGTACGATTTTTTTTAGGAATTTTGCACGCGTGGGCGACCGAATAGATTTACGTAACAATCGCCTGGGAGACCAGGTCCTCCTTGAGCCTTCTATCACATTGAACTTAGGTGATCACTTAGAAGCTTCGCTGTCGCACGAGTACAATAGAATAGACGTCAATAATGAAATGCTGTTTACGGCGAATTTATCAGACCTAAGATTAAGCTATCAATTTAGTCCTAAACAATTTATTCGCTTGGCGCTTGTGTATGCCGATGTTAAACGCAATACTGACAACTACCTTATGCAGGTAGACGCGCGCGACCGAAGCCTAGGCACTCAACTGGTTTATTCATACATGATTAACCCATTGTCTCGACTATTTATTGGTTATGGCGATTCAGCCTTTGCCGATGATGAAAATCCTGGCTTAATGCGCACCGAGCAAGCGGTATTCATGAAATTTAGCTACGCATGGCTTTACTAGCATACGCGTAGCTAAACGAAGCACCATAAAGAAAAAATTAGGCGTATTAGCCCTCTTCAAAACCAAGGGCTTTTAGGGTGTCTTCTACTTTCTCACTATGTTGCGCTTGCCATTGTGATAGCGACATAGCTTCATCTTTATCAGCTCGAGCTTTGGCAATTTCAAACGCAGACGCGGCTTCTGCTTTTGGTATGACGGCAATGCCTTCTTCATCTGCCACAATAATATCACCCGCATTCACATCGACCCCACCGCAGGTGATTAGCTGATTTAATGGCGCGATACACTTTTTAGCCCCAGGCTTAGGTACAACGCCACGGGCAAACACTGGAAATTGGTTGTCTCGGGTTTCTGCAAGGTCGCGTATAACACCATCGATAACGAAACCCTTAATACCGCGAGATTGAGCAATTGCACATACGTTTCCACCAGCAACAGCAAACTTATCATCAGCCTGCACAACAATAATATCGCCAGGGCTTGCACGGTAAATGGCGGCATGCAGCATTAAATGATCGCCCGGTGCGCATTTAACGGTGAAAGCAGGCCCCGCAATACGCGGCATTCTTTCCCAAAGCGGTCGAATGGCATAATCCATAAATTGCTCTCGTGGCAAGGCGTCGGCATACTCGCAGGGCGAGACAGCGTCAAACATAATGGTCTGCTCAGACATAGGGTTTTCCTCATGGTAATGCGGCTTTGACTAGTTAAACGCCACTATAACGGATAAAACATTACAAGTTGTTACAAGCCATGTATTTTCACCATAAACACTTTTTCTATTGCTTCTAGCATGCTAAATATGAAGCTCGCGACACGTCGGCGGCAACTGGCTACAGTGACACTTTTGTCATTGTGATCACTATGTTTTGTATCCGGCTCGAGCAACAAAATAATAAGCCAAAGAATGGGCAGAACGCCTATCACTTTTAGGCAGATAAGTTTAAAAAGGAACCTCACACCATGTTACGAAGCGTATTAAGCTTAAGCGTGGCACTCGCGTTGACCGCGTGTAGCCCACAATCCACTACCCCAGAGCAGCAAACTGAAACGGCTAAAGAAACGGTTCAGCAGCAAACTTTGTCTTCGGGCATCATGAAAGAAAATATGGATTTGTCTGTCGACCCGGGTGACGACTTTTTCCGCTACGTAAATGGAAAGTGGTTTGATAACTTCGAAATTCCAGCTGATAAGTCGAGCTATGGTTCGTTTGTTATTCTTCGCGATGAAGCGCAAGACCATGTTATGGATATTATTAAGTCATCAGCAGAAGGTGACTTTAAAGCGGGCAGTGACGAACAGAAAGTTGGTGACTTCTATCGTGCCTACATGGATATGGAAAACCGTAATGCGCTTGGCACAACACCGTTAAAGCCAGAGCTTGCAAAAATTGACGCTATTGAAGACTACACCGACCTTGCCGAATACTTTGCTTACGCAGCTCGCTATGGTTATGGTACGCCGTTCAGCCTAACTCAATATCCAGACTTGAAGTCACCAAAAGAGTATTTGATGTACACATGGCAATCGGGTCTTGGACTACCTGAACGCGAATACTACTTCAAAGATGACGAAGCATCTCAAACAATACGCGATGCATACGTAAAACACATTCAAACCATGTTTGAGATTGCTGGTTTTGATGCACCAGAAGCCAGCGCAAAAATGCTTTTCGATTTAGAAACACAAATTGCTCAACTTCACATGAAAAAAGAGCAAGCACGTAATTTTGCGGCGAACTATAACAAACTAACCATTAAAGAGCTTAAGGCGCTTATGCCGAACTTCGATTGGGATGCATACCTTACGCAAGCGAAAGTAGCAGATATTCCAGCACTTGGTATCTTGCAAAAAGATTACATGCAGAACATAGATGGTTTGATTAAAGAAACTGCATTGGAAGATTGGAAGACGTTTCTTCAGTGGGGCTTATTAAATGCGTCAGCAACGCGTTTAAATGCCGAGCTCGATGAAGCCAACTTTAACTTCTACAGCAAAGTCCTTCGCGGTGTTGAAGAGCAGCAGCCGCAGTGGCGTAGAGCAGTAAGCTTGTCTAATGCTCACGTGGGCGAGCTTATTGGTAAGGTTTACGTTAAACAGCATTTCCCACCTGAAGCGAAAGAACGCATGATGGAAATGGTGAATAACCTGCTTCTTGCTTATAAAGAAAGTATTGAAAACCTTGATTGGATGACAGACGAAACACGTGCCCAGGCGCTTGATAAACTGTCTAAGTTCACTGTAAAAATTGGTTACCCAGACGAGTGGAGAGACTATACTGCATTAACGGTTAATGCCTCAGACTTGTTTGGTAACCTTAAGCGTTCGAGCGACGTAAACTACGAAGAGATGCTTAAAAAGCAAGGTGGTCCAGTATGGACACACGAGTGGGGTATGACACCGCAAACGGTAAACGCTTACTACAATCCACCGCTTAACGAGATTGTGTTCCCAGCAGCTATTCTACAGCCGCCGTTTTTCGATATGAACGCCGAAGATGCAGTTAACTATGGCGGTATTGGTGCGGTGATTGGTCACGAAATTGGCCATGGTTTCGATGATGCAGGCTCTACATTTGACGGTGACGGCGTACTACGCAACTGGTGGACAGACGCTGACCGCGCTGAATTTGAAGCGCGCACTGCCAACCTTATTGAGCAATATAACGAGTTTGAAGTACTGCCTGACGTTTACGTAAATGGCGAATATACCCTAGGCGAGAACATTGGTGACTTGGGCGGTATTAGCATAGCGCTTAAGGCTTATCATCTGTCGCTTAATGGTGAAGAAGCACCAGTACTTGACGGTTTCACCGGTGACCAGCGTGTATTCATTGGTTACGGCCAAGTATGGGCAAGCAAGTATCGCGAAGAGGCGTTACGAAGCCAAGTTCAAACTGATACCCACTCGCCTACCAAGTTCCGTACAAACGGCGCTGTACGGAACGTACCTGAGTTTTATGAAGCGTTTAGCGTAACGGAAGAAGATGCGCTATACCTTGCTCCTGAAGAGCGCGTAAAAATCTGGTAACGCTTAAATCGTGCATGATTGTGCACTAGTAAGCGTAAGCACATAACGTAAGCCCCACGTCTACTTTAACGTCGTGGGGCTTTTTTATGAAAAGGCACAAAATGAAAAATAGAATAGTTGCAGTATTTTTTGCGCTCTCAGGGGCTTACTTAGGGTCTTTGTTTTTTAGTCCCTATGCATTTCAATACATCCCTAAAGCGCTTCCCATCGCATTGCTTATTGTAATGGTAGTGAATAGGTTAGCGGGTATACCGCGTGTCATAGTAGCGAGTGCATTACTGTTCAGTCTAGCGGGTGATGTGGTGTTAACGCTTTCCATTAAACACAGCTTTCTTGCCGGCCTTACATGCTTTTTCTTAGCGCATATTGCTTACGTAATGGCATTTTACAATCTAAAAAAATATACCTACCACACGCAATATAGCGAAGCATCATCCAAATTTACCAAAGGGCTCATTAGCTTTTGCGTGATTGTATTTGCGCTATTGATGGCAACGCATATCCTTCCAGCATCTAACACGCTATACGTTCCGGTACTTGCCTACTTAAGTGTCATTTTACTCATGGGGCTAAGCGCGGTGTGGTTTGGAAACACACGCTTTATTACCAGTGGTGCGCTACTGTTCGTTATTTCAGATGCCGTGTTAGCACAATCTGTATTTCATACCCCACTGCCTTTTTCACCGTTTTTAGTGATGCTGACTTATTACGCAGCGCAGTGCTGTCTTGCATTTGGTTTAGTGGCAGCATTTAAGCGCGAGGGGAACGCGCTAATCGCCTAATGCTTGTAATACCGCTATGGCAAGGTCTACCTTGTTGGCAGGCACAAAAATGTGATCGTGATAATAAGCCGCAACCACGTTTGCACTAATGCCTGCATCGCCAAGTGCGCGAGACATTGCAGCTGTCATACCCACTGCATCTAAACTGGAATGCACCTCGCATGTAATGCAGCGATAGCGCCCTTCAAACGGCAATGCAAAGCGCGCTGCTTCAACAACAGGCATAATAAGCGTTGTGCCCTCACGCTCTTTAAACACTCCCTTTGCAACCGCAACAAGCTCACCACTCACGCTGGCTTGTGGAAGTGTTACAAAAACGTAGTCTTCCTTGCTTGCCACCGGTGTTAAGTTTTCCAGTAATGTCTTGAGATCTGTTTCTGCGCCCACGCTTAATGCCTTTCTAAATAATGCTTCGTAAAAAGAAAAAAGGTTACAGCTTTCTTGCTCTAACGCGTTTTCCTTTAATTTTGCCTTCTCTGAACTGCATCATCGCCTTTTTCACACTTCGCGCTTTTACTGCCACAAAGCTCATGCTGTTTTGCACGGCAATTTTACCTACGTCATCTCCTGGGATCCCCGCATCTTTGGTTAACGCTCCCACCAAATCGCCCGGACGCAGTTTTTGCTTTTTACCTGCACTTAACGAGATACACGTAAAATCAGGTTGGATAATTTTGTTTTTATGGAAACGCAGACTTTGTGCGCCTTTTAGCGGTATATCGCTTTCTTGCAATACTTCGATTTTTCTCAAGAAATGCTCTTCATCGTCACTTACCAAGGTGACTGCCATACCCTTAGCACCTGCGCGCGCTGTTCTCCCTATTCTGTGAATATGCGTTTCTGGCTCTTCGCTAACGGTGTAATTTATTACACATGCTACATCGTCAATATCAAGGCCTCGCGCTGCTACGTCAGTTGCCACTAAAACTTGTAATGCATCGCTGGCAAACTGCATTAACACAGCCGTTCTTGCTATCTGCTCCATGTCGCCTTGTAAACCTGCCGCACTAAAGCCATCTTCTTGAAGTGCCTCAACGACTTCGGTCACCTGCACTTTCCGATTGCAAAACACAATGGCATTTTTCGGTTGATAATGGGTAAGGACCGCCTTCAAGGCTTGCGTGCGGGTATGTGGTAATACGTTATAGCCAAGTTGAGTAATCGCGGGCTTGCTGTCTTGCGCTTCAACTTTACACGTAACAGGGTTTGATAAATATTGTTTTGCCACTCGCTCTATCTGTTCTGTGAATGTTGCAGAGAAGAGCAGAGTTTGAACACGGCTTGGCATTTGACCGAAGATAACGCGTAAGTCATCTTCAAACCCCATATCAAGCATTCTGTCGGCTTCATCCAATACGCGCAGTTTAATGCTGCTTAAATCTATTCGGCGCTTTTCAACATGATCCATCACTCGACCGGGCGTTCCAACAATAATGTGGGGGCTATGTTTTAACGACTGAATTTGTGGACCCATTGGCTGACCACCACAAAGGGTTGTCACCTTAACATTACCAATTTCTTTTGCAGCCAGCCTACATTGCTCTGCAACCTGGTCGGCTAATTCACGTGTTGGACAAAGCATGAGTACCTGAGTAGAAAAGTCGCTTACCTCTACCATCTGTAATGCCGGAATAACAAAGCACAATGTTTTACCACTTCCCGTTTGTGCTTGACCGATAACATCTTTGCCTTGTAGTGCCTCTGGAAGAGACTGTGACTGGATTGGTGATAACTGATAAATGCCTTGGGCGTCGAGTGCTTTAACGATGGTAGGTTGTATATCTAGCTGCTTAATTGTTTCAACTGTCATTAATTCTTGTTCCACAGGTGTACTACACCATTTTCTGTATGATGAGCAATGCCAAAGTCTTGAGAGACCGTGTTGCTCCACGAAGAGAGTTGCTCATTGTATATCTTGCTTTGTCTTACCTTGGCGGCGGCAAGTTTTAGCTTTTCTAGCACCAGTACGCAGGTTTCTGTTTTCGATAGTGCCAGATAAGCGGTAGACGTATCGTATTCACTGGTTAGCGTTATTGTCTCACATTTGAACCGCTCAGGGTTACAACCAATATCAACCGCACCTTGTGAACCGAACATAACGTCTATCTCATTTCTCGATAAACCATCCACTAACGCTTGCCACGAATCATAGGCTTTTACCTGAAAGCCCAAATCAATGGCGATATCGTAGCGATAGTCTTGGGCAAGCGTGCCTACTCTATAGCTTTTAGGAACGTCCTCTATAGACGGAAAACGGGGTTTGTTTATGCCAAACAACCCGTGCAGATTTTTGGATAAAGGGGTTACCCAATGAAAGACATTGTCTCGCTCATCAGTGCGAATAACCGAAAATACCAATACGTTTGACTTGGTAGTGGCCTCTTTAGCAATTCGCTTCCATGGGGCGGAAAGAATAGTGTCAGACATCGCCATTTCTTGCAGTACATTTCGAACAAAATCTGCTGCGATGCCCTCCAGCTCTCCCCGCTCGTTTAAATCAGAAAATAGCGGCACTAAATCAGCGATAACCCATAAATTTGATGTATTAGCCTGTAAGTTACCCGCCAAACTAATTAAGCCATAGTGTGCTTCTGTTTCGGGATATTCAGCAGAAAGCGAGCTCACCATAGAAGCAGTAAGTAACTCAAATTTTGGTGACGTTTTGTACTTGCTTACTTTTTCGCTAAGCCACTCTGCTTGTTGCTGACTGCCTTCCTCCTTTGTAAGCGCTATATAAGCCACGCTAACATCAAATTCTTGACTGCCAGCATTTGGTGTACAAGCCATCGAGTCATTGCATCTGTGCGCAATAATGGGCGATATCCAGTGATATTCCAGCTCATTGTCTTTAGTTCTAACAAGATTGAAAACAACCCGAGGTATTGACAGTAACTCATCCGTGTTGTTTTCAGTTAAAGAGACGGCTGGAACCGCAGATTTAAGCGTGTCCAAGGCGAAAGCTTCTATTGCAGAGCGCCGCGTAGGAGGCAAGTAATCGTTTAAATCGTTAGTGAAGGTATACTCTAACGTGGCTATATTTGCCTGCAGAGTAAAACTCCACAGGCTAGATAAGCTAAGGGAAAAGAGTAAAACTACTGTTGAAACGCGTCGCGCAATTTCCATTGTAACGTTTGCCCCGCAAAAAATGGCACCATGTCAGTTCCATCAGCCAAGGTAACTTGCTCTGGTACTGTCCACGATTCTTTGACTAGTGTCATTGTAGTCGTATTTCTAGGTAAACCATAAAAATCAGCACCATAATGGCTTGCAAAGCCTTCTAGCTTATCGAGTACACCTAGCTGTTCGAATACTTCTGCATAAAGTTCAATGGCCGACCATGCGCTGTAACAACCCGCACAGCCACACGCATTTTCTTTTTTATGTTTTGCATGTGGTGCAGAGTCAGTCCCTAAAAAGAACTTCTTATTTCCACTTGCCACCATCTCACGAAGTGCCTGTTGATGGGTATTACGCTTTAGTACAGGTAGGCAATAGTTGTGTGGACGCACCCCGCCTACTAATAAGTCATTTCTGTTTAACAGCAGGTGCTGTGGAGTAATAGTCGCCCCAACAAAATCACTGGCCTGAGCAACAAAGTTTGCTGCATCAGATGTGGTGATGTGCTCGAAAACCACCTTAAGCTTTGGAAAGGCTTCTACTATTGGGCCTAGGTGTAAATCGATAAATGCTTTTTCACGGTCGAAAATATCGATGTGATGCTCTGTAACTTCACCATGTATAAGCAGCAGTAACCCTTGCTCTTGCATAGCTTGGAAAACTGGATAAAGCGCTTGAATGCCTTTCACTGCAGCATCAGAGTTAGTGGTTGCGCCAGCGGGATAAAGCTTACACGCTGTTACACCCGCTTGCTTCGCTTCAACGATGTCTTGTGGCGTAGTTTGGTTTGTCAAAAATAACGTCATCAGCGGTTCGAACGTGCTGCCTTGAGGTCGTGCAGCCTCAATACGTTCTTTGTACGCCATCGCCATTTCAGCATTTACCACAGGTGGTACTAAGTTGGGCATAACAATAGCGCGCTGAAAACACCTTGCGGTTGCAGGTACTGTTTCAGCTAACATCTCGTTGTCGCGAAAATGAAGATGCCAATCGTCAGGGGTGGTAATTGTAAGCGTTTGCATGCCTTAACTCTCTTAATACTTTATAAACAGCGAAGATTCGCGCAATAATAGCACAATAGTGTTAATTGGCGCAGTTTCACGTTTAACAAAAAGTGTAATTTACCCTACCGCAATTACGCTTTGTCGTGCTTCACCCATATTAGTTTGCTTGTGTCGTATCCGGCGTTTTCAGCGGTTTGCACTAGCCCATCAAGCGTGGCTTTACTGATATTTGGAGAACGAGCCAAGATCCATAAATAGTCTTTGTCTGGCCCGGTGATAAGTGCATATTGATAGTCTTGTTTATCTAACTGCATTATCACGTAGCTAGCGTAGAAAGGTCCGAAGAAAGACACTTTCAAATGGCCAGTATCGCTGTTGCTAACAAAATAAGCCTTGCCTTGGGCCTCGTCCCAAGTGCCTTCCTCTGCTGAATACCCTCTATTAATCACGCTCACTCCGCCGTCATCGCGCATGCTGTAGGTGGCAGTTACGTTTGAAAGGCCCTCTTCAAAGCTGTGATCGAAGCGAGCAATTTCATACCACTCTCCTAAGTAGCGAGAGAGTTCGAACCCCTGTACCGGCCTTACATTTTCCGGCACGCCGGTACACCCTAGCATCAGACAACTTAACATTACGCTTGTCATAACTAACCTGAATTTTTTGCGCATATATTCCACCTATGGTTTCTAGTGCATTTTGCTTGATATCATGTACTGTACGAGACTCATCGATATACGGCTTTACAAATCCGAGAAAATAAATGGGTTTGCTCAACGGTTGCGCCACGAAAAGCCGCTCAACAAGGGACATATTATGCTCAACGGTTTTCATCACGTTGCTATTATTTGCAGCGACTACCCACGCTCGAAGGCTTTTTATACTGAAGTGTTAGGCTTTAGCATCATTGATGAAAATTATCGTGAAGCAAGAAAGTCTTATAAGTGCGACTTAGCACTACCTGACGGCAGCCAAATAGAGCTTTTTTCGTTTCCAGACGCCCCAAGCCGCCCATCGCGTCCAGAGGCTCAAGGGCTAAGACACCTTGCTTTTAAGGTAACGGAATTACAAAGCGTTATTAATGCTTTAGAGGAAAAAGGGGTTGCCTGTGAGCCCGTACGCGTTGATGAGTATACGGGCAAGCAGTTTACTTTCTTTCAAGACCCAGACGGATTACCGCTGGAACTTTACGAGCTTTGAAGCATACGTACCTCTCTTTGAGGGAAAGGTATTTCAATGTTCTCACTCTGAAGCGCGGTAAAAATAGCCTGGTTTAACGCATACCGAGTTTCGAAGTGCTTTGTGGTGGGCGCCCACACACGTACGCCAAAATTAATGCTGCTGTCACCAAAGTTATCAATTCCTATCGCTGGTGCTTTCTCGTCTGAAATGCCTTCTACGCTTTGTACAGCCTGCTTAATAATGTTCGCTACAGTTTCAACGTTACTTGAGTATGCCACGCCAATTTCAAGCTCGATAAGCATCTGTTCAGCCGAGTTTTGCAGTATTTCTCCTACAATAAGCTTGTTAGGAATTTGGATGTGTACATTATCCTCGTCAATCAAAATGGTGTAAGGCAACATAACTTTATCCACTACACCAGACACACCCTGCACGCGAATAGTGTCTCCCAATACAAAAGGGCGAGTAATGATAATCGTGAACCCAGCCGCGTAGTTTGCCAACATGCCCTGAATAGCTAAGCCTGCACCCAAACCAATGGCACCAACGGCGGCAATAAGTGGTGTAACACTTATGCCTACATTGCCCAGCGCAATAATTATCACCACTGCAAGAATAACGAGTTTAGCGGCCCCTCCGGTAAAACGACTTAGCGTGATATCGATATCACGCTTCACCATCACATTTTCAACGACAGCACCTATTTTAGTGGCCAGCCACCAGCCAATGAGAAAAATGAGCAGCGCGCCAAAAATTTGAAAGCTGTAAGTTACAGCAAATTCAATAAGGGTGTCGTATAGCACTTGGGCTTGTTGTAGTTCTTCCACGTTGATATGCACATGAGGTAATTGTGAGTACTTATGAGCTTATACAACTCCGCCGTGCTAGACAATAAGTCTACAAGACAACATGACGTGTTCACCCTTATCACAACCATGTATTTTTTCTTAAAATAATGAGGAAATTATTTGCACTAAAAACTTAATCGTTTAAGATAATTGTTAACAGTTATTAACAATCAAGCGATTTTGGCTGATGCAGCCAATTACTTTACAAAACCATAGCCGCTTATTTGCATTATAAAGTGGGAGTGACTTATGAATTACGCCGCAAACAGTCGCGTATGTTTAGAACGTATATTGGCATCCATCGATTTGTCTAAACTTTCAAAGAAAAACGCAGCAGTTTTTAAGCGCCGCTTAGAAACACACTTCCCCACTTTATTTGAAAAATACACTTATGTTTATGGTCACCAGTACGATTGCTACTATCACTTGCAGCAGCTCGTTGAAAACTTAAAAGACGGGTTTGCAGACCGCAAGCCTGCCTTAAGAGCACTTGATGAAGAGCGTTTGAAGAATCCATTGTGGTACTGCGATGAAAGCCAGGTAGGTATGGCTGCATACGTTGATTTAATGGGCCCAACGCTGAACGACCTTCACGAACGTATTCCTTACTACAAAGCGCTAGGTGTTACCTATTTACACTTAATGCCGCTTTACGATGCGCCTAAAGGAGACAGCGATGGCGGTTATGCTGTTAGTGACTACCGCAAAGTAAACCCCACTCTTGGCACCATGAAAGACTTGGAAAAGCTATCACAGGCGCTGCAAAAAGAGGGCATAAACCTTGTTCTTGATTTTGTTTTTAACCATACCTCTGATGAACACCGCTGGGCCAAAGCCGCGCTAGCTGGCGAGAAACAATATCAAAACTATTATTACTTATTTGACGATCGCACTGTGCCCAATCAGTTCGAACAAACACTGAGGGAAATTTTTCCTCAAGTACGTCGTGGAAGCTTTACCTACAGCGACAAGATGGAAAAGTGGGTATGGACCACGTTTAATAGCTTTCAGTGGGACTTGAATTACAGCAACCCCGAAGTATTCAATGCAATTACAGCAGAGATGCTATTTCTCGCCAATATTGGCTGTGCGGCACTGCGTTTAGATGCGCTTGCTTTTATATGGAAAGAGCTAGGCACTAACTGTGAAAACCAAGACAAGGCGCATGTATTAATACAGGCTTTTAATAGCTGTCTTCAAATAGCAGCGCCAGCAGTAGTATTTAAGTCAGAAGCGATTGTACACCCTGACGAAGTGGTGAAGTATATAGACAAAAGCGAGTGCCAATTGTCTTACAACCCTCTACTAATGGCACTGTTGTGGAACTCACTGGCTACGCGCAAAACACGCTTATTAACGCGCTCTATGCAGAAAAGCTTTCCCATTTCTGATGACTGCACGTGGGTTAACTACGTTCGCTGCCACGACGATATCGGATGGACATTTGATGATGCGGTAGCACATGAACTTGGCGTTAACCCCTATGATCACAGGTACTTTTTAAATCAGTTTTATACCGGTCGATTTGATGGAAGTTTTGCCAATGGCGTCCCCTTTGCTGAGAACCCTTCAAATGGCGACTGTCGTGTATGTGGCTCACTTGCTTCATTATGTGGCCTTGAAGGTGCGCTTAGTGAAGGGAATAAAGCGGCAATAGACGACGCTATAAAACGCATGCTCCTACTTTACGGCGTTACTTTTAGTATTGGTGGTATTCCGCTTTTATATTCAAGCGATGAAATTGCCAAACTTAATGACTATAGCTACCGTGAAGATGACACCAAAAAGCACGATGACCGCTGGGTCAATCGTATTGCAGTAACGAAACAAGATACTGAGCTTGCGCTTGCACCAGAAAATGCCAATACACAACAAGAAAAAGCGAGTATAGCCGTGTTTCAGGGTTTGCAGCGCATGCTGCAGATACGCAAATCCCACTCAATTTTTGGTGAAGCTAGGACACACATTTTAGAATCTGGGAATGAGCATTGCTTCGCGTTTGCGCGAGAAGGAAAGCAGGGTGGAAAGCTGTTAGTTGTTTGTAACTTTAGCGAAAATGAGCAAACGCTAGATGGCGCCGTGTTAAACGCGGTTCACCGCCAAAATTGCGTAGACTTATTAACCAATATATCGTTAAGCGGAAAGGAACAGCACGTTACTTTGAAGCCATTTCAACAAATGTGGCTGTTAATAGAATAAAAGAGACATAACAGCGAAACACAACAAAGCGATGCTTTGCTAGGCAGAAAACTTGCCATGCTTGGCATCGTTTTATACCAGTCTTACGCGCTTTCTGGGTGAGAGTGAGACACACGCCAAGCTTTAATAGTAACCCCACCAATTACTTACCTAAATTTAACTGTATTTATCTGCAGTTATCTAAATACGCACTATACTTTTGTTTAAGCAAACCGAATTGCTTTAGCGTTTCGAGTCAAGCAGGCGCACGGCGCAGTAAATGAAGCTAGGACGTGTAATGCTTAATACATAAATATGGCGAAAACGCTATGTCATAAGGACGTGTAAATTGGCAATGGAAAAGACTATGCAAGGCAGTGATGCGTTAGAGTATATGTGCCCGTACTGCGGGGCCATAAACAATTTCAGAATCGCAGCGATAAGAGATATGTATCAGGAACAAGAGACATCATGTAACTGTTGCAGAAAAACGCTTAGCTTAACGCCCGCTAATGGAATAGGTG
>ENA-OWNT01002829-OWNT01002829.1-seawater-metagenome-genome-assembly--contig:-NODE-2829-length-17337-cov-6.258575_pt1 | contig 17337 bp, 12 predicted proteins | sample MGYA00238136_ERZ651165 | MGnify/ENA primary metagenome ERZ651165 (study PRJEB26861, sample SAMN08777766) | seawater metagenome | isolation source: coastal seawater | place: USA: Florida | collected...
AGCGCGGTCCAGGCGTCCTTCGTGAACAGCTTCGGGCAGCCGTTGGCGTCGGTGCTGGTGATGTGGAAGAGCCACAGCGTGGCTGTGTTGTAGACCCGGGTGATCACGGCGCGCTTCCAGCCGTCGTCCCGCTCGATCCGCCGGGCCTTCGCGAGGTCCGCGCCGTCCACCAGCAGGCGTCGGTAGATGCGCACGACGTCCTCGGCCGCCACCTGGTCGTCACCCCACATGTAGCCGACGAGGTCCGCGTCGCACCGCTCCATGCCGGCGAGGATCCCTCCGCCGTAGCCCGCGTTGCGGTCCAGATAGACGCCCTGAACGCCGGGGTGGGCGCGCGCGACCGCTTCGATCTCCGAGCGGGTCCCGTCGCGGCTGCCGTTGTCCACGAGCACGAGCGAGAAGGGGACTCCGGCGGTGCGGAACGCCGCCACCAGGGCCTCCGCGACCGACGTGACGTTCCCCTCCTCGTCGAAGAGCGGGATGGTGAGCGCGAGGGAGGGATCTGCCACGTACGGCAGGATACTCGGCCCGCGATCCCGCTGCCGGCTCCTAGAAGAGGCTGCCCTGGGCGGACTCGGCGACGATCCGCTTCGCCGTCTCCCACTTCGTGCGGACGAAGTGCGGGAACCCCACCTCCGGGTCGTAGCTGCGCTTGAGCCACGCCGTCGTGACCGGGTCGCCCGGGTAGCCGGATCCGATCGGCTCCCCGGCCTCCTCCTGGAGCTGGGCGAGGATCGCGTCGCGCTCCGTCTTGGCCAGGATGGAGGCCGCCGCGCAGCAGGGATAGGTGTCGTCGGCGCCGTTCTCTCCGATGATCGGAAGATCCGGGGACACCCCGCGAGCCTCGAGGCGGGCCCGCAGGTCCTTGATGTACCCGGGGATCTGCTTCGGCGGCACCGGAGCGTCGAACACGAGGATGTCCGGCTTCAGCGCGACCGTGAGGTCCACCAGCACGCGCTTGCCGAGCTCGTTGAGCGAGGTCGCGTCGAGCTCCTTGGGCGCCAGCGGCACGATGGTGAAGCCCTGGGCCGTCGACTCGACGAGCCCGCGCAGCTCTTCCCGCTTCTTCTTCGGGACCTTCTTGCTGTCCCGCACGCCGGCGGCCGTCAGGGACGGTTCGTCGTCGAGCTCCACGAGGCATCCCGCGTACACCATGGGTCCGAGGACGCAGCCTCGGCCCGCTTCGTCGATTCCCAGGCGAGTCGGCATGGCGCGCACCCTACGCCGGGATCCGTGCAAACCGTCACCCGATCGGTGCGATGGAATCACCACACGGTTCCGGAGGAAGCGGGACCGGGTTGATGAAGGCCCGACGGAGCGGCCCGCGCAATGCTTCAGGAGATCCCCGTGGACGGCACGAAAGGCCCGGAAATCGTTGCGTTGACGCTCCTCACGACGCGAACCTATAGTCGAGAGCCCCATCAGAATGGGGGGCCTGCGCCCACCACCAGCGACCTGCAACGACCGGGGTCGCTGGTGACTCAGAAGGCCCGAAGGGATTGACCCCGCGATGAATCGGACCCCGTTTGCGCTCCTTGCCTCCGTCGTGCTCAGCCTCCCGCTCCTCGCGGGTTGCCCGAGCGAGCCGGTCAATCCGGATCCGGGCCCGGTCGTCTCCGCAGCAGCACCGATCGTGCGCGTCAGCCCCCGGGTCGGCGGCCGCGGCATGGACATGGACGTGCGTCTGCGCGGCGTGAACACGCAGTGGGAGTCCGGCGACGTCAGCTTCGAGCTCGGCGGCGACATCCTCGTGAACAGCGTCGTGGTCGAAGGCCCCAACCACGCGCTGGCCAACATCTCCATCGACGAGAACGCGATGCTCGGCTTCCGGGCGATGACCGTGAGCTTCCCGGACGCGGACGGCAACCTCCTCGAGCACACCATGGACTCGGACGAGGGCTTCCTGGTCCAGACGGGCGGCGTCCTCATCACGCCCGACACCGTGCGGCTGGGTGAGACGCTCACCATCGAGATCGCGGGCTTCAACACGAACTTCCAGGACGGACTGACCTGGGCCGACTTCGGCGAAGGCGTCTTCGTCAACTGGGTCGAGGTCGAGGACGGCGTCACCGCGCGCGCGTCCATCTCCGTCGACCAGCGCGCCGTCCCCGGCCTGCACGACGTCACGGTGTTCAACGGCCCCGACGGCTGGACGCTGATGGATGGGCTGTTCATCGACCGCTCCGCCATCGCCATCGAGATCGATCCCGCGGTCGGCAACCAGGGCGAGTCCCTCTATTTCACCCTCCAGGGGCTCAACACCCACTGGACCACCGCCGACGGCAAGCAGACGATGCTGGACCTCGGCACGTCCATCTGCGTCGAGGAGTTCTGGCCGGACTGCCAGGACACCGTGCGCCCCGGCGGCCCCATCGCCGTGAACGGTCCCACGCTCGGCACGGGCCGGATGGACATCAGCAACGGCGCCATCCCCGGTCTGTACGACGTGCGGGCCTACGTGATGGAGGAGCAGGACTTCGACGGCAACTTCATCATCGACGCCGACGAGTACGTCATCCTCGAGGAGGTCATCCTCCACGACGGCTTCGAGGTGCGCGAGGTGCCCATCGACTGCGGCGACATGCCCGGCGTGTCCTTCGGCTTCAACATCGGCCGGCAGTTCAACAACGACACGTGTGAGGTCGGCGAGTCCGTCTCGGCCTCCGCCATCTTCTACACGCCGCTCGATCCGCCCTGCGGCGCCCCGGGCCCGATGCCCCCGCCGGCCTTCGACGTGAACGGCATCCTGCCCCTGCCGCAGCCGGCCGACTGCCCGTCGCCGCGCACCTGCGACGCGGGCCCGTTCGTCTACCTCGAGAGCCAGGTGAACACGATCACCCTGGTCCGCCAGGAGAACTCGTTCACCGGCGACATCTTCTACGTGCCGGACCGCGCGCTGACGCTGGACGACTACCCGTTCTCCCGCGATCACGAGGGCGATCTCGGCGAGCGCGTGGTGTACGACCTCGTCGCCGAGCCCGGCTCGGACGACCCGACGCAGATCCCGGCGTTCCGCGCCGAGGACGTGCTGTACACGCTGCCCAGCGACTTCGAGCTGACCGAGCCGCTCCTGTGCGAGAACTACACGCACGTGACGGACACGGATCTGCCGCTGCGCTGGACGCCGGCCGAGACGTACGACGTCGCCGGCCTGTCGGCGTCGATCACCACCACGGATCCGGAGGGCAACGCCTTCCAGCTCATCGTCTTCCCCTGGGACGACGGTGCGTTCGACTGGGACGGCGACACGCTGTCCGCGCTGCCCCCCGGCGGCGGCAACTTCAGCTTCGGCGCGGGTGTGGCCCAGCCGAAGTGGTTCCTCGACTTCGGCGACGGGCCGGTCGGCCTGGAGAACCAGGGCCGGTCCGGGCTCGGCTACAGCGGCATCATCACGCTGCAGGCGCCGCCGGAAGAGGAAGAGGCCCCCGAGTAGACGCCCCTTGATTGTTGACGGGCGCACGAGGAGTGACCGATGCGACGTTGTTTCCCTCTGCTGATTCTGTTGGCGTCCGCCCTCGTGGCGACGGGCTGCCCTGGTGACGACGGCCTCCGCCGCCTCGCCCTCGGCAAGACCGCCATCGCCACCGGCGACTTCGACAACGTCGACGAGCTGATCCAGGACGTCGCCTCCCAGACCACGGTCGAGGCCGAGATCCACTACTACGACGGCTACATCACCGGGCCGGCGATCGAGTCCGAGCCGCCCAACGGCGGGCGGCCGCTCGAGCTCCAGGTGGAGGACCTGCTGCGCGTCGACAGCACTGCGGGGCTCCAGCAGTTCAAGACGGTGTTCCTGTCGGACGGCATGCGCGGCTGCAACGAGCAGCAGTACAACGGCGTCGGCGAGGACAACCACCTCGTGGCGGACCAGACGGTCATCGACAACATCGAGGTCTCCGTCCGCAACGGCCTGCGGCTCTACTTCTCCGACTGGACGTACGACCTGATGGAGGCCACCTGGCCGGACCTGGTCGACTGGGTCGGCGACGACGAGGAGCTGGACCAGGCCCAGCGCGGCGTCGCACCCCAGATCGTCAACGCGAGCATCGTCGACGAAGGCCTCGCCGAGTTCATGGGCGTGCCCCTCGGCTCCCAGATCGAGGTCATCTACAACTTCGGCACCTGGGCGGTCATCGAGTCCGTGTCGGAGGACGTGGACGTGCTCCTCTCCGCGGACGTCGAGTACGATGACCCCGCCACCGGGGAGGTGCGCGTGCAGGAGGACGCCCCGCTGCTGATCGCGGCAAACATCGGCACTGGCGTCGTGCTCTTCACGACGTTCCACAACGAGGCCCAGGTCAGCGACGACACCCGTGACGTCCTGGCCTACGGACTCGGCAAGCTCACGCGCTGACCTCGCACGGTCGAGGAGGAATCATGAACCGCTCCGCCGTTGTCGGTGGCGCCCTGGCGCTCGGCCTGATCGCAGGGATCGCCGGCTGCCCCGAGCCCCCGACGTTCTATCGACTCGACCAGACGGACGTGTTCGTGCAGGACATCCGTCGATCCGTCGACATCCTGCTCATCGTCGACAACAGCTGCTCGATGATCGACGAGCAGATCAAGCTGGGCGCGTCGTTCGACAGCTTCATCGAGGAGTTCATCGCGGCCGAGGTCGACTACCAGATCGGCGTCACCACGACGGACATGGTGGACCCGACCCAGCAGGGTCGCCTCCAGGGTGAGACGAAGATCATCACGTCGGACATGGCGTTCGACGAAGCCCGCGACCTCTTCGCCGAGAACGTGCATGTCTGCGCGACCGGCTCCGGCTTCGAGAAGGGCCTGGACGCCGCCCGCGCCGCACTGTCCGAGCCCGTGCTCAGCACGGAGAACGCGGGCTTCCTGCGGGACGACGCGGCGCTCGCCATCGTCTTCGTCTCCGATGAGGAAGACATCTCGGTCGACCCCGTCGGCGCCTACCTCGACCACTTCATGGGCCTGAAGGGCGACCCGGTCTATCGGGACCGCAGCAAGGTCGTGCTCAGCTCGGTCATCGGCGATCTGCCCTCGGGCTGCGAGCAGCCGAGCCCCTACGTCCCGGACTGCAATGACGGCCTGGACGAGGAGGACGGCGACGGGCTCATCGACTGCGACGATCCGGACTGCCTGTCGTCCTGGGTCTGCTCCTTCGACACCGTCGGGGAAGGGGACTGCACGGACGGCACGGATGGCGACGGCGACGGCGCGGTCGACTGCGACGACGCCGACTGCGGCTCGGTGAACACCTGCCGCGAGAACGAGTGCCAGGACGGCGAAGACGACGACGGTGACGGCCTCGTCGACTGCATGGACCCGGACTGCCTCGTCGGCCAGTTCGATGTCTGCGGCGAGATCAGCTGCTTCGACGGCGGCTTCGACCACCAGAACGGCTTCCTCAACGCCACCATCGACTGCGACGACCCGTCCTGCTTCACGCACCCGGACTTCGAGGAGGCGTGCTTCAACGCCGGCGGCCGCGCCGAGGTGGACTACCCCGAGCGGTGCGATCTGACGGTGGAGTTCGACGCGCTCGCCGGCGCCCCCGGCGGGAGCGACGGCCAGGACGTGGACGATCCGCTCTCGCTGGACAACGAGCTCGCCGGCTGCGACGACCCGGACTGCAGCACCTACTGGATGTGCCGCCCCGGGCTGAACGCCGAGGGGCAGGCCCAGTGCGGGGACTGCCAGGACAACGACGGCGACGGCGCCGAGGACTGCGACGACATCGACTGCGGGGGCGCCGAGTTCTGCGACAACCCGTATCCCATCGACGCCGGTCGGCGGTACGCGGACGTCTCGCTCCGCACCGGTGGCCTCGTCACGAGCATCTGCGCGGATGACTTCAGCGGCATCGTCCGCGAGCTCGGGCTGAACATCTCGGGCCTGCGCACGACGTTCTATCTGACCCAGTGGCCCCGCATCGCCTGCGGCGTCGAGCTCCGGTTCGACTCCCAGCAGAACGAGCCGGTCACCGAGGGCTGGCTGTACGACCAGGACCAGAACCGCATCGTCTTCGAGGACGACGCGATCCCGCCCTCGGGCACGACCCTCTTCGTCGACTACATCCGCGACTCCCTGCCGCCCGGCCAGCAGTCGGGCACCGGGACGTGCGGCGAAGAGCCGACCCCGACGGAGGGCGAGTAGATGCGCCTGCTTCGCTGGACGACGCCGCTCGCGCTGCTCTTCCTCATCGGCTTCATGGCCCTGCCGAGCTGCAAGCCCAAGGAGTGCGAGACGTCGGACAACTGCCCGCCGGGCACGGTCTGCACGGACTCGGGCGTCTGCCAGACGATCCAGTGCGGATCGAGCAACGACTGCCCCGTCGACAACTGGTGCAACCTCGACACCGGCGACTGCGAGCCGGGCTGCCTGAGCGACAACGACTGCCTGCCCTCGCAGCAGTGCGACGTCGAGCAGCGCGAGTGCTTCACTCCGGGCTGCCGGAGCACCGGGCTCGACTGCGGGTTCGGCCAGTTCTGCAACGAGCTGTCGGGCGAATGCTTCGACGCCGGCGGGGCCTACTGCTCGGCGTGCGAGCGCAACGAGGACTGCGGCGCGAGCGGAAACAACCTCTGCCTGCGCTTCGGCGGCCAGCTCGACAGCTACTGCGGCGTCGACTGCTCCGCCGGCCAGGACTGCCCCGCCGGCTACTCCTGCGTGCGGGTCCGCACGACGGGTGACACCACGCTGTCGTACCAGTGCATCGCTGCCTGCTGGGAGCTCGATCCGTGAGACTGCTGCGCCTCTTCGCCCTGCTGCTGCTGCCCGGGCTCCTGCTGGCCGGTTGTCCGGCGGACGACGACGACGACAGCACCCCCGAGCCCGAGCCGTGTCAGCGCCCGGAGGATCGGACGAACCCGGAGCTGCTCGCCCAGGGGCCCGAGGAGGCCCAGGTCGCTGGCTTCCAGGTGGAGATCCTCGCCCAGGCCTCGGATCCCGAGGGCATCAACAACGTCACCCTCTGGTACCGCCCCATTGGGACGGACACGTTCCTCTCCGACTTCACGGAGCTGGTGGACGAGGACAACGGGATCTACCAGGGCGTCGTGCCCGGCAACTACGTCGTGGAGCCGGGCGTCGAGTACTACGTGACCGCCCGCGACGCGGGTCCCTGCGCCGACGAGACGACCTTCCCCGAGTCCCCCGCGCCGTACCTGACCTTCGAGACCGAGGTCGCGGTCTCGGGCATCCCGCACTATCAGGACTTCGAGCTCGAGGAGTGCACGACGGGGGCCGACCTGCCCAACGGCTGGACGGCGTTCAGTCAGGCGTTCCCCGAGGACACCCACAACTGGCGCAGCGACCCGCGCACCCCGCGTTCGGGCTCCTGCTCGGTGAGTCACTCCGAGGGCGTGCCGGGGATCTGGGACTGCCCGCCGCCGGAGGGCGACGGCAACATCAAGCGCCTGAACTGGCTGATCTCGCCCGCGCTCGACTTCACGGGCAAGACGGAGATCGGGCTGCGCTGGTACGAGCGGCACGTGTCCGCCGGAAGCTGCGCCGAGGCACACCGCGTCTATGTCTCGACGGGCTCCCCGGCTCCGGGCGCCACCGAGTCCGACGGCCTCGGCGACTACGTCCTGCTCGCCGAGGACCTGGCGCTCCCCGGGTCGGACTGGCAGTCCTCTCCATGGTTCGATCTCAGCGCCTATGCGGGTGAAGAGACCGTCTACGTCGCGATCGTCTACGAGGGTGGCCCCGCCGGCCGCTGGCAGCTCGACGACATCTACGTCGGCGAGCCCCTCGCGGACCTGGAGCTCGACAGCGTCACGCCGCTGGACCCCACGGTGGGCCCCGGCAGCACCGGCGTCACCCTGGACATCACGGTGCGTAACGTCTCCGCCGAGTACGACGCCCCCGAGCTGTCGGCCCTGCTGACGACGGAGGACGCCGGCCTGACGATCAGCGCTGCCACGGCCCACTACCCCGCCATCGCCGTCGGGCAGACGGGCGTGAACGACGTCGCCTTCGCGTTCGACATCGACGCCGGCCACGCGGACAACGCCTACCTCGACTTCACCCTCTCGCTGGACGACGGCGCGGGACACCTCTGGGACGTCCCCGTCCGGCTGCTGATGGGCGTCGAGTCGACCGTGGAGATCTTCGCGACCCCCGGCGACGCCCCGCTGGTGCTGACGCTGGGCCACGGCCCGGTGGCGCTCCCGAACTTCACGGAGTCCACGACCACCGACGTCATCGGCGCAACTGGCTGGACGCTCAACGTGACCGAGCAGGCCGCGATCCTGCCGCCGGGACCGGGTCCGATGCGTTGGTTCCTTCAGGCGGAGAATCCCGGGACGGTCGATGGGACGGTGGACCTCTGGGAGTTCACCGTGGACGCCGAGACCACCGGGCCCGAAGAAGGCATGCCCCGTCTGGTGCCCGCCGGTGAGACGATCGTGATCCCGTTCCCGGATCCGCCGCTGCTGGTGGTGGACTCGCTGACGACGACTCCGGATCCGGCCGCGCCGGCCGGATCGGTCACCATCGACTCGCTCGTGTTGCGGAACGACGGCGCGGGCACGGTCGCCGGCGTGAACTGTGTCCTCGACAGCACCCACCCCAACGCGACGGGCTTCGCCGGGACGGTGCTGACCTTCGGTGGCGCGCCCATCGCCGCAGACGGGTTCGCCGCGATGGACCAGTCCACGAGTTTCGACATCGACGCTGCCCACGTGGACGACGAGCCGCTCCCGCTGGTGCTGCTGTGCAGCGACGGCTTCGACTCCATCCCCGTGCAGTTCGAGATGGCGGTCCCGTACGCCCGCCCGCGGGTCGACGCGGTCCTCATCGATGACTCGCTCTCGGCCTGCTCGGGCTGCAACGGCGACAACGACGGCTACGCGGATCCCGGCGAGACCGTCGGCGTCTTCCTCACGGCGATCAACGACGGCTCGCTGCCCACGAGCGGGCCCCTGACGGCGGCGGTGACGGCGAGCCCGAACAGCCCCGTGCCGGTCACGATCACCGCGGGCAACCTGAGCTTCGGCAGCGGCACGCTGGATCCCGGAAGCACCGCCACCTCCGACCAGCCCTTCGAGCTCGCGGTCGATGCGAACGCGCTGTTGGGCGACCGCATGGTCGTCGACATCACCTGGCAGTCGGGCTCGGACTCGTGGACCGACGAGTACACGATCGACGTGACGGGCATCCCGTGGCTGCCCTGCAACGCGCCGGACGACCCCCAGGGCGACGAGATCGCCGGCACCGGGCTGGACATCAAGTCCTGCGACTACCGGTCCGACGGCACGATGCTCCAGGTCCGCGTGAACGCCTGGGAGGAGTTCGATCCCACCGTGCAGTCCCTGTGGTTCTTCTTCTACGAGGCGCCCCAGCTGTACACCGTGGAGTTCGTCCCGCCGGCGCCGCCCGTCCTCGAGACGGACTGCATCGGCGGCACCGACGTCACCACCGCGCTCCCGCTCTCTGTCGACAACCAGCTGAACACCAGCGCCTCCGTCCGCATCGGGCTGGACGACCTCAACGAGCTCGGAAACAGCCTGCAGGTCGCCTTCGCAGCGGGTTACTGCCTGGGCTTCTGCGACTCCTGGCCGGACACCGCCGTGCAGTGGCAGCCGGCGAATGGCGTGCTGTCCTGCTCGAACAACCAGTTCATTCAGATAAACTGGTAATCCGCCTGGGGGAGCCCCTCGGCGGGGACGGAGCATCGATGGCGCAACACGCACTCCCCAGCGGCTACCACCTCTCGCTCTCCATCAACCGCGATCTGTGGTCGGACCTGCTCGGTCAGGCGCTCCCGATCCAGGTGGGAGAGGGCGACTGGGACTTCATCGACACCAGTCGGAAGTTGCTGGACGCGGCCGAGACCCAGGTCCGCGGGCTGCTCGCCCCCATCGAAGAGAAGCTCGACGACGCCCCGGTCACGGGCTCCGGCCTCGGCAAGGGTGTCCGCGGCAGCGTGCGCGGGCTGCTCAAGCGCGGCCGCGGCTTCGCATCGCGCCGGGTGAAGAACAACGTCAAGGTCATGGGCAAGTGGCGCGCCCGCGTCAGCAAGAGCGGCAGCGCGTTCACCTATCACGATGGCGGCGTCACGCTCGACGCGCGCGCGGTGTTCGAGGTCGAGGGCCGCGCGCTCCTGTTCGGCGAGCAGTTCGAGATCCCATTCACGATCAGCCGCAACGTCGATGCCACGGCGTCCCTCGAGGAGGTCGTGTTCGACCGCGGCCGCAAGCAGCTCGAGGGCAACCTCGACTCGGTGTCCCTCTCGCTCGGCGAGTCGCTGCCCCTCCGCGTGCTCAAGGTCGTCGGCGAGCGGCTCCTCGCGAAGCAGGTGGAGCGCATGAACCCGCTGCCGCTCATTCCGGGCTCGACGCTGCAGAACATGGTGAGCCCCGGCGAGGGCCCGCTGAAGTTCTCGGCCGGCATCGACGACCTGCACGTCGGCATCACGGGGGAGAACCTGACCCTGTCGGTGCGCTTCGACTTCCAGGGGTCGGGCGTCGTCGCTGCTTGAGCTCCGTTCGCCTCGACCGTGACGGGCCGCAGGCGGTCCTCCTCCTCGACAATCCCAGCCGTGGCAACGCCCTGACGCCCGCCATGATGGCGCGCGCCGCCGATCTGGTGAGCGCCCTCGGCGAGCAGCTGGCGCGCGAGCGCGGCGTCGGATTCGGGGCCCTCGTGATCCGCGGGGCGGGGGACCGGGCGTTCTGCGCCGGGTACGACCTGGCGTCGCTGGCGCAGGAGACGGCCGAGCGGCCCGATCGGGTGATCCCGGAGCTTATGGACGTCATCGGAGCGTTCGAGCGGTTTCCGTTCCCCATCATCGCGGCCATGAACGGGCACGCCATCGGCGGTGGGGCGCTGCTCGCGAGCCTCTGCGACCTCCGCTATGCGCGAGCCGGCGCCCGGTTCCGCATCCCCACGAGCCGCATCGGGATCGTCTACCCCCTCGCGGGCATCCGGCGGCTGGTGGCCCTGGTGGGGATCGGTCGCGCGATGGAGATCCTGCTGGTGGCCGACGACGTGAGCGCCGAACAGGGCCTCGCCTGGGGACTGCACCAGGACGTCGTGTCGGCGGAAGAGCTCGACGCACGTGTGCATCGGGTCGCCACCGCGCTCGCGGAGCGTGCCCCGCTGTCGATCCAGGGAAACCTGCACACCGTTCGCGCGCTCCGCTCCGGCGTCAGCGACGAGCATGTCCAGGCCCTCCATGCCCGGTGGCTCGGTCGCTGCGTGGCCAGCGCAGACCTTGCGGAGGGGCTGGCCGCGGCGGCCGAGCGGCGGGCTCCACGGTTCGAGGGCCGCTGAGGTGTCTTCCGGACGCATCCATGGGCACGTCCTGTCGCACAGGGCCGCGGGCGGCCTTCGCTGGGAGCGGGACAGCGCGGTCCAGTGGGAGCATGGTCGGCTGACCGGGACGACCGCCGGGCCCGACATCGTCCTGGACGACGACATCCTCCTCGTGCCCGGCTTCGTCGATGCCCACATCCACATGCCGCAGTTCCGGGTCCGCGGCCAGTTCCAGGACGCGTTGCTGCCCTGGCTGCGGGAGTCGATCTGGCCGGAGGAGGCGCGGTTTTCGGAGCGGGACTACCGCGAGGCCGTCGCTGCGGAGTTCCGCGACGGTCTGATCGCGTCGGGGACCACGGCCGCGCTCGTGTACGGCTCACCCCACGAGCACTCGGCTCACGCGCTGCTCAACGACCTCGCACCCCTCTGCATCCGCGGCGGCGACGTGTTGATGGATCGCAACAGCCCCGGCGACCTCGCAAGGGACACGGGCGACGCCCTCGCGAGCAGTGAAGAGCACGCGGATCGCTACGGCGATCGGTATGCGCTGACCCCGCGATTCGTGCCCACGTGCACGACTGAGCTGATGGACGGGCTGGGGCGCATCGCAGATTCCCACCCCGTGCTGATCCAGAGCCACGTCGCCGAGAACCTCGAGGAGGTCGCCTGGGTCGCCGAGCTGCACCCGGAGGCGCGCTCCTACCTGGACGTCTATCACCGCGCGGGTCTGCTCGGACCGCGGACGGTGATGGGTCACGGCATCCACGTCGACGACGCGGACCTGGCGCTCCTCGCCCAGACCGGAACGTGGATGGCGCACTGCCCCACGTCCAACGTCGCGCTCGGCAGCGGACGGATGCCGATCGAGCGCTACCTCGCCGCGGGGGCGCGCGTCGCGCTGGCGACGGACGTCGGCGCCGGCCCCGATGTCTCGATGCTGGACGTGATGGCCGGCTTCCTGGCGATGCACGCGGATCTACCGGGTCTGCGGCCCATCGTCGCGCTCGGGCTGGCCACGATGGCGGGCGCGCGCGCGATGGGCGAGGGCCACGAGCGCGGATCCCTCGAGGACGGGCGGGCTGCCGACGTAGTGGCCCTTCGGATCCCCGGTGGGCTCGGCCGGGGAGACAGCCCGGACGTGGCGCTCGCGCGGGTCCTCGGTGGCTTCGCCGGACGCTGGGAGGACGCCGTCGCTGCCGTCATCATCGGCGGGGAACGGGTCCGCTGAGCCCAAGCGAAACGGGCGCGACCTGAGTGGCCGCGCCCGTTGCGATGCTGGTGGACAGAGAGGGAATTGAACCCCCGACACGGGGATTTTCAATCCCCTGCTCTACCGACTGAGCTACCTGTCCTCGACAGACGCCTCCGGCGTCGCGAGGAAGGGACCCTAATGACTGCTCTCGGACGTGTCAACCGCGCACGTGATCGGCTCGCTCTCCGTTATCATCCCGCCGATGCGACTCCACGCCATCCTGCTCGCCGCCCTCCTGCTCGCCTCTGGGTGCGCGAACGTCTGTGACCGCAAGTGCGTGTCGGAGGCGGATCTGTTCGATTCCTGCCTGACGACCTGGAACACGACGTGGGAAGAGCAGGGGTACGCCGACAAGGACGCGTTCCTCGATCGCTGTCACTCGGTCTGGGGCGACGGCTACGACCAGACGGAGCGCGGCTCGACGGAGCGCCAGGAGCTCGAGCAGGAGTGCACGACGCAGCTGCAGCGGGCCGAGGCCGACACCGACTGCCAGACCCTGCTCGACTAGCAGCCCGGACAAACCACCCGGGACTGGTTTGCAACGCCCCCGGGCCTGCCTTATAGTGGCGCGTCCGGTGGGGCGGAATGTCCCGATTTTGTTAAGAAAATCAAGAGGTTGCAGAGATGAACCCCCTCCGGGTCGCCTTGCTGCTCGCCCTTCTCCCGCTTCTCGCTCTCGCCAGCTCTGGCTGCGCGAACGACTGCGACTCCTTCTGCTCCCGCCAGGGGCGGTTCATCGACCGCTGCCTGCCTCAGTTCGAGCAGAGCTGGTCGGACGTGAACGCCGACTGGGCCAACAAGGGTGACTTCGTCGCCGCTTGCGGGGTCATGGTCGATGAGCGGATCACCGAAGACATCGACGCCACCTGCGCGAACGCCGAAGAGGGCGCGGACCGCAACGCGTGCGAGTCCACGGTCCGTCAGAGCATCTTCGATGCCTGCGCCGAGGACCTGAACAAGTTCGAGCAGTCGTGCACCGACTTCTGGCGCGACGAGACGGACTTCCTCCCCGGGACGTTCGATCCGCCGCCCGAGCCCGGCGACGACGACGACGACGACGACGATTCGGCCGGTGACGACGACGACTCGGCCGGTGACGACGACGACTCGGCCGGCGACGACGACGACTCGGCCGGCGACGACGACGACTCGGCCGGTGATGATGACGACTCGGCCGGTGATGACGACGACTCGGCCGGTGACGACGACGACTCGGCCGGTGACGACGACGACTCGGGTGACGACGACGACTCGGGCGACGACGACGACAGCGCGGCGCCCATCGCCGAGCTCTTCATCTCCGAGGTGGCGGATCCGTCGGATGTGGCCAACGCCAAGTTCGTCGAGATCTACAACGACGGCCCGGATCCGGTGGACCTGACAGGCTTCCTGGTCGTCCGCTGGGCGAACGGGAGCACCACGACGTTCGCGACGGCTCCGCTGAACCCGGTGTTGCTCCCGTCCGGCGGCACCTACGTCGTGGCGGGCAACCAGACGACCTTCGACACCACGTACGGCACGAACGTCGCGGACTCCTACTCGGGCTCGATCTCGGGCAACGGGGACGATGTGTACGAGCTGTATGATGGCTCGCGGGTCATCGACGTCTACGGGGAGTGGGGGGTCGACGGGACCAACACCGCCTGGGAGTACACGAACGGCTTCGCCGTGCGGGACGCCGGGCAGCCCGGTCCGAACCCGACCTTCGACGTGAACGAGTGGACGATCACGTTCGGCAACGCCGTCCTCGGGACTCCGGGCAGCCACTCCAACTGAGGTCGCCATCCGCTTCGCGCTCGTAGCCGCGCTCGTCCTGCTGGCCCTCTCCGGGGCGCAGCCGAGCCACGCGGAGCCGCTGGAGCTCGATCTGTCCGCCCATGATCTGGCGGACGGTGCGGTCCGCCTCGACGGCGCCTGGGAGTTCGCGCCCGGGGTGCTGCTCCCTCACGGAGCCGCCTGGCCGGAGTCCGCGGGCGCGCTGAAGGTCCCGGGCAGCTGGACGGGCAAGGAGGTCGCGGGTCAGACCCAGTCCAGCGCAGGCGTGGGCACGTACCGGGTGCGGATCCGTCTCCCGACCGAACGCCCTCATCGGCTCGCGCTGCGTCTCGGAGCGGTCACGGCGGCCTACGACCTGTCCATCGATGGGACGCCGGTCCTGTCCGTCGGCGTGCCTGCGGCCACGCGCGCCGAAACGGTCGGTCGGGTCGCCCCTCACACCGTGGGGTTCGCTCCGCGCGGCGACGTCATCGAGCTCCGGATCGCGGTCGCCAACCACCACCACCGCAAGGGCGGCATCCGCCGGCCCGTCTACCTGGGCACGTCGGACCAGCTCCAGTCCAAGGCGCGCGGCCGCGCGGCCTTCGACGCCGTGGTCGCCGGGTTGGCCCTCCTCCTCGGCCTGTACCACCTGCTGCTCTGGGGACTCCGCCCGGCGGACCGATCGAACCTCGCGTTCGGCGCCTTCGCGCTGTGCATGGGCTTCCGCGGACTGCTCGTGGGGGAGTCGCTGCTCCCGGGCCTGATCTGGACCGAGATGCCGTACTCCTGGCGCATCGCCCTCGAGTACCTGTCCATGAACCTCGGGTTCCCGCTGCTCTGGTGGATCATGCGCGAGATGTTCCCGAAGGAGGTCCCGCGCTCCTGGCTCGTGGCCGCCATCGGGATCACCGTCCCCCTGCTCGGGATCTGCCTCTTCACGCCCCCGACGGTCTACACGTCCACCGTCCTCATCTCCCGTCTGTTGATCCTCGTCTCCATTCCCCTCGCCATCGTCGCGCTCGTCCGCGCCGGACTCGCGGGGCGTGAGGGCGCCTGGTTCATCCTCGGGGGGCAGATCCTGCTGTCGGCGGCCGTGGTGCACGACATCGCCTTCCACTCGGGGATGCTCACGAACGACATCGAGCTGGGCACGCTCGGCTTCGCGCTGCTGCTCGCGAGCCAGGCGGTGGCGCTCGCCCTGCGGTTCGGCAGCTCCTTCGAGCGCGTGGAGACGCTGTCGCGCGATCTGTCCGTCGCCCACGCCTACAACGAGTCCATCCTCTTCAGCCTCAAGAGCGGCGTGCTGACCTTCGATCGGGAAGGGATGGTGGCGAAGTCGAACCGCGCCGCCGCCACGATCCTCGGGCAGGACCCGGACGATCGCGACGCGGAGGACGTGTTCGGAGCCAACCCGCATGTGCTCGAGCGCATGGACGAGGCCACGCGGACCGGATCCGGCGTCCAGGTCGACGATGTGGCCATCGCTCGCCCCGTGGGGGAGCCCACGTCCGCGAACCTGTCCGTGGCGCCCCTGGTGGATGAGGAGGAGCAGCCGCTGGGCCTGCTCGTGGTGGTGGAGGACATCTCCCACGAGCGGCGGCTCAAGGCGACGATGGCCCGCTACATGTCGCGCGAGGTGGCCGAGAAGCTCATCGCCGGCGGGGACGACGCGCTCGGCGGCAAGCTCTCCGAGGCCACGGTGCTCTTCTCTGACATCCGCAAGTTCTCGACGGTGTCCGAGGGGCTGGGGCCGCGCGGCACGGTCCAGATGCTCAACGAGTACTTCACCATCATGGTGGACGAGGTGTTCCGGCAGGGCGGCATCCTCGACAAGTACATCGGCGACGCGATCATGGCCGTCTTCGGGGCCATCGGCGACGACCTGGACCACGCCGAGCGGGCCGTGCGCTGCTCTGTCGGGATGCTGTGGCTGAGCGACCAGCTGAATCGGGATCGGGAGGCCCGCGGCGAGGTCCCGATCAAGATCGGCATCGGCCTGAACACGGACGAGATCGTGCACGGAAACATCGGCTCGCCCCGCCGGATGGACTACACGGTCATCGGCGACGGCGTGAACCTGGCCGCGCGGCTCGAGAGCGCGAACGTCACCTACGGCACGCAGATCCTGCTCAGCGAGCACACCCGCAAGGCGCTGCCGGCCGACTACCGGGAGGCGCTGCTCCACCGCGAGCTCGATCTGGTCGCCGTGAAGGGCAAGACGGAGGCGGTGCGCATCTACGAAGTGCTCGAGCACCGGCGCGGCGCGGACAGCCACTGGGCGGAGTCGTTGGAAGCATTCGAGGGGGCTCTGGGTCTGTACCGGTCTCGGCAGTTCGCCCCGGCGCGGGCTGCCTTCTCGGCCTTGCTCGATCGCGTCCCGGGGGATGGCCCCTCGGCCCTGTACGTCGCTCGCTGCAGCCACTTCCTGGAGGAGCCGCCGCCGCCCGACTGGGACGGCGTGTGGCGCATGAAGACGAAGTGACCTCTCTGCCCACCAACATCGACCCCGGGGTGAGCCCCCGATCCCTGCTGCCCCCGGACGACTGGCGCGCCCTGTTCGCCCGGCTCCTCGCATCCGTGGGGCTGCCCGCCGAGGACCTCGCTCCCTTCGCCACCGGGAGCGACGTCGTCTGGGGCACGCCGACCCACGTCGTGAAGCTGACGGGGCCGCGCTGGGCGGCCGAGATCGCCGCCGAGGCGCAGATCCTCCGCACCGTGAAGCCCCACCTCGGTGATCTGACCGCCGACGCCGTGGCCACCGGGGAGATCGAGGGCTGGCCCTGGGTGGTGCAGACCCGCCTCCCGGGGACGGCCGTCGCGGATCTGCTGCCCACGCTGGCCGCGGATCAACGGGCCAGCGTCGCCCGGCAGATCGGCGCCCTGGTCGCCCGGCTGCACGCCATCCCCGCCGCGCCGGATCCGGGCTGGGATGCGTTCCTGGCCGCGGCCCGCGCGCGCGCCCCCAAGCGGGACGCAGGCTGCGGTCCGGTCTGGGCGGACGGAGTCGCGGGGTTCCTCGCCTCGGTGCCGCTGACGACGGAGCCCCCCGTCCTCCTGCACACCGAGATCTACGACCAGCACGTGCTCGTGGACGC
>ENA-OWNT01002830-OWNT01002830.1-seawater-metagenome-genome-assembly--contig:-NODE-2830-length-17327-cov-15.769913_pt1 | contig 17327 bp, 15 predicted proteins | sample MGYA00238136_ERZ651165 | MGnify/ENA primary metagenome ERZ651165 (study PRJEB26861, sample SAMN08777766) | seawater metagenome | isolation source: coastal seawater | place: USA: Florida | collected...
GGTCCGATTGCAGGCCTTGCGGTCAACGGGGTGTTTCAGGCGTGGTTGCTGTTGGCCGACAGCCTCAAGCCCGAGGCTCGTCAGGCCTTGAGCGAGTTGCGTGAGCTGGGCATGGGACGTCAATTGCTGCTGACCGGCGACCGCCAGAGCGTCGCCGACAGCCTCGGCCGCGAGGTCGGTATCGGTGACATCCATGCCCAGGCGCTGCCTGAAGACAAACTCAACCGCGTCATGGGTGAGATCAAAAGCGGTTTTCGGCCGATGGTGGTCGGTGACGGCATCAACGACTCCCTCGCCTTGAAGGCCGGGGTCGTCGGCGTGGCCATGGGCGCAGGCGGTGCAGACATCGCGCTGGCGTCCGCCGATATCGTGCTGATCGGCAGCGACCTGCGTCGCCTCGGTACATGCGTCCGCCTGAGCCGTCAGTGTCGGCAGACGCTGCAGGTCAACGTCATCATCGGCCTGGGCTGGACGCTCGCCATCGTCGCCTTGGCAGCATTCGGCGTGCTGGGTGCTGCCGGCGCCATGATTGCGGCCGTGCTGCATAACCTCAGCACGCTGCTCGTTCTCGGCAATGCCGGCCGTTTGTTGCGTTTCCATGAGCCCATCGGAAAATTTCACAATCCCTCGTAAGCCTTGAAACCCGGCGCTTTCGCTGAGAGCGGCGGGTTAGAGGTGCCGGCTAAGTATAAAAATTCGCTTGAGCTTTGAAGGACTCTGTAACAAATTAAGATTCAGTCATGAAGAGGGTGCTCCATCGCAGGCTTCAAATTGGCTCGAATTCCGGGGAGCAGCGCAGTACCCGTTTCAGATTCGTGATCTTCATTTGCAGTAAGCCGATTGCCTGACGGCTCCTACTCTGGAGCCGGTTTTGGACTACCCTTTTCCGTGTTTCTGGATCAGGGGGTTTTCTCAATGCTCGCGCAACTTCCACCGGCGTTACAGAAGCTTCACTTACCACTGCGACTCAAGCTTTGGGATGGCAATGAAGTCGAACTGGGGGCTGACCCCAGCGTCACGATTGTCGTCAAGGACCCTTCGCTGGTGTCCGATTTCACTCACCCAAGCCTGGACCTTCTTGGCAGCGCATTCGTTGAAGGGCGGCTTGAGCTCGAAGGCTCGATCAGCGAAGTCATGCGGGTCTGCGACGAGTTGACTGCCGCGCTGGTGGACGAGGACGGCGCCCTTCGCCACCGCCGATCGGGCTGCCCGTCGCTCGTGGGCGCCGAGCCACCCCAGGGCCGAGGGCGTTGCACCGGTGACGACGACCTCCCCGTCGAAGCGGGCGTCGCCGGTGCGGGTTTCGGCACCGACGCTCAGCCCCGCGGCGGTGAGGAGCGAACGCAGCCGCTGGACGTCGGGAAGGGACAGTTTCAGGCCGTAGCTGACTGCGGTCACGTTCGAACTCATGGCTTCAATCCTAGCGAGCAGGCGGCGGGCGGCCCGAATTCGTTGCGCCCGGGCCGCCGCCGCGTGACGCTCCACGGCGGCCCGCGGCGCCGGTTATCAGTCGCCCCCTGTTTTGTCCTAGTGTCTACTCCTATGAGTGAAGTTCTTGAAATGGCCGGCGTCAGCGTTGTACGTGGGGCTAAGACGCTCCTGGACAAGGTGGACTGGCAGGTCAGGGAAGGCGAACGTTGGGTGATCCTGGGCCCCAACGGCGCCGGCAAGACCACTCTGCTCCAGCTGGCCGGCGCCCGGATCCACCCCACGTCCGGGAAGGCGGGCATCCTCGAGGAAGTCCTCGGCGCCGTCGACGTCTTCGAACTCCGGCCCCGGATCGGGCTGTCCTCCGCCGCGCTGGCGAGCCAGATCCCCGAGCAGGAAAAGGTCCTCAACGTGGTGGTCACCGCCGCGTACGGTGTGACCGGGCGGTGGCGCGAAGGCTATGAGCGGGACGACGAGCGCCGCGCCTTTGGGCTGCTCAACGAGTGGGGGATGGGGCCGCTGCTCAACCGCCCGTTCGCCTCGCTCTCCGAGGGGGAGCGCAAGCGCGTCCAGATCGCCCGCGCCCTCATGACCGATCCTGAGCTCCTGCTCCTGGACGAGCCCGCCGCAGGGCTCGACCTCGGCGGCCGCGAGGACCTCGTCGAACGCCTGAGCGAACTCGCCCGCGACGACGCCGCCCCGGCGATCGTCCTGGTCACCCACCACCTCGAAGAAGTGCCGCCGGGCTTCACGCACGCCATGCTCCTGCGCGACGGCGGCGTAGTGGCCTCCGGTCCGTTGGAGGAGGTCCTCACGGCCGAAAACCTGAGCGAAACGTTCGGCCTGCCGCTGGACGTCACTGTCAACGCCGGCCGGTACAGCGCCACCGCCAGCCGCTGACGGGGCCGCTGACCGCGCGTGGAGCCCCTCAATAGCGTCTTCATCTTCTTCGCCGGGCTGTGGGCGGGCACCATCAACAGCGTCGTCGGTTCAGGCACCCTGGTCACCTTCCCGGTGCTGATCGCCCTCGGCTACGCTCCTGTCACCGCCTCCATCAGCAACGCCATGGGACTGGTGGCCGGCAACGCGGCCGGCGCCTGGGGCTACCGGAAGGAGCTGACGGGCCGCGGCAAGCAGCTGCTCCGGCTCCTCCCTGCCTCGCTGGTAGGCGCCGTCACCGGCGCCTACCTGCTGCTGCACCTGCCCGAGAAGGTGTTCTACTACGCCGCCCCCGTCCTGATCGTGCTGGCCCTGCTCATGGTGGCCTTCCAGCCGCGGCTCCAGCGGTGGGTGAAGAACCGGGAAGAAAACCCCGAACATGCCATCCGGGACCGCCGCCACGGTGTCCTGCTCGTGGTGCTGGTGTACCTGGCCGGCGTCTATGGCGGCTACTTCGTCGCTGCCCAGGGCATCCTGCTGGTCGGCATCCTGGGTGTGTTCATGACCGGGACCATCCAGAACGCCAACGCGATGAAGAACATCCTGGTCCTGGGCGTGAACGTGATCGCCGCCTGCTCCTACCTCCTGTTCGCCTTCGACCGGATCGACTGGCCCGTGGTCGGACTGATCGCCGTGAGTTCCCTGATCGGCGGGGTGATCGGCTCCAAGGTGGGGCGCCGGCTCTCCCCGGTGGTCCTGCGCGGTGTCATCTTTGTCCTGGGCCTCGTGGCGCTGGGATTCATGATCGCCAACCTCTTCAAATAACCCCTCAATTAATCCCTCGACCAGCCTCCCCGAAATGGCCTGCCAGTGACCTTCCACCATCTTGACTCCGCCGACGACCCGCGGGTTGCCGACTACACCCAACTCACGGACGTGCACCTGCGCAAAGTCCGGGAACCCGCCGAGGGCCTGTACATCGCCGAGTCCTCGCGCGTCCTGCGCCGGGCGCTGGCGGCGGGGCACCGGCCGCGGTCCTTCTTCCTGGCCGAGAAGTGGGCCGAGGACCTGGCGGATGTCTTTGAGCAGTACCCGGACGTCCCGGCCTATGTCGGCTCCGCGGCGTTGCTGGAGGAAATTACCGGCTTCCATCTGCACCGCGGCGCCATGGCGGCCATGCACCGGCCCGCCCCGGTGCCGCTCGCGGACCTGCTCGCCGGCGCCCGCCGGGTAGCCGTGCTGGAGGACATCGTGGATCACACCAACGTGGGGGCCATCTTCCGCTCCGCCGCGGCCTTGGGTGTGGACGCGGTCCTGGTCTCGCCGCGCTGCGGGGATCCGCTGTACCGCCGCAGCGTGCGGGTCAGCATGGGCACCGTGTTCCAGGTGCCGTGGGCGCGGCTGGAGGACTGGCAGGGAGGCCTCGCCGCGCTCCAGGAGCAGGGCTTCACCGTTGCGGCCATGGAACTCACGGAAGACGCCGTCGACCTCGACGAGCTCGCCGCCCGCCGGCCCGAACGGCTCGCGCTGGTGCTCGGCACGGAAGGCGCGGGCATGAGCGAAGGCACCCTTGCCGCCGTCGACCTCGCCGTGAAGATCCCGATGCGCCCGGGCGTCGATTCCCTCAACGTCGCCGCGGCCTCCGCGGTGGCGTTCTGGGAGCTCCGTCCGCGGGACTGACGTGCGGCGACGGTGTTCGTCAGGCCGCCCGCAATCGGCTATCATTGATAGCTGGCCGTCCGGTGTTTTCCGCCGGCCATCCCATTCATACCTGGCAGCTGGCAAAATCCAGTTGTGCGAACAAAGGTCCAATTATGAAGTCTGATACTCACCCGAAGTACGAAGCTGTTGTTTTCAACGACCTGGCTTCCGGCGTCAAGTTCCTGACCAAGTCCACCGTGTCTTCCAAGAAGACCATCGAGTGGGAAGACGGAAACACCTACCCGGTCATCGACGTCGAAATCTCCTCCGAGTCCCACCCGTTCTACACGGGCAAGCAGCGCATCATGGACTCCGCAGGCCGCGTCGAGCGCTTCAACGCTCGCTTCAAGGGCTTCGGCGGCAAGAAGTAACCTTCTTCGCCAAGGTCTTGTAGAGGGCCCGCACCGGCAACGGTGCGGGCCTTTTTGCGTCCCCGCCGGCATTTCCGGTTTCGCGGGTTCCCGGGTTCCCGGATGCATGCGGCAGGATGGATGCCATGACATCCCTTCCTGCGGCCACCGGGTCAGGCGCTCTCGACGACGCCGGCCGTCACCACGGCGAGTACAAGGTCCCCGGCGGGAAACTTGTGGTCGCCGATTTCGACGTCGTGGACGGCGTGCTGGCGCACGTCTCGCTCAGCGGCGATTTCTTCCTGGAACCGGACGAGGCACTGCCGGAGATCAACCGGGCGCTCACCGGACTGCCCGCGGATTCCAGCGCCGCCGACATCGCGGCCGCGGTGGCCGCGGCCCTGCCAGAAGGCACCGTGCTTTTTGGTTTTTCGCCCGACGCCGTCGCGGTCACCGTCCGCCGCGCCCTCGCGAAGGCCACCGGCTGGGCGGACCACCACTGGAACATCATCGCCCCGTCCGTGCTGCCCACCCACGTCAACGTCGCCCTGGACGAGGTCCTGACCGAGGAGGTCGGCGCCGGCCGGCGCAACCCCACCCTGCGGTTCTGGGACTGGGAGGAGCCTTCCGTGGTGATCGGCAGCTTCCAGTCGGTCCGCAATGAACTCCACCCCGCGGGCGTGGCCCGGCACGGCATCAGCGTGGTCCGCCGGATCAGCGGCGGGGGAGCGATGTTCATGGAGGCCGGCAACTGCATCACGTACTCGCTGTACCTCCCGCAGACCCTCGTGGACGGCATCAGCTTCGCGGACTCGTACAGCTTCCTCGACGCCTGGGTGATGGCGGCCCTGGAAAAGGTCGGCATCAGCGCCTTCTATGTGCCGCTCAACGACATCGCCACGGAACACGGCAAGATCGGCGGGGCGGCCCAGAAGCGGCTCGCCAACGGCGGGATGCTGCACCACGTCACCATGAGCTACGACATCGACGCCGACAAAATGGTCGAGGTGCTGCGGATCGGCCAGGAGAAGCTCTCGGACAAGGGCACCAGGAGTGCCAAGAAACGCGTGGACCCGCTCCGGCGCCAGACCGGCATGGCCCGCGCGGAGATCGTCGCGGCCATGATGGAGGTCTTCACCGAACGCTATGGCGCGACGCCCTCAGAACTCACCGACGCCGAACTGGAGGCCGCCGGCCGCCGTGTGCAGACCAAGTTCGGCACCGCGGAGTGGCTGCACCGGGTTCCCTGACTATCCCTGCGATCCCATCGATTGCTCCCCGCCGGCCCCCTCGCCTCGCAAGCTCGGCCAGGGAACCCTACCGGCGTGGGCCCAACCGCCGTTTTCAGCCGTCAAAAGGGCCGTTACGGAGCAGTCGATGGTTGGTTCGCGGCCTGGGCCGTCAACGCCTGCGCCTGCGCCTGGAGGGCGCGGTGCAGGTGGCTGCGCTGTTCGATGATGATCCGCCGCAGGGCGCGCGGCGCGTCCGGGTGGGTCGTCAGCCAATCGTCGGTGCGGACCAGCACGGCGTGGGTCTCCGGTGTTCCGCCATGGCCGTCGAGGTCCTGTCCCGCAGGGTAGAGGCCGCGGACAATCCGGCTGGCGATCTCAATGCTCCGGTCCGCCCAAACCTGCTCGAGGCACTCGAAGTACGGATCGATGAATTCGGCCAGCAGCGATGCCGTGCCCGTATTGAACCCGGCGATGGTGGCGCTCAGGAGCTGGTTGGACAGGCCCGTGCCGTGGACGGCGGCCTCCCAGGCCGCCGCCTTGACGGACGCCTCGGGCCGGGCCGCGAGGGCCGTGGCATGCCCGGACTTGCCCGCCGCCGTGTTGTCCCGGGCCAACTCCTGGTCCAGCTGCGCCTGCGTGGCCTGGCCGTGGGCGGCGAGGGCGTGCCAGAAGTTCCAGCGCAATTCGGCGTCCACCGCGAGGCCGTCGATCACCGTGCTGCCGTCGAGCATGCCCCGGAGGAGGTCGAGCCGGCCGGCGTCGTACCGGCTGGTGGCGGCCAAGGTGCGGGCCCAGGCCAGTTGCTGGTCGGATCCCGGCGTTGCCGCCTGCAGCTGGTCGGCCGCGGTGTCGAGGAAGCCGCGGCGCACCGCGTCCCGCTGCCCCCGGGGCACGTACCGCTCGACCGCCGTCGAGGCGTTGCCCAGCACGTTGAGCAGGACACCGATTCCCGGTTCGGCGGGCCCGAAGCTCTGGACGGCGTCCACGTACAGGGAGGCCGGTGTGACGGCGTCGCGGGCCGAATCCCACAGCGCCGTCCAGCACAGTGCCCGTGCCATGGGGTCGCTGAGCTTGTCCAGGGAGTCACGCACGGTGCCCTCGGAACGCGGGTCCAGCCGGACCTTGGCGTAGCTGAGGTCGTCGTCGTTGACCAGCAGCAAGGCCGGCCGCGGTTTCCCGGCCAGGGCGGCGACCTCGGTCCGGGCGCCGCTGACATCCGTTTCGACGCTGTCCGTGCGGACCAGCGCACCGGCGTCGTCGAAGTTGTAGAGGCCGATCCGCAGCCGGTGCGGCCGGGGCTCCTGCAAGCCGGTGGCAGGATCCACGGCGTCCTGCAGGACCGCCACGGAACCGAGCGTGTTCATGGAATCCGGGCCCTCGCCGTTCTCCGAGTTCTCGCAGGACAGGGTGGAGATGCCGGAAGTCTGAAGCCATTGGCGGGCCCACTGGGCGAGGTCGCGGCCGGACGCCTCGCTCAGTGACGCCAGCAGCTCGGCGAGGGTGGTGTTGCCGTAGGCGTGGTCGCGGAAGTACCGGCGGGACCCGGCAATGAAGGCCTCGAACCCGACGTAGGCCACGAGCTGCTTGAGCACCGAGGCGCCCTTGGCGTAGGTGATGCCGTCGAAGTTCTGCTTCGCGGCTTCCAGGTCGGGGATGTCGGCGACGATCGGGTGGGTGGTGGGGAGTTGGTCCTGCACGTAGGCCCAGGACTTGCGGTTGTTGGCGAAGTTCACCCAGGCCGTGTCCCAGTCCGTGGTCCGGTCCACGCCCAGGGTGCCCATGTAGTCCGCGAAGGATTCCTTGAGCCACAAGTCGTCCCACCACTTCATGGTGACGAGGTCCCCGAACCACATGTGCGCCATCTCGTGCAGGAGGGTGTTGGCGCGGGCCTGGTACTGCGAATCGGCGGCGCGGGAGGTGAAGACGTAGCTTTCCGTGAAGGTCACGAGGCCCGGGTTTTCCATGGCGCCGAGGTTGTACTCGGGCACGAACGCCTGCTCGTATTTGCCCCACGGGTAGGGGAAATCGAAGAGCTCGTTGAAGAAGGACAGCCCGTTCTTGGTGAGGCTGAAGAGCGCCTCGGCGTCGAAGGAGGCGGCCATGGAGGCGCGGCAGTACAGCGCCAGCGGCACGTCCAGGACCGCGCCGTCGCCGAGCGTGCCGCGCCAGGCGTCCTCGGCTTTGAAATACGGTCCGGCGAGGACGGTGGTGATGTAGGTGGACATCGACTTGGTGGGCGCGAAGTCCCAGCGGCTCGTGGCCGGATCGGACGTGAGCTGGGTCCGCAGGACCTCGGCGCCGTTGGAGGACACCTGCCAGTCCGAGGGCGCCATGACGTGGAACGTGAACTCGGCCTTCAGGTCAGGCTGCTCGAAATTCGCGAACACGCGCCGGGCGTCGGCGGGTTCGTACTGCGTGTACAGGTAGCACTGCCCGTCAGCGGGGTCGACGAAGCGGTGCATGCCCTCCCCGGATGTGCTGTACAGGGCGGTCCCGGTGATGGTGACCTGGTTTTCCTTCTGCAGGTTCTCGAGCCGGATCCGGGAGCCGTCCACGACGTCGGCGACGGCCAGGCCCTTGCCGTTGAGGAACACGCTGTGCACGCCGTCCGCGATGAAGTCCACGAAGGTCGACGCCCCGGGCTCGCTGGCCGAAAACGTGATGACGCTGCGGCTCGTGTAGCCGGCGACGTTCGGGTCCGCCGCCTCCCGGACGTCGAGGGAGACGTCGTAGCTGTGCGTGGTGATGAGGGCGGCACGGGCCGCGGCCTCGTCGCGGCTCAGATTCTGATTCGACACCCAGCTATCTAATCACGGGAGCCTGTGTGCCGGATCACGCCGCGGGCGCGCCAGGTCGGCAGGGACGTCACGTCGGCGGGAACATCAGGAAGGCGGCCGCCAGGCCCAGCAGGGCGATCAGCAGCCAGGATGCCAGCGCGGCCAGCAGGGCGCGGGCGCCGGTGTGGAGGAGCTGGCCCACCCGGACGGCTGAGCCCAGCCCGAACAGCGCCATGCCCAACAGCGCGTCCTGGAGGGCGGCGGCCGCGTCCAGGATCTCCGGGGAAAGCCAGCCGGTGGTGCGGAGGCCGGCCATGGCCACGAATCCGAGCACAAACAGCGGGATCACCGGCGGGCGCGTGGCGCCGTCGGCCATGGTACCCAGCCGGTGGTGGAACCCTGCGGCGGCGACTATCGGCGCCAGCAGGATCACCCGGGAGAGTTTGACGACGACGGCCACCGCCAGGGCCGTGGCGCCCGCGGTCTGGGCGGTGGCGACCACCTGCCCGACGTCGTGCACCGAGGCGCCGGTCCAGGCGCCGAAAAGTTGCGCTCCGAGGCCCAGCGGCCGCGCGAGCAGGGGCAACACCCCGATTGCCAGCGTCCCGCACAGCGTCACGAGCGCGACCGGGAGCACCGTCTCCTCCTGGCGGATCCGGCGCACGGCGGCCATCGCCCCGATCGCGGATGCTCCGCAAATGGCGAATCCGGTGGCCACCAGCAGCGATACGCGCGGCGGCAGCCGGAAGAGCCTGCTGATGCCGTAGGTGCCGGCAAACGCCGCCAGCACCACGGCCGCGATCAGCAGCAGCGCAGCCCAGCCGAGGCCGAGCACATCGCCGAGGCTGACCTTCAAGCCCAGCACCACGATCCCGGCCCGCATCAGGTGCTTTCCGGCGAAGTCGAGGCCGGGACGCGCCGGCCCGGCGGTCCAGCCCGCAACCCCCGGAAGGTTCGCCGCCAGGAGCCCGAGGAGCACGGCAAGGGTCATCGCCGGGATCGCGGGGAGCATCAGATGGACGGCGACTGAGGCGGCAACGGCCGCCGCGGCGCCGAGCAGGCCTGGCGCGGCCGCGGCCGCGGAGCTGGAGGGAGGCACGCCCCTACATTGCCGTACGCGGACCGAAAAGCAGTAACTGTGGCGGGCCCGTCAGCCGGACTGCCGGCCGGCCGCAGCGGTGCCCGCACACAGGGGACAGCACGGCGGACCGCGCAGGGGACAGCACAGCGGACCGCGCGGCGCGGGCCGCCGAAATGATTTCGTAACGAAAAAGTGGTTGGCTTGTCACCATGTCTGACCTATTCCAGGATTACTCCGAGGCCGCCGGCCGCTCCGGCGCCTACGACGAGATGTTTGCCCCCGGCCAGCAGGCCCGGAAGTCGTACGGGCAGGTGGCCGTGGCCCTGCGTGAACTTTCGCTGGCCGATGTCAGCGCCCGCGCCGATTCGATGGCACGGACCTTCCTGGACCGCGGTGTCACCTTCGACTTCGCCGGCGAGGAACGGCCCTTCCCCCTGGATATCGTCCCCCGGGTGATCCCCGCCGACGAATGGAGCGTCCTGGAACGCGGCGTGGCGCAGCGCGTCCGCGCCCTGGAAGCCTTCCTCAACGACGTCTACGACAAGATGACCGTGGTGTCCGACGGCGTCATCCCGCGCCAGCTCGTCACCACGAGCGCCCACTTCCACCGCCAGGTGCACGGCTTTGAGCCCGCCGGCGGCGTCCGGGTCCACATTTCCGGGATCGACGTCGTCCGGGACGCCGCGGGCACCTTCCGCGTCCTCGAGGACAACGTGCGCGTGCCCTCGGGCGTCAGCTACGTCCTCGAGAACCGCCGGGCCATGGCCAAGGGCCTGCCCGAGGCCTTCGGCCAGCAGCTCATCCGCCCGGTCGAGGAGTACCCGCGCCGGCTCCTGTCCGCGCTGCGCAAGACCGCGCCCGCCGGCGTCGACGATCCCACCGTGGTGGTCCTGACCCCCGGCGTCTTCAACAGCGCCTACTTCGAGCACACCCTGCTGGCCGGCCTCATGGGCGTCGAGCTCGTCGAGGGCCGCGACCTCATCTGCCGCGGCAACCGGGTCTACATGCGCACCACGGCGGGCGAGCAGCGCGTCGATGTCATCTACAAACGCATTGACGACGAGTTCCTGGACCCCCTGCAGTTCCGGGCCGACTCCATGCTCGGCTGCCCGGGCCTGGTCAACGCGGCCCGCGCCGGGGGCGTCACCATTGCCAACGCGGTGGGCAACGGCGTCGCCGACGACAAGCTCGTCTACAGCTACGTCCCGGACCTGATCCGGTACTACCTCAGTGAAGAGCCCGTGATCGCCAACGTGGACACGTTCCGGCTGGAAGAGAAGGAAGCCCGGGAATACGTCCTGGACAACCTGGCCGAGCTCGTCGTGAAACCCGTTGACGGCTCCGGCGGCAAGGGCCTGGTGATCGGCCCGGACGCATCCAAGGACGAACTCGAGGCCCTGCGCAAGCGGGTCATCGCCGACCCCCGCGGCTGGATTGCGCAGCCGGTGCTGCAGCTGTCCACTGTGCCCACGCTCAGCGGCGACAAGTTCGGTCCCCGGCACGTGGACCTCCGCCCGTTCGCGGTCAACGACGGCGAGGACGTCTGGGTTCTCCCCGGCGGCCTCACCCGGGTGGCTCTCAAGGAGGGCTCGCTGATCGTCAATTCGAGCCAGGGCGGCGGCTCCAAGGACACCTGGGTCCTGGCCGATTCGCCGCAGGTTCCGGTCGAGGTCATCCCGCGGCCCACCATCGCGGTCCGCGAGCGGGTTTCTGTCTGGCCCGTGGAGAGCAACTGGCGTGACAGCCAGAAAGAGCAGCAACAGCAGCAGATTTCTGACGCGCAGGAGGTAACCGCGAATGCTTAGCCGTATAGCCGAGTCACTGTTTTGGATCGGCCGCTATGTGGAACGGGCCGACGGCACCGCGCGGATCCTCGATGTCCACCTTGAACGGCTCAATCACCTGCCCATGGCGGAGCAGCGGAGCGTGGCGCAGGAACTCCTCGCCGTCATGGGTGCCCGGGCGCAAAATGAGGAGTTCGGCCTCCCCGAACTGCTCAACGCCCTGGCGTACGACAAGCAGAGTGCGACGTCGATTGCCGGCTCGCTCGGCGCGGCGCGGGAAAACGCCCGCCGTGCCCGGGAGACCGTCTCCTCCGGACTCTGGGAAAGCCTCAACACGACCTACTACGGGCTGAACCAGCACCGCAAGGACGTTGTGGGCACCTACCGGTTCTGCAACTGGGTCCTGGAGCGCACGGCCATGGTCAGCGGCCTGGCCGATACCACCGTCAGCCACGACGAGAGCTGGCTGTTCCTGGTCCTTGGCCGGTCCCTGGAGCGTGCGGACATGACGGCCCGCATGCTCTCCACCCGGGATGTCCTTTCGGCCGGCATGTCCTGGGTAAACATGCTGCGCTGCGCAGGCGCCTACGAATCCTTCCTGCGGACCCGCCGGGCTGCCTTCGGCGACCAGCACGCGGCAGAATTCCTGCTCCTGGACCGGCTGTTCCCGCGGTCCATCGTCTATGCCCTGCGCGACGCCGACGAGTGCCTGGCCAAGCTTGACCCCTCGGCCCAGCGCGTCGGCTTCATCAACGACGCGCGCCGGATTGTCGGCCAGGCCCGCACCTTCCTGGAGTTCCACCGCACCGATGACCTCATGTCGGAGCTCCCGGAGCACATGGAGCGTGTGCAAAAAGCGGTTTCGCAGGCCTCGGACGCCATTTCCCGTAAGTACTTCAATCAGGCAGACGAACTGGCCTGGGTGGGAGAAGTTTCATGACCCGGCTCAAGATCGTCCACAAGACGGCGTACAAGTACAACAAGCGTGTCACCCTGTCCTACAACGAGGCCCGGATGACCCCGCTGACGGACCCGCAGCAGGTGGTGCTGGAGTCCTCCATGAAGGTCTCGCCCTCGCAGGCAGCCCTGAGCAGCTACCGCGACTACTGGGGCACGCGCGTGACGGCCTTCGATATGCAGATGCCGCACGATCACCTCGAGGTCCTGTCCACCACCACCGTTGAGGTGCACCGGGTCGAGAAGATCGCGGCCGAGGCCGACATCGTCGGATGGGACGTCCTGGCCGCCCCGGAGACGCTCAACCAGTTCAGCGACTGGATTCCGCAGTCGCAGCTGACCGGTCCCGGCTCCGAAGTACTCGGCATCATCCCGGGCGTTGTCGAGGGAAAGACGCCGCACGAGGCCGCCATGGCGGTCTTTGCCTGGATGCGCGGTGAAATGACCTACATGAAGGGCTCCACCGGCGTCACCACCAACGCCGAACAGGCCTGGAACCAGCGGCAGGGCGTTTGTCAGGACCTGGCACACCTCGCCATCGGCTCCCTGCGCAGTTGCGGGATTCCCGCACGCTATGTCTCCGGCTACCTTCACCCGCGCTCGACGGCGGATCTCGGCGAGGCCGTGGCCGGCCAGTCCCATGCCTGGCTTGAATGGTGGGACGGCGAATGGCGCAGCTGGGACCCGACCAACCACAAGCCGGCGGGGGACTTCCACGTCACCGTGGCCAGGGGGCGGGACTACCGCGACGTGCCGCCGCTGAAGGGCATCCTGTCCGGCGGCGGGGGATCGGGCCTCACGGTCAGCGTCGAGATCACCCGCCTCGCCTAGCCCCTCCACCACGTTGCCCTATCAGGTATGGCTGGTCTGAAGGCCTCAGACCAGCCATACCTGATAGCGCAAGCGGAGGTTATTCGAGGCCGGACCGGGTGGCGTCGTCCAGCGGCGTCCACCACGTCATCGGGGGTACCACCTTGAAGCGCCGGCCGGTGAGGGTGTCCGCCGTGATGCGGACGAAGTGTTCCTTCTTCCCGGCCTGCCACGGGAACAGCAACAAGCCCACGGTGTCCATGACTTCCTCCGGGTTCTTAACCGGTGCGGCCTGGCCCTTGACCACGACGCTCCAGGCGATGCCCGTATCCGCGTCCACGCCGTCGGCTTCCACCGCCACAGGTGTGTCTCCGGTGGCCGCCTGCAGCTTGGTGCCCTCCGCTGTCCGGAACACCAGCGTCCCGTGGTCCACCTTGTAGTTGATGGGGAAGATATCCGGATGATCGTCCACCCAGACCGCCAGCCGGCCCACCGTGACGCTGCGCAACAGGCGCCAGCATTCGTGGGGCTCAAGATTTTCCACGGCGTGCGGTTGGTCCTTTGACGGGTTGCCGCCCGGGTTCGCGTCAGTACTCATGCCCGCGAGCCTACGCTGGAGGGCTCAACGGCGGCTAGGGCAAAAGGTCCCAGACGCCTCAGAAAGTGTGAATTCCCGGGATCTTTGGGTCGGTTCGCGGTATTCTTGCATCAGGCAGTCAGCGTCGACGTGCGCCGGAGCGATTTTGGGGGCAACCACATGCATTCAACGGGTGATAGTTCAGGCCATACTGTGTCCGAACAAGGTACCGGAGTTGACGAACTGGTGAGGGGCTTCGTCGTCCGGCCGGAAGAGTTACTCCAGTCCAAGGAACGCATGGCCGGCCTGCTGGAAGCGGTCGTGGCGTTGGCGGAGGACCTGAGCCTGGATGCCGTCCTGGAACGGGTGGTCGAGTCGGCCTGCCGGCTATTGCATGCCCGTTTTGGTGCTTTGGGAGTAATCGGCGGCGACCACGCGCTGAGCCACTTCATCACTGTCGGCGTCGACGGTGAACTCGCGCGGCGGATCGGCCCGCTGCCGACCGGCCACGGCGTGCTCGGCCTCCTGATCAGGGATCCCCGGCCTCTTCGGCTGCACGATCTTCGCCAGCACCCGGAGTCTTACGGGTTCCCCGCAAACCACCCGCCGATGGAGTCTTTCCTCGGCGTTCCGGTGCGCGTCCGGGACGTGGTCTTCGGTAATCTCTACCTCACGGAAAAGGAAGGCGGGGAGGATTTCTCCGCCGAAGATGAGGCCCTGGCCGTCGCGTTGGCTGCGGCCGCCGGTGTCGCCATTGAAAATGCCCGGCTCTATGACGACGCCCGCCGCAGGGCCCGCTGGCTGGAGGCCAGCATGGACGTCTCCGGGCTGATGCTGAGCACGGACCGCGACTTCACCTCGGGCGGCCTGGATCCCATTGCCGGCCGCGCGCTCCAGGAGTCCGCGTCCGACCTCGCGCTGCTGGTGGCGCCCGCTGCCGACGGCCGCGGCCACGTGGTGATCGGCGTCGCCGGTGCACGTGGACCGGCCTTTTCCGGCAGGTCACTGCGCCTTGAGTCTGAGCTCCTGGAAGGAGTTCTCGACGGCGGCGAACCGGTGCTGTTCGACGATGCGTCGGAGGTGGTCGGAGAGATCGACGACGGCGTCACCGGGCCGCTGCTGGCGGTGGCCCTCAGTACTCAGGGCGCCCACCATGGGCTCCTTCTGCTGGCACGGAACAAGGACTCGGTCCGCTACGCCCGGACTGACATCGAGATGGGAGCGGTGTTCGGCTCGCACGTGGCCCTCGCCCTGGAACTGTCGCGGGTGCACCGCCTGCGCGAAGAGCTCCTGGTCTTCACTGACCGCGACAGGATCGCCCGTGACCTGCACGACCTCGTCATCCAGCGGCTTTTCGCCGCCGGACTGAGCGTACAGAGCCTCACCCGTTACACGAAGGATGAGCTGGCGCTGGAGCGGATCCGCAACATCACGGGCGAACTCGACGAGGCGATCCGAAGCCTCCGCGACACCATCTACTCGCTGAAAAGCAACACTGGCGTTACCGAACTGCTAAGCGGCCGGATCCGCAGGGTCACGCGAAGTTCCTCGAAGTCCATGCCCTTTGCGCCGCGCCTGACCATCACCGGACCCGTGGATGCCGTGACACCGGACAAGGCCGACAACGTCGTTGCCGTGGTTTCCGAGGGACTCAGCAACGCGATCAGGCACTCCGGTGCGGACACGATCTCGGTCTCCGTTGCCGTGGTGAAGGGACGGGTAACAGTGGTGATCAGCGACAACGGCTCCGGATTCACCCAACCGGGCAAACGCAACGGATTGTCCAACCTTGAGGACCGGGCGCGGATGCTCGACGGCGAATGCACCATCACGAGCGCGCCCGACGCCGGCACCAGCCTTGAGTGGTCGGTGCCGCTCTAGCCGGCGCCCCTCCGGCGGCACGCCCCGGAGCACGACCTACCGGACACCCAACTTACCGGACACCCAACTTACCGGACACTGTGCGGCCGGGTTCCGTCGCCGGTGGCAGCCACGGGAAATGCCGGGCTGGCGATGAAGACAGCGGCCTGGGTGCGGCGCTCGAATCCAAGCTTCGCCAGCAGCGATGACACGTAGTTCTTGACGGTCTTTTCCGCGAGGAACATTTCGGCGGCAATCTGCCGGTTGGTCAGTCCGCCGCCCACGAGTTCCAATACCTTGCGTTCCTGCGGGGTGAGGGAGGAGGTCCGAGGGTCGACTTCCTCGGCCTCCACGAGGCTGTCGACAACGCCGGCCGCGACGCCTTCCTCGAAGAGGGACGCGCCTGTGGCTGCCTGCCGCAGGGCGCCGATCAGGTCGGTGCCGCCGATCTCCTTCAGCACGTATCCTCGCGCGCCGGCCAGGACGGCGCCGCGCAGGGCCTGCTCATCGTCGAAACTCGTCAGGATGACGCAGTTCAGGGACGGGTCCACCGACCGCACATCACGGCAGACCTCAATGCCGGTCCCGTCCGGCAGGCGGGCGTCCAGCACACAGACATCGGGGTGCAGGGCCGGAATGCGGCGGGTTGCTTCCACCGCGGACCCGGAGCTGCCGACCACGACGAACCCCTCGCCTTCGAGAAGCTCCTGCAGCCCGCGCCTGACGAGTTCATGGTCATCAAGGATAAAGACGCGGATCACCGCCGGCACGCCATCAGGTGCAGTGAGACCTGCGTCTGCCCAGGCAATCATGGTTCTCCTGTCCGGCCGTTTTAGGCTGCGCCGTTTGATTCTGTAGTTCGTCTAATTCCCCACGCCTATGCCATTGTTCTGCACTGAGGGGCCGCGGACAAGGGTCATAGTGCCCGGCGGCGGTTCTGCCCCGCGCCTTCGGGAACTCCCCGGGTCCGTACCGGACGTGGCCGCATGTCTTTTGGCCCTAGCCGCCGGAACGGCCGGGCGAAATTATGGGAGCGGCGCCATCCCGGGCAAGACGCCCGGCAGGTACGAGGATTAGGGGTCACCGATGAACGAAGTCAGGGACGTCCGTACGATCGTGGTGGGAGTAGACGGCTCGGAGGCTTCGGTGGAAGCGTTGCGGCATGCTCAGGGCCTCGCGGTGCCCCTGTCCGCCAAAGTTGTCGCCCTGGCGTGCTGGGATTATCCGCCGGTGTATGACGGCTACGTCGCCGTCGGCATCGACGACTTCGACGTCCGGGCCGGGGAGATCCTCAACGAGGCGGTGGCGAAGGCCTTCGGCCCGGAGACCCCCGGGAACGTCGAGGTCCGCCTGTCCCAAGGACATCCCCGCCATGTGCTCATCGAGGAGAGCAAGTCCGCGGACATGCTGGTGCTCGGCCGCCGCGGCCACGGCGGCTTCGGCGGCCTGCTGCTGGGATCGGTCAGTTCCGCCTGCGTCGCGCATGCGCATTGCCCGGTCCTGGTGGTGCACTCACCGGAGAAGGCCTGACGCCGCAACCCATGGCCCCACGTGCCACGCCGAAAGGAGCATCTGCCGCCCGCTACTCGAACGTGGAGCGGCGCGGATCCGAGAGGCGGGTGGTCCACAGATCGGGCTTGAGGACCTTGAACCGCCGACCGGTCAGTGCCTTGGGAGCCACCCGCACGTAGTAGGCCTTCTCGCCGGGCTGCCACGGCTCCAGGAGCAAGGCGTCCACGGCGTCCTTCTCCTCCTGGCTTTCGATCAGCTCGGCTTCGCCGCGGGCCATGACGCTCCACGCGGCCTCGTCGTGAGCGTCGTAGCCGTCGATCTCGAACGCGACCGGCTTGGCCGTGATGGCTCCCCAAAGTTTCGTGCCGCCGGACGTGCG
>ENA-OWNT01002831-OWNT01002831.1-seawater-metagenome-genome-assembly--contig:-NODE-2831-length-17323-cov-4.661951_pt1 | contig 17323 bp, 23 predicted proteins | sample MGYA00238136_ERZ651165 | MGnify/ENA primary metagenome ERZ651165 (study PRJEB26861, sample SAMN08777766) | seawater metagenome | isolation source: coastal seawater | place: USA: Florida | collected...
GGTCGTTGGTCGTTGGTCGTTGGTCGTTGGTCGTTGGTCGTTGGTCGTTGGTCGTTGGTCGTTCGTCGTTGGTCGTTCGTCGCCGTTCCATTTTCCATTTTCTTTCCATTTTCCATTTTTCATTTTTTCATTTTTCCATTTTTCGAAGTTTTCTCACTTTTGCTGCCTTTTTACCGGTTTTCGAATCTCACTGTCAGCAGCGACAACGACAACGACGAACGACGACGACGACGACAGCGGCGAAGGGCGAAGGCGAAGGCTACGATAATGCAGCTTCGCGTCAAGTATGCTCCCAAGCCTACCCCGCACAACTCGCGCGCCTGGGTATAGCTAGCTAAGCAATAAGCCAACACTGCGGATGGAGAGGGACCTTGTGTGTATCCATCTCACTATCGCTGCCACTTGGAGGGTTGAGTAAAACAATGGTTGAGGAGGGACAGCGGTCAAAACAAAACAACCCGAGAGACGGTGGCGTTAGTGGTGTGGAAGATCTAAGTACACCCCCTACCCCGCTGCCGCTGCCGCCGCCGCCAAGCGAATGCGCGACGTTTGGAGTGGAGTCGCACAGCCTCATGTCGGTACAACACGCAAAACTGGGCCAAGGCATTGGCAATGCACACAATGTAATTGGAGTGAATGAATAAATGAATAAATAGTGAGCTGCCCGCCAACGCAGAGACGATGGAAGAGGTCCGGTGTCGGAATGCGCTGAGGTCTCCCCACAACGCAGGGCAATAGATGCTAAATCACGGGCGGGCATCGAAGAGCTCCGTTTCTTGTGCTATCTTGCAACCGAGGGCGGTGGCGGTGCAACGATCTGTTGCCCACGGTGCGAGCCTCGGGCGTCCGCGAAGTTGTGGTAGCAGACAGAGGCCGTGGTTGTTGCGTGTTCTGCCGCGGGACATCCCATTTTGCGCCAGCAGCCGGGGATCGAGGTGACTTTTGCTTTGATGTGAAGCGCATGCCGTTTATGGCTTGCCGCTTTGCCGCGGCGGCGTCAACATGTTTTGTCGTCGGCAGCGTTACTCGACTTGCAGAGGCCGGCCGCACATGCAGACCGAGGCTGCGCAACACGCCGCGCTGAGCAGTCGCGGTGCCCGTCCGCGGAACCTGCTTTGAGCACGAAGGGGCTCGACGCAACCTTCGCCCTGTCGTTATTTTTCCTGCAACCACGGCCGCAGGTGACTTAGGAACTTCTCGTGGCATATGCATCGTGGCTAGTTGACCCATCGACCGCGTCTTCACGCCGGGTGTGAGCGCGATGCGCGCGAGGGCGTGGCCCCTCTCGGCCGCTTGAGAAAATAGTCGATGCGCCTTTGCGAGGTCGGGCGCTGAGACGCCTGTGCCGTCGCGAAAGCAGCAGCCCAGCGCAAAAAGGGCGCTCGCGTTGCCACTTTCGGCCGCCACGGTGAACAACGCAACGGCTTGGGCTGGATCTGGGTCCAGGGCGAGTGTTCCGCGGAGGTAGCAGCATCCGAGCTGGAACTGACCCGCTGAAGATCCGAGCGCCGCGGCTTTTGCGTGCTGGGCGAGAGATGAGTGCGGAGTCAAGCTTCGCAACGCCGCGGAAGAAGCGGCCACTCCGTTCGCAGCAGCTCTAGAAAGTAGCTGCACGGCCTGGAACTCGCCCCACTCAAATATTTGGCGCGCTTTTCGCGACGTCCGAGGCTTCGGCGCGGCGCCGGCACCGCTACTGCGCCAGAACAGGATACCCAAGTTGTGCAGCGACGGAGCGTGGTTGCGGTCGGCGGCGGCTTGCAGCAGTGCCGCGGCCTTGCGGTCACTTTTTGCAACGCCGTCTCCCGTCATGTACATGCTGCCAAGGTTCGAAGATGCTTCGAGATGACCTTGCCGCGCCGCCGCGGAGAACCACGTGGCTGCTTGCTCGGCCTCGTCTTCGTTGAAAAGGTGGATGCCAAGCGCGAACTGAGACTCCGCATCGCCACTCGCCGCCGCCTCGCGCAAGAGAGCCTCTGTTTTCGTTGGACACTGAGTTACGCCGAACATACCTTCCGAAGTCCACTTGGCGAGCATTCGCAGCGCCCAAGGCCGTTTGGCGTCTACCGATGTTTGCAGCAAGGCGACCATACCCTTGTCGGTGGACGGCATGCGAGTGCGACACACTGGGCAGCGATCACCCACGGAACTCGCACGCAGGTTCCGGAAACACTTGGTGCACATGCGGTACCCGCAACACACCATTGTGTAAACAGATCTCGGTGCAACCGCCTCCGATGGCATCGCGCTGAAACACAGCGGGCACTCTTCCTTCGTGGGCTCGGACATACCTTCGTCCGTGGGCATCGAGCACGGCTTCACGGACGGCGCAGTCCGCGAGTGCTGCCGATGTGCATTTGAGACATACCTCCCAAAGACACGTTGGCCATCGAACGTTGCCAGGCCCAACTGCTGGCGAATTGCTTATTTTTTCGTGTGACTTCCTTTGCTATTCTCGTAGTCGCAAGATCTTTCTCCTTTCGTGTTCATCGGCCACATCGGCCATCAGCTCTGGATATACTATCGCTCCGACATAACGTCTCCCGTGCACCACATTCACGACGCTCCTCAGTCTCCCTCGCCTCGATACCCACACCGTCACCACATCGACTGTCGTAGTCATCAGCCCCAATGTTCGCCTTGCAACTGTTTATAGACGCCATACCGTCGAAGCATCCAGCGTTCGCAAAAGTAACTCGTCAGCGTCATCGTCCATCGACAACGACATCACCACGACCTTCGCCATCAACCATCGACATCACATCCCCACCCTTCGCCTGGCACTGCCTCCTCTACCCAACCGTCCGTCCGTCCGTCCGTCCGTCCGTCCGTCCGTCGGTTCGTTCGTCGAGTCGAATGAATCCGCGCGGCGTTGCGTTCGACGACGACGACGACGAACGACGAACAACGAACAACGAAGGAAAATCGTTCGTTCGTTCGTTCGTTCGTTGTCAGCTGCCACCCTGCGGCCAGTCAGCGACCGTTGCACGTTACACTGTGACACCGCCGAAGATCGCCTTCGCTCACTTTCAATTTCAAGCCCTTCTTCACCACAACGAAGACGACGACGACGAACAATGCTTTCGCAGCGAATGCAACGACGCGACGGCGATTGTCTATCACTGTGTTGTGCGTGTGTTTGTTTGTGTGCGTGTGTGCGTGTGCTCGTGTTGGTGAGACGATGTGCAGTGGTGAGGAGTTGGTGTGTCGATGGACGGAGTGATCGATGCATGGATGGAGTGATCGATGCATGAAAGGAAGATGTCGAGTTGGTGGCGTTGACCTCTGGCAGTACAAATGGTCGGCAGACGAGTGCGCATTCCGGTGGAAGAAAGCTATTACATTGTGTTGAGGGGTCGTGGAAATGACATGGAGCGGTCATTGGGTCGGATGCAACCGCGTGAATAGTTGCAGCGCTAATAGATTGCTCAGGAGTCCGATGCCGTCGTTTCATTGGATCGATCGATCCAACAGTTAGTTGAGTCCCGTGACAAATTCAGTGGCGATTTTTTCCCCGTCTGCCACCGTGCCTGCATCTGGTGCTTGTATGGCCGCGGCGTTGGTGTAACCCTCGTCGCTATCATGGCTTTCCAGCTGCGCCGTGATGGTCCACCCCTGCTGGTGCTGCCTGATTCCAGCACTGGCGCCGGCTTTGACGGCAACGATGGGCGCACCGAGAATGTTCACTTGAACGTCGTCCTGGAAGTGCTGTCGACACTGGCCACCTCCAGTGTCAACCTCACACCCTCCGAACGTGAAGGACTCGCTGTGAGCCAACGATTTTTGCGCAGCAGCTGTGTCACACAGCTCTTCAGACCACGCGGTATTCCGGACAGCCGTCCACGTACGCCTTTCACCGATCGGCTGCGGCGGGACGTCCAACATGCGCGAGGCGACGAAGCTGCGTACTCCGTCGAACCCCTATTTGAAAACGTGCGCGACCAACGAAAGCTGCTGCTACAGCACAAACTCGCGACGTCGTCGCTTCCTCAAAGCAACAGTGCTCCGGTGTCCAGCCGGGGACGCCCGGATCCTGCACCTGACCTCATCAGCGATGCCGCCGAGGAAGAACAACTCGACACACCCGAAGAGAAATTGGACGCGTTGCTGCGCGAAACGGTGTTGCGCAACGTGATCGACTCCGTGGAAGCCGGCTACGCGGCCGCTAACGCTCGGTCGGCTCCAGCGGCAGGCAACGACGCGAAAGCCGACGACTTTGTGCAGCGGATTCCGGGGCTTGTGGCAGAGCCCGTCAACATTTGGTGGGCGCAAGTGCGCGATCGCATTCGCTTGCTGTTGGACGAAAGCGTGGATTCGTACCAGTTGGTACGACAATAGAATTGATTTTGGCTGTCAAACGTCGTGTCGAGCTGTGCTCACTGTTGCTACCTGTTTTTGTCCACGCTCGAACTTCGCTTCGTAGGACAACCAAGTCGACGTGGGTAAATCGCTCGACAACCTTGTGTTTACGACGAAGGCCGTCACTGCTTCGCACGGAGACGGCGCAGTCGTGTGCGCAGAAGACTGGACGGCGCCACTGTCCGACGAATCCGTAAAGGTTCGCGCATCGCAGTTGCCGGTTGTTGCTGCACAAATTAATTTCCCCAAAGCGTTGTGTAGACTGATGATATCTTTCTGGCTGTACAGACGACTCAGGAAAAAATCGGAGCGTTGGAACATGAAGCGATCGAAGCCATTCGTGTGCGTCCGCTCTGTTTGTGTCGTCGAAGCGAGTTGGCACAGCATTTGATCCCCTTCACACGTTGATGTGGTTGTTCGTTCGTTCAGCATGGCGGCAATGGACAAAAGTACTATGCCGACATGACTTCAGTCGTCGAGAAAGAGCTCCTTCCTCATTATTCACGCCGGATTGCACACGTCAAGGAGAACTTGGTAAGTCGTTGCGCAGATTTGTGCCAAGCTGTGTATTGCGTGATATCAAGCGGATTTGGAGGAAGTCATCGGCGCCGCTGAACATGCTACAGGCGACAGAAGTTGCGACGTTGGTTCGAGTGGTTCGCGACCTTAACCCGAAGTATGCGCGGATTTACACAGTACGTTTTGCTTAGGAGCCGCTGTAGGACTCTGTTTCTGTGGGTGACTCTGCGAATGCACGATTATTGTTAGGCCACGGGTAGTCTTGTCAGAGGCGAGCCGCATTACCACAAGTTTTTGAAGGAGGAACACCGCATCTTTGCATCCATCAACAAGCGCGGCAAACCCTCACAACCTGTCAAAACCGTTTGTGGTGAGTTCATCTTACACAAATCGTTCGCAACCCGCCACACGTGTTCACCATTGTGCCATGTTCTCTGCTTCGTACAGACCTCGCACATTTGTCAGTGTGCGCAAAGCCGGTGTTCGACGTATGCATGCAGCGTGTCGTTCGATCCGCCAAGGCCATGTTGCACGGCGGTGCGCATATTGAATGGAAAGCGGTAAGCTGTTGTCATTTTGGGCTTGTGCTTCCGAAGTTCTCTTGCATGTCTCACAAGTACACGCTTGCTCGAACAGGCTCCGTTGAAGCGGAACGTTCGCATCATTGAAAAGCTGTGCTTGGACCCAAACCACGTACGTATCGTCGTCGTTGCACGTACTTTTAATGCATCCCACAGCCTCGCCCCCCTCCGCCCCTCCCAAACGTTGAAGTATGGGAACATGACATGTTCAATTGTTTCTTCGAACAGGAAGACGCCCTAGCATCCGGCAAACTGTCATCACTTAACGCCTCAGGTACATCCTCTTTTGCCTAATGTATGCCATGAAGGGCTTTGCGAACAAACCATGGTGCGCGCGTCTGTCGTTGTAGGAATGCTGGACACTGTCCGCGGAATGGCGATCTGCGGTTCGCTGGATGACGCGCTGGCAATGATCCTTGCGCTGGAGGAGGAGTCCAACAAGGCCGCGCAGATCTTGCTCAATGGAGACGCTGAAACCAGCGGCGCGAAGCCGCACTTGCTCTTGGAGCGCAGCAAGAACAGGTTTCGTGATCCCAGTTCCGGAGGATGGATGGACTGCCTCGTCAACGTCCGCGTGGTAGGACAAATACGATGCGAGAACTTGCTGTCCATACATGCTCGAATCCAAAGCTAATCCCGCGCTTATGTCATCGCTTAGATCGGCGGCGGCGAAGTCGACCGTGCTGTTTGTGAAGTCCAAGTTGTGCACCAACAGCTGTTAACGGTCCGAGCCGAGCTTGGGGCTCACCACTCCTACAACATGTTCCGTGCTGCGGTTCGTCTTCAGAGCTAGTAGTTGAAATGTTCCCTTGCGCTTGCGTTGTTTCCTTCGATTCTAACGTCGGATCGCACTCGCTAGGCCGAACTCCTGGAATGCGTTGGAGTCGAGGGATTGATTGGACACCATTTGGTTCGTGTGAAGTTCGGGCGTCGGTGGTTTGACGTGTATGATGTATCCAATCACATTTTCACGAATGGAATTGCTTTCAATAGGCACGTAAAACAGCTGTGCTTGGCGCTGTGTTGTCTAGCTTCGTGGACGCCGCCGGAAACAGGATCCAGCCGGTGCGCTACGACGTCTGTTTGTGGTTGAACTCCGCAATGCACCATGTTGATGACTGCCGACCAACATTGCATTTTGCAGGACATCATGACGCCGCACCGCGTCAACGCCCAATCCTGGGGCGTCAACTTACAAATGCCCGGTATGATGCCAACGCTCGGAAGGACCCTCGTTCGCCTTCGCGTTGTCTGACGTTGCCGTTTTCACTCATGCAGGCCGCGCTTGGCCGACTATGCTTCGACTTGACTTGCCGGCACAGGTGCGTATGCGTGATCGTTGTCACCGTGGCACGTTGTGTTCACATGCAAGCCCATCGATTCGTGGCTGGCGACATAGGTTCATGGTATGGCTGACGCTGAGAACGCCATCGCTCGCAAAGTTATCAGCAAAGTGATGACTGTTGGAGTCGGCGGTCTTCCCCGGAACCAGGCTGCTGCTTTGGCAAGCAAACTTCGGTGTAAGCTGTCGAGTTGGAAAACGGCGGAGCACTCTGACTCTATTCTGTCAGCTTGTGTGACGACCGATTCGTCGAAGGTGTACACGAGGTTTGTTGACGGCCTGTCACCGCTGATGTTGGTATCTTCCTAACGTGCATCTTTGGCTCACAGTTCTCGTGATGGAACCGTGCGCGGCTGGTCATGGGACACCGGTGAATTGTCATTTGAACTCCCGAAGTTTGCTTCCGCTGTGAACTGTGTCGACGTAAGTCCCTTTGCGATTGGCAGCCCTCGAGTGCCTCCTGCTGTTGATCTGACATGTTGTTCGCATTCGCGGTTGAAAAGGTGTCCCAAGACGGAGCGTGGATCGTGGTCGCTTGCGATGATTCCACGGCATCGGTGCGCGCCGTTTCCGCCGCTGTTGCTTGTGTGCGCAAGCGTCTAATTATCGCAAATCTAAAATTCAGGTTTGGTCAACGTCCTCGCCGACTGATGAGGGGGCAATTGTCTTGGAAGGGCATGGTGATCGGTTTGTATGCCGCTCTCTACTTCTGCACGAAGGTTGCTGCGCATTAACAACATTGCTGTGCTGCCATAGTGTCACCGCCGCTCGCTTCACCGACGACGGCTCTGCAATCATCACTGCGTCATGGGATTGCAAAGCGCGTGTCTTCGACGCTAAATCGGGGTCCCTTTCGCGTGAACTCATTGGACATTCCAAGGGACTATTCGATGCGTGTGCCGGCGCCGCCGTTATTGTGACGGGTTCCGACGATAGAACCGCTCGAGTACGTTCTGCGGCAGCGCTTCAGCCTGCAATGTCGCAGGCACTGCACTGACGTTTTGTTCTTTGTTTGTGCCATGCTGTGCTTGTGTTAGATCTGGAATGCCAACAGTGGCGACTTGCTTCACGAACTTGTCGGCCACATTGGCGGTGTCAGCGCGGTTTGCGTGTCCCGCAACGGAAAGTACACTGTGACGGGATCTTGGGACAAGACTGCGAGAATTTGGTCCATCACCGACGGAGATTGTTTGCGCGAACTTAAGGGGTACGTCGCGAAGATCACTGCCATTCACAGCATCGTTTAGGCGGCCCGCTAACTTCATTGACATTCATCGACTGCCATAGGCATACTGCTCCGGTGCGGTCTGTCGTTGTGTCCGTCGACTGTTCGAACGTGTACACCGGTTCTGCTGACCGTTACATTCGTTCGTGGGAGCTGGAGAGCGGCCTTGCGCTGCGCGACTTCCGTGGACACGATGGTCCGATCAATGCGCTGTGTGCCCTGACCAATGGCGTACGTACTTTCTGCGCTTCGCTCGGGCGGTTAGGGTGAGTTGTGTGCACCTTACAATGTCTGCTGTTGATGCCTGGTGCACAGCAAGACTTGATTTCTGCCTCCACTGATGGCACTTCGCGCGGCTGGTCATTAACGACAAGCGCCATGCGGCGTGACTTAATCGGCCACACCGACTCCGTGAATTGCATCTGTGTGTCTCCGGGAAAGTCTGTCATCACCGGTTCCAGCGATTGCTCCGTGAAGGTACGTTTTGACGGAGAAAACCGATGCACAACGTCACGTAAATGGACAAGTGTGTAATTCAAATGCATGGCGATGTCTTCCTTGGTAGATATGGTCCCCAGTCGATGGCAGTGTCATCGCAAACATCACCGGACATTCCGGCCCAGTTAACGCCGTTGCGGTGACGGCGGACGGTCAGTTCCTGGTCACCGCCTCCGACGACTGCACTGTTTGTGTGTGGTCGATGCACGATCATAAGTTGAAGCAGAAGTTGACCGGGCACACCGCGAAGGTGTTTGCCGTCGATGTGTCGCCATCGGGAAAGTACATTGTCTCGGGATCCGAGGACAATTCCGCAAAGGTTTGACTCCATGTATTGACGCTGTCGTCGTTGCCATCATCGTTGATGCCATTACCAATAATGTCCATAACAATGACCAAACGTACCTGCGCCTGCCAGATTTGGAACATTGCGACGGGCAAGCTAGTGAGGACGCTGGACAACCACACGCACAACGTGTCGTCTGTTTGCTTCGCACGCGAAGGCAACTTGATCGTGACGGGTTCTTGGGATCGCGTCGTTCGTGTGTTCGAGTTCGGGACGGGCAAGGTGCGTGCGTGTTTGTGCGCGTATTTGGCATCCAACAAAAGTGATTGAGACTTAAAAGAGTTTGTTTGTCGGACGTCTGCATTTATGTACGACAGCTGTTGCAGGAGCTGACGGGCCACAAGAAAGGTGTCACGTCTGTGTGTGTCACCCCCGATGGCAAGCAGATCGTTTCCGGTTCACGCGACACAACGGTAAGCAAGCGTTACTTTGTCACAGCCGAGCTGCAAAACGATCCTCCGTGGTCACTGTCAATCGGCTGCTTGTTTACATGCAGGTGCGATTGTGGTCAATCGACGAAGCAGTGCTAATCCGCACGTATGCTGGGCACACCAGATCTGTCAAGTCTGCGACCGTGACGCCGGACGGTAAGAAGAAGTGAATGGATGCTGCTGCCGCGTGCGTAAAGTTGCGGCAAAGTAATTTTATTAACGCTGCTGCGTCTGGTGTCAGGTCGATACGTTGTCTCTGGATCTAAAGACAAAACTGTTCGGGTACGACATCGTCAAGTTTGAATGCATGCTGACTACATCAATGCCGTTTAGTGACAGCCCATTGTTGTGCGTCCACTCGTGTAGGTTTGGGGTCTTCTTGCGGGTGATTTACTTCGCGAAATCGGCGGACACACCGATGCCGTGCGTGCCGTGTGTGTGACGCAAAGTGGCCGTGCTCTAATGACAGCCTCTGCGGACAAACGGGCTAGCTCACACCTGTTCGTGGAATCGCACGACGCATTTTAATAAAATGAACACTCAACAAGCGCACACAGAATATGCAGAGACAACCACATTCGCGTATCACGGCGTTCGCTACATTTCATAACTTTTTATCGTTGAGCGTCCTATTCACGGTAGTTGACTCACGGCGTAGCGTTACAAAGCCACAGAGAGCATCGACATGCCGGGGTGTCCCGTGTCGGGCACTTTGTTAACGTCCTCCTTGCCGACACCGTCCCACGTTTTGTAGTCGACGTACGCGTCCAGCGTCGGGTTCAAATACTTCTTGAAGATGTGCGTGCTGATGGCCCCCGTGCATTCCGCGAAAGCCAGCTTGAAGCCACAAGCCTTTGCAACGCCGACAGAATGCGTGAACAGCTTTTTGCCCACGCCACGGCCTCGGCCGTTCGGGGCCACGCCGATCATCCACAGGTGGAAGTGAGTTTTGGCAGGGCGGTCAATCGGGTTCGCCGGGATGTTGTGCTTTTCCAGCAACTTCTCCTCCAACGACTCGATCATGGTCAGCACAGGCATCCACACGCCATCGCTGTTGTCCAGAAACGCACCGATGCCGGCTGGGTCGGGGTTGTTGAAGTCCTCATTCAAGAAGGCGCCGAGCACCTCTCCGGTTTTGGAGTCAATCGCAGCAACGGTGTAGCCTTCCTTGGCCATCCGCGGAACGTACATGGAGACAAAGTTCTTCATGTCGCGTTGTGTGCTCCCGCACTGCTTAGTGAGTGGCTCCCCTTTGTCGAATGCGGTCGCGGTGACGTCGATGACTTCAGCAGCATCCTTCGGTTCCACAATCTTGTAGATGACATTGTTCTCAGGATCGACCTCGAGGACGACTGGGCGAACGAGCTCTACTGCAAGGTAAGCGCGGGCGTTCTTGCCATCCGCAAGGCACCAGTCGAGGTGCACTTCGGTCCGTCCCTTCGCGTCGAGCTTAGCAATGACGCCAGGACCGTGTGGTGTCAACACACGAGCACCTTCGGTGACTGCGTAGGGGGCAGACATGCTTTGCGTTTCAACACCGCGGCACTAAATCGAATGAACAAAAAGCAAACTTACGTCGTTTCAACGGAGGCCGAGCACCACAAAAAAAAACAAGCCCAAACAAAAGAAAAAGAAAACACCAACAAATGTGGCTAGCTCGCCCAAAAATTGCTGTAGTGGCATACGGATGGCACTACCACTGCTTGTGGTATGCGGGGTGGGGAGGAGCGTTTGACCACAGACGCTAGCCCTCTCGAAATCGAATCGGGAGTCACAGTTCACCATCAAGTGAACCATCCGTCGATCGATCGATCCATCCATCCATCGATCCATCCATCCACAACACACATTCATTTCACTCCACTCCCACGCCGTCGTCATCGCGCACGTACGTCTCGCCGCCAATGGGTCGTCGGTCGTCGGAATCACTCGCTTGTTCGTGTGGTGGTTGGAGTCGCGGTGTGTCGTTCGTTGCGTTGCGTTGCGTTGCGTTGCGTTGGGTTGGCGAGGTAGGTAGGTGGTGACCGACCGCACCTCGGTGTGGTGACACAACATTCATTCAACGTTACATTCGTTGGCCAACGAACACCAAACGATCACTGAACCTTCATTCATTCATTTGCGCGCGCAAAACGAACGAACGAACGAACGCTTTGTTGTTGCTGCGCCACTGCAGACCTCACGACAACCAAGTGTTGCAGACAATACCAAAGCGACGACGACGACGACAACAAACGATGATCACAACGTCGATGGGAGGAGGCTCATCACAAGGTTGGCGACGCAGAGGCGGAGGTGGATGGTGGATGGTGGATGGTGGATGGTGGATGATGCATGCATGAAGATGCCGTGCAGCAATGACGACAGTGCGACTTGTTCCGAAGGTCTGAAGCGACGATGCCGTCTGCTGGCAGTTGTGCGCGATGGGAGGAGGAAAAGAACGACATGGGTGAAACGACGCGGGGAAACGGGAGAGAAATGTGAGGGATGGGAGGCAGAGATGAACGACATGAGTGAAACGACGCGGGGAAACGGGAGAGAGGAATGGCGTGGAGGGCCTGCGTTGCAAACGCATCCTGGTAGTGCATCCCGTGGTTGAAGGGTGGTGGCCGGCGAAGCTAATTGCACATTCATGTTCATGTACTCTCGCGAAATAAATTATAGCGTCATCGGTGGTGGAACATGCCGTTTCGCAACGGCACACAAGGAGGAGTATCTGGGTTCGCGAAGCAAACAAGTGAACACAACAAAGTCGTGAGAACCACGAAGAAGACTCCGGAACAGTGTCTGCGTTCGGCGACGTACTCTAAACTAAGGGCAGCATCCGCGTCCGGTGGGTACACCTGACTGTAAGCGAGAGCACACTTGCTTCCGCTGAAATCTGTCGGTGGCGGAAGCGGCGATCGTGCTGTGTCGGAGGTCGAGTCGCTGTGAATAAGCCACTCGGCGATGTCAAACGCTCCGTTGATCACCCCGGCTTTGATTTGCGTGTCAAAGTCGGATCCGTCCGCCTGGCAAGTGATGGTGCGCGACAATGACAGAGTCGACAATAAGAAAAACTTTCGTTGCGGTTCCGACAAACGAAAACGTACCAGCGAAGGTTGTGCGTTCATCTCAACCAACCAAAGGCGGTAGTCGCTGTCGACCATGACGTCGAATCCAATAATATGGAACGCACCTGGTCAACAAAGTTCGAGAAAATCACGGGAAGAGTTACGTAGGCAATTGCCGACGGCGCAACACACAGTGCAAAGAATCATTATGATCTACGACGCCCACCTGCCGACTTTCCGTTGCCGAAGTGCTTCTTGTGGTACAATTCTAAGATGTGCTTGGCCGACAAGATACTGCGGCACACCAAGCGGTCCATTTCACTCCAAAAGTCTCCGCCAGCTGTGTAGACATTACGACAACGTGCTAAGAACGAATAACTGACAGCACCGTTGAGGCGCGTGGCCACGATGTTCATACCTGGTGATGAGCCTTTCGCACGGGGCCAACCGCCACCGTCATTGTCCATGGCCGCGGCGCGCTGGGCTTCCACAGTTTCCAGGAACCACGCGATCGACTTCTTCACCTCACGTTGCGGCGCAGGCTCCTCCTTCGAAGTTGCTTTGGACCGTGACTTTCGTCCAGTGAAACGGTCTGCCGCCGCTGTATCTTTCTCGATTTTCTTGTACAGACTGGCGGAAGGAAAAACACGCGATTAGACCGGCAAACATTCACCCACACGCGCCGCAGCTCGACACTTACCTCTTCAACGCAACGTGTCGAGCCTGCGTCAACGACGACGTCGCTGCTTTCTTCTTTTCTTTGTTGATGGCGAAGTTAGACAGGTGCATCCTGGCGTTGTGCATGTTTTCAGGGTTTGGGGACTCGTATGGGATGCTGCATATCCGCACGATGCCATCTCGAAAGACGAATATCCGCAATGGCGAGACGGAGGCCACCAACACGTAGACGCGCAGATCGAACTTGAAGCCTCCAAGCAGTGTCAGTGGGTTGGCGATATAATGTTGGACGACGCATGGCATCACGCGTCGATCAAATTGCTCCATATGCTAACAAAAAAGCACAGTTGAGACAGTAAAAGAGTTTAGATCTCGTGCAGAGAAAAAAGCGCAACTGATCCAACGCCTGTTACCTGAAACAACATGATGCCTTTGCCTTGGCAAGACTGATTGGGTTTGGCGATGTACGTGGCGATACGCCGAGACGCCCGCGGCGAATCTTCGAAGCTAAACTCTTGTCTAATCTGTCGCTCTTCTCTTCGAATCACATATGCCTCTAACCGTCCGTAGTCCGCTGGCAAGCACCAGCTGTAGACGCAAACACGGTCGCTTTCAATGATAAAAAAATGACACCAGAACAAGAAGAGTGCCGCTTATGTCGCACCTGCGCGGATAAAACCGGAAGAGTGCTGGGAACTTGTCCTTCATGATGCAGAGCTTTCGCGTGAGCTGGTTCTTGTTGCAGAGCTGTTGTAGAACAAGGTTCAGCAACGACAAACAGTGAGACAACAAACTCGATCTAACCACCAACGACATGTCACCGGCATATACCTCGTCCATTCCAGGGATCTGTGAGAAGCACGCCTGCTGGTACCTACACAGAGAGTCCGCAGCAAAGCAGTGAGTGAGCCGATCACAACGATAATCGCGCCCGAGCAATTGGAGGCAATTTACGCACACAAAACCGCGCTGAAGCACTCCGTATGACAGCCTGTTGACAATTCCAGATCCGTTCGCTCCACGTTGCGAAGTGTCGTCGTCGCCATCAGCGTCAACGTGCGCTCCTTTGGTCGTCGCCGGTGCTGCAGTATAAAACGCTCGCCAAGAATCTCTCCAGAGTATCACGGGACTGCGAGCAAGCGTGGTCGCTGTCAGAACCGTTGCGGCGGTTGTATTGTCGGACGCTGCTGCTTTCAATGACGGCAGATGCGTGGCGCGAGTAGATCGTTGAGTTCCATGCGTTCTTGGTCGGTCGGTACCACCGATGACGCGCCGAGGAAGAGACGGCGGCGAAGTTGCCTCTCGATACCGCCTTTCCGCCGCTGCCTTAGCCGCAACGGCGGGCAGCTTGACGCCTCTGGCGGATGGTATCGGCGGCGGTGCAGCGCCTCCACCCGCAGCGGAGCTGTTAACCAGTCCTGCGGATACTTTGCGGTAGAGTGACAGAGCAATGCTCCGATCCGAGTACCGCTTTTGAAAGATGGATTGAACCAGAGAGTAATGACTATCGAACGCACAAACGATCCGTTTGCGCACGTGTTGAGCTTGTGACCAGAAAAAATGGGCTTCGGCCGTTTCAAAATCAGCTCTGCGACGAGCAACCAAAAATGGTCAGGAAACAACATTTAGTCGGGGCACGGCACACTGGCATGATCGCGCACCGTTGTTTCACTACAACGGGTTGCGCCGTCGAAGCTGCCACGATGTCGGTGGGTGTTGCCCGCATAGGGGCCTGGGCATCTTCATTAAGCTCGTCGCTTGCGTCTGTTTCGTCCGGATCGGTCGGTGCAATCACACACAACAATTCGGACGCCGGTCTACACAGGGCAATAATTGGTAGATTAGATGATGGAACTTTGGGCAGAACTACAAATAACTGCAACAGGAACATACTTCCAGCTTGTCTTCCCTGCCCATCGATGCTGGTACATCCACTGCGAAACGTCGCATGGAAGCTGTGAGTTTGTCCGCGCATGAGCAGTTGTCTGCGCGCATGCTTGGTGTAGTAACGACCTCTCACGAGAATTGCCCGCCTCTGAAACGTTGCTGCTCCGCGACAGCACCGTGACGGGTGATGTGGAACGTGTTGTGCGCGAAGCACGGAGTTTGATGGACGAATCAATGCCGTTCAGGCTGCCAACGACCCAACGTTGGTGCTTCTGCGAGAAGAAGAGCCAGTGCATGATCTTTGTGGGCGTTTGCGCGTCGAACTGCCGCAAAACACGTTTCTGTTGTCGAAAGCAAGGAAAGCCGTTGGTCACACCGCTCTCGGCGTAGAGGCCTACGAACTGGTGAATGTGGTCATTGTTGCTGTTTCCACCTAGCAGCGCAAGGATTCTACGATCATGATGTTGCTTTCGGTTTGTCGGAGAAGAGGACGTCGCCACAACTTTGGATGAAGTGTTGTGGGTCGGATCATTCGACGCGGACTGAGGCTTGGGAGACCTTGCCTGTCGGGGCGTCCGTGGTGATATGATCGCGGGCAGTGTCAATCCAATGGCGGTTGGAAGTGGCGAAGTTTGCTCGGGCCTGTGCCCAGAAAGCGAGACAGTACCACGGAGCGAGGCTTTCGGTGGCGGGGGAGGAGGCGGTGGTCGATGTTTGTTCTTCTTGCGTTTCTTCTTAATGCCGAGCTTTGAAGAAATGCTTCGTGCGGTGGCGACTGCGTTCAAACGCGGACTCACAGGGCTCGCGGTTGCAATTGCCGGCAGCTTCACAGCTTCCGGACTGTGAGGCTGGTCCAGCATCACTCTTGGAGGTGGCGGTGGCGGTGGTGGGACTTTGTTCTTTCGGCGTTTCTTCTTCTTCTTCTTGGATTTTCCGTGCAGCCCGGCACTACTTCGTCCGCGCAAGGTATCGAGGAGCTGCGTGGCCGCACATCTGTCTGACTCCACGAGCCCCGCGGAGAGTTGTGCGTGTTGCGCCTTCATCGCTGCAAGGTAGGATGTTTGGGAGCTCTCGGAGTCGATGATCATCTGTGCAACAGCTTTGACGGATCCATCCTCTAGTTTCGCCAGTGCCGATGACGCCACGTCGCCAAACCCGCCACCGCCGTGGGAGTTCTTGTACTTACCGGCACGGACACTTGGGGATATCTTGGGACTTTTCGGAGAGCTAGGAGCGCTTAGGTCCGTCTCGCGTAGGTACCTCGCAAGTTCTTGCGAGTAGGCACTGGCCATTGTTGCTCAGTGGCCACCGTTATCCGCTTAATGGAGAAGCCGCGCGCCACATGTCGCACGGACACCGCCGGGTAGAGGAGTCATGGCATCACCGAGACAAAGAAAAAAAATTATCTCGCGAGGATTGTCAACTCTAAAATCTGTTGCCTGACTTCGGTAGAATTGGTTTGCTGGGGTTGCTTTGAAAACGGAGTAAAGCGACTGTTCGACGTGCACACGCTGTGACGCGGCTACTACTCAGCACATCCGTGCGCGCTCATTCAGAAACATTTACCAGCCCTACGCCGCTAGCGCCCGCCCCTCCAAATCTACGTTCTACGACATTAAGAGCACCAACAAGGAAGCGAGTAAGGACTTCGTTGTTTGCCACTCGAAGTCGTCGGTTCGCTCATCTGGAAACAACACAACGGCGTCGACAACGTCCCGAACACCGCCACGCTGTCGTCACGAAGGACGAAGGACGAGGGACAAAGGAAGGACGAAGGACGGAGGAACGACGAAGCGACGAAGCAACGACGAAGGACGAAGCGACGAAGCAACGACGAAGGACGAAGCAACGACGAAGCGACGAAGCAACGATGAAGGACGAAGCAAGGACGAAGCGACGAAGGACGAAGCAAGGACGAAGCGACGAAGCAACGACGAAGCGACGAAGGACGAAGGACGAACGAAGGACGAAGCAACGACGAAGGACGAAGGACGAAGGACGAAGGACGAAGGACGAAGGACGAACGACGAACGACGAAGGACGAAGGACGAACGACGAACGACGTCCAGCGTGTTTGCGTCGTCGCCGTTTCTGCATTCCGCAAAAAACGTCCCCTACGGCGATAACTGTATTTCTCTACTGTACACATGCACTACTTGGAAATTAAATGTATTCACCCACTGCGCATTGACTACAAAATAGTGCAACTGCGTAGATGCACTGTACGGTAGTACAACATGGTTTCATCGATTGAGTGGCTGAACGTGCGCGGTATATAATACTAACTTTATTAGTACTAAGTACGTAACGTCGTACTCACGGTATTGCTAATTGTGGTGTAGACTAATGATTGCGCGCTCTTCGTCGTCGTCGTCGTCGTTCGTCGTCGTTCGTCGTCGTCGTCGTC
>ENA-OWNT01002832-OWNT01002832.1-seawater-metagenome-genome-assembly--contig:-NODE-2832-length-17322-cov-3.969614_pt1 | contig 17322 bp, 22 predicted proteins | sample MGYA00238136_ERZ651165 | MGnify/ENA primary metagenome ERZ651165 (study PRJEB26861, sample SAMN08777766) | seawater metagenome | isolation source: coastal seawater | place: USA: Florida | collected...
TTGTCGTCGTTCGTCGTCGTATGTCGTCGTTTCCTTCGTCGTTTCATTTCCATTTCATTGTCGCTTCCAGCGCCGTTCGTCGTTTGTCGCTGCGTTCGTCGTTTGCATCGTCGCTGCGATCGTCGTCGTTGTCGTCGTTTCAATCGTCGCTGCGATCGATATTTCCCATCCTTCGTCGTTGCTATCGCAGTCGCCGTGATCGTCGTTACGATCGCCGTCGTCGTCGTCGTTGCGCTCCGTTTCCAACGTAGTTTCCTTCGCTGTCGTTGCCGTTCATCGTTTATCATTTGTCGTCCACTGCTGTGTCATAGCGGTGTTCGACAACTAATCCTCGCCGTTGCGCGTGCCTTCATTCACTTCGTTGCCTTAGCGATTTCCTGCTTTTTGTTTCTTTTCGTGTTGCCTTCGTCGCTTCCGTTCTCTTCTTCGCTGCGTAACCGTTGACATTGCGATTTCCGTTTGCGGACGCACGCTGCGTGGATCCGACGACGTTGATCGCCGTTTGCCAGAAGCTCCATTCGCGCGTCTGCATCCGCGATGCCGTCGAGCACGCCGTCGTCTTCCAGCCCGGAAGTCGTGCATTCGTTTGGATCGTACCTCACGCAGATCGTCGGGGTCGCCACCGTTCTCCTCACATTGTACGTTCGCTTGTGCAGATGCATGCATGCCATCGTCGCTGCCGTTTCCGTTGACGTTCCCATTGCCGTTGCCATTTCTATTGCCGTTATTGCATTGCGTTGAACTTCCACCTCTGTAGCTACAGTGACGACTACTTGTGCGTGCGCGATGCTGCCTCGCACATCATCGCGCGGTACTTCGGCGGCGACGAGCGCACTCTGCACACCGCGGTGTGCTTCTTCATCCTCGCCGCCATGTCTTTCGCCATGGTGCTGCTCCTCGCGGGCATCGAAGCGGTAGGTCACGCCACGCGGCGTCGTTCGTGGTCGTTGCTTTGATTGACTTTGTGTTCATGTTCGTTCGATCGAACGTTTGCGCTGTCATTGTAGGCCTACGGACGCTACTCCAGCGCGAGCTTCGGCTCCTTCGTCCCCGCGCGCCTCGGCTGGGTCGTCCAGGAACTCCCCGTCGTTGCGTGGGGCTTCTGGACCTTTTCGCGCGAGTCTTTCGACCCCTTCCAGCAAAAGACTGCCACCGTCGTGGTGCGTGTTCGTCTTTGCATGAGGTGCTGGGCCGTGCCATGCGTAAAGTCCGCGCTGGTTCCGCGTTCGAGTCGTATCTGCCGACGTGCCCGACCTTCGTCGGTTGGCTCAGCTCATTTTCTGGTGTGCTTGATGCAGGGCGTGATGCTAATGCTGCACTACATCAACCGCACGTTCATCTTCCCGTTCCGGATCCGCAACGGCAAGCCCACGCCCGTGCTCCTCGTGCTCCTCGCATTCCTCTTCTGCTCATGCAACGGATACATCCAGGTAAGGCGCCGCTGCAATCGCGCGCGCATACGCTGCCAACATCGTTGCTGACGCGACAAGCTGTCGTTGTTGGTTTGTAGTTCCGATACCTCGCACTTTACAGCGACTACGCCGAGCAGGAATACTTCTCGCCGCGGTTCGTCGCCGGAACGTTCGTGTTCTTCCTCGGCATGGCCATCAACATGCACTCCGACTCCATCCTCCTGTAAGTGTTGCGGTGCGCAATGCATGTTGACAACGCAGAGCATCTCGTCAACCACATGCCTTGCGTTCGTGCATTGCGTCTCCTTCGACATTCTCCGCAGGAATCTGCGCAAGCCCGGCGACAAGGGCTACTATATTCCACGAGGTAGGTGTCGATGGACGGCTTGCTGCTGTGATTGCGCGCGAAAATGTTCGTGCTGCGTATGGTCTGTGCTCTTACATTGATTGCCGTTGTGCGTAAACAGGTGGGTTCTTTGAGTACGTCAGCGGAGCGAACTTTTTCGGCGAGGTCGTCGAGTGGATCGGCTTCGCGATTGCGGTTCGTGCTCTTTGTCTCCAATTGCACCACGAGAGGCGTCGGTCTGAGTTTACATTCCTTGCCGTCACCACAGGCCAACTCCTTCCCGGCATGGGTCTTTGCTGTCGGAACGTTCTGCAACGTCGTTCCGCGCGGCGTCCAACATCACAAGGTAAGACTACATTGCATTGCACGCATGTGCTGTATTATGTTAAAGGTTTGACATTGAATGTTGTCGCTTGCTACGCGTGTGCATGCAGTGGTACAAGAAAAAGTTCGACAACTACCCGGAAAACCGGAAGGCGGTGATCCCGTTCATTTGGTAGGCGGAATGCGGAGAGTTCGCGATGTGAAGAGCACGCTGATAAAAATGCACGCTTACTTGCGCGATGAAATTAGAATAAATGCGCGCGACTCCTGCTCCACTTCGTGGTGTCTTTGCGAAGTCTACGCGACGTCTTTTGTGCGACGTCTTTGCGATATCTTTGTTTGTTGGTTGCTTCTCTTCACTCCTTTTGAGTCCCGCGGCGCCACTGAAAGCACATCCACGAATGGTTCTCCCAGATAGTTTCGCCCGCGTGCTGACTCGGCCTGCCTACTACGGATCGAAACGGGTTGCCCTCGTCTCGCCACAGGAACTGCACGCGCAACGTCGATGCTTCAGCGGCAGACGCGTCAGCAGTGTCAGATGCTGCTGCGTCCGCGTCAATGTTCTGCGACGCGGAGTCCCGCAGCTTCATTTCCTGCACACATTCGCAATCGTCGTCGGCTTCCTCGGCATTGTAGGCGGTGTTGACGAATAACGGCGGAGCGGCACCCGCTGATGTGTTCTTTGTGTTGAGGGCCTTTGGGTAAAGTCAAGCAAACGAGTGCACAAAGAACACAGGAGCGAAAGCGATCCTTGTTTCGTGAGTAGATCGCGCGAGGGCCGCAACAACAGCCCACATGAATGTACCTCGAAGGTCTCTGCCCACGTTTCGTAGCCCCACAAGCCTCCGTGGAAGCACACCGCAAGGTCCGCCGTTGGTAGTGCGTCCTGCAAATGCAATGCAACGTAAGCAACATGTTGCGTCGAACAGCGAATACGCTGTCGAACGGAACGATTTCTGCACAGAACAACGGAACGTGCCTGCACTTCGCGCGGCAAGTCGTGGAATAACCCCGCACAAAAGATCGTGTGCACGCAGAGCTCTCCGGGCTCTCCGGGCTTCGACGTTGCGCTAGCTTCGGGTCCCTGGGATGTCATTACTGATGTTGCGGCGTCGTTGCAATTCTCTGCGACTTCCGTCGATTGCTCGTCGCTCGAATTCGTTGGAGCGTCGTCGCGATGATGCAGCTGTGGCTGTGGCTGTTGACTGCCTTCCACTTCGTCTGCGGAGTCAACGAACAGACGCGTGGTGCGTCCACTTTCTTCGGCTTTGTAGATCGCTTCATTGCCGACCAACACGAACGTCAAGCTCGTCACCGGTGTTTTAGACGCAACCCAGTGTAAGAAAACGTCGAACGCCGCGACGACGGTGCGGTGGCTCGTTCCTTCCTTGAATCCTGCCCCGAGCAGGTACACCGTCAACGACGAACCATCGCCGTCGCCATAGACATTGCCGCTGGCAACCTTGGCGACGCCGATTCGCTGTACTGCTGCGAGCAAAGTCGCTGCGCGCGTGTGCGCCTCAGATTGTTGCCTTACTTCTTCCGCGTTCGCTGGAATGACACCAGTCGGGAGTAAAATCTGTCTCCAGCGTTGCTCAACGTCACTTGCGATTGCATCGGCTTTGACCTCCATTTCGACGAAGTCGATGGCGCAGCAGCCCGGCCTGCAGCAAGAAACTTGCTCGATCACATGCCTTGGTCGCGCGAGTGCTCTCGCGACACAAACAATATTACAATTTGTGCGTTTATCGTTTATTTCGCCGAATGAAACAGGACACAGCGCGTTGCCGTGGTCTCCCGTAACTCAATGCGAGCAATGCCATCGCGCCGGGAATCACCTACGCATGCCATCACCCACGCTCTATGCCACTGTTTTGAAACGCCAGGGTCGCCGTCCAGGCCGGAAACGGCCCCTTCAATGTATACTTAGTTTGAAGAGTAGTCACCTTTGTTGTTGGAAGAGTTGCATCCCGCTCTATGGTTCTGACAAGTGCATTACGATTCCGGAAAGGGTTCCTTCAAATCAATCCATTCAGCGTCCATCTCGCATCCCATGACATCATGCCCGCACTGCACGCGCGCGTACCTTGTTCATGACAAACCTCTCACACAGCACACGCGTCGCCACCTACACATGCACGCAACCCTCTGTACGCGCCAGGGTTGTTGCAAACGGTTGAGTTGAGTTGAGTTCGACGTCGTCGTTGTCGTTGTCGTTGCCGTTGGCCAATGACAACGACAGCGACGTCGACAGCGAAAGGTCGTCGGCCAACTCACCGCCAACTGCCACGTCATCAACCGTTGTCGCGATGTAACGGCAAAACGTTCGTTGCTGTCGTCGTCGTCGTCGTTGTCGTTGCCGCTCCACTTCGTGACTTCTGACAGTCCATCCGTAGTCGATCGGAATGGAATCGCTTCCACCACCGCCGCCGCTGCCGTCGTTGTCGTTGTCGTTGTTGTTGTCGGCGATGGTGGGTCGCGTTGCGGTGAATGGTGGTGGAGGCATTGCAGATGCGAAAGTTTGACTGATGCGACTTTGACTTTATTGCATGCGCTCGGCGACGAACAATGAGTGCTGCACACCCGCGGAAACGTGGACGTGAACGGACGACGCAAGCAGAAAGGGGATGGTTGGATTGGGCAGACGTAGGACGGTTTCGTGGGGTAGGCGGGCATGGTAGAGCGATATTGGGGGATCGCAGAGACAGCTTGTGGCATTGCAGCGGACGATGACTACGGCGAAGCCAGCCGGCGGTGAGCAATTGGACAACAAAGTCTCACAAAATCCATTTCTCCGTGCTGAATGGTTACGGCATCGCACTTCGCTGCCCATTTGCATCACATCCCACTCGACAGAAACTATTGCTACAATCGCGCTTGTTCGCCCGCGTCTTTCCAGTGCTATTGAGACGCTGCCGTCGCCCATGGAGTGGACAATGCGCGCTCACCGTGATCGACGATCCTTTGCCACATGGCGTGCTCGAACGCTTGATTCGATTCGACGCTGGGCATTTGGTCATGCTGCTGCTTTGTTGTGGATTGCGGCTGGCTGCTCGTGGACTCCGCGACGGCTGAAGCTATCTTGACGGCAGCTTGTACTTGCTTCATGAACCGCACGGCCGCAGCGTGCATCTCTGCCTGCGCGGCTGGCGGGAACTCGTAGCGGCCACCAGACGACAGCAGGCCCACGAACTGCACGAGGGCAAGGCAGCTGTGAGCAGCTGGCAGCCATGCCCGCGCCGCGCTGAAAGACTTTCAATGCAGCACAAGAACAACAGCAAAAGATTACACGAAGCTCAGTTTATTGTTGCGAAAGGTTGAAGCAGCGGACGCAGAGCAGCAGCAGCAGCGGCGACAGCAGCATCAGCGACAACAGTTCCATACGCACGTCGGCAGTTTTACTCGTGAGGAACGAGAGCTGCTTACTGACGAAACGGTCCAGGGCACTTGGTGGAAATCCAACGGTGCTGGAGTGGTTTTTCTGTGCAGCACGAACCACGGCACCATCACATCAAGCCTCTCTCTCTCGCGCGCGGCAAACCGTATCTGCATGCAAGTGCTTGCACACGAACCTCTGCTACTTGCACTGTTCGGAGGAGCAGTCTCCGCACCTCATCAATGAGCATCGTTGCAGCTCCCGGAAGGTTCTCATCCGGTGAACTTGGTTCGTGGGGACAGCAGAACTCCACCAACTTGAAGATGGCGGATCTCGCCGCCGCAAACTGCGCGCCGGGTGCAATGTTCGTGTCACGGGCGTCCGCGCTGCACCAAATCAAGCGTAGGCATACAATGAACGCAGCACATCTCTCGGGAAAATACAAATCAACAGTGTTGCTCACCTGAGAACAGTTTCTAACAAAGTGTCTCTGATCACGAGCTGCAGCTCCGTGTCGTGAGGAACCCTCTCGAACACACCACAAAGCGACCGAGCTGTCGCCATCAACGAAGTGAATGGTGCCGAAGAGACGATTTCCTTCTTGTGGTCCCTACGCCGGAGCCATTCAAGTGCGACCTGGCACGTCGTCTTGCAAAGACGGGACATGTGCGGCCCTTGAGTCAGCGGCGGCAAGTTCCTGAGCGTGACGATGCCCATAAACAGCGGCGTCCACACAACCGGTCGCAGGTCGCGGACAGACGCTGTCGCTTGCGCTTCGACCTCTTGGCTGCTCGTGCTCCTACGACGTTCGTCGGATGCGCCGTTGGCAGAGTCACTGTCGTCGGAGTCGGAGTCGGTCTCCGATCCATCGGAGTCTGACTCGCCTGTGAACCGCGGCTCGTCATTGCCGCTCGATGCCAAAGAGTTCGTCGACATGTCGGCGCTTGCTTGATGCAACGTTGCTAGCTTAATTCGTGAAAGCGCGTATCTAATTGTACACACGGCCAAAGACACAGACATACCCATCACAGATCACGAACACACACACACACCACGTCGCCGCTGCGTCACCGTGTTCAAACGTCGCCATCTGACTCACCTGCACCGGCTTCTGTCGAGAAAACTGCAGTTCTCGCGCTCCCATCGCGTTTGTTGGCGAGGAACCACCAAATGATCGCGCGCGCGAGCGTCGCCGGCGGCAACAGCGTCGGGAAATACCAGTGCCCGCAACGTGACGACGTCGAAGGCTTCGCGCGAACGGTTGCAGACCTTGTGCAACGCGAGAAGGACACTGGTTCGCGAACCGATGCCGCGGTTTCTCCGTGCCTTCGCTTCGTAGTAGGTCAAGCAGAATGTAAACACGTCGAGGAGGCACGCAGTTGTCAACCGAAGTGGGGAGGACTGGCCGTTGCGTGGCGGCAACTCGGCTGCGCGAGGAAACGTTGCGATGGCGTCCGCAACGGCGACGAATGCTTGGATGGCCTCCCGCAGATGCCGATCACTTGACACGTGCTCGGGCCAAATAGGAGGCTGCGACAGCGCTGCTTCAATTGCGCGTTGCTGGCGAAGCTCGTGGGCCCGAAGCTTTTGCGCACGGGCGTCATCGTCCAAACCGCCATCGTCGTCGCTGGAAGTCGAGTCAGTGTCGCTGTCGCTGTCGTTGTCACTCTCGTCGCCACGTCGCAATCTTCTCCAGCTGCCTTTGAAATGCATGGACAATGATTGAAAGCACACCGCCACGAGAGACGACAGCAAAGCTGGGCCAAGCAGATGCGCCGTTGCATCGGCTCGCAGCCAATGCGCCACGATGCGGACGAACGCTGAGGCGACGCTTGCAACACAATGCCCCACGGTGCCATCGGTACTCGAGGTGCTGCTGCTCAAGGACTCGATACCGGAAGACAGTAGAAGCGCGGCTTCTTTCGCGGACAACGTTTTTGCTGCGCCGACATCGTCAACGTTGTGACTACTACTTGTGGGAATGTCACTCGTTGTTGCGAGTTGGAACGGCAGCGTGCTGCACGACAGTCGTTCAAGAAGCCACTCCACTTCTTGAGTCAACGGCATGAGCAAGTCCTCATCGAGCGCATCAGCATCGTCTTCCGCACTGCTGTCATCTTCGTCGCCGGAGCTGTCGTTCGAGGCGTCTTCATCGTCACGGTCGCAAAATAGTGCTACCGTCTGCAGTGAGGACATGAGCAACTTGCCGAACTGCCACGCATCGCACGGCGGTGCCTCGTCGCTGGCAGTGGACGCGCCCTCACTCGACACGGCCTGGCGGTACCTGCGAATGCTCTGCGCCACCTCCCGGACTGCTTGCGGCGTGACCGACGCACTCTGTCCTCGAAGCAACTGAAGCGCATCGTGCACAGCAAGCATCCCCGCGTGCGTGGCCTTTGAAGAGGAAAGTGTTTTACATTGCGTACACTTTGTGTTTTGACAATCGGCGCGGAGGAAAATTTCGAGCTTCACACTCTTTCATGAAATGTGTTGGCAGCGATGTCCATGCGCAGCCATGGCACCACAAGACAACGCAGCGGTGTCACAGAAAGCCACATTCAACCCAACGCTCTATTGACTTGGCCCGGATGAGAACATCGCTGGTTGCCACAGTGCTCTCGACACACTTTAAACCATTCATCGCGAGTGCAGCTTCGTCCTCCTGCAATATTCGTCAACGTCAAAGGTGATCAACTTGTTCACGTTCGATGGCCATGCATGCATCCTCCATCCACGCGCCACGCCACACCACGCCACAATGCATTGCACGGCATTCCACAACGCGCATGCTGCGCCAGCCACCTGTTCAGCCTCTTCAACGCGCGCCGATAGCCTCCGTCGTTCGTTATACCGTTGTCGTTCGTCGTCAACGTCGTCGTCAACGTCGTCGTCAACGTCGTCGTGCGTTCGTGCGTTCGTTCGTTCGTTCGTTTCCGTGGAACGAGCGCGCCAACGCGCTTTCGCGCGCTTTTTCGTTCAAATTCGTTTGAAATCTCTCCCAAAACAACGGCGCAACGACGAACGACGAACGACAACGCAATAACGAACGAACGAACGAACGAACGAACGAACGACGACGGACGACGACAGAGAGACAGCGAACTACGCCACGGCGCAGCGTACATTTCGTTTCGTTTTGTGGTGGTTCAGTGGAGCAAAGTTCGCGTGCGGTGGCGCGCGTGGGATGGCGCGGTAATGCAATGTCAATGGCGGCCAACGAAACACAGCGGAGGCGGCGATTAGTTGCTAACGAGCCTGCCAACGCCTTGGCGCGAGGGTGACTTGATTCGACGATTCAACATTTGTTGTGGTTGCGCAGTGCTCATGGCGGCTATGCACACCTTGAGCTGATTTAAGCAGTTGTGGTTGGATATACAACGTACGCCGCATGGACGTGCCAGAGCAAAAAACTTTTGTGCTTTTCTTTTTTCCGTCGGACATCGCGATGTAGTTTCGCAAGGCAAGTTTTGGGCGCGAATCGCCCGCCAGGGTCACTGATCACACCGCGGCGGACGGGGACCACCTGCTGTATCTGAGACTGAAACGATGTCTGGCGAGAACAGACGGCCGGAGTCGCCGTTTGACGTCAACAATCCGACTTTCAAAGAGTTCCCGTTCGAGCCGTACGACATCCAGCAGCAGCTGATGACCAAGATCGTGCAGACCATCCACCAACGGCAGGTCGGCATCTTCGAGAGCCCAACCGGCACGGGCAAGTCCATCAGCATCATCATTAGCGCGTTGACGTGGCTCAAGAAAGCCGCGGACCTCAACAATGACACCGCCGGTGCGCAGGGCGGTTCTGGTGGCATTCGCAACGCTGGCTCAGGCATCGCAGCGGATGCCTCGCCATCGACCGACAACACATCGGCAGCGACTGTGAAAGATGCCGCAGGAAACGCATTGCCGGACTGGCTAGCAACAGAGCTGTCGTCGCCTAGTCCAGCGGCGTCAAAGTCTGCCAGCAGCGATTTCGACGACGAGGTGGTGTTGTCGCGGTTGGCGTTGAAGAAGAAACAGCAGCGTATGTGGAGCGACCGCAAGAAGTCGGCGGCCGAGGCGCGCAAGAAGCGGCGCCGGCGCTCGAAATCGTCTCCAGGCATCGATGGCGACGGCGAGTTCTTGCTCGACGAGACTGCGGAAGAGCAGCAGGCACCACTTTCGAAGGAGCAGGAGGTCATCGAGCAAACGCGCCGCTTGCTAGACGGCGAGGACTGGGACCTCAATGCGGTTCGTGACGGACGATGGTCGTGATTGCTCTGTGAAAAAATGTGCTTGAAACGTTATGGCACAGCCGTGGCACTGCTTCGCATCAAAATTGCTGTTATCCTTATCACATTTAGGCCAACAAAGCGTTGGAAGAGGACCCTGACGATCAGTGGAAGCTGCCGAAGATCTACTACTGCAGCAGGACACACTCGCAGCTCACCCAGTTCCTGAAGGAGCTCGGCAAGACGCCGTTCGCTGATAAGCACGTCGACGCTCGGCATCTCAACGTCACGACCGTGCCGCTCGCTTCGCGCAAGCAGCTGTGCATCCATCCAAGCGTCAAGCGACTGCGCGACGCGTCGAGCATGAACGAGAAGTGCCTCGAGTTGCGAGACAAAGCAGCTGCGGCGGCCAAAGAGGGCGGCGTCAGCAACTGCGGCTGCAACCTCGCGAACAAGCAGAAGGTCACGACGATGAGGAAGGAAATTCTGGTACGCAAAGTCGTGAATGGAATGGCTCGCATTGGAATGCATTGCGGAGTTCACGCGATGATTTTATGCTTTGTTGTTGCGACGGCAGACCAAGATCCACGACATCGAGAGCCTTGTGACGACGGGGACGAGGTTGAAGGCCTGTCCGTACTATGCCACGCGGGCGAGCATCGCCGCTGCGGACTTGGTAGTGATGCCGTACGTGCACGAAGCCTTCAAAAATTGCAGCGTTCGAAGAAAGTTTACGTCCTCTCACTGATCTGCTTTACCTGCGTAGATATTCAATGCTCCTGCATCGCGCCACACGAGCCTCGCTTGGAGTAGACGTTAAAGACTGCGTCCTGATTTTCGACGAGGCCCACAACATCGTGGAAGCGATGAACAGCGCGTACAGTTGCACGCTCTCGTTAGGTACGGCAGCAGTGTTGCCCAGGCTTCGGTTTGTAGTAGGCGAACTTGACCTCGTGAGGCCCTGCGTGCTGTAGAACAAGCATCGTCCGCGGCGTCCCAACTCCAGGCCTACATGGATCGATACAAAAGTCGTTTCTCGCCCGGAAATGCGCAGCGCTTGCGGCAACTGCGCTTGTGTATTCGCAAGCTCGTGCAGGTCAGCGTGCTCTCGGGACGGCGTATTGCCTCGACGCGCAGCACGTCGCGTCTTACTCAGTTTGTGATGCCCACCACAGGTGCTACGCGAGCCTCCGAAGAGCTTACAAAGTGCCCTCATCAAAACCACGGAGACGGGCAAAGGCGGAAGTGGGCGCGTCTCGGTGTCGAGCGGCATCATGAAGCTCAACAACTTTCTCCAAACGATGGGACTGGACAATGTGCGTTCGCCTCTCTTGCTGTTGTAGCAGTTGTTGTTTGCGCGTTGTTGCAGACAACTGTCGTCCACGGTGTTGTCGTTGACGCTACTCTTTCGGCATTGCAGATCAATCTTGTTGATCTGGACGACTACATGGAGACCAGTGAACTTTGCCGCAAGCTACAAGGCTTTCATGACAAGTTCATCGGGGCGGGGGTCGCAGTGCACAACGCTGCCGGTGCCCTAAACCGCACTTCATCGCAGCCCGCACCTGCTCGGTCCAACGGCCCAAGCAAGTCGCCATTGAGGGCCGTGAAAACGCTGCTTGCGGCGCTCATGCAGCTGAACAATGATGCGCGGATGAAGCTCACGTACGTCCACGACTTCAAAGGATCCATCACCAGCGATCCGCACAACGAACTGCGCTTCGTGATGCTGAATCCCGGGCGTCACTTCGAGGAGATTGTGACGGTGGGTTCCGCGTCTTCGTATAAGTTGTGTTTTGGGCTTGACCAGGTTTCGTACTAACATATTTGCGGTCCCAACATTCGCTAGGCTGCTCGGAGCACTATTTTGCTTGGAGGAACCATGGAACCCATTTCCTTCGTGGTTCGTTCTGCATTGTTGCAGTTTGCGAGCATCTGACGCGTTCCTTGGGCGAACGCTGACTCATTAGCGCGTTGCTGGCTTCCCAGGTGAAGCAGCTCTTTTCGGAGTATTTGCCGCGGAACCAAGTGCAAACGCTGGCGTGCGGACATGTCGTCGCCGACTCCAATTTGAGAGGCATCGTTGCAACACGTGGTCCGACGGGTACGCAGTCCAACTCTTACTCTGCCGTCACTGCAACAACAAGCTGACGCAAACACGATATCACTGCGCCTGTGGCTAGGACAAAAGTTTCGGTTTAGCTTCCAGCGGCGAACAGACTGCGGGCAAATGCGGGAGCTTGGGCGGATGCTGTGTAACACTGCTGCGATTGTTCCCGAAGGCATCGTAGTTTTCCTCCCTTCGTTTGCGTATGCTGCGCAGCTCAAACGTTTCTGGACGAATGACCAGGGCGGGCAGGTGGGTTCAACAGTTGAGCTTCACCATAGATAGGAACAGCACCGTTCAAACTATTGTCTCACAACAAAATGGTGTTGATAGGTCATCACCACATTGCGCCGACGCAAGAAACTTTTCTGGGAGGAACAATCGTCGTCGTCGAATCGCGAGAGTGGTTCGAAGAGCGATGGACAGTCTGCAACCAGTAGGATACTCGAAGAGTTTGCAGCGGCTGTCCGAGGCGGTTCCGGCAAGGGCGGGGCGATGCTGTTCTGCGTCGTCGGCGCGAAAATGTCGGAAGGTATCAACTTCTCAGACGGCTTGGCGCGCTGTGTAGCGATGGTCGGGCTGCCGTTCCCGAACCCGAGTGATCCTGAGCTGCGCGAGCGCATGGCCTACTTCGACCGAACGGCGACAACGGATACCGTCACGGGTTCACGCTCCGGAGGTGGTCAAGAATACTACGAAAACATTTGTATGCGCGCAGTGAACCAGTCTATCGGCCGCGCGATTCGCCACCGTCTGGACCACGCCACCATCCTGTTGTTGGACGAGCGCTATGCAGAGGCCCGCATTCGATCCAAATTACCCAGATGGATTGACCGACGCGTCACCGTACGTGGCGCAAACTTGGACGAAGCTGTTGCTGTACGTGAAATTGTATTGTTTAACGCTACTCGGCATGTGTTTGGTGCTGCAGGTTCCACCATCTTTTGGAGGAATCGTCAAGGAGCTAGCTTCGTTCTTTCGCTTTCACAAGCAGCAGCGTCTCGCGGCAAGTAGCCAACTTTTTACTTAGAAACGCATGCGCAAAAACGAGCTGTGGATTGGTGCATGCTAGCACACACACATAAATTTCTTCTTGAATGTAATAGTTGTTGTTGTTGTATGGTTTTGAGAAAAACCGATTGTTATTGTTGCCGTTGTTGGTGGTCCTGAGACGAGGCCCTGGTTAGTTGACAACAGTCTCGCTGTTGCGAGGAGCGGGCCCAAGCGTCGTGGCAATCGTTTCAAGTGGGTCGCCCGCCGACTTTTCGGCCCCGCGTTTGCGGCGCATGGCCATGAGAATCGGGATGAATACTAGCGGAATCAGTGCGCATCCAGACTCCAGATCCAACAGGTACCCCAACTACATACAGCAACGCAGAAGGCAACAGCGGTGAGAGTCGGCGCAACGCCATCAAATCAATGCCACAACGAGCAGCAGCAAGGGCGAGCATGGAAGTTATCACTCCCGCGTATAATGGTACTGATACTGACAACCAGCCCACAAATAAGGAAGTTCGATTCTTGCCCACAGTTGGAATACCACGGCACGAAGGAGTCCGTGGCACTCTTTAAATGGGCGTCGCAGGTTGCAGGTTGCAGGTTGCAGGCAAGCGCAGTGTTGTGTGGCATGCAACAACAACAACCGCATGTAAACGGGCATTGCTTCGAACTTACACTGCTGAAGTTCGTCCAAACGAGCCCAAGCAGCCCGACGATGGGTGCTGTGATCCAATCGCTGATGGAGTCTCCGATGTCGAGGAACGAAAGAAACACGGCGTAATATAGACCGCGGTTGCGGTTGTCGACGACGGCAGCTTCGCCTTTTGATGCGTGGGCCGAGTTCCCTCCGGGCACCATCTGAGTCGCGAACACGAGCACAGACACTGTGGCGAGCTCGGAGCACAGTTGGCCGATAAACCTGCGCAGAGATGAATTGCAGCATACAATGACCATCATCAGCAACGTATGCAGTTTGTGCAACCACCCTGGCGCAATATAGGAGGCCACAGAAGTTCATAGCTCCCGCCCCAGTGCGTGAGAAAAGCGATCACGGCGTGTTTCAAGTACCGCTGCCCATGATGGCCACGCAGTTCTCCCGCCACGCCACCACCGACAACGACCACACCCAACTCTCGCGGCCTTATCTGGCCGACATGCTCCATTGTGGGGAGCCGTGGCAAAGCATAGTGACCGCTGGCATGCAGTCAATGAAGAACAGTCAAGCATTTTGAAACTACATACCCGTAGGCGGCAAACATGCTGAACACTGCGGCGTCGGAAAGTCCATCCGGCGTGGAGTTGCTCTCGAGGCCCGGCCCAATGGAGCCTTGGATGGCCATCGTCAGCGGTAAGCGCACCAACGACGCGGCGGCCCACAGCGACGTCAGGGTGAGAATCAACGGCAGCTGCAGCAGCAATGTGGCGAGTTAGCGAAATCCAAACACCATTGCCGCAAGGCAAGGCAAGGCAAGCGGCGCAAGCGGCGCAAGCATGGATGCGTACCGTGGGGTAGTGCACAAGATATCGGCCAAAGAGAATGGACGCAACGACGCTTGCCGCGCTGCCGATAACACTGATGTATTGGACTTCGCAAGGCTGATCTGGGAAGCTCGCGTATTGAAAGCTATACCTGAAGCAGACCAAGAGAGACAACGGACAAAGCAAGTTAGGATCAAAGGCAGCGTCGCTCAGATGCGATGGATGCATGCTGTTGCGGTGGTGTTGGTGCGTGGGTGTTGAGATGTTGCGTAGTTATGACTCGGTTGCTTTCAATGACTAGCGCTGGTAAGCGGTCGGTCACCTGAGACTGACGGCGCGAGCCTGCTCGGGTGACATGAAAGGTGCCTTAAGGACTTCGCGAAAGGTCGGGCGTTAGCGTGCGCCGCCACGTCGCAAAACGCGGCGCGGCGTGCACCGCCCTGTTTTATGTTTCAGAGTGTCTGGACCCCGGGCCACGGAGCTTCCAGGAACACGCCTCCGCCATGTCCGCGAAGGACAGGCGTTGGCAGTTCAACTAGTCGCTTGGCCACTGAGAGTGATAATTCTCTGAGAAAACGGTAGTCGTGGAGACAACAAGGGCGGGCGCGGCGGACGAGAGGACCTGCCACACGGTTGTGGTGTGGCGTGGGCAGAACAGGACATCGTAACGAACCATTGGGTGCTCGCGGTCGGCATGGCATTGTTGAAGAATATGAACGCGGCTGCGACGAGGAAGTGTTTCGACTGCCAAAAGCGTTGGCCATCAGTCGCGTCCGCAGTCGGGGCGGCATTGTCTGTCGCCTTCAGAACATCCTGAGGGAGAAGTTCGCTGGCGAGATCACTCTTGACAGTCAAGTACACCTCGTTCGGCACGACGGCCAGCTCGTCGTCGCTGCCGGCCAGGACGGAAGTCACCGGCTTCTTTGCCCCGCTTTTGGCTGCAGAAACCTGCTTGTTTTTCTTGTGCCGGGCAATTACTGATATGGTGATTTCCACCGCCAGGAGCGCGACCATTGCAGCAATCAGACACCAGAAGGAGATGCCAAGTGCTTCCACGAGCTCTGGGGAAAATGCGGGAGCAGCCGTGGTGCCGGTGGTGTTCGTGTCAGAGGAGGAAGGACTGCTGTCGTCGTCGGTCATGACCGAGGTCCTAAAAATGGTGACCACGACCAGTAGCTGCAAGACCAGGAACAGAGACAGAGCCACCAGTCCTCGCCGCGAACAGCGGCACTTGGACTTCGGCGGTGAACTCGTCATGGAGTCGTCCGTTGGAGCGGCCGCTGGAGTTGGTACTGCGGCGGGAGGGCCGTCGCGAAGGAACAGGGCGCAGACGCCGGACGCAACGGCAAACACGGCAGTGATGCCGATGATGAGCTTGGCGTTCAACCCAACGTAGGATCCGCATTGGTACACCAGCAGACCCGTGAGCAGCGACGCGAGCGTGCCCACGTTTCGGGCGCCGGTCGCTGCGGCCTGAAGCAGCCCAATCTTCTTTTGAATGACGGCGTCTTGGTCGTCGGCGTCCGCGGTGCCTTCGACGAGGGCGGTGTCGCCGGCACGGTTGGGACCCTGGTTGTCTTTCACGGCTGCGTCGATGGCGTGGTCGACTAGGATCAAGCTCAGCAGCAGTTCAGCGAACGCGTTGCAGACAGCTCGCAGTGTGGTGACCTGGGAAAAGACAGTCGATGACAAAGCAGGTCAGACACTGTGTGAGGCAACCAGTAAGTCGGCGGTGGTGTGCAGCAGACGCAGCAGACGCAGCAGCGTTGTGGTTGGTTGGTTGGTTGGTGAAAAGTTTGTTAGAAACCTGATTCCACAACCCCTATTAAAAGAGGGGCCGAGGCGCCCAGAGATCACAGCAGCGCTGGGGCACAGCTCCACCGCTTCTACGCGGAGACTGACGTGCGCCCACCGGTGAGCCGTACTCTTCGCACACTTTGGAAGGCCCAGGTGTCGCCATGGAGGAGGGCGACTTGGGCGGCAAAGAGGGCGGTATGAATTGGCAGACAGTGGGTGGCAAGTGTGTGTGGGTCATCATTGACGTCGGCGTGGCAATGCACGCGGATGGAGGCGATTGGGTTCCAAACGTACCAAAAAGGCCGACGTGTAAGTCTGCACGAGCGTCGCGGTGACGATGTACATGATCGCGGAGCCGAGAGAGCAGATGATGATGTATGGCCGCTTGCCCTGGCCGCGGATAGGGTAGTTGACGGAGATCCAGCCGTACACGGGCTTCAGGCACCACGGCAGAAAGATGCACGCGTAGAAGCGGCTCTGCATGTCTAGGGGCATCTGGATCTCCTCGTTGAGCCACACGCCGTACGCCGTCAGGGGGAACGACTCGATGAACGAGTTCAGGCAATACAGCACGAAGAGCAGCGGCGGGCACCCTTGCAGAACGCGAGTTAGCCAGCTGGAGAGGCAGGTGCACCGGCGATGACAGCCTCGGTCGTCACCATCGACGTCCGATGGCGTGGACGGATCCAACCTGACCGCGTGCATGGTTGCGCACACCACAGCACCAGTCACGACGGCACAGCCGTCGACAACACAGGGCACACCTTGACGTGGGCGATGGCCGATGAGCCCGGCGTCCGTCAGGGTGTCTGTGCGTTGGTAGGCGCGCCCTTGGTTGGTTCGTTGGTTGGTGGTTGTTTGGCGGGGGTTGGGTGGGTTCTTCCGTATTCTGTCGAAGACTTTTTTGTTTCTGTTTTGTTTTGCTTTGTTTTGTTTGTGTGGCGCGTCGCGTATCCAAGACGTCACCGCTCATTTGATCTGGCCGCACAACGACAACGGCAATGACAGCGATAACGATGACAACGTTTGAACATGAATGACAATGCAACAAACGAGCGACTCTCAACGACAATGAGCGACTCCCAACGACAATGCCGACACAACGAACAACGGCAACGAATAACGGCAACGCACAACAACGACGGCAACGTCGGCGAACGGTAAACAACGTCAACGACAGCGACGACGACGAACGTTGATGACGAACGTTGATGACGAACGACGAACGACGAACGACGAACGACGAACGACGAACGACGAACGACGAACGA
>ENA-OWNT01002837-OWNT01002837.1-seawater-metagenome-genome-assembly--contig:-NODE-2837-length-17283-cov-3.719807_pt1 | contig 17283 bp, 13 predicted proteins | sample MGYA00238136_ERZ651165 | MGnify/ENA primary metagenome ERZ651165 (study PRJEB26861, sample SAMN08777766) | seawater metagenome | isolation source: coastal seawater | place: USA: Florida | collected...
CCCCCATCCCCATCCCCCCAAATAGTTAGTAGTTGTAATTTATTGAGACAAAGTGATTAGCACATGTAATATTTTTTAATTCCGTGAAATGAGCGTAATTCAAGTCCCGTCGCTGCGGTGGTATCTGTGTGCCAGCGACAAATCCTAGCGTCCATCCCGAGTCAACTCCATCACTTGCTTGTCCACCACGCACCGCACTCGCCAGACATTTTAGAAACGTTGAAACATTATTCCTTCAGTCGTGCCTCGTGCGCGGGCTGGCACGCATGCATGCATGCTGTGCACCGCAGAATGCTCAGGCCAAGCCCACGATGCAATCACTGTTTATGCTTCCGAGTTCTCACCACGTGCATCTCGTGTACATGCACATGCTCACATCGCAAGCACACACTGACACCGCGCGTGAGCTTCCACCGGCCACACACCATGCTGCAAGGCTGTCCACCGCAAACACTTTCCTCGAAGGAACTGAGGAGTTGGAAAAAGACGCGGCGTTCGTGGTGTTGTCGCCGTGGACACACGGTCAGGTTGCCAGCGAACAGCCGTTGGCCGTCTTCTTGGCCTATGGTATGGGGACGTAACGTCTGCGTTGGCACTCTCCGCCAACGCACCAACACACCAACACCAACGCACCAACACACAGCTTACTTTCGAGCAACACCACCGAACCACCAACCTCCCACGCTTCTCCATCTCCAATAACATGCCTTGGTTGATGGTGGACGGAAAAAAAACAAGCACGTTCGACGGCGTGCAACGAACTGTGGTGTGGGGAGGCGGCTGTGGCGAGGACGACAGACAAGAGGATGCGTGCGTCGCATGGATGTCGACGATGGCCATCATGGAATGTAAGCATGCGGGTTCAAATCAAGTTGGCGGAGACTGTGTCGGACCCCTGGTATATTCGAGAGTCGAGGAAGAAGAAGAAGAAGAACCACTGTGTATGGAAGTAGATACAACAATGTGCCCGCCGCCGCAGATAGTAGCAGCGTGGAGAGTGCCTCTCAAACTTGCAACGCGCTGGAAGGTTGGTTGGGCGAAAATATATTCTCCACATTCTTTGCGCGGGGGAATCGTCTCCACTTTCAGTCCGCACTTCACCCAATCGTCGCAAAGCGGCGTAAAGGGTATTATGGACATGCGTTTATTTGCAGTTGTGTTCATATCGTGGTATGTCGCCTTTGTATTGTTGCGCGGCTTCAACATACGCTTCTCACGAACACATTTTTTGCCACGCCTCATTGCATTGTGGTTTAGTTTGCTTGGAGTCCAATGTGAGCTGGCCAGCGATTATTCCGACAAGTCCACCCAGGGACTGTGCGTAGAACAAGGTCCCGTGCCTCACATTACGGTTATTCAAAACGACTTACTTTCGTTGCGCGTTCGCTGTTTGTCGCAGAGTCCAGGCGTCCTTGACTGGCTTGGACAGCTGGATCCCTGAGCACGTCGACGTGACTATCCAAGACGTTGAACAAGATGTGAGCCAGCGAAAAGAGTTGAAGTTTGTCCACATTGCGAAAACAGGTGCGCGCTTCTCGCGACGTCCATTCTGGCGACGTAAACATCCACCTGCGTGATTCCGCGAACCAACCCCCCCTGCGATGACGCTCTTCTTGTGCAGGTGGTACAAGCATCGAGGACGCCGGGAAAACCAAGAAAATATCGTGGGGCCGCAATCACAAGGACCTTGGGTACGATCTTGCAACACAGAAGTTGAAGCTGAACTGATTGCCGGGGTGTGGTCACCTGTAAACCGATTGTGCCTGCGTTGCAGATGGTGGCACGGATGTTTTGGCAAGAAGCCTGACTCTCTCAAAGAACGATACGACTGGTTCATTGTGCGTCTCGTTGCGTAGCTGCGTCCGTGGTTGCACACATCCTCGCGCCCCGATTTCAATTCCACTTTCGATTTTGCACGAACGGCCCGTGACTTGTACAGGTGGTCCGAAACCCTTTCGCACGAATCGTTTCCGAGTTCCACTGCAAATTTGGAGGGGTTGGTTCGCGCGCCAGGTACGCATGCGGTTCAAACTTGCACTAAACGATAGCGGTTCGCGAGTCATTATTTTGTTTGTTGCTTGATATCTTCAGGTCGATGAGCAAGGACGAGTTCAACAACTGGGTTGTGGAACGCGTGAAACGGCAGCGAGACACAGTGACGTTGGACATGTCGTGCGGTTTGTGTTTGCTGCGGTGTCTCCTGTCTTTGGGGTGCAGCGGACGCTGTGTGTGTGTGTGTTTGTGCGTCACTCTTTCGTTTCTTGGTGTTGGGTTTTGTCACTACAGGTCACTACACGCGGCAAGTTCGGTATCTCGATGAAAACAAGCCGGTGAATATTGTACACTTTGAGAAATTGCAGGAAGAGTTCCAGGTTTGGAAGTGACATGTTGTGTCCGCACCGTTTGTCCATGTGACAATTGTGAGGCAGCCTCGTAAAACGCTGGCGGTGTTTTCCTTTCCTTTTCAAAGGAGCTGATGGACTTGTACAATCCTGACAAAGGATTCGACGGCATGAAGAAACATTCCATGAAGCCCGCCGCCAAGAAATTTACAATATATGACCTGAACGACGAGGCCTTGGACCTCATCCGCTCGTTTTACAAAGAGGTGCGCGTTTGCAAGCAATGCAGCCTTCGTGAGACATGTATGCTGTCTTGAGCTCAACCTGCAACACAATACTTGTCCGCAGGATTTTGAGGTGTTCGGTTACGATACTGGCTTGTAAGTTGGTACAGCAATATTTCAAAATGTAAACATGTCAACTCGCACGGCGGGCGAAGCCATTCGTCTAGTCATCACCGCGGCACACAATTGCATGCTCTTCCGTGACGCGTGTCAAAATGTCCATCCATCACTTTGTCCTTTCACGAACGTCTCACGCCTCGACGCAGATCCTGAGGTGACACCGAGTATTGCTATCGTACAGATTGATGATGTGTGCACTGAGCACTGACTTGTTCACCCCCAGCCCGCCCCGCCATCTCGCATGATTGACTGACGTGCAAAAACATTATGTTCTCGAGACAACGACTCGGTGGGCGGGTGCATTCATGCATGCATTCACGTCTGCTGGTGACAATCACTGTGCATCGATCGATCATCAATCAACTTCAAAACCCTCGAAGACATCATTACGATGCATCTTGCGATTGCATTGCATTGCGATGATGCACAGTGCATTCCACACCATATTACATAAACCCTCGAAGACATCATGACGATGCATCTTGCGATTGCATTGCATTGCATCGCGATGATGCACAGTGCATTCCATATCATAGTACCTGCTGACCCTTCCAAACCCCTGAACGATGTCGTGAAGAACTTTGTGACGACTTCCCTTCACTGTCAGCCCATACAAAATTTAAAGGAGGTTATGAGGGGAAGGTATCAATGCCGAATTAGCAGTACCTCGGCACACATTCGGTACTCAGTACCACTCAATGTGGTATAGATATATACATTCTACTTCAAAACTGTTTGTCTGGCGAAATCACAAAGTCAAACGCAAAACAAAAGTCAGTGCGTTATAGTGGGATTAAAAGTTGAATTCAGTACTGTAGTACACTGTGATCCTACAGCACAAGGCATACAAAATGAATGCCACACCGCCAACTCTCAGCTCACAGCTCTCAGCCCCCAGCCCCCACACAGCCCCATTCAGCGCCACCACAAAGATGTCTACAGCCTGTATAGCATACAACAACTTTCAATGTCATACAGGCTAATGGGCTATCAGTGGACGGTGGATGGTTGAATCAAGGGGTAATAGCTCTAGAGCTATTACCCCTTGGTTGAATGGTTGAATCGTCCGCTCACTATGGTATAGCCTGTGTAATCCAGAACCCGAGACCGAGGCGAACGGCGAACGGCGATGGAAGGAAGTGCCGTCGTCGTAGTTTTGTCCGCTTGCTTGCTTGCTCGCTGTTCGTTGTCTCCCTCCGTCGCTGCGTCGCTGCGCCGTCCGTCCGTCCGCTGGTCCGTCCGTCCCCGCCGCAAAATGTCTTCGGCTGTTTGTTCTGCTCTTGTTGTCTCCTTTTGTTGTCGTGTCGTGTCATTGTCCGTGGTGTTTTGGCGTTGCTTGCGTCGACGCGCGTTCTTGGGAAACAACGTCCTCAAAAAGGGCGGCGACGGCAAATCGAAAGTCGAAGCGTTCTTGTTGGTTGGTTGACTGTTGTATTGGTTGTTGTTGTTTGTTGCTGTGTTGCTGTCTTGTGTATGCTTCGACAAGAGGACCACGATGCCATGTTGAAGGCTGGTGACGACTGGAAGCTGAAAACGTTGACGGTGTGTGCGAACGGTCACTTCAGCAAAAGGAGTCGACATGGGTCACTGAGCAGCGTCGCGATCAAATCTATCCAACTCAGTGACGCACCGTAAAAAGGGCAAAACAATCTCATCACATGCTGGTCAGCTCAATAGTATCTATTTTGTGAGCAGCGCCGTGAATGTAGCTGAATTTTCTGTTGGCCAACTGAGTAGTGCGGAATGTGAGATGACGGACCCATCCCGTTTGTGGGCTGTTTTGTCCACAGACGACAGTTCTGCCAGCATTGCAGATGCTTGGCAAGGTAAGAATGTTCTCAGAAAACCCAATGTGATACCTTATTTGCAATAAAGTCAAAACTAACATGGATTTTTCCAATAAAAACAGGTACCACTCAAGAAGTTTGCAAGCGGACTGGCCTCGTCGCCAAGTACGTGGATGAGCTAGATGATGCCACTTCCAGCCAGCACAACAAGGAAGTTCTGACTCGAATCGACAAACAATGTACGCGCTCCTGATGTCCTGCAACACATTTTTCGCTTTGCTCCTTGTGCACACTGCGTGATTTATACGGCTGTGCTCCCGATGTCCAGTAAACTTCTGCGAAGACTCGATTCGTCGCCTACGAGCTCTGGCCATGCACATTGAAGATTCCATTCAAAAAATGACGGAACAAACCGTGGCCGCGCGGCGCGAAGAGAGAGCGCTCCGCATTAAAATTCAGACTCTTTGTGATTCTCCAAACTTTGAAAAGTCGGCACTCGCTCGGTTATCCTGGGTGCATCGCCAGAGTTTGCAGCCAGTTTCTGGAAGTACCCATGCTGCACAGCGACACAGCAAGGTGTGCAGCCTGTTGAAACGCTTCTTGTTGGTTGAGACGCCGATTTCTCAAAGCGAAGAGCCACAAGATCTTCTGGAGCGCCGTGAGGACTTTGGTCTTCCAAGTTCTGGTGCTGACGCCGACAACTGACGCGACAAATTGTGATGGGTCAATAGGAGATAAGTTAAATAAGGATGTGTCAGGAGCAAGTCACTCCCTCTGAGTAATGATATTTCCCGAAGGCAACGCTACCCTTCTTTAGGTAACGCGAGGGGCTGCGGGTTTCTGCTTGGAACCCTTCCGTCTTCCAAGTCGGAGACGCCATCGGCGCTTCTTCTTGGGAGGACGAACTTCCTGTTCCGCTTTTGCAAGGTTGAGCTGTCTGGCGAGTGTTGCCAGCCCAATTGTGATGTAGACAACAACTAACCAAAGGAAGAAAAGTACGATTGTCGGCCATTCAAACTTGGATCCAACGCGGAACGCCGCGACGGTATCCACAATGTCGTCAAGTTGTGGCAGTTGTGCATCCCAGCCTTTGTGTGTGGTTGTCTTCAACACCTCGCGACGAGACGGCGGCTTCTTGAGGACCTTCTTCAAGAACTCCTTGGCGGCCGTCGGATTGCCGTAGTCGATCAAGAAACCATTCTTTTCTTTGACAATTTGAGTGTTGAAACCGGTTGCGTCCTGCACGACCGCCGGTGTTCCGCAGAGGTGGGCCTCGAACACCGTCATTCCCAGAGTCTATAGCAGAATGCAAAACCGATCATCAGCGCGTGCGGGGTACCGCCCAACGAGCAACACTGCGCACACACATACCTCAAAGTCCGACGCCGACACGAGGAGGTCCGACGCCTTGTACAACACCCGAAGGCGAGCCTGGTTCTGCATTCCTTGAAACACGTGAAAACCACGCTTTTCATCGTGCAAAGCGTTAATTTTGTCGGCGAGGGGGCCGTCGCCAATCACAGCACAGATCACTCCGTCTGGCTTCGCCTCGCTGAGGAGGTGGATGCGCTTTTCCTCGCTCCACCGACCAACATAAATAAGGACCGGTTTGTCGGACTGACCTTTGGTGAGCCAGTCTCGAGCTTCAGCAATTGCTTCCGGCTCGTCGTATTCGTTGAACACTTGTGTTTTGATCCGCGGGGAGAAGCTGCCCACAACTCGGTATCCGCGCTTCTTGAGCACGGAGGTGTACGACGGCGACGTGGTGTACGCGACAGTTGCCAACCAAGTGTTCAGGGCGAGAAAGAAGTCGACCAGAGTTGGGATGGGGTTGTATTTGAACGTTGCCTTTTGCAGGAGGGCTTTGACGTTGGTGTGGACGTTGTTGATCACTGGGGTGTGTTTCAAGCGGCCGATGAAGATCACAAACTGTGCGACGATGCTGTCCGGCACGATGACGATGTCGGCCGCTCCCACGCAATGCCAAATGCGCTGGAGATTCGGGAAGTTGGGGGCGATGAGCTTAAAGCCAGGGTACATGTTGGCGCTGAGCCCGTCCAAATTTCCACACTGAGGGGACAGAACAGTGACCTCAGCTCCGCGCTTTTTGAGGCGGCGCGTTAATGCGTCGTAAGTGATCGCGACGCCGCCCCCGAAACTAATATTGGGTGGGAAAGCGGGGGTGACAATGAGGACTTTTTTGGCGTTTTTGAGCGCCTTGTACTCGCGGCCGTGTGGCGTCACGATAGTCTGGCCGTTGTCGTCGGAGAAGTCTTCGTCGTCATCGTCTTCGCTCTCGCTGTCCGCATCCACAGGAAATTGGTCGTCATCGGTGCTTTCAGCTTGTTTGGAGTCCATTTCGTGATCAGCGAGATCTACCACGACTGCATCGTCGCTCGACGTGGAGGAGGTGCGTGAGATTGAGGACATAGAAATTCAATGTCTCTGGAGGCAAAAACGAGCCACAAATTCGACAGCGATTCCACCACAGGGGCGGTCTCGTTAACGCCGAAGAGTCGACACTGCAAAAACAAAATACAAAACTTGCTGGTGTGTTTCTTCCCGTTCCTGTTCCACTGCAAGCCACGAACTCACCAGTCATGGTCGGTCGTGTTGGGGCAGTTGAAGCGTGTGCCACCCAGACAATTGGCCGGCGGGAACCGCGCACCGCCGCCACGTCAACGACGGATGTGTCCACCAGTGGCTCGATTGTCTCTCGATCTCAAAACGCGTCGTCGCCCAACCCATGCGCCTCCTGCAAAGCAGTACCCAGAAAGACTGTGGTGGTGGGTCGGACACAAACTGCTAACACTGAATGTGAAACGTCAGAACAGAACGACGGACCCAGTCGGAGGTCTGTCTGACTCGTAGCCGTTATAGTGTCGAGTGATACGTGACGATGCGACACGACAGTGGCTTACTTTGTTCCACAAGGGAGGGAGGGGCTCTGACGACGGGCCGCTGACAACAGATAGGTAGGTAGGTAGATCAACGCAGAACGGGGGTGGTGACAACCAACGCAGCAAGGAACACAAACACGACAACACAACAAGCAAAGCAACGAACGAGGAGAGGTGAAAGCAGACACACCGAAGAAGAGGAAGGTGACATCGACGGTGACCGTCGCTCTCTCAGTCGTCGGCAGTGAGTGAGTTGAGTGACGGACGAACTGAATGAATGACTGCGGAAAGGAAGGAAGGAAGGAAGGTGAACGAATGGAATCACTGTGAGTGAGTGAGTGAGTGAGTGAGTGAGTGCGCGCCGATTGAACGTGACGGAAGGATTCGCTCACTCACTCACTATCACTCACTCACTGTCACTCACTCACTTCTACACTCACTCACTCATTGGTTTCCTCAGGCAAGCCAGTCAGTCAGTCAGTCAGCCAGTCAGTCAGTCAGTCAGTAAGTCAGTCAGTGCGAGAGCGGGAGGTGGCCAATTCGCGCACCGAAGTGGCCAACTCCGTCCGCCAAACAAACAAACAACGAAAGGATCGATGGATGGATCGATTGATCGATGATGATCCATCCAAGCTGAGAGCGGGGAGAGAGCGGAGAGCAGAGAGCGGGGAGCAGAGAGCGGAGAGCGGAGAGCAGAGAGCGGGGAGCGAATTCTCGAATTCTGAATGAACGAATGAACTTCATTCATTCACTGTGGCTTCTCCCTTCATTCATTCAGCTATCATACATAGCTCCTCGGCTTTGTCGGTGCCTCATTGTTCTCAACGTCGTTTTTGTTGTTTGGGTGTTCGTTTGCTCGCTTTTCTGTTTCGTTTCTCGTTTCTCGTTTCTCGTCTTTGTGTCTTTTGTCTTTGACAGCTGAGCAGCTGGAAAGCTGAGAAGTGCTCTTTGTGATGTACCACTATCTGTGACCGCTAATCTGCAATCTGCAATCTACAAATCTGCAAATCTGTGATTCGAATGACTTCGTCGAGTTCTCTGTTGTTGTTTGTTGTTGTTTGTTGTTTGTTGTGGGTGCTGGGTGTTGCTGGCTGTTGTTGGTTGTCGTTGGTTGTTGTTTGTTGTGGGTGCTGGGTGTTCGTGTGTTGCTGGTGGTTCATTCGTGAGTGGGTGCACGAAGGTGAGTGAACCTGCCTCCGCCGGCTGAGAAAAGAAACAACGAAACACAACCTGCGGCGAAAGAATGCAAAAGCTGCAACTTTTCTAAGGCCTTTTCTGCAGACTCAGATTTGCAGTTTTGAACTGTTGAGCCGATCGCCGTTCGACGCAATGTTGTCGTTCACCTTCCTGCCGACCTCCCAACCAACCTTCAACCTACACACAATGCAAAATACGAAAGCAGCGAAAATATGAAAATCTATACTGAGGATGAACGGGACACCAAATGATGGAAATTGGAGCTGCGCGCGGTGCAAAATTTGGCTGTTTATGTGGGCCGTTGTCGTCGTTGTCATCGTTGCTCGAGGTGGGGCCAAGACGCCACGAATGAGGGCGCGAGGGCGAAGACAAGCGGGGCAGGAGGGCGACCACACATAGGCGGGCCTCATGAAATATCATCGGTGTGGCTCGACGAAAAAGAACAACAAAAAGAGCCGAAAAAGATTCATCAGAGTTTGGAGTTTGGAGTTTTTGGAGTGCTCAAAATTCAAAATCTTCAAATTTCCCACATTGCTCAATTTTCAATTTTACTGTGGCATTCATTCACATTGTCAAATGCTGTGTTCTCGCCAATTTCTCCAGGCTTCGAAATCAAAAATTTCAAAGTGTAAAACGTAAATGGCAGCGAGTGAGTGAGTGACTGACTGACTGACTAGCCTGAGCGAGTGAGGCAAACAAAGCTCACTCACACTCGCACTCACACTCACACTCACACTCGCACTCACACTCACAATGCACAACGCAGTGAACTATAGACATAGCCTGTATCATGTCGGTCGGTGTCCGAAACAAACAAACTCGCGTGTTGTTCCTTCACTGAAATGAAGGAAGGAAGGAAGCATCATCATTCATCACTGCACACGCACAGTAATCATGTTGCGAATACATCATCAGCATGTGCATGCATGCACATGCACGGACCTTCTTTTGAAATCGACCCCTTCTACAACCAATGTCCTAAACCCAGCCTGGTCGAACGTGCGACAATACAGTCAGCGACAGTTTGAGACGGTCCAAGCATCAATTGTCAAGCCGCAACATTGATTGTAACGATCCCAATGATCCAAGCAAAGAAAGGGCGACAATCCCAAACACCACGACAGCAGATTTCAACAAAGTCCATCACACACAGCTTTTGTGATTCGATTCATTCACACCACCAAAAAGACCAAGCAACATCTTCATTGCTTTCCTCGCATTCCACCCCCTGTCAAAAGCTGTTTCTTGGCTTTTGGCAGCTTCAAAGACCACCAACTTCATCTGTTTTCCACATTTGGCTGAATCAAAAATGTCACCTAGTGGCGTGTCACAATTGTCCACGTATTGTTTTCTAAAAGCTGAGCAAGTCACATATACATCTGCGTGCAGACCTACCTGATTTTCAAATGTTCTCACGGAGCTCCAGAAACAATTCCGGACGTCACTGTAGCGTACCCGACAACACTGTTGGCCGTGGCGAAATTGAATCCCAAAGTAGTACCAACACACCCCACATGGAACCGATTCCATTCCCTTCGTCATCGAAACAGGCGCGCGCATCGACATGGTCACCGACATGCAAGTGGCTCGACAGCTTTGAGAAACAAGTCGACGATGATGATGAACGCACTCGTGTGCACAATGCCTTTCAACGAACGGCGCCTGCCCATCTCCAACACATACATCGTCATCAAATTCGTTCAAACAATGCGTGAAACCCTCTAACCGCAACTACCGGCTCACGCCCCTCTCGGAATCCCTGCCGAACATGTCTCCTTTGGCACAGTCGCATCCCCGACATGAAACCTTGTCCTTTTGCATGCACGAACGGTGCGCACTCTGACTCCACAGCACGCTGGTACGCAATGAATGTCATCATACTTTTTGACGTGTTTCGATTTGATATTCTCCGGATTTTCCACCGCAACGTTGTTTACCCAGTTATGTTCTCACTGCCCTTGTTGCGACGTTGACAAGCTTGTGTTCGCTTCCTCAATTCTACGATTACATAGTGTAGATTCTTGTGCTTCTTCTGTGGTTTTTCATAATGTGTCCAATTACCTGTGGAGACATCGCGCAAGAAGCGTTGCATGCCGTACGCATTCTTCGGTAAAACACGAAGTCCCGATCAACCTGGCACGACAGTGAACTGTGGCACACCGTGATTGCTGCTCTTGCCTGTGTGCAAGCAGAACCGCGTTGGAGCGGAAGGGCGGGGTAAGGAAAGCAACTCAACAGTCTTCTTCTTCGTCTTGAAATCTTCGTCTTCGATTTGGAAGCTACTTCTTCCATTCGGCATCTTCAAATGTATGAGTCTCCTCCCTAGTAATCATTTGAGGTGTCAACCACACAAGTTTGGTGTATTGTACCCAATACGCATCCAGGATGTCCGTTCGTGCGGAGAACAGTAGCAACCAATGATTCAAAGGCTGATGTGTCGACGAGCGTTGGCAGTCCGGCACCGTTTGTATGCCTCCGTAACAGTACTCCGTGCTGACCGTGCACACAGCAACGCCCGAACGTGGTTGTATGCCACGTTGCGTTGGTGAACGACGCCTTTGCTGAAGAGCGTGGGTGTTGCCACCACGCTCGCACAGTCGTTGCGGCATCGAACCACTGTGAATAGAGAATGTGTCTCTCCCTGGTCAACTGCACAATTGTCGCGCCGTCTCCGGTGCAGATGCGTTGTCAGCATACCGGGATTGGTTGCGGGTACCATCCAAATTGGTACAAGATATGAGCAAGCAAGGCAGGCAATGTGAGGGTTCATCAAGTTCGTAACCGCGGCGAGAAATAGTTCAAGAACACTGACAGAACAAGTGTGCACGAGCTCTCGCTGCGCTGATTGAGGTCGCTTGCTGGCGATGTTAAGCGTTGCGAATTGGATTGCGGATTGCTTGTGTGCGAAAATTGCTACCCATCGACACTTTGCATGTAGCTGAAATGCGTGTCCACGTGCGAACTCAACGTGGCAAGATCTCATTTGCTGTGCGGATACATACCGGTATACACAATAACACATTAGTATTACGAAATTAGCTTTCAAAGCATATTGTGATCACGGTTGGATACATCCATCAGCAGCCCGAGTAAGAATTGATTGCGAAAAATGCAGCAGCACCGAATGCGGTCCGATTCGTCACTTGACAAACAAACAAAAGAAAAAATGGTGTCGGTTTGGACAACCAATGGTCGTGGTGATGGGAAAGGTTGGCAGGTAACACAAATGATGCGTTTATGCGATGGTCTATGAAAGTTTTCCTTCCAGAGCACATTTCGTATCCACGCGTCATTGGAGACGATGCAGAAATGCACTTAGTTGTATGTCGCGAAGAATACATCCAGACGGATGGATGCACACGTGTCGGTCTGCCCGTCCGCAGTCGCCAATAGGGTGCAGGCACTAGAAATCTTAATCCACGTGTGCATCGCGGGTCGCCAGAGTCCGTTCCCGTGCTGCGGCCAGCTTATCAACGAGTACGCTAATGGCGACCTCAAGTTGAGGGTCACGCCGACGCACACCAAGGCAGGGGAGCATCGGGGGCAGCTCAACCCAGTAGTCTGGCTCCACGCCGTGGTTCTCCACCTCAAGTGACGCGGAGCGGCTGATCAAGTGCTGTGTCGGATCTGTGGACGACAGATCGCCGTCCACACTAACGAAGTACTCGGATGGTAGGGTTAACTCCGACGCGTCAAGCAGCACTTTGTCACCAGTCACGGTTAGCAACCCGCCGAAAGTGCGCGTGCCGACAACCGGTCCAAAACCGAGCTTCTTCCATCCGAAGGCGAGGGCGTCGGCATCGCTGAAACAGTTCTCATTGGTGAGCAGGACGACGAGACCCGGACTACGTAACGAATTGGCAGGCCATGGCATGGGTGAGCTCCCAGGTACGTCCCACCCAAGCTGCGGTGTCGAGAGGTACCGCAGAATCTGTTCCGCTACCGATCCACCAGCGTTGCCTCTCACATCGACGATCAGTGCCGCGCGTGCCGTTGACAAGCATCGGTGAAACTCCGCAAAGCCTGTGCGCGTCATTTCAGTGATCTGTACGTACCCGATGCCATCGACGAGGTCTGGGAACCTGCCCGTGGCTGGCGAGCGAAAAGCGCGAACTGTGGCAAGTGCCTCGGTCACCCTGTCGCGGTACCTCACTTTCTCGTCTTGAAATGTGTCGACAGCTCGCACCCACACTCTCCGACTTCGCTTGTAGAGGCGCTGCAGTCTTGCGAGAACAGCGCGCGGTGCCTCGTCGGCTCCCGCACTCTGTGTTGGGAGCAAGTCGTCGTGTTCGTGCGGCTCGCACAAAGATCCCTCCGTCCGCGTTACAAGACCCGATGCGGCCCGCGCGCAGCAGGCGGGCACGAACTCCACGATGATGTGCTTGTCGGCATGGTGTTGGAGAGCCTGAGGGAGTGACACCGTCGGCGTGAGCCGAGTACCGTCGACGGCGAGAATGATGTCTCCCTCGTGGAACACATCAGCGAGATATGCCAACGGTCCAGCCGCATCAACATCCCAGACGTCGCCTTTGAAAATGTGTAGCAGGCGGTACCCCTGCACGCCAGAGTCCCATTCTGTGTCGCAGCAAAGGGAACCTTGGTCTTCATCCTGGGACTGCCCGCTACCGCGGCGCAGGTGCAAACTTCCGCCGCTACCGGCAGGAAAGTAGTACACGTGCGACATCTGTAGTTCCGCCAGCAACTCGCGGACCATGTCGACAAAATCGGGCGACGACTGTGCGAACGGAAGCACCTCGTCGCGGTACCGCTCGCATACTGGCTGCCATGTCTTCAGCAGTAGCTGTCGGTCGTCGTCGGCGCTTGCATCCGCAGCCCTCCCAACGCTACGCAGAAGAGTTCCGAACAATCCGGGATTCAGCTGAATCTGTTGGCGCACTGCGTCGCAGATTTGCATGAACACGACTTTTCGCTCTTGGCCAGGGTGCACTACCACAGACACTCGCTCATTCAGGCGGACGAGGCGGTGGTCGTCCTCTTCATCGTCGTCAGACTCTTGCTCTTCGTCGGCGTTCGGATCAACTGCCAAAAATTCAACGGTGTCGGCCATTTCGCCGGCGGACGTGTACACCAACGCCGTGCCCCCCATGGACACGTCGAAGCTCAACGCGCTGGAAACGAGGCGCGTTTGTTTCTGCTGTCGCACATCATAGCTCAGGATCTCTGCCCCTTCGTCCTCGTCATCGCTGTCCGAATCGCTGGCCTGCAGGTGGGCAAGTGAGCAAAGCGGTCAGTCCCGCGATGGTAACAGTGCACGATTAAGTAAACTCCACGATGCGATGACGCTTGCAAAGCGATTGTGCGTGGCCACGTACCGGATTCGCATGCGTCAAATGTGATCTCGAGAAAAGTACTCGACCACCAGCGAGGGCATGCAGGCTGCTATACCGCCGCACTTTCGTCCCGGGAAGTACGTGTGTGCGCGCTTGGATGCCGTCTAAATCCACTCCACACTTATTTTCTTGAACCAGTTGCCACTGCGCACTCAAATCCGTCGGCTGACAATGTTCGTGCGGCGCTGCGTTACTCACTTCGGCCGATGTGCGAGAGCCCCCTTTCTGCGTACCGTGCTGCGACCGTTGTGTTCGTCGCGACGTAGATTTGTTATCTGCTCGAATCATGCGATTCTTGGTTGGAGTTTTGCCTTGAACACGCCTTGAGCGTCGACGTGCGCGGGATTTACTGCTCTTCGCTCGCACATTTGATTGAGGTAGTGCTCGTCGTCGCGACGCACCCTGCACGCCAGACAGATTTCTCGCGCCAGACTTATTGCGCTGCTGTGATTGAGCGTTCGTCCGACCACGCCGCCGGTGTTTTGACTTTGAGTTTTGGTGCCGCTCGTGGTGCTGTGTTTGTTTTGACTCGTGATCAGATTCGGACTCATCCTCGGACTCGGAATCGCGGTCGGAGCCGGACTTGGACTCATCATCAGACTCGGACTCGTCACCATCCTCATACTCGGACCCATCCTCTGACCCAGACTCAGACTCGCCTGACTCACCCTCCTCTGACTCACGCTCAGACTCACCCTCGGATTCGGATTCTTCTTCCGTCTCCGATGCAGAAGACTCGCGATCAGACCCTTCTTGATTACCCGGCGTCCATGGGTTTCGGAGGAATGGGTTCGGGATCGTGCGGCATAAACGCACAACGAACGGTCGCTGCATTTCGTGAAAGGTCATGGACTCGCCGAAAAAGTCAGACTTTGGACAGAAGTACCGCGCGGACAGAAAGTATAAGAAATTTCCATCTGGATCAAAAGACGGGCAAGAATTCAAAAATTCTGCACCGGAGACGTTGGTAGGCCGACTGACGCCGTCGTTGAACCATTGACCATCCACACAGATCTCGTAGTCCCCAGCGTCGTGGTCCGGCAGCAACTGAAGGTCTGCTTCGTTCGTAGATGGCTCGAGCCCAAATACTGATACGTACCTCAACATTCCAACGAGAGGTGCAAGATTGCACAAGAGAACAGATGATGTGCGTGATGAAAAGTATTTCACGTACGCACACCAGTACGTCAACGAGATGTTGCGGCGTTCGTCTGTGCCTGTCCCATCAGCATCGTGACCAACTTCACTTTCCTCTACAGTCTCACTTTCCTGTGATGGTGCCCCATGCCCTTTGCGTGTCGTGCGCGTCAGTGATGACCAAGAATCCCAATTCCATTGTTGGGCACTCACGTCTTCGGTGGATGAATCGGGCCTCTTGACGAGTCCTGCCGGACCGAAACATATGTCCCCAATACCATCACAGGCGGCCCCTCGGTCGAGGATTGTGCAATATGCTTCTGCAATTCTAAAGTGCTGCTTCGGGGATGGCGGCACGAACGGGCTTCCCGAAAGTTGGTCCAACAGTTGTTGCTTGCGGTGGACGACGCTGCTTCGTCTGCTGCGGGTGTCTGGCGGGTTTCGGCCTGAATTCGCCTCTGTTCCTTGCCCGTTGGTGTTAGCCACGGGCGCCACCTTTTGTACGCACGACTCGCACGCATCCCAATCGCACCCCTTAGCGCAATGGTGCCGAGGTTGCCGCGCGCCGTTGGCGCGGCGGTGACAAATGTCACATACAAACCGTCCCTTTGGCATTAACTTCAAACGATGTCGGTGTTGTGGGTGGCGGATCGTTTGTGAATGTTCCTCCACTCCTGCGTTGGTGGCCGATTCCCGGTGTGGTGGCGGGATGTACAACAAGAGAAGCTGCATTCGGTCATCACGCAGCAACACCACCCCACTGTCGCCAGGACACGACGTGGCTGCCTGAATTTTACCGATTATTTCTCCAGTGCCACCACGCTGGGGCGACGAGCCCGGTTGCAAACAACGTCTCGCCAACACGTGTACGTGCAGCAACGTCATGCATGTTCGATTGGGCGGCCTGTCAATCACCACGACCACTTGGTTGGACAGAGAGGTCTCCGGTGACGCTTGGGAGAAGAAAGAGCTCCATTCGGAATGGGACGACCCATCAGGAGAGAGCTGGGCCATTATGCGGCCATCAGCAAGGTACCACGCGCAGTCAATCACGCATCCTTCGGGAAGAGGAACACTATCCTTGGCCCCACCAATAGTACGCAAGCTTGTGGTATTTGAAGCGGCTTTGTCGTGGAGTGGGGAAACGCCAGCAGGCAGATCGCACGGAACTTTGTAGCACGGGCCCGCAAAGAGACCGAGCTCCAAGACCTGCCCTCGGCACACTGTGAGCATGCTGTGACCAGCTGGGTGAACTTCGAACTGCTCGATCCAGGTTGTTATGCTGTCGCCAGGCACCACCACACTGGTCTCAGCTGCCTGGGCAGTAGAGGCGTGTACGATATCCCGCAGCGGGACTGAGCGCATTGAACGACCTGTTTGTTCGCACGAGAAGCAGTGCAGGTTTCCAGCGAGCTGGTAGAAGACGAAGAAAGTGGCGTCGTGCGTGTCCGCGTACCGCGCAGTCGGAAGGGCTGCTCCAGCCATAATGTCCACAACCGGAGATGTTGGAAGAGAACTATCGGCATCGCGGCCCGTGGTTGGAGACGCCGTGACGGTGTCGTCGCCGTCGCCGTCGTCGTCACACTCGTCATCGGAGGATTCCAACGACTCAGAAGCAACGGCTGTGGCTGTCAAGTTCCGACACGGAAAATCGCGTGAAAATGTGTGCTGCACAACACTGGCTGATGGGATTTCCAGCGTCAGCACTCCGTTCCGTCGTTTGAGACGCCCAAACGGTTTGTAGTGTTCGGCGAGGTCGAAGCTGAAAATGTTGACGGTGCCACGGCCGACGGAATCTTCCTGCACGCTGCTGGGGCTCAAGTCAACGTCAGAAGTGAAGAACACACGGGAGCCGACCAGCGTCGGCGAACATGCGTTCCACGGGGTACTGGCCGGACGCTGCGGGGGCGTAAACACAACTTTGGCAAACTTGCAGTCCGTAATGTTCGGTGCCACCCATAATTGTCCATACCGGCCTCCACCGTAGCCCTGTAAAGGTCAATAGTACCAGGACAACCACGGCAACAGGAAAAGCACAACAAAGTCTCAGCACCATGTGGCTTGCGGTCGCAGCACCAACACGTAGCACTGGGGCATGCAGCATTTGAGGCGTACCTTCCACGTGGACTCAGTGAACGCATCACGGGTGTAGCGTCCAACAATAT
>ENA-OWNT01002838-OWNT01002838.1-seawater-metagenome-genome-assembly--contig:-NODE-2838-length-17274-cov-6.075653_pt1 | contig 17274 bp, 17 predicted proteins | sample MGYA00238136_ERZ651165 | MGnify/ENA primary metagenome ERZ651165 (study PRJEB26861, sample SAMN08777766) | seawater metagenome | isolation source: coastal seawater | place: USA: Florida | collected...
TGGCGGACGTACTTCCCCTTGCCCCGATACATCTCCTGCATCGTGACGTTGAAGCAGAACGTGCACTTGTAGGGGCAGCCGCGGGCGCTCATCACCGACACCGTCCGGCGCTTCCGCACGAACGGGTAGTGGTCGTACACCGCGCGGTCGGGGAACGGCCAGCGGTCGGGGTGCTGCTCCAGCGGCCGCAGCGGGTTGTAGATGGGCGTGCCGTCGTCGTCGCGCCAGCCGAGGTTCGGGATCCCGCAGACGTCGGTGCTGTCCTGGAGCGCCCGCGCCAGCTCGACCAGGCAGTCCTCGCCCTCGCCCATGCAGATGTAGTCGACGCAGTCGTTCTCTTCGAGCACGCGCGGATAGAACGTCGGGTGCGGGCCGCCCATGACCACGGTCGGCGACCAGCGCGCCTTCACCGCCCGCGCCACGGCGAGCTGCCAGACGTGCTGGCCGGTGGTGGCCGAGAAGCAGACGACGTCGGGATCCTGGCGGCGGATCGCCCGCACGATGTCGCGCTCGGCGGGGTCGATGAGGACGTGGGTGGTGTGCCCCTCCTGCTTCAGCACCGCCGAGAGGCACATCGTCGCGAGGTTGGGGATGGGGTCCTTCTGGACGAAGACGAAGTGCACGTCAGTCCCAGAGCATCCGGCCGCGGGCCAGGTTCGAGGCGGCGCGGAACGCCTCTCGGGGCTGCAGTCCGAGCAGCAGGTTGAGCTCCTGCGGACCCTTGAACCAGCAGGCCTGGCAGCCCGAGCGATCCGGCAGCGCCGAGAACGCGCGCTCCCATCCGACGGTCGGCCCGTGGCGGTCGGCCGCGAGGTACTCCTCCTCGGAGCAACAGGGCACGACGTACCCCTCCGGCGTCACCTCGCAGAACAGCCGCCCCGCCCAGCACTTCACCCCGAAGGGCTTGTCGGGCCAGCTCGCGCGGATGGCGTCGAGGTACGAGGCGCTGCAGGACACCGGGCGCCCCTGCATCTTCTCCTGCAGGAGCCACTCCACGGCTTCGGCCATCGCGTGGTCGCGGGGGAGCAGCCCGTCGGCGATCTCGGCCCCGCCGAGCCGCGTCTCCACGACCGGCTGGAAGGCGACACCGGCCCCGAGCTCCTCGCCCAGGGTCAGGAGATCGTCCATCAGTCCGCGATTGCGCTCGTTGAGCACGCAGAGCAGACAGGTCTCGACGCCGGCGTCGCGGAGGGCCCGCAGGCCCTGGATCGCCGCCTCGTAGCTGCCCTGCCGGCCGACGATCCGGTCGTGCTCGTCGCGGTCGCCGTGAATGGAGCAGATCACCAGGTCCAGGTCGGACAGGACGTCCATGCGCTCGGTGATGCGCGTGCCGTTGGTGACCATCGAGAGATGCAGGCCGAGGCGCCGGCCCGTCTCGATGTAGCGGCCGAGCCCCTTGATGAGCGTCGGCTCGCCGCCGTTGAACACCCACCACCGGGTCCCGAGGCGCGCGAACGACTCCATCATCAGGACGACCTGGTCGTCGCTCATGTGGTCGGAGGGGGCGTGGATCCGAGTGCAGAACCCGCACTCGACGTTGCAGCGGTACGTCAGCAGGTGCGTGACCTTCAGGGGCACCGATCGGCCCAGGCGGGCTGCGGCCAGCGAACCGACGATCTGCAGTGGACGCGCCGGGAGCGGCATGGGCGCAGCATAGCCAGCAGGTCGGCGACCCGCGGGCTCAGTCCGTGGTGCCGGTGGGGGAGGCGTCGTCGCGGTCGTCGAGGGCCTCGGCGAGCACCCAGCGGCGCGGCTGGGCCTGCCCCTCGACGGAGGCCCGCAGTCGCTCGAGCGCGGACAGGGCCAGCGCGAGGCCGCCGACGCTCCCCAGGGCGAGCGCGCTGAGACCGAGCTCCCAGAGCCAGCCCACCTGCCCGCGGACGAGGTGCACGAGCAGCACGGCCGCGAACCCGCCTCCGAGGAGGAGCAGCAGGAGCCCGATCGGACCCAGCAGCGGCGCGGACCGCTCCAGGAGGCGGGGCAGCAGGACCGCGCCCACGAGATCGTTGAGCCCGCGCAGGTAGCGGATGGTCCCGTAGCGCGAGCGGCCGAAGGCGCGACGGGCGTGCCGGACCCGGACCTCGCCGACCCGGAACCCGGCCCGCCAGGCCTGCACGGGGATGAAGCGGTGCATGCCCTCGGCCAGCACGAGTCGCTGGGCGACGTCCCGCCGCATCGCCTTGAAGCCGCAGTTCACGTCGTGGACGCGTTGGCCCGAGAAGGCGGTGCACAGGCCGTTGAACACCCAGGACGCGAAGACCTTCAAGCGGGTGTCCTGCCGATCCACGCGCCAGCCCTGGGCGAGGTCGAGCGATCCATCCAGGACCGGGGCGAGGAGCATGGGCATCTCCTCCGGCAGATCCTGCAGGTCCGCGTCCATCAGCACGATGACTCGGCCCCGCGCGGCGTCGAGTCCGCAGGCCAGGGCCGCCGACTTGCCCTGGTGGCCGGCCAGGATCCGTCCGTGGATCCGGGGATCGGCCGCCAACGAGCGGATCGTCTCGGGGCTCCCGTCGGTGGATCCGTCGTCCACGAGGACGAGCTCCCAGTCCAGCCCGGCGTCATCGAGGCTCGCGCGCACCCGGGTCGCCAGGAGGCTGAGCGACTCGGCCTCGTTGCGCGCGGGGACGACGACCGACACCTCCGGCCGCGCCCCCCGTCCCCCCGGCAGCACCCGCGGCGTGTGCATCAGACCTTGCCTCCCACGGCGACGAACGCCCAGTTCGCGGCCACGCCCAACGCCAGGCCGACGCTCAGAGCGCGGCGCTCGGCGCGGGTCGACTCGAGGCGCAGGGCGGGTGCCCCGAGCATCCGGGCGACCAGGTAGAGCGTGCCGGTCATGGTGATGAGACACAGCGCTGCGCCCGCAGGATTCCAAGCGAGCGCCTGGCCGAGCTCTCCGTGCGCCATCGCGACCCAGGAGCGGGTCATCCCACACGTGAGGCAGGGCAGCCCGGTGAGGTGCTTGAACACGCACAGGGGAGGCAGCGCGTCGAACGGGAAGAGCCGCGCGAGGCCCAGCAGGATCAGCCCGGACAGCACCAGCCCGCCCGAGACGATCGCCTCGAGCCGATGTGCCGCGCGATCGAGACGGACCCGCACTCAGGGCCCGCCGGCGATGGCGAGCAGGAGCCCCGGCGTCATGCCCAGGACGAAGGCGCAGCAGCAGCAGCCCAGCGCCGGGCCCCACGCCGCGAGTCCTCCCCTCCATCCGTCGGTCTCGTGGGCGCGGGCGAGGCCGACGGCCTGCACGGTCAACATCCACGGCATGCCGATCCAGGTCACGAGCGGGATCACCTCCCAGAACCTCACGCCGCCGGCGTAGAGGCACGCGCGCAGGGACGTCTCCAGGTCGTGCTTCGCGCCGCCGACGATGGTGAGGATCGCGTGCTGGACGAGCCCGAACACCAGCGAGGCGAGGAGCCAGATCGCCCCCCAGACGAGGACGTTGAACACCATCGCCTGGCCCACCCGGCCCACGGAGGGCTGGATCGCCTCTTCGACCGCCTTGCGCACCTCCGGCGGCATGGGCGACCCGTTCTGGGCGGCGAACGCGGCGAAGGCGTCGAACAGCGCGAGCAGCTGGTCACCGAGCGCGAAGAGCATGAACTGGCCGTACATGGCCGCCAGCGCGAGGGCCGGCACGAGGACGAGGGCGTAGAACAGCAGGGCCTCGCCCACGCTCCCGCGGCTGGTCATCGACCGGTAGAACTGGCCCGGGCTCGTGGTGACCGCGAGGATCGTCTGCATGTAGGCCGCGCCCCAGCCCAGCTCGCCCCGCCGCTCCCAGGGGTTCGCGCCGAGCTGGACCCGGCCTTCGCGAATGCACGTGGCGCAGATCTGGCGCTCGCCCTCGAGCGTGATGCACTCGGGGCAGGCGAAGGTGCCGCAGTGGTCGCAGGTGGCGACGGCGCCCCGCTGGGGGTGGATCGCGCAGAACGCTCCAGTCGACGAGTAGTCCGTGGTCTGCATGCGAGGGCCCCCGACGCGTCGTGCGCGCCTTGCAGGGTACCGATCGGGTCGTGGACCGCGCCAGCGATCGCCCAAGGCCGCTGCTAACCTGCCGCCGATGCGAATCCTGCTCATCAATCCGGCCATGAACATGGAGTCCCTGGGCAAGTTCCAGGGGCTTCTCGAGCCGATGCCCGTCATCGGCCTCGCCTACATCGCCGCCGTGCTCGAGCAGGAGGGGCACCGCGTCCAGGCGATCGACCAGTTCACCTACGGGATGTCGGTCGAAGAGATGATGGAGCAGGTCAAGGCGTTTCGGCCGGACGTGCTCGGCATCGGGATGCTCACCCCGTCCGCGCCGGTGTCCGAGGCCATCGCGAACCAGACCAAGGCCGCGCTGCCCGACTGCCGCATCGTCGTCGGCAACGTGCACGCGGACATCTTCTATCGCGAGATCCTGACCCGCACCTCCGTCGACTTCGTCGTGCACGGCGAGGGCGAGTACACGATCAAGGAGCTGGTCCAGGCGTTCGAGCGCGGCCAGTCCGACTACAGCGGCATCCAGGGCATCAGCTACATCGACGCCAACAGCGGCGAGGTCGTGAAGACCGCCGCCCGTCCGGTGATCGAGGACCTGGACGCGCTCCCATACCCCGCCTGGCACCTCTTCCCCTACACCCGGTACGGCCTGCTGCCCTTCGCGGACGTGGCCCGCCCGGTACTGTCGATGACGGGGAGCCGGGGGTGTCCGTACCGCTGCGAGTTCTGCTCGCTGCTGTACACCGGCTCCAACTACCGCAAGCGCGATCCCATCAAGATCGTGGACGAGTACGAGTACCTGCACGAGCGCTACGGCGTGAAGCAGATCGGGTTCGTCGACCCCATCTTCCCGCTCAACAAGAAGATCCTCTTCCAGTTCTGCGAGGAGCTGATGCGGCGGGGCCTCCAGAAGAAGCTGGTCTGGCTGTCGGAGACGCGGGTGGATCGGCTGGATCGCGAGTCCCTGCGCATCATGCGGGCGTCCGGTTGCCGCCGGATCCTGCTGGGCATCGAGTCCGGCGTGGATCTGCTGCTCGAGAACGTCAACAAGACCTTCACGACCGAGACGACGCGCCGCGCCGTGCGGCTGATGCGGGAAGAGGGGATCGAGTCGGTCGGCCTCTTCATGATCGGTCTGCCCGGTGAGACCCCGGAGATGACCCGCCAGACGATCGACTTCGCCAAGTCGCTCGACCTCGACTTCGCCAAGTTCGCGATCACGGTCCCGTTCCCCGGCAGCCAGATGTTCGAGGACCTGCGCCGCGAGGGTCGGCTCGACCGGGACGACTGGGAGAACTGGACGACCTTCCAGCCGGACCCGGCGAAGATGATCTTCGTGCCGCGGGACACGTCGCCCGAGTTCCTCATCGAGATGCAGCGCAAGGCCCTGCGGGAGTTCTTCCTGCGGCCCAAGATGATCTACCGCCATCTCTTCGAGATCCGCACGATCAACGCCCGCCAGCTCTGGCACGGCGTCAAGGGCATGTTCCTGTAGCCGAGGCAGGCCCGGCGCGTCCTTCGTACAATCGACACAGCTCCATGCACTCGTCGCGCGCTGCCCTCCTGTTCGCCGGTTCGATCACGGCGGTCGCCTCTGTCGGTCTCGTCGGTTGCTCGTCCGGGCCCGCGAGCTTGAGCAACGACGTCGGCGTCGCGCTGGGCGGCGCCCGGATCACCTTCGTCACCGAGGGCAAGAACACGTTCAGCGTGGCCGGCCAGTCCTGCACGGCGGACGCCGGGGCCACCTGCTCCATCACGATCGCCGCCGCGGACCTGGAGGCTGGGTGGAACCGCCTCCCCGTCGAGACGAAGCGCCGCACGGACGCGTCCCTGGAGGCCCGGTTCTTCGTCCCCGATGAGCTCTTCGGGCGCAGCTGCACGGTGTCGTCAGCGGGGCGCACCGGGGATCCCGAGGAACTGACCTTCTCGGTCCAGTGCACCTTCGCGGACGGCTTCTCGGGCCGCCTCGACGGCAAGCCGATGTCCGGCGGCGCCGGCTCCATCTCGGCGATGAAGTGCCTCGGAGACCTCGCCACGCTCGACGTGGACTTGAGTCGCCCGCTGCTCCGGGGCGCCGTCCCGGTGGAGGTGGTGGGCCGCAAGGGGAGCCTCGTCCGCGGCGTGCCGGTGGCCGTGCCCGCGCCGGTCGTGCAGGCGACCCTGAGCGGCTGGGCGTCCCCGTGGTTCGAGGAGTCGCTGGACCTGGTGATCGCCGCCGAGCCCGGCGCGACGGTGCGCGTCAACGACGACGAGCAGACCGCTCCCGCCGCCGGATCGGTGACCGTCGCCGTGCCCATCGCGAACGGCGCGAACACGGTCGAGGTCCTGATCAGCACGGCGGGGCATGCCTCCGCGCACCACTCCCTCGCCATCGAGGGGCGCCATCCGCAGACCCCGCTCTTCCTCGATCAGTCCTACGCATCCCCGCTGACGACCGACCGCGAGTTCCTGCCCCTGTCCGGGCGCACCCACCGGGAGGCGCGTCTGTACCTGAACGGTCGCCCCGTCGAGCACGACCGAGGGCGGTTCGAGCTCGACGCCTTCCTCGAAGAGGGCAAGAACGACGTCCAGCTCCTGGCGGTCATCGAGGCCGGCCAGGGTCGGACGAAGCGGCCCGTGACCCGCGTCGACATCGAGGTGGTGCGCGTCCCGTTCCTCACCGGCGGGACGGCCGAGGAGCGCGCGAACCCGAAGCCCGGTGCGCTCTCCCCGGTGACGGTGGCGGCGGATCCCTGGGCCCACGTCGGGGAGGACGTCGCCTTTCCGACCCGCATCGAGGCGATCACCGAGAATCCGTCGCTGGATGGGTCCTGCAGCGCCCGCATCGAGGGGCTCGCTTGCGCCGATCGGGTCACCGGGCCCGTCATGCTCGGCTGGTCCATCGTGCAGGGGTGGGTCTGCGTCGGTGACGAGGTCCCCGTCGTCGTCGAGGCCGACCGCTGCCCCGAGGCCGACGAGGGCGATGACCTGTTCGTGATGGGGGTCGTGCGCGGCGCCTTGGGAGGCCGCCACCACGGCATGACGCGGGATCGCCCCAGCATCCGGGCCACCGCGACCCACCGGCTGCCCACCACGCGGCTCTACCCGCCCGAGCGCCGATCGCGCTACCGCCCCGCGCTCCTCCAGGAGCGGGAGAAGGCCGGGAGGAAGCGCCGATGATGTTCTCGCTTCCGGGCTACGTGATCGAGCGCCCCCTCGGGCGCGGGCGCACGGGCGAGGTGTTCCGGGCGCTGCGGGAGGCCGACGCCATCCCCGTCGCGGTCCGGAGGATCCTGCCCCCGCTGTCCGCCGCGCCCGGAGTGGCCGCGAACCTGCGCGGCCTCAAGGGGGAGTGCAGCGTGCTCCGCGCCGCCACGGTCGTTCCGGTGGCCGAGGTCGTCGAGCACGAGGGCGATCTCTTCGTCGTCGAGCAGTTCGTCGATGGCGTCCCCCTGAGCGTCAAGCTGGCGAAGGGCGGGCTCGAGCCGGACGAGGTGCACGCCCTGGCGATGGATCTCATGGACGCTCTCGCGGACCTGCACCGGCAGAGGGTCGTGCACGGCGACCTCCGCCCGTCCAACGTCTTCCTGACGTCCCGGGGGGCCCGCCTGGTGGGGGTCGGGGTCGCGCATCGGACCAAGCGCCGCAAGGGGGGTGGATCCTTCCTGCTGCGGGACCCGTACGACGCCCCCGAGATGGACCAGGGCGTGGCCAGCCACCTCTCGGACATCTACGGCCTCGCCGCGGTGCTGATGCACGCGGTGACGGGTGAGGAGGGGCCGTACGACTTCCTCTCCGAGACCGACGAGGTGACCGACGAGCTGCTCAAGGCCATGTCGCCGGCGCCGGAGCATCGGCACGGCAACGTCGAGGCGCTCCGACTCGCCTTCACCGACGCCGAGAAGCGCCGCGGTCCGGTGAAGCAGCGGACAGCGCCGGTGCCCGAGCCGCACTTCAAGCCGGCCGCGCCCGCGCCCTGGCCGGAGGAGGACGACGTCGCCACCCGCGCGGACATGCCCGCCATCGGCCCGAAGGCGGCCGCGCTGGGCCGTCCGAAGCCGAGTCGTGCGCCGTCGACGCCTCCGTCGCCCGCCGAGCCCCGCGTCGATCAGGCCATCTCGGCGCGGAAGGAGGGGACCGTCGCTCCTGGCGAGCGCTTCGAGGAGTTCATGGAGCGGGCGCGGGGCTGGGCTCCCATCGCCGGCGCGGCCACGGGCGGCGTCCTGCTGCTCGCGATCCTGGGCCTCGTGCTCATGAGTGACCCGGACGACATGCTGCGCCTGGAGATCGGCTCGGTGGAGCTGGGGGATCCCGGCGGGCAGGCGGACGAGCGCCCCGGCCTGCGGCTCTCGATCGCTCCCTTCTGGCTCGACAAGACCGAGGTCCGGGCGTCCGACTACACCGCGTGCATGCGGGACGGGAAGTGCACCGCGCCCACGTTCGCCGTGCGCGACGAGACGCTGCCCATGACCGGGATCACCTGGCTGCAGGCCCAGAGCTACTGCACCTGGGCCGACAAGCGCCTGCCGACCGAGAACGAGTGGGAGGCGGCGGCGCGCAGCGCAGGTCGCTACCCGTGGGGGGACGCGGCGCCGGAGTGTGGCCGCGCCCGCTATGGCCTGGAGCGCGGCGGACCGTGCGCGACCGAGGGCGGCCTGCCGGGGCCCGAAGCACCGCCGGATCCCGAGGAGCTCGACGAGGACGCCGGGTTCGCGCACCTGGCAGGCAACGTCTGGGAGTTCGTGGACGCGGACCACCAGCCGGCCCGCGGAGCTGGCACCGGGCAGGCGACGGTCGCCGGCCAGAGCACACTGCGGGTGATCAAGGGTGGGGCCTGGAGTGCCGGGCCGGAGCACCTGCGCCCCGCCGCCCGCATGGGCGTGCGCACCGACTATGCCGCGGAGGACGTCGGCTTCCGCTGCGCCCGCGACGACTGACCGCGTCTACGTGTCGTACCAGTCTGGCTTCACGAGGTTCGTGTAGGTCTGCTCCTTGATGGGGTTGATGCGCTGCTTCACAGCGTCCCACGTCACCCCGAGCGCGACCTTCAGCCACCACTGGTACATCTGCCGCTTGTAGCGGTTGCCCGCCGTCAGCCCCTTGAGCAGCCACCGCGGGTTCACGAACTTCCGGTTGATGTCGTACAGCGCGCGGCTGATCTCTTCCCGCGTCATGTAGTCGCTGTCCATCATCGGAGTCATCCAGTCGAACTCCGTGAAGTCGTCGAGGCTGATCCATCCCTGCTGCATCGCTTCGTCGAACAGCGGCGTCCCGGGGACCGGCGTGATCGGGTGGAACGCGGGGTAGTCCACGTTCAGCTCCTTGGCCAGATCGGCCTGCCGGAACATGGACTCGCGCGTCTCGTACTTCGTGCCGACGATGAACGTGGCCTGCTTGAAGATCTGCGGGTAGCGGTCGAGGATGCGGAACGTCTCGCGCAGCTGGTCGTTGTTGTAGAAGCCCTTGTTGAACTCCTTGAGGCGCTCGTCCTCGGCGCGCTCGACGCCGATGCACAAGTGGCGCAGGCCGGCGGCCACGAGCTTCTCGAGGATCCCGCGCTTCTCGTCGCGGATGATGCAGTCCGAGCGCATGAACGCGAACCAGGTGATGTCCATGCCCGTGCGCAGGATCTCGTCCGCGAACTGGTCGTTCCAGCGTGCGTCGATGTTCCAGGACTCATCGACCCAGACGTAGCAGCGCTTGTCGTACTTGTAATAGAGCTCCTGGATCTCCTCGATCGTCTTGCTGACCGACTTCGTGCGCCAGCGGGGGCGCAGGTGGATCAGCCCCTCGTCGTCCTCGTCCCGGTGGGCCATCTGCGTCCACCAGACGCAGAAGCTGCAGGACGCGGTGCACCCCCGGGAGTGGTGGATCGTGCTGCCGCCCGGTGAGAACGAGAGCTTGCTCGTCCCGTACAGATCCATCGGCATGAGGTCGTAGGCCGGCATGGCCAGCGAGTCCAGATCCTCGATGAGGTGGCGGGGCGCGGTCTTGACGAGCTTGCAGTCCGGGCCGTCGCCCTCGCGGTAGACGATGCCGGCGACCTTGCTCAGATCGGGCTTGTCCTGCCCGAGCTCCTCCAGGAGCCCGACGAGCGTGGCCTCGCCCTCGGCGCGCACCACGAAGTCGATGGGGTGCGCCCGCATGTACTTGTCGTACAGGTTCGTGAAGTGGGCGCCGCCGACGAGGCGCTTCGCGCGCGGGATGATGTCCGCCGCCATCTCGACCACGCGCATGGCCTCGTGGGCGTACAGCGCGTGGTTCTCGCCGATGCAGAGGACGTCCGGGTCCTCGTCGCGCATCGTGTTCTCGAGGGTCTTCCAGCCCATCTTGAGGGGCATGCAGTCGTAGACGCTGACCTCGTGCCCGGCCTTGCGGCACGCGGCCGCCAGGTAGGCCAGCGACTGGGGGACGAGGTAGTTGTCGCCCTCACTGACGAAGGGCCAGTAGTACCGCGGGCTGAAGACGAACATGACGCGCATGGGCGTCACGATAGCCGCCCGTCAGCGGGACCGAGCGGTCGCGATCCAGGCGCGCGGCAAGCCGGCGAGCGTGGCGTCCGTCGCGAGGCTCTCCTCCAGCGCGAGGAGGCCCTCGTCGTAGGGTCCGCCGTCGAGCCGATCCGGATCCGCCAGGGCGGCCAGGGGGCCATCGAGGACGTAGTGCGTGCCCGCGATCCGGATGTCCACGAAGCCGGCACCTTCCAACAGGAGCTCCAGGTCGCCGGCGGTGTAGCAGCGGACGTGGCGCACATCGGGCTCCACCAGCTCGTGCCGGGTGAGGGCTCGCTGGACGGCCGCCCCATCGAGCCCGTGGGGATCCGCGAGGAACGCGCCGGGCCAGGCCTCGACCGACAGCACCAGGGGGGCGCCGGGCTCCATCAGTGCGGGGAGCTGCGCCAGGACGCCCCGCGGGTCCGGGACGTAGCAGAGCAGCTCGAGCGCCACGACCGCGTCAAAGCGCTCGTCCACCAGCTGGCCGACGTCGGCCACGTCCCCCCAGATGAGCCGCGCGCCGGGAGCGTGCCGGGCGGCCGCCTCCAGCGAGGGGCGGGTCGCGTCGATGCCCGTGACCGCGTAGCCGGCGGCGAGCAGCGGGGCGAGCATCCGTCCGGATCCGCAGGCGAGGTCGAGCACCCGAGCTGGGGCCGGCGGCAACACATTGCCCATCTGCTGCCGATAGAGCCGGGTCATCAGCGCCTTCCAGGCGTGGTTCGGGCTCTCGGGATCAAGGAAGTCCATCGCCCGCGGCCACTGGCGCCAGCCGGCGAGCATCCCGCGGAGGTTGAAGCGCAGCTGCTCGGCGATCTCTGGCTCGCCGCCGTCGTGGAGCGCGACGAGCCAGGCGGGGGCGCGGTCCTCGATGCTCATGCGGCCAGGCTCAGGGTGTGCTGGAGGGAGCCGTCCGCGAGCCACCGACGGATCTGATCCGGGGTGCGGTCGTGGCTGGGGTTCGCGGCGTGGATCCGCCCCCGGAGCGGGCCCAGCGCCCGCCACGGCCCCAGATCCCCCAGCAGATCCACCAGCTTGTGCCACGCCGGCTCGTGGCTGAGGCGGTGTCCGCGGGCTCCCAGCGCGCGGTGGGCGCCGTCGCGCACCAGGGCGGTCGATGCGTCCGCGCCGCGAAACAGGGCGCGCTGCGCGCGGGCCGCGCCCAGGTCGATGAACGTCCGGGCCTGCGTCGGGCGCCAGCCTCCGGTCCAGCGGGCCGTCCGTCCTTCGAAGGTGACGGAGACGTCCAGCGCAGCGGAGTCCGCCCGGCAGCCGGCGTGCCGAAGCGCCTGCGCGAACGGGAGGCCGGATCCGTCGAGGATCGGGACCTCGCCCCCCGGGACCTCGATGGCGACGTCGTCGAGGTCCGCGATGACGAGGGCGGCCAGCAGGTGCTCGGGGAGGACGAGCTCGTCGCCCTCGGCGCGCAGCCGGGCTCGGTGGGGGAGGGGAGCTGCGTGCGCGGGAGACAGGCGATGCCAGCGTCTCGCCACCCGCCACTGCCAGCCGGATCCCGCCGCCGCCGGGTGGATCCGGACCACGCACGGCCGCCCGGAGAACAGGCCGCGCCCCCGTAGACAGACGGCGCGACGCAGCGTGCGCCTCACGGCGTCACCGCCCTTCAGGGTCGAGCTCCGCAGGCAGCTCGAAGGTGACCTTGGCGCCCACCGCGACGCCCTTGTCGTCGAACCAGCCCTTGTTCATCTCGAGGGCGTACGGGACCTTCACGGGCGACTTGTGCGACGCCGTCGTCAGGGGCTGCATGTCCTCGATGTGCACGATCGTCCCGCCCCGATCGATGAAGGCGATGCTCAGCGGCAGGTACGTGTTCTTCATCCAGAAGGACAGCGCCTCGGGGCGCTCGTAGACGAAGAGCATCCCGCGGTTCTTGCCCATGCTCCGGCGATACATGAGCCCGCGGGACCGGCTCGACGCGGTCGCGGCGACCTCGGCCTTCACCGTGTGTCCGTCCACCTCGATCGCGATCACGGGCAGGCCGCTCTCGGAGCCGCTGCAGCCCGTCGCCCGGACGGTGAAGAGCGTCAGGGCGAGGAGGCCGAGGGCCGTCAGCAGGCCCGGCATCGCGATGGTGCCCCGCTGCCTCAAAACAGCCTCGCCTGGCCGACCGGGCTGGGCATCCCCAGGTGCTGGTACGCCAGCCGCGTGGCCACCCGCCCCTGGCGCGTGCGGACCAGGAACCCCTGCTGCAGGAGGTACGGCTCGTACACGTCCTCCAGCGTCCCGCGCTCCTCGGAGATGGCCGCGGCCAGCGCCTCGATCCCGACCGGCCCGCCGTTGAAGCGCTCGATGAGCGTGCCGAGGATCCGCCGATCCATCTTGTCCAGCCCACGGGCGTCCACGTCCAGGCGGCGCAGCGCGGCGTCCACGCCGATGGCGGTCACGCGGCCGTCCCCCTCGACCTCGGCGAAGTCGCGGACCCGGCGCAGCAGGCGGTTGGCGATCCGCGGCGTGCCCCGCGACCGACCGGCGAGCGTGACCGCGGCGTCATCATCGAGGGGGATGTCCAGCACCCGGGCCGATCGTCGGACGATCTCGGCGAGCTCGTCGGCGCTGTAGAAGTCGAGCACGGCGACGTACCCGAACCGAGCGCGGAACGGCGCGCTCAGAAGCCCCTCCCGGGTCGTGGCGCCCACGAGCGTGAACTTCGGGAGGTGGAACTTGAGGGCGCGGGCGGCCGGGCCCTGCCCGAGCACGATGTCGATCTCGTAGTCCTCCATCGCCGGATAGAGGACCTCCTGCACCGCCCGGTTGAGCCGGTGGATCTCGTCGATGAAGAGGACGTCGCCCTCCTCGAGGTTGGAGACGATGGCCGCCAGGTCGCCGCCGCGCTCGATGACGGGGCCGCTCGTGGCCTTCAGGTTCACGCCCATCTCCCGGGAGATGACGTGGGCGAGCGTCGTCTTGCCGAGCCCCGGGGGGCCCGCGAACAGCACGTGATCCAGGGCCTCCTCGCGGTTTCGGGCGGCCTGGATGAACACCTGCAGGTTCGACAGGATCTGCCGCTGCCCGATGTACTCGTCGAGGGTGCCGGGCCGCAGCTGCAGCTCGTCGGAGACCTCGTCGGCGTCGGGCATGAGCTCGGGGCTCACGGTGCGGTCGTCGAACTCCAAGGGATCCTCAGGCGGGGCTCAGCGCCTTGAGCGTCCGCCGCAGCAGGCTCTGGACGGTGTCGTCCGGCTGCGGCGCGGCGGTCTTGAGGGCGCGGGTGATCTCGCGGTTGTTATATCCGAGCGCGGCCAGAGCGGCCCGCGTGTCCTCCACCGCCGGGGGCTCTGCGGCCGGCGCGGCCAGCCCCGCGGCAGCCTCGGCGGCAAACTCGCGGCCTTCGGCGATCAGCAGCTTGTCGAGCTTGTCGGCCAGCTCGAGGACGAGCCGGCTCGCCGTCTTCTTGCCCAGCCCCGGGACCCGGGTCAGCGCCGCCACGTCTTCCCGCGCGATGGCCCCGGCGAGCGCCTCGGGCTCGGTCGTGCCCACCAGCGCCATGGCGAGCTTGGGGCCGATGCCCTGGACGGACATGACCAGCCGGAAGACGGCGCGGTCCGTCCGGTCCTGGAACCCATACAGGGTGATGTCGTCCTCGCGCACCTGGGTGTGGATGAAGAGGGTCGCTTCGTCGCCCGGGGGCGGCAGCTCGAGCAGGAGCCGCGGCGCGATGCGCACCTCGTACCCGACCCCGCCGGAAGTCTCGATGAGCACCCGATCGGGCTCTCGGTCGATGATCACTCCCCGGATGCGTCCGATCACGTCAGGACCCCTTCTGCTTGAGGCGCAGCGCGGGATGGCGCCGCGGCCCTCGCCCGGCTCGCTTCTGGGACTTGTGCAGCTCGGCGAGCTTGCCGGCGAACCGCCCCACCTGCGCGTGACAGATGGCGACCGCCAGGGCGTCGCTGCGGTCCGCGGGTCCGTCGAAGGTCGCGCCCAGCAGCAGCTGCACCATCTTGCGGACCTGGTCCTTGTTGGCGCGGCCGTCGCCCGTGACCGCCTTCTTCACGGCGGCGGGGGCGTACTCGTAGATCGGGAGCTCGCGCTGGGCCGCGGCGAGCAGCAGCACACCGCGGGCGTGGCCCAGGACCAACGCGGAGCGTGCGTGCCGGGCGGTGAACACCGACTCGACCGCGACGGCGTCGGGCGCGTGCTCGTCCAGGACCGCCGCCAGCTCGCGATGCAGGTGGGCGAGGCGCGCCGGGAGCTCTTCCTTCCGCGACGGGCGCAGCAGCCCGCTCGCGATCAGGCTGACGGCGTTCCCCCTCTGGCTCACCATCCCCCAGCCCGCGACGACGCTGCCCGGATCGACTCCGAGCACCCGCAGCGGCGTGGGGGAGGAGGGCGGCAGGTCAGTCGCCGGAGATGCGCGCCATCTCCTCATCGGAGATGTCGTAGTTCGCGTACACGCTGCGCGCATCGTCCAGGTCGTCGAGGGCGTCCATCAGCTCCATGAGCTTCTCGGCGTCCTTGCCCTCCACGGGGACCTCGACGCTGGGGATCCAGGTGAGGCCGTAGCCATCCACCTCGAGCCCCTCGGACTCGAGCCCCTCGCGCAGGGTCTCGAGGTCGCCGACTTCGCAGATCACCTGGAACAGGGGGTTGCCGTCGTCGTCCTCCGTGGCGTTGATGTCGTCGCCGCCGTGGTCCATGGCGGCCATCATCACGGTGTCTTCGTCGGTGTCGGCCGCCTTGACGTTGACCTCGCCGCAGCGGTTGTACGCGTGGGCGGCGGACCCGGTGGCGCCGAGGCTGAGCCCGCGCTTGCTGAAGACGTGCCGGACCTCGGCGGCCGTGCGGTTCCGGTTGTCCGTCAGGCACTCCACGAGGATGCCGACTCCGCCGGGGCCGTAGGCCTCGTACATGACCTCTTCGTAGTCCTCGCCTTCGAGCAGACCGGCGCCCTTCTTGATGGCGCGCTCGAGGTTCTCGCGGGGCAGACTGACCGCCTTGGCCTTCGCGACGGCCAGGCGCAGACGCGGGTTGCCCTCGACGTCCGGCCCGCCCATGCGGGCGGCCACCATGATGTCCTTGACGACCTTGCTGAACATCCGGCCGCGCTTCTGATCCTGAGCACCCTTACGGTGCTTGATGTTGGCCCATTTGCTGTGGCCGGCCATCGGCGATTCCCATCGTGTCGATACGCGGCTCGCCGGTCGGGGGGGACGGGAGCGTTCGCGCGCGTTGACGCGCCCCGATGATCCAGTGTTTCATGGGGCTTCGTAAGCGGGCATTGGATAGCACGCAGACGTGTACGGAGCAACACGGGGCGGGCCGCCCCGAGGGGACGCTGGTGACTGATCCGCTGACCCACCGCTCCGCCCGCCGGGCCCTCTTCGTCGAGGTCCGGGTCCAGGACGACGAAGGCGTCTACGTCTACAAGGCCCGCAACCTCTCCGTCGGCGGGATGTTCATCGATTCACCCGTTCCCGCGGCGCCGGGCACCGTCCTGCACATCGGGTTCGACCTGCCGGGCCTGGGCCGCGTCAGCTGCCGCGGAGCGGTGCGCTGGAACACCGACGTCGCAGCCGGCCGGGCGCGGCACCCGGGGATGGGCGTGGCCTTCGTCGCGCTGGACGACACGGTGCGCGAGCTCATCGACGTGTTCACCGCCGCGGAGCAACGCTGATGCTGGCCACCGCCCGCTGTCCTGTCTGCAAGCGGGACGTCCTCGTCTATCGCGACGTGGCCCGCGGCGCGGATCCGGCCACCGCTCCGCTCGAGACGCGCTGCGTGGAGTGCGATTCCCGCCTGGACCGCTTCGGGCTCGCCCCGGTGCTGCAGGACAAGCCGCTGCTGGAGCTCGCCGGCCTGGGCTATCGCGATCTGGACAAGGCCCCGCCGGTCGGGGAGGCGGGCTGCTTCACGAAGGGATGCGCGGGCTGCGCGAAGATCGACACGCGCCCCTGGTGAGGGGTCAGCGCTCGCGGCGGTCGCGGGCGACGAGCTTGTCGAACTCCTGCCGCAGATCGCTGTCCGGCTCGATCCGGTGCTCGGTCTCGGCGTGGGGATCGAGGGGCGGCATGGCCATGCGGACATTGTTCCGCCCCGCCGTCTTCGCCGCGTAGAGCGCGCGGTCGGCCCGCTCGATCCAGTCGGGGATGGTCTCGTTCCGGCCGATCGTCGCCACGCCGATGCTGACCGTGACCTGGTAGCCCGGCTCGAGGCTCTCGGCGAAGTTCCGGTCCTGGACCGATACGCGGACCCGCTCGCCAATCTTCCCGGCGATCCGCTGGGGCGCGCCGGGGAGGATCACCGCGAACTCCTCGCCGCCGTACCGCACTGCGATGTCGGCGCCGCGGATGCACGAGCGGACCGACTCGGCCACCGCGTAGAGGACGCCGTCTCCCTGAACGTGCCCGAACGTGTCGTTGATCCGCTTGAAGTGGTCGATGTCCAGGAGCGCGATGGAGAGGGGCACGCGGTTGCGGCTGTGCCCCTCGACGAGCCCGGGCAGCCGATCGCTGATGTAGCGGCGGGTGTACAGACCGGTCAGCGCGTCCCGCTGGGCGGCCTCCATCTCCTTCTGCATCCCGGACTGGAACCGGATGTCGTCGGCGTCCATGAGCCGGAAGCGCAGCTCCACATCGCCGATCCAGACCTTGTCGCCGTCCTCGAGGACGACCGGGTCCTTGACGTCGACGTAGCCGACCTGGGTGCCGTTCGTGGAGCCGAGGTCCTCGATGAAGACCCGCAGCTCGCCGTCGTGGGCCTCCACCGTGAAGCGGGCGTGGCGCCGGGAGACGGACGGGTCGTTGAGGGGGAAGTCGCAGGTCTCGGAGCGGCCTGTGACGACCATGACGCGATCTTC
>ENA-OWNT01002840-OWNT01002840.1-seawater-metagenome-genome-assembly--contig:-NODE-2840-length-17266-cov-3.758625_pt1 | contig 17266 bp, 15 predicted proteins | sample MGYA00238136_ERZ651165 | MGnify/ENA primary metagenome ERZ651165 (study PRJEB26861, sample SAMN08777766) | seawater metagenome | isolation source: coastal seawater | place: USA: Florida | collected...
GCTTTGTTTGTTAGTATCTTTTGAGCTTGGGGATCTTGTTCATTGCTATTGCTCATTGTTTGTGCTGAACTATCACTGAGATAAGACGAGCTATCTGGAAGGTCTACAAAATATCTGGGATCAAACGCTGCCGAAATCTTGGAAATTCGGGCAGATTCTTTGACAATATGGTTGAATGCTGTATCGGTTATCTGTTCGGTGTTCAACGCTTCTCGGGCGGCAAGGCATACAAATCTGTGTCGTAATTGTGGGTCGGGCATTCGACTCCACCCAGAGCACATAATTTCGGAAACATTGACGTTGTCGGCCTCATCTGCGGCCATTCGTTTCATTCTCGCTCTTCGGAAATTTTCTAACGGGTTTCTAGGACTTGGTTTCCGCCGACCACTACTTTCAGCGTGACGAGGGCTGGTCCTAGTATCGTGCCTGGGATCAGGCTCTCGCAAAAAAGATTGCAGCGGGATTGAATGCACTCGAGAATGTTTTGGGCTGGTGCGCTTTCGCACTCTACGACGCGTCGTCGGGATACTAATATGCCCAACGGGGATGTGAGGCATCGTATCGTCATCTGTTGTTGAATCGTCGTCGTAAGCCCTCGACAACTTAAAACCACTCCGAGGGCTGGATGGAGCTGCAAGAGTGGAGACAGGTGACCCGGTGTCACTTGGACCTATCCGAGATGCCTCGTATTCGTGGCTGTATTCTAAGTCGGTGGTATCAGAGTCCGCTGGTGCCTCACTGTCATAGTCAAAATCGGATCGGGATGGACTAGAACCAGAAGAAGCCGAACCTTTACTAATTCTGCCTTCTTTTTGATAAAACTGTTTGATCCATTTACTTGGGAACTGCGGTTGTGATGCTCTGTTATGTGTTGTCGCTGATGTTACTGTTGTGGTGGTCGTTGTTGTTTCGGCGTTGCCACCGACCTCTCTCCCTGTCGACTCGCTGTTGGGTTTCGGTTGACTGCGGACGGCGACGTTTGCCTCGCTGCGGTTCGGACAGAAATAGAGCTGGAAACCACGTTGCCAAGCATGTCGGAGGGTGTGACTGCTTCTGCCGTGGAGAACTGTTTTGAGTGGGATACCGCTTTGAACGGCACGAACTTGCTCGGCAGGAAGCAGAGAACGCGAAGAAGGTCAAAGTGCCGTGGTGTGTGGTGGGAGTCACTGGAGGCGCACGACGACCCCCGTTGCGTTGCGAGCGAAAACACCCCGTGATGATGGCTCGGAGGTCTTTCTTTTCTAGTCTGAATGTCACTGTTTGGCACTACTGTTTTTTTTCTGTATTTCTTTCGAACTTGGTTGTGCACGAATTGTAAACTCCGCCTTGTGCAAATAAAGAAAAAATTGTATTCGCAAAATGGCAGGCAAAATGAACGCCGTCATCAAGAGCAGCGATATGGATCAGGAAATGACCGCGTTCGCTGTCGCCAAAGCGAACGAAGGGTTGAAGAAGTTTTGCACTGAAAACGTACGTGCTTGTTGTTGCGGCACAACTTGTGCGTGCGGTAATGAGTTACCCGGCTCACGTGCATCGTTGCGTTTGTATCCCACAGGAAATCGCGTCGTATCTGAAGCGCCAGTTCGAGGAAGAGTACCAGCACACATGGCACGCGTTCGTGGGCTACAACTTTTCAAGTTTCGTGACCCACGAAGCCGGCAAGTACATCTACTTTTACATTGGACAGAAAGGTTTCGTGATTTTCTCCACATCATGAAAGAACACCCCGACACAGGCCTCTGACGGCATGGCCGAATTAGCTATTTTTGTTCATTATTTCAGCGCACCCGCGCATCTCTCGTCAAATTATTATTTTCAAAACCATTTTCACAGTCAAGTCAATTGCGCCGCTACACAATGAACAAATTTCAAAAGTCCAAGCGCTATGTGAGGTGCTGGCACCAGTGTCGACTCATGTATGGTTCAGGTGCCCATGTATGGTTCAAGTACGTGCGTGGCGACAGGGCGTTCGTAGGCTGTCGCTGCGTGATGTCTTGTTTATGACCATTTGAAGATTCGAAATGCACTCAATAATGAATGTGTGCACTATCGCCAATAGCACACAACAAATATTGTCAAACTCCAGAACGGTGTGTGTGCCCTATAACTGAGTGGAAGAAGCAAGAACGGCGGCACCGCACAAGCACAGCATGGCAGGGGGCGGAGACTCGAATTGCTGCTTTATTTATACAAACGTGAACGACAAACTACTCGATTGAGAAACACACAGCTTGCGTGCGCCGCACTGTCACGGTCACTGTCACTGTTGCGCTATACAAGTTGATGCATGCCGTAGACCACTTCCTGTACTTGGAAGTACTGCTCGGAGATTGGTCCGGTGAGAGTCACGCGGCCCTCGACGCAGGACACGTGAAGCCCGTACCCGCAATCGATACTTCCAGTGCCCTTCTTGGTCCGCAAACCGGGTAGCTTTTGGTGCAACAGCTCGTTGATGCGCTGCAAGTTGAGCGCAGTGCCGCGGTCCCGCACGTACAGTGAGCGGCGGCGTTTGAAGGCGGGCTCGTCGTGCAAACTATTGCTCTGCGCACCAGCACCGGCACTGGGCTGCGACGGCGACTCGTCACTTGCGACGTCGAGCACAGACTCCTCCAGTTTAACGGACGGCTGCGCGCCTGCAGCGTCACCGTCGCTTGTTTGGTCACCGTCAATGTCTGCAGGGTCTTCGTCGCTGCCGCTGTCCTCTTCCTCCTCCGGCAATGCATCCAAAATGAAGTGGTTGTTGTGCCGGCGAAGCACGCCAGATACAGATGCAACCTCGACACCGTCGACACCAACGGGCTTCAGTGGCGGCAACGAGGCCATCAGCGCCTTGGACAATGCCACCTTGAACGACTTTGACTTCGGGAACACTGTTGTGTCTCCGGCTGGCGGCGTGTATATCTCGTTGCAGAAGTTCCGCGCGCGGCAGACCTGCGCGAAACTGTCCGTTTCAGCAGCGCCACCATGCACCACGACCATCCGTTGAGGTGCAGCGATTTCAACTAATTTTTGGTGGGCCAGGTTGTCGGCATGACCGGACATGTCGACGAACAGCACGAGACAGGCTACTGGTACCGTCACCTGCTGTGCCACCACCTTTGTCGGCGGCCACTTTCCTTTGGCCTTGCGCGTGTCCTCGTCCATCAAGGACACCACGTCCTCGTCGTCGGTGTCGTAGTCATCATCATCCGCTTCGTCACCCTCGCCCCGCAATTCGTCCTCCATACGCTCCCGCATCGTGAACTCTGGGTTCGTGGGGTCGTAGACTGTGGTGAGACCGAAGTCGCCGAGCTTGATGGGTTGTCCGTAGTCTCCCACGCGACGGACAGTGGGCTTGTAGTCAAACTGCTGGCGCTGCCGTCGCTGCCGTAGTGAGCTGGCCGCGTCCTCGTGGCTGAATCGACCAAACTCCGGCTCGATTGCGCCGCCGGCCCCGTCACCGAGAGCGCCTTGCCCGCTGCCTCCGTAGATGTCAAGATCGTCTTCGTCAAACTCGTCATCGCTGTCTGCGAGAAGGGCATCGTCACGTGCTGCGGCCTCCTGGGCAGCAGCCAAGGCGGCGGCAGCTGCGGCGGCCGCTTCTTGCTTTCGCCGCTCAGCCTCCTCTGCCATCCGGGCGCGGTATTCCTCCAGTTCTTCGCCTTCCAGCACTTCACGTCTGTACTGCGTGTACGACGCGGAGAGTGCCGCCGTTTTCTGTTCTCGCTCCGCTGATGATGTCAACGACGAGGAGTTCACGACGAGCAAAGAGCAACAGAATGAGTGGAACGTCGCCGATTGCACTCGCAAGCAAAATTGCTGCATGCGGGGTTCGTACCTGTCAGCAACTGGTGTGCAACGGACCCAGGCGAGGGTTGCGTTGTGCACAACACTACGTGGCGCGGGTTTGAACTCCACCTCTCGAACAGTGCTCGAGACGCGCTAACTCCTTCGATGCTGGCATCTGTCGCGAGCACGACGATGCCAGGCTTGTAGTGCGCCATGCCGGGTTTCGAGCCCTGACCTTCGCTATAGTCCGGGTGATTGAAGAGATCGGCAATTTTCGACACGCACCGGCTTTTCGGAAAATGCCGCAGGTCGGCGAAGGCGTTCGTCGTCGTACTGCGCCAGCACACACACACACACACACACACACACACAACCATCAAGCCACGGTGAGAACAGCCTGCGACGCGGAATGGCACGGGAGCCGCACCACGCGCAAGGCAACGCGCTTTGCCACGCACCTGGAGGACACTTCTCGCTCTCTGTTGCGCCGTTTCATGGCACCGACATTGTTGGACGCCACCTCAAGGACGCGCGTCACTTCACGACCCACGAGAAAGAGTGGGTACACTCGGGCCAGTTCGGGCTCGGCCTGCCAAAGGTCTTCGAGCAGGATGATCAACTCCAGCACTCGCCCCGACGTGTCGACGGGAATCAAAACGTTGCCTCCTCCTCGAAGCGCACTCTTAATTTCGTCTTGCAAAGCCGCACGGCGCTCCTTTACTTTAGAAATGGGCAACTTGGGGTTGCAGGCCTAAGGGCGGAAGGCAATGCACAGCACACGAGGGGCGGTCAGGTTCAAGCGAACGCGCGCTGGGGTCGTCCGCGTCTCTCGCACAAGAGCAGCCACGGGATCCAAAACAAGCACAAACGAGGCGACACGAACCGATGCGGCTGTGAAGTTGGTATGGTACGCGTCCGTGATGAGGATGCGCGGCGTTGGCCTCTCAAGCTGGTGCCAGTCAATGCCGGGCACGACGTGCTCGAACGTCGATGTCGAGGCGAAATCGACCGCGTAGACAAACTCCTCCACCTCTGACGTGATGATCCACACGGCGCCGCCGAGCAATCGCCCGGCGTAAATAGCTTTCGCAACGAGCTTTTCGTATCCGGATTCACCGAGCTCTTCGTCTTCTCCACCTGCTTCGTTGGGATTGATCACTTCTGGTGCACCAAACTCCACACCGTTGACGCGCATGAAACACTCGTCGATGTCTGCACGGCGAACGATGCTCCTGATCATGTCGTCAAAGTCGCTGTTGTTCGTGCAACGCGCTCTCCGGGCACGATACTCATCCCTGAGGGTAACTTTCGCGACGTTCTCGCAAGATTTCGTCATGTAAATGCGGGCCCCGTCAAGGCCAAAGTTCGCGACGGCATAGGGCAGCGCGCCGCAGTGTGCAATGTCGGGGTGCGAGATGAGGACGACGTCCACGTCGGCCGCCACGGCCCGCAGGGGTTCGAGCAGGGAAAGGTCGAACTCCGGAGTCCACCCGCAGTCCAACAAGATGGTGGTGTCGTTTACTTTCAACAAGTACGACAATGCCTCGGTGCCGTAGCAACCGTACAGCGGTGTGATTTCCGCCATGTTGTCGCACGGCCTTTGGTTCGCGGTCGACTACACTTCGTCGTCAGCAGCCATTCCCGTGCGGCGCGGCCTCGAACGAGCACCAACACATGCACGAGCCCGGTGCGCAGTTCTCCAACAAGAGCTCTGGGGAAACTTTCTCCACCTTGACGAAAAAGAAGAACACAAAGAGAGAAAAAAAAGGCCACAACAAAGCAGGTGGGCCAGGTCAAATGTACTCGCTTGAAACGAAGCCACAACACCAATAGCAAGATCAGCAGCAGCTATAACAACAGCGTCCTCGACAGCAATTGTGTGAGTGTGGTTTGTACATTGCCCGTGCATTTGCTTTGATAATCTCACAGCAGCAGCAGCAGCAGCAGCAACAACAACAACAATAGCAACAGCACCACCTCCACCCTCCACCACCTCCACAACTACGACCTCCTCCACCACCACCACCACCACCACCACCACGGCACAACAACAGCAATGCAACGACCACAACAAGAGCAAGAGCAAGAACAAGAACAACAGAAAGAACAACAACAGCAACAGCAACAGCAACACGAGAACAACAACAACAACAAGAACAACAACAGCTAGTAGTCTATTCATTGCTTTGACAGTCTATTCATTGCTTTGATCGTCACGACAACAACAACGCAACACCACACCACCCCAACGACAACGACACCACCACCACCACCACCACCACCACCACCACCACCACCACCACCACCAACGCTACTTTAACTTTTACAACAACAACAACAACAACGAAGCAACGACACCGAAGCAACGACACCGAAGCAACGACACCGAAGCAACACCGAAGCAACAACGAAGCAACGAAGCAACAACGAAGCAACGAAGCAACAACGAAGCAACGAAGCAACAACGAAGCAACGAAGCAACGAAGCAACGAAGCAACGAAGCAACGAAGCGCAACGAAGCAACGAAGCAACGCCGTCGACACGCCAACGTTACATCATCCTGAGTGAGTGAGTGAGTGAGCGGTGAGGATGATGTATCTACAACTGCGATTATGAGAATTTAAGTGCTGCTTTGTGGGAATATACGATGGAATACTGAGTAAGGATAAGTAATGCGTTTTGAGTGGGAAGTGGGAGGGAGTGGGAGGGAGTGGGACGAAATCACGGATGCGCTGCGCTGCACTGCACTGCACTGCGGACTGTTTGTTGTTGTTGTTGGTCGTTGTCGTTGCAGAATCGCAATGAATTTCATGATTTCATGATTTTGAAAATTCGAAAGTTCGAAAATTTGGAAATTTGAAAATTGAGTTTTGAGAATGCGGAATCCCGGAATCCAGAAATCCAGAAATCCAGAAATCCAGAAATCCAGAAATCCGAAGAGGAAAAGAAGAAAACAATAAACCGCGTGTATCCGGGAATAGTCCGACGGATGAAAACATGAGAAGAGAAAAAGAGAGAAAATTGAAAACTGGAAAAACCGAAATTCGAACTGACTGCCGCTCTACTCGCTAAGTACTGCAAACAGAGAAAGTCGAAAAGTCGAAAAAGTCGAAAGTCGAAAAAGTCGAAAGTCGAAAAAGTCGAAAATAAAACACAACAACAGTACAGTACTTCAGTACTGTACAGTACAACAGTCATTCCATCGTCAGCGTTCGCCAAATGATGTAATTACACATCGATGCCGTGTAATTACACACCTTATGCGTGTAATTACATGCCGCTTGCGTGTAATTACACACCCTATGCGTGTAATTACATGTTCCCACCACAGTCCCTGACTTGGTTGCTTTGCCATTGCTCCTTTTTTTGTCCCGTTCCCGGGTAGACTGACTGGGTAGTCTACTGGAGTAGTCGAGCGCAAAAATTGCAATGTCCTCTCATTTTTAGCGGCTATTCCCAATGTCCTATGTCCAATGTCCAATGCCCACAATGTCCAATGTCCAATGTCCAATGTCCAATGTCCAATGTCCAATGTCCAATGCCCAATGCCCAATGCCCAATGGCCACTGCACAATGCTCAATGCCCGATGCTCAATGCCGTTCGCTCGCTTACTTCTTGTTCGACGACTTTGCGGTGACGGCGGTTCGTGAGTTTCCTTCTTCTTTCCTTCCTTGCCTGCCTTCCTTCCTTGCAGACAGCAGCAGCAATCAAGAAAGAAAGAAGACAAGAAGACCCAACAACAGTCCATCCGCAGATAGTCCACCGTCCCCGTCTGAATAATGAACGAGGCATGCACGGAATACCAACATTGGCCCAGTTATGGAAGCGTTGGACTGCGAAAGAAGCAGTGGCTGTGTGCTGTGTGAACGCATCGGAACGAACGGAACTGGTCGCAACGTCGCCACTGTTGGTGGTGGTGTGTTGGCTTGGAGCGACGTCCTCATCGCCTCGTCGAGCGAGCTGGACACGACGAACATGGAGCACGCGTCAGTCAGTTCGACAGTTTTGGTAATTGTCGACGGGGTATGACCAGAGCACAAACCACGCTCTAGTAAGGTACACCGCACTACGCACAACATGCTATCCGACTGTTTGGTTCCGAGCGACTTGCCCCCCCTCCCCCCCCACTGCACTGTTGTTTCCGCACATCGGACACATAGTTTTTACTCGCCACTGTACCCTCCCTTCACTCACCCTGCCCACTCGGCCGCGCACACCGTCCTCCACCCTCCAGCCCAGTCACAGCTCCGCCAACCACCGCCTAACCATCGTAACACCCAACAACCGGCGGTGGTTGTCTCTGTGTTCGCGAGCAGCGCTGCTATGGAGTAAAAAGTAAACGCAAGAAACACACCAGCGCAACCCAGCGACGTCGCTGCTGTCGGTAAACGGACACACGCAACGCTCTGACGTGGCAGCCCCACCCACCCACGGAGCAAGCGTAGAGCCGTAAGAGCGTTCTCTTCGGTTGTGTGACGAAGCACTCGACACCGTTGTGCTGCGAAGGTGCTGCACTGGTCCTGACGACGTCTTGGCGTCGACCGCGGTTGACATCAGTCACAAGCTGGTTCATGTGGTCGTTGGGTCACTGCTTACATCAGGTGGTACTGTGAGGGGCGTGGGGAGAATTTTGTGGCAGCAGCATGACGTAGGCGCCGATCATGGCTGCGACAATCGGCGCTCCAGACAAGCCATCAAATTCTTTGCTGTGAGAAAGTTCTCGTTGCGTTTGTCCTTCCGGAAAAAGTAAACTGGAACGTAAGTTCGTGCAGTTAAACTACGTGCGCTGCTTCGCTTGAGCATCGAAGGTGCGGCGTGTGCAGCCGGCAGCAGAAACCACCACTGTGGTAAAAAGCCCTGAAAGGTGGAAGACAGCGCGCGAAAATGAGTTGTTTCGTGTACCAGCTGGTCTTGATTGTCCTTGCACCGCATGCGGTGCTCGCAGCTTACTCTGGCGACGTTGGTTGGATATTCACCGGCGATGACGTGTACAACACAGCCGGCAACGACGCCGGAGTGGGTGGTGGCGATTTTAACACGGCCCAAGGTGCGGGGACTTTCACCCTCGGGGGTACGTACAATTCTGCGTCGGGAATCGACTCTTTCATCGGCGGTGGCCTCGAGAACACTGTGGAGCAGACAGCGCAGTCATCCATTATTGGAGGCGGCGAAAAGAATTTGATCACGAGCAGGTTCAGCATCGTAACCGGAGGATTGGCAAACGTGGTTACGGAGAACTATGGGGCTATTTTGGGCGGCTACAAGGGTGCCATCAGCGGAAAAATGAGCACGATCGTCGGCGGTTCCAGAAACTCGGCAGCCGCCAAGATTTCGTCCGCTTTTGGCTTCAAGGCAAAGGCGGAACATGAGTACTCCCTCGCTCTCGGCTTCGCGGGCACGACTTTTGGCGACTGCGAGACGACAGCGGACAACCAGGTGTCAGTATGCTGTGACAGTTGGATTGTGAATGATGTCGAGCTCATGGACGTGTTCACACGGCGGCGCCATCGGGCACTGGCGGAATATTCCGTCGAGGTGCTGAAGAAGCCGATGCGGCACCTTGCCGAGGTCGATGAAGTGGACGCTGCCAGCATCGAACTGCACGAGAAGCGGGTGGAGGAGACGCGCAAGGCAAATGCAGAGCTCGAAGAAACCATCCTGCTCCTCTCTCAAGAGATCGAAGCTCTGGCCGCTGCACAGGTGCGAGTTTCTGAAGACCAAGCCCTGGTCGCACAACGCCGCCAACTACTCGAAGGTGCCGAAGTTGAGTATGTCGAGGACACCAGCGTGGCGAAGTGTGCAACCAAGCACATCATTGAGAGTACGGGGTCAGGACTCTCTTCGTGCACTGCCACCTGCGACTCGTATGGCTTGGAATGCGGAGCGTTCTTGTTGGATGACGCCGATGACTGCTACGTGCTCTACTTCTGCGCTGTGGAAACCGGAACCGCGGTGGAGGGGACCGTGTACAAAAAGCAACGTGTGAAACCCACCGCGTACGATGTAGATGCTGTGTCATACGTGGACTACCAAGTGCTCCTGGCGGAAGAGAAAATGGACATTCTCGAATATGAAACGAAGTGGGCAGGCATCGCAGAGTACACTGGGGGTAGTTGCAGCTCCGGTGGTTCTCCTTATCTCGGCATGGATGCAGCCAACCAAGCACTGTACGTCTGCGACGGCGCCGGCACTTGGACTCAGCTTAGCCTCGAAGATTCCATTCCTACTCCTTCATCCGAACTGCAGCCTGCGCCATGGCATGGCTTTGCAAACATCACGCAAGACGTGTGGGCGGATACTGATACACATCGCTATGTGCAATCGGGGCCCATTGAAGAAGCCATCAAGCCTCATGATGTGGATCAGTGCGAGTCGAGTCCCTGCGACAACGGGGCAACGTGTGTCGACCATGGCGGGGCCTTGACCGTCAACGGCACATTTGATACTTTTGAGTGCCTTTGCACCGACGGATTTGAGGGCATCACATGCTCGGACTACATCGACGATTGTACGTCGTCGCCGTGCGAGAATGCAGCGACGTGCACTTCAGATACTTACGGCTACCACTGCGCTTGCGTCCCGGGATATGAGGGCCTGGACTGCGAGATCAATATCAACGAGTGCCAATACGAGGCATGTGTGCATGGCACGTGCGTCGATGGCGTGGACTCTTTCGAGTGTATTTGCGAAGACGGCTGGAACGGGACGGTATGTGACACGCTCTTGCTCTCGGAGGGATATTACAGTCTTGGGTTGGGACAATGCGTGGACTCAAGCGGACTGCTGCCAGACAAGTGCACATCATCCCATGCCAATGTTTCCACTCTTTTTGACTGCGTGGCGGCCTGCGATGCCACTCCAGAGTGCGACGCAGTGCAATTCCGGCACACTACGAGCGTATGTGCTCTAATGTTGGCGAACGGAACTGCGGCAGCGTCAATTGATTCGCACTTCTCCTGCTCAAACAACTTTGTTGAGATCTTTCGGGACGGATTTGAAGGGGGCATGACCGATTGGACCATAGATCCTGACTCCGTGCTTGCTTCAACGGGCAAGGACACGACCTATGTGAAGTCTGGGTCGCAGTCCTTCCGAATGTCTGGTGGCAGTGTTGTGGACAACACCAAGTCATACAAGTCATCTATCAGTCTGACGTCTTCCGATGGAATCACCAACGGCGTCGAGTATGCGGTGTCAGTATGGGTGTTTCACGCGTCCAATATAGTGTCCGGGCCACAGCCGTCGCCGACGTCAAGTTCTTTGACCGTCTCGGACAGCACTGAAGTGTACACCTCGACAGCAGTGGCGACGGCGGATGCACGGCACTGGGAATTGTTGTCTGTGACCTTCACTGCACAGACCGACGCCACTTTGCTGATTTCCCTGGAGCTTGAGCCGGACTACCTGGTCGACACCTATTGGGACGATGTCATAGTGTGGACGGGCGCAGGTATTTCGACGACTGCCGTTGACGGGTCTTTGATCCAAGACGTACGGTGCTACCGTCGCTTTGAGACGCCGACAGTATCATCATATGAATCCTGCTACGATCTCAAGTATGCCGGTGAAGCTGATGGGCCTTATGTGCTTACAGACGCAGATGGGAATGTGAACGAGCACTACTGCCGCGACGAGTTTGAAGGCAGTCGCAGTAAATATTTGTGCGAGGATGCTCTGAACTGCTACAGCTGTTCTCTTGTTGTGTCAGAGAGTGGCAGTTGGGCACTCGGGGACCTCAGCGATGGATTGGGACAGTACTCATACGATGCAGCGTGGTCACCAAGTCAATTGGTCCGCTTGGAGTGGTTCGACTCCTCTGGTGATTGGCAGTGGGTGCAGTTCCATCCGGAGTCTTCAATTTTCCAAGATCGCCTGGGCACAACCATGACAAACTCGGCAGAGGACAACATCATCATTTCTCTTGCCGCGGAGAACTTTACCACCAGCGTCACGGAATTGTCGTCAGCTGTGGCAACCGCCGGCGGGGCATTCTTCTGTCTGTCGACATTAGACGATGCCACCTACGATGTTGATGTGGCGTGGGGTATTCTGCCGTCTGACCACGTCGACTTTGGCGCAGGGTGCATCGGCGCCAGTTGGGCCGGGGAAGGCGTGTTTTACGCCGAGGCTAGTCAAGGTCAGGGTTTCGTCGGATACAAGGGAGACGGTGAAGTCAAGGGCCTCACCGATGGCGCGGACCACCTGGACATGTTCTTACAGGTTTGCGAAAATCTGAACACGCACTTGAAGCTGTGGCTGCTCGGCGAGGACATCGACGCCACGGGCTTGTCGTGGCCCGACCACCGGCATGCAGCAGCCGCTGTGACGCTAAGCCAAGTGACGCAGGATTCCTCCACTGATGCGTACCGCATCAAGGGAGCGAACACCCAATTCGATATTGCAAATCTTGACATATCACCGTCAGTAATGCCGTCTGTAACGGTGGCCGTGTGGGTCAAGCTCGAGCTTGTGCAAGATACTTACGGGTGGATAGTGTCTCAGGACACTGGGAGTGGGACGTACGACCGGGGCATCTTCCTGCATGACAGCCGCTTTGGCACGAGTGAGCAAGGAAATGCAACATTGGTGCGCTCGCTTGCTCGAACCTTGTTGCGCGTTGTGATCCGTTTGCTGACACTATGCTTCAAATACATGACGTAGGGGATTGGCGTTGGCACTGCGTACGCGTCTCAAATAGTGGTCGAAACAGGAGTTTGGTGCCACGTCGCTGCAGTATGGAGAGACGATGGCACCGCGACAGTATTCGTGGACGGTCTGGTAAGTGACTTGTTGACGTTGCGACCGGTCCCATGTACATGCTTATGCGTCATGCGACTCGTTTGTGCTGTGCTGTGCTGTGTCTTTAACGTTTTCACGATTTGGTGTTATTACTGTTGCAGCCACACGAGATTCCACTAAGTGGTATATCAAATTCCGATGGCACCAGTTACTTGACGGTCGGCTCCCATTCCTCTCTGACGTTCGCAGATTATGCTGTTGACGGATTTTTGGGCGAGCTCCGCGTGTACGACACAGCGCTGCGATACCAGCAAATACAGGCGTTGTACGGACATGGCAGTGCGCGCTTTGCGAATTATTGAGCCTTGACATGACAATGCGACAACCAACCTAATCTAAGATCGTGCGTCGACAACTTATGGCCATCGTGTCGTCCGTAGATAATCCACGGCCCCATTGTGTGAACAGCAGTCGATTCAAGGCGTCCATCGATGTAATCACGCGTCCGTATCCCACTCCACGTGTATCGTGTGGTATAGTTCGTGGGATGAGCACTACTCCACGTCAACAAACACTGCGCCCAAGTGTTTTGTTGCGTTCTGAGCATTGGCGCAATAACGAACACTATCGCGCTGCACTGACTCCAATGCATTGGCGTGATTACAATACGAATAAGAATTGGAGCAGTAAAAGGTAGAGTCCGTAACCTTCGCAACGTTGGGCACTGAACGATCCACGACTCACGACTCACGACTCACGACGCACACCTCACGCCTCACGACGCACGGCGACGAATGTGAACAATGTCAACAGTGCGAACGAACGCTGCAATGCAATGCAAATGCAATGCAATGCACTGCAATGCGGAGTGATGCGCAGTGATGCGAAGCAAATGGTTCCGTTCGTTAACGCGCGCGCGCGCGCGAAGAAGTGCTGTACAGGTTGACTTTTTACCGCTGAGTGAGTGTTGCGACAGTGCGGCAGCACGACGACGACGGTTCATTCGTTCGTTCGTTCGTTCGTTCGTTTCTCACTGCCGGCCGACGACAGAATTTGAACGAACGAACGAACGAAATCGAACGATGACGATGGCGATGGCGACGACGACGACGAAGACGAAGACGACGACGACGACGACGACGCACAAACGGCAAGGCGACGACGCACAAATGGCAAGGCGACGACGCACAAACGGCAAGGCGACGGCACAATGCCGGCAGCCAAGCCGCAGAGAGACAGCGAGAGAGATACGTTGCAGGGGCGTGGTTACACGCACGCACGCGCGCGCGCACATGGTGATGCAACAAAGGCGGCGGTGTTGCGCAGACTGCACAAGGCAGCGGAAGGGATGACGGAATCGACTAAACTGGACGGACTGAATGAGCGTCTTCCGTGCCGCAAACCTTTGCGATGTAGTGCAGGCAGTCAGATACTTTGCGTGCGAACAGACTGGCGCGCCGACGAACGGGTGGGTGATAGATAAATCACAGAAATGAGAAGTGGGTGATGGACAAATTATCTGTTATTGTTCGCTGCTTTCTTCCGAGCATGACATAGACCTCAGACGACATCTACGCGCCAACCTTGCGTGTCGTGCGTGGGCCTCCGGATTGAACCCACGTGCTCGCAGACGATTGCACTCTTTTGCTGGTATCGTTTGCAGTTGCCAGAAACATTGCTGTAAAACAGCTTGTGGCGGACCCGTCTCGACGATATGACGCAGCCCGCGCCAACCCCTCGCTGCCATTTGATCACGTACGCACTCGTGAGCGTGGTGGTGGTTGGACTGCTACAATGGCACTTTGGTCATGACCCGATCACCGCGTCGTGCTCCACGCATGTGCTTTTCGGCACTGATGTCGGGTTATGGTCGGTCGTCGCCCTTGCTCTCGACAGTTTGGCATCATTTTGGCTCGTGGACGAAGCAGTCGTCTTGTTCACTCTCGGCGCCATCGTCACAGTGATTGTGCTGCTTGCAGTTGCTATGCTGACGCTCTTTGCATTGCATGGCCAAGCCTTTCAAGCTTTGCGCGGGGTGTATCGCTCCTGCCGATGGCTTGTCCTGCTTCTTACAGTTTCAATGTAAGTGACCGCTAGTCGACGGCATTGCTTCGGGCGCGCTGTGCTCGTTGTGTCGACGGCGTTGCCATCTGGTGTGTTGGTCATGACCCCTGATAAGTTGCTGTTTTTGGTGTGCCAGGATTATCCGTACCGACGTTGACGCAGCAATGGCCGCGCCAGTGTCGTCTTTTTTCTGGTTTGTGCTAGAATGGGTGTGGCGCACTGGCATTGTGTTTACAGCGATGGCCACCACCTACGTCTTCCGTTCCGCGATCATTCGTGCGTTAATCCTGCCCGGCTCGGCCCCCGTGGCAGCGAAGAAGATGGTGCTCCCGGCTGCAGCAGTGCAGTTCATTCAACTGGAAACTTCAAAAATGGTGCGGCGCGGTTGGCACCACGAGGTCGGCATTGTGCCGTCTGGCTCGCGTGGGGTTGCACTGGACGTGCGCACGTTGCAGCTCAACCGATCCAAGGAAGCATTTTGGGTCCTGTTCTTCTTGGGCAACATGGGGTCCGTGGAGGCTAGCGCTGGCGAAATGGAGGACTTTGCACGTCGTCTTGGAGCGAATGTTGTCGCCTTCCACTACCGCGGTACGACACCATTTGCGAGCGCGAACACTGATGCAAACGCCGAGGACGAATCACCGCGTGCGGCGGTAATGTCTGGACCGCTGGTTCGTCAACCCGTAACTGCAGCTGATCTCGAAGAAGATGGTTGTGCTATCGTGGAGCACTTGCGACGTGTGTACGGAGTCGACCCCTCCAAGCGATTGGTGCTGTACGGTCATTCGATTGGCGGTGCCGTGGCTGCAAAGGTTCGGTGCCGGTTTCCTGGTGGTATCCTCGTATGTGACCGGACGTTTTCACGCCTGGCCGCCGTACCAATCGCGCCGATGCACGGGAAGCTGCCTCCTCGCTTGTGGCGGGTTGCGGACGCTGTGCTGCAGTTCCTTGTAGGCACGATAGGGTGGTCAATGGACACGCTTAGCTTGTGGTACGTCATCAGCCTCTCTGCGAAATGTCCTGTCCTGTCTTCTTTTCTTCAATAACATGTTGGAATTTGGCTCGGTAGGTCAAAGTTGGAGCAAGACGGCGTGTCGAGAATTGTCGTGTATTCCAAGCGCGACGAAATTATTCCGTATGAGCATGCTTCCTTACACACGGCACTGCTTCGGCGCCATGAGTCCAATGGAGATGCTGCGCACGCCAGCGACGTGGAGTCGGAGTGGTCTTTTGAGGTCAAGAAGAGAAAGAAAAACAACCGACCGCATGTGTTTCATGACACAGAAGACGCGGAGGAGGATGACGACGGTGACGTGGCGGGCAGTCCGCACAACTCACCACTGTGCCGCCTGGATTCGCACTGCTACCATCAGGTCATCGCACAACTCCTTGAATGTTTTCGCCGGGCGCCCGAGTGAGCACAGAAAGACTACCTTCGTGTGCGACTCCACTTTCACGGAGTCAACTCACAATTCTGAGGTTTTAATATTACATTTGAACTATCACACAAGAAGACCAAGACCGAAACAAGTGGCACGATTCGCTGCCCTCGTCACAATCAGGAGTCTAATCCTCGCCAGAGTCGCTGGCGCCAACTACCTCACTATCGAGCACGGGCAGGGCACTAACGTGGACATGTGCAAACCTTGAAATACCGAGGATGCGCCTGGGCGACCAATACACAGCATGTGGACGTGAGAATCGTCGTCACACAGCAACAACGGACAAGACAGCACTCGAACACAGGCACATGTGTACGGACTCCGGAAGGTGCTCAACTTTTTTTCCCTCAAATCCCCAAGCCATGTCGAACGTGATCTTTTTGGCGTACGACTTGACGACTCGCAGAATATTTTTCGCAACCGACGAGGACGAGACGTCCACGTTGACTTCGAAGTAGTTGTCCCCCTCGTGGAAGGTCGTGTCAATCTTTTTCGCAATAATTGCCGGCTTGCCCCCAACCACCTTCCGTACGATCCACGCGCCCTGAGACCAGCAGAATACACGAGCCCGTGCATACACACACGCACACGCACACGCACACAATTGTCAACCTGCGCCATGCACAGTGCTAGAGGTAACGATTGGAAACGTACCTCTGTGACGAGAGGGAAAAATTTCAAGTGCCGCGTTTTGTAATCCAGGTCGCCTTCCAAAAAGTCTTTCAGTGCACTTTCGAAGGCCTTGCCACCTCCCTCGTCACCCAGCTTCTCACTTGCTTTTCGTTGGTAATACATTGTGACTCCGTAGCCCGGGGCCTGGAATTGTACGATGAAAGTGAACCCGCTCCCTGGAGCTCCTTTGTACGGTGTGCCCGGCGGAGCCTTTTTGCGTATGTGACGGAAGGCGCTGAAAGGCTGAATGGCCATGTGTTCCACCTAGCAATGCAGGCACCAGCATGGGTGAGTCAAGCGTCGACTGCGGTCCCAAAAGCGCGCGGAAGCATGGCGTTCATGTGTCAAAGGCGCCGATCTCGACACCAATAAACACCAACCAGCAACCAAGGACAAACACTGACCTTGCGAATCTTCTTTGGCACTTGATACGTCTCGATCTCCACACAGTCAAACACGGCACTCTCTGAATTCACCTTCTTTTTGTCATCCAGGTAGTTCGAGTCGCGGACGCGGAGGTGCTCAGCACCGGGGTCCCACCATCCCTCTTCCTGCTCTTCTGGCACGTATCTGAGGTACC
>ENA-OWNT01002841-OWNT01002841.1-seawater-metagenome-genome-assembly--contig:-NODE-2841-length-17261-cov-4.045333_pt1 | contig 17261 bp, 20 predicted proteins | sample MGYA00238136_ERZ651165 | MGnify/ENA primary metagenome ERZ651165 (study PRJEB26861, sample SAMN08777766) | seawater metagenome | isolation source: coastal seawater | place: USA: Florida | collected...
CCAACGTCAATGATGATGATGATGTCACCCACCCACACTCACTCACTCACTCACTTCATGCAACAGTCAGCAGTCGTCAGTCAGTCAGTCAGCGGAACTGTGAGCGAGTAAGTGAGTGACTGTGAGTGAGTGACTGTGAGTGAGTGACTGTGAGTGAGTGTCTGTGAGTGAGTCGAATTCGGCCAGTGAACGGGCGAACGGAGTGAGTGAGTGAGTGAGTGAGTGAGTGGGTGAGTGAGTGAGGGAGCTGACTGCTGACTCACTCACTCACTCCCTCCCTCCCTCTGACCCACTCCAGAACTGTACGCGTGACCCTGACAGCCATGTCCCAGAGGTCACTGTACCCTACCGCATCTCACTCCCACCTTCACTACACTCACCGACCTTTATTCCTACACACTCTAGCTCAAATACATCACGTATGCACCTCAGTGCTCATTTCTTCATTCAGTGCGGCTGGGTGCGGAGAGAGGCGGTTACGCAGCCACGCCCTGCCTCCAGTCGCCTTTGTCGGAAAGGCCTGCTTTCAGTCAATGGTCCTGGCGACCACGGGGGTAGTCCGAAGCTCGCGTGAGCGGTTGCTCAATCAGTCGGTGGGTACGGCGTCCACACACTGTGCTGAGGTGTGACACGGCGCTGAAAGTAGGCGCTGAGCAAAGTCGTTTTACGCACGCCGTCACTCTCACTCACAGCAGTCAGGGAAGGCGACGACTTTTCGCTGCGATCGTTCGTTCGTTCGTTCGTTCGTTGGTTTATTCGTTCGTTCGTTCGTTGGTTTATTCGTTCGTTCGTTCGTTGGTTGGATGGTTCGTTGGTTTGTTTCATTTCATTCCATTCCATTTCTTTTTCATTGACTGTCATCAGTCGTTAGTTGGTTGCTGGTTGACGGGCTGGCTGGCTGGCTCCTTTCTTTTTCGTTTCGTTTCGTTTCGTACCCGTGTTGCGGTTGCCCCACTCCTCGTCCCCCAACTTTCCGTTCGAACAACGCAGCGTGGGCTGGCTTTTATGACCTGGACACGGTGGCCGTACGAGACAAGCAATGCACGTTTCACTTTCGGCAGACCCAACGCTGGGGTTACAGATGTGGCGAGTCAACAGTTTTGCTTGTCGTCACTCGCGGGTGAGGTTGCGAAGCTGTACTCGATTTGATGACACACAAAACTTCAGGTACGGCCGAACGACGGTGCCCGTACGCGGCGGGTTGTATTCGTTTCTTCGCAGCACACGGACTTTGTCGGCACTGGTTGGAGGCACCGAGTGGACACTCGGGTTGGCTTTTTGGTTTCTGCAGTTATTTCACTTTTATTTTCGTCACAGGACTGACTCCACGGCGTTTAGGTGTCCAGATCGAGTGTTAGTCAGTCTGAACAATGGGGGCGTCGTGTGGGAAAGCCTCGCACAACGCGGATGGTGCAGAGAGTCCAAAGGCGCACGTCGAGTCGAAAGTTGCTGCCGAGCCCCCTGTCGAGTTCTCCGATCCTCCCTTTGAGCACTTTTACGTGAAAGAGAGTCAGTTGGGTGTTGGTTACACCTCAAAAGTATTTAAATGCACACACAAGGAAACAGGGAAGAGTTTCGCTTGCAAAGAGATCAATAAAATGAAGCTGAATCAAAAGAGTTCAAGAAAAGGTTCTTTGTTGGCGCGGCTGCGAGTGGAGGTCGACATTTGCAAACGCATCGACCACCCCCACATTGTGAAGATCCATGAAGTCTTCGAGAGCGAAAAATTTGTCTATCTCGTCATGGACCACATGGAAGGCGGCGAACTATTCGACCAAATCATTGCACGTGGTTCGCTTTCGGAAAAAGAAGCAGCCGATATCGTTGCCAAAATCTGCCGTGCACTCAAGTACCTTCACGACCAAGGAATTAGCCACCGAGATCTGAAGCCTGAAAACGTGCTCCTCGCACAAAAAGACGACATCACCGACATTAAGATCATTGACTTCGGAATGTCAAAAGTATTTGGGCCGGGCGAAATTGCAACGGCCTCCACGCTGGGAACTCCGGGATACATGGCTCCTGAGATCATGCAAAGCAAAAAGTACACTGAAAAGGTAGATATTTGGGCGTTGGGGGTCATCACCTACATTATATTGTGCGGCTACATGCCGTTTGATGACTCACATGGTCGGACAACCAAGTGGAAGACCGATTTCCCAGCAGCGGACTGGGACAAAATCTCCAAGGAAGCAAAGAAACTTATTGAGTTGTTGCTTTCCGTGGATCCAAAGAACAGACCGAGCGCTGATGAGACGTTGGAGCACAAGTGGTTTGAAAAGTGGCTGGAGGAAGACACGGAACCCAACGAACTGCCTTCACCTAAGCGTATGAAGAATCGCAAGAAAAGCCGATTTCTAGCGGAAGACGACGATTAAGTCGCCCCCACGTAATCTTTATTAGAGTAGCCCAATTAGACACACGCCCAATGAAAACTTTGATGTAAAAGAGTTGTCCAGCAAGTGATGCTGCATTTGCAATTACTATGTTGTAAATTACTGTACAAGAAAGCGAGACAGCACCTGCCCCGACGTAGAGTTTGGCTCATTTGATGCCTCTGTCGTTCAAGCTATGAAGGATGCCATGATTGCGTGGTCCCATGATATCGCGATTGCTCCCGGCGGTAAAATAAAGCTCCTTCAGCTTGAAATATGCGAACGCAGTCAGTAGAGAATCGCTACCGGCAGTGTGCATGTTACCGATGCGAGGTAGTTCTAGCGTTTGACCGAGCTTGGTGAGCCCGAGACGTCCTAAGCCCTGCACCTTACCACCGTCCTGTGCGACACGATCGGCCAAGTGCTTTACATCTACGAAACTCGGGAAGTAAATCCGCAACATCTTGAAAAATCTAGCGGATGATTGGGGAAGCGGGAGGCATGTCAGAACTTTCAGGAGATATCCGAAGTCATACCCGCCATGAAAAGAGACCCAGGTAATGTCATCGGTCAGAACTAATCCAGACGAGATCAAGAGCTCACCAAATCGGTGAACCGAGATACCTTTCGTCTTGTGCTTTTCGAACTCTATACCGGAGCGCTTGAGCAAATCGATGGACTCAGGGGCCTGCATGTCATCATCGACATCGAAGTCGAAGTTGAACTGAAAACAGCAGCAACCTTCCACCGGCCGACCCTGATCGTCGGTGAAAGTCACTCCGAGCTGAATAATCTTCAAGAGATCAACGTTGATTCTGACGTTTTCGTAATAGTAGGCTGACGCCTCCATACGTTCTAAAGGTCGAGCCACAACGCCAGGGAACTCGGTGTCCATGGAGATGTAGCGGTACTTCTCTGCTAAGCGACGGACATTTACCATTTCGGCATCCAAGTTGTCTGCCCACACATCGCGGATTTCTGTCGTCGTTGGTACAGCAGTACTGTTGCTGTCAGACGCAGCGTTCTCCGAACTACCGTTTGAACCACTGTGCTCGGACATACTTCTATCGATCTCCCCTCCGGGTTGTATCACTTATTTCGGCGAATCGAACGCCATGGTCAACAAGTAAAATCCACCGACCAATATCATCAAAATACAGCCAGCTGAATTTTCAAGCTGACAGATTCTCCCCGCCCACATCGTGAACACGGGAGGTCCCCGCGACCCTTGGCAATCCGTCAGTTGCGAACTTTCGCGCTGACATTGATCCGACACCTGGATGAAACATTCACGTTGTTTTTTGCCTTGCACGTCGCACGTCGAAGTCCATCGGATCGGCGCATGGAAGCTGCACACAGATCAACACGGACGGAACACGTCGCTACCATCGACAACGCATGCGGACAAACGAACGACGGACGGGCACACAAACCAACCAACGAACAAACGAACGATCAACGACGAAGGATGAACGACGAACGACGAACGACGAACGACGAACGACGAACGACGAACGACGAAGGAAGGATGAACGAACAAACGAACATTCATTCGTTCGACACTCACTCAAACACACACACGCTCAACAGAAAACGTCGAATTGAAGTTTTGCGCTCACGTGGGCTTGTATTTACACCTCTAAACGCTACGCACACGGACTGATTGACCGCAGCGTCCATTCACTTTACGATCCATTATAGCTGTCATGCGAACGCCATGGTAACAGCATTAATACTGCATCAGCGGGTGACAGTTTGACTGAACAATGACTGACGCACTGAGGTCTGAGAGTAGTTTGCACGTTCCTGTGTTTGCAGAGCTGTCTTCGAACTTCGGCGGCAGTGACAGTGAGTGAGTGAGTGAGTGAGTGAGGGTGAGTGAGGAATTTGAGTGGCGTGAGGTGGCTTACCTCCCCAGTGCACTGGGCTGACGCCGGACTTCGCGAGTTAGTACACTGCACTCACTCACTCAACGAAGTTCGTTCTCTCACTCTCTCACTTACTCACTCACTCACTGACCGCCGACCCGCCCACTGTCACTCACTCACTCACTCACCCACTCACTCACTCACTCTCACTGTGAGTCAGTTGGTCGGTCGTTCACTCCCACTCATTCACTCACCCGCACTCACCTTCACTCACTCACTCAGTCACGCACTCACTCACTTACGCAGTTGCCGCACAGTCAGTCACTCCCATTCTTGTTCGTTGACTTGGTGTCTGTCGCGTCGTTGTGTTGTTCGTTCGTTCGTTCTTGGTCGTTCGGTCGGTCCGTCATTTGGTCGGTCGGTCGGTCAGTGTGTCTGTCAGTATTCGATAGATTGGGCAGGCACTCTCTGTCGGTGTTGCATTTGTCGGTGTTGTTGTTGAAAGTGGATTTGTGTGCAACGCATTGGTTGCATTGTGTATGGTTTGGTTCTGCGGATGAATGCTAGGATGACTCATTGAACCCACAATTGCAGCAGCAAGCACGAGGCAACAAGCTGCTCAGCTTGCTCGTAAGCCACGTAGGCGCAACGAATAAACAAAGGCACAACTTTAATGTCGGTGGTGCTTTTTCGTTTTTTTTTTCTTTTTTTTTGTGCTTTGTGCGCTCCTTCTCTGCGGCGCGGGCCTCCTGCGCTGTTCTGTCGGACTCCAACATTGTTTTTTTTCGTTGACTGTTGTTCCGTCTAGCACCATGAGCTTCGTCACCAAGGTTATCTCGACTCTGGGCTCTGCCCTCAAAAACAAGGAGATGGACGTCTTCATTTACGGCGCTGTGTAAGTTGTGGTGTCATTCATGGTTGTTGTTGTGTGTGATGCCGTCTTCCTGTGGATGGATTTGGTGCGGCTTCTCGGTCGTTGTTGTTTTCACCAATCTGTTTTTCTTTGTCTACAGCACGGCGTTCGTTGTTTGCGGTGTCCTTCCTGCCCGGGGCATTGACAACGAGGCTTTGAAGAACAGTTCGTACGGAAAGCAGTACTTGACCAAGTACATCAAGACCGACGCTCCCGCCGCCGCCGGAAAACATTAGATTCTTGAGCGGAAACGTTAGTTCAAGTGTCCGAAACAGGATAGGGTAGGATTTCCCAAAAGTTTTAGGCGTGGATCGTAGGAGCTGCGAAATGTTTCGACGGGGCCTATGTTGTACCAATGCGAAATAGAATAGCAGCTCCCGTTCTGCAGGCTAACCTGTAATTTATGTGAGCGTTATTTGCTGCGTTTGTTTGGGCCACGGGTGTTGCTATGGGTATGGTCAGGCTACTTCTCACGGGACTGTTAGATATTTTAAAACACTGCATCTATGTGCTCTCAGCCTGGAAGGATTCGTGTTTGAGCTCTAAAACAGTGTTCAAGGCTTCACTGCGTCCTGGCGACCGTTGGCTTGCCTGCGGTTCAAACATGGATGCTAATATGAGCTCAACGTTCCATCCTGCAGCCATACTCATGCGTCGTACCGGTGCGGCTTCGATTGTGGCCTCCACTACTTTATTTCTCAGTTGTTGCAACCGCGAAAGGAATTTTCTCAATTTCTCTTTCATATTCTTCATTGAAGCTTTGAGTCTACGTTGAATCAACAGTACCCGTGTTAGCATCGGACCTGTGTTCTGCAACTGCGTGCATACCCGACAACGTACTGCTTCCTCTCAGCTTTTTCCGCCGGCGTCCAAGACGGCTGTTCCTTGAGTGCTTTCAATCTATCTCGAGTGTTGCAGTAAATGAAACTGGGTGTACCAACGGCACCCTCCGTAATGTCGGAGTTAAGAACGAGCTTCTGATGGGGGATGCTCGGCACCCATTGGGCTCCGGCCCCCACTTTTGTAAATTCGGGGACCTGACCACTGCTTCCGTCGACGACTAAGAACGTCACCACATACGCCGAACTGGTTTGTAAAACGTCCTGCACCTTCAACAAAATAATTGGAACTGTGGCGGTTGAGCCCGGTGGTATGGTCGTTAGAGTAGGTTGCATCTTGTGGTCTCGTGGCGGCGTTCTCGGTGCCTGTTCCAACACGAAGAATAGAAACGTTACAAGTGAGGATTGCCATGCAATGTGCACTGTGGCCATGGTGCGCATACCGCCATCTGCGCTTGCTGTGACGCCCACAATTCGTTGGCAATTGCCAACTATGACACAAAAAGCGCCAAACCAAACAAAAAGCAAAGCAGAGCTAAGAAAGCTTGGAAACTGCAATCGGGCCGCATGTTGGATGTCCATAACATACCTCGTCTTCGTCTTCGTCCTGGTCCACGACATCAGCGGGTCTTGAGTTGTGTTCTAAAATAAGCGGACAACGTTTTTGAACGTGTGGACGGAGCATTTGCAAAACCTGTAAATTCCACGGCCCTGACAGCAAAAATGTGCACTTACCAAATTCTGCGATATCGCTGGGGTCACCGAAGTCTTCGCGCCGTGGGCCACCAGCCTGCGCCGGGGTTGTTTGTGAACTGGTGGCGAAATCCTGCATGGAGTGGGTGTTGTATGAAGCAGGCAGCACAGAGGGATGTCAAATGCGGACATGCGAAGGAGACTTGGCTCTTCGGCATCTGATCAGCTGCACGGGAACATACTTGCGAATCAAGCTCAATGTTGTCGTCGAAGTCATCAATAACGTCCATGGTTTCCAGTTGCTGAAGCAACACATGCACGAGTCAGCACAGTTTCGAGCTACAGAATAGCGATGCACATCGCGGCCACACACCGGCGACGTTTTGCTCTCAATGTCTCGAATTCGTTTGTGAGAAGACGAGGCAGCTGAGTGGGACTCTGACGATGAGCATGACGTTGAAGATCTTGGGTCATTCGCGGAGTCTGGTATTGTCGCGAAGCGATTGGGCTCAGTGACAGGGTCCAACGAAGTTGATTCCTGCGACATCTCTGCAAGAATATCATCATCCAAATCAAAATCTGTCTCGAAATCTATGTCTGCGGCAGCAGCTGATCCTGGTACAGTAGCGTTATTCGTCGAACTTGCTGATGTTGACCGATTCACTGGTGGTGACGACCCAGTGTTCCTGTGAAGTAGGTTCACCGCGCGGGGATCCACCGGAACGAAGTGAGCATTGGAAGCAGCCTGTTCCGACTGCACTTCGAGAACTCGAACGCATGCCGGTGTCAGTTGCATGATGCCACGCCGAATTCGGACGTCCTTCACGAGGAGTTTCGTTGTCCCCACTGTAATTGCCGCGTGAAGTGCGGGGATCGGCAGAAATTCTATTGCAGGCACATACTGAACGCCATCGGTCAGCAGCATTTTGAACATTCGAGTGGGTCCGGGTGGCGCGTCCGTGTCCTCCGGCTCAATGAAGTCATCATCCTTGTTGTCCTCCGAATAACGAGAGAGGCTGGCGCCAATGTTGGATATTACTTCGAGTTGTAAGAGGTATTCTCCTTTCAAAATCTCGCGGTGTTTGAGTGCGATGCCCTCAGGCAAAGGACCCGAACCGTCGCACACTAGTTTCATGTCATTGAGGAGCAATTGGTAGCTTACGATTTCAACAATGTGGTCTTGACGAGGCGTCGAACCTGGCCGACGTAGCAGAGGCTTCAGAAAGTTTAAGCACTCTTTGACCCTAAACGCGTGTTGGACAAGTTACGTCAAAGCACACTCAAATATTTTTGAAAGACACCATGAGGTTACGATTGACGTACCAGGTCTCTGTCAAGCTTATGTTGAATTTCCGTTCAACGATTTGCTTGATGTGGGTCGTGCTATCTAAAGCATCCATCTTTGATCAGACGACGGGCGCGCACCCCTCGGTGGAGAACGCACTCCACATTAACAGCAGCGTCACGCTCCGCCAGGTGCAACTTGTTGCGAAAATGGGTCGCTTGTCATTGCGACAGCGCCTTCGAAAGGCAGGCAAATATTCGGATTCGAAAAAGCCTTTCAAACTGAAAAGCTCGGATACTTTCTTATCAATTGACGCTCCAATTTGCTTCGAACATTTCACTCTTTCACAGCCACAGTCACTTGCGGGCGCTTTAGTCGGCGCCAACAACAACAAACTGTCATACACCTCGACAAAACCAACGCAACATTGCCGGCATGCAATCTGTCGCCAAACCACCATCCTATTCCAACTTGTCGTTCAACCACCATGCACTAGTGAACAACTCAGGGGTCGCTGACCTCCTCTCAACTCAACTGTGTAAGTAGGCCGCTCCGTGTCCGACGTGTCGCTTTCAAATGAAGTGAATCAGCGCGGCGCGGTCGCTGCGGTCGTTCGCTGGTCGCTGCAGTCGCTGCAGTCTGGGACCTGGCTGACTTAGGTCGGAGCGTGACGACGGCGCGTGAAACTGTGCCTCTTCTTGGCGCACACGCTCAATTTATTTGGTCCTTGCTCTTCTTCTTGGCGGCGGCGATTTGAACGCTCCCGCACTCACTCACTCACTCACTCACTCACTCACTCACTCACTCACCGTCACTCACTGACTCCCTCAGTAAAAGTCTGTTCACAAATCAATCGCGGTTACTGTTGTACGTGGTACGTAGGTGTGTGTACCAAGTACTGACTTCACTGTGATAGATTCACTTCACTGTCAGTCAGTCAGTCACTGCTGTGAAGAAGTGAGGAAAGGCCGCAAGGTTGTCTGCAACAAACGAACGAACGAACGAACGACGAAGTCGACGACGGTGACCGATGATCGTGACGTGGTGGCAGATTGCTGCGTCGTGGGGTCGTCTTTACCGGCTTAGTTGTTGTGTTCGCGAGTTTGCTTATGCATGACAGGATGAATTCGTTGTGCGAACAGCCAACGCGACAGAGTTCGGTTGCTGTTGCTTCAGTTGATGCTGTGTGCCAGTGACTGGAGGCCTGAGCGGGAACATGAGATGGCGGGATTGTTTTTCAGGCAACACTGCAGCCTTCGGGCTGCACACGCGTATGGCGAGGTCGATTCTATGGACTTCTTTGCCTGCATGGACTTGGCACTATTGGATGTGACAAGAGTGACAATGCATTTTTATGCCTTAGTCGAAAGCGAGTGCACAAACGTTCTCCTTTTAACGTGGTTGATTGACTGAAGAGATGTTGTAGCCTGAGACTTTTGTAGAATCCCGTGGCCATGTCTTCAGCGGAAGAGCCAGCCTCCAAGGCTTCGAAACCCACCTCGGACGTTCGTGAGTCGGGTGCTGCCGAGGATGAGGACTTAAAGAAACGCTCCTCCACGAAGCACCGCGGGAGTCGCAAGCACCACAAAAGATCCGATAGTGAAAGTAGTAGGAGTAGTGACGAGAGTAGTGACAGCAGTAGCTCTGAGTCTTCAGTGCACAAGAAGAAGCGCTCAAAAAAGTCGAAGAAGCACAAGAAGAAAGACCGCAAGAAGCACAGCAAGAAAAAGAAAAAAAGTAAGCGCCACAGCAAGGACAAAAAGTCGAAGAAGCGACGCAAGCGCAAGCACAAAACAATATCCGGTTCTGATGACTCAGACGACAAGGTCCGTTACTCTTCCATCACTGGCAAAAAGATCAAGCTGAAGCTGGACAAAACGCAGGACGACCGCGTCCGTGACGTCGCGCGGGCAGAATACCGTAGATTTCTCAATAGCCAATTTTAACTATAGTAAATATTTAACAGCTCCACGTGGGCTCAATTGTTCGAGTGCAACTAAAATAGGCTACTGCATTTTCTTGATGTTTTTCTTCGTTTCTTTTTGTTGTTGCTGGTTGAAAAATATATGCTCAAACTAAACCAAATGTAGACATGCGTGTGGTGCTTACATCTCGACCTTGTTCCCCACTGGAACGTTTTCGTCCAACCAATGCTTGTCGTTCGGTCGGATGTCCATCATAGAACTGAATCCAACATGAAGCATGAAGAGAAGGAACACGCTGACCAAAAGTCCCAAAATGATCTGTGGCGTGCATCGCACGGCGTTGGTACCAGTAACACCGGAAGTCGACTGCAGCTTGCGCGCAGCAACCACGCGCGAGTGTTCGTAAGACGAAGGGACGGCGAATGCGACGTAGTCCCCATCGGTGGCCTCGTCCACCTGCTCCAAGATCTTGGTCAGAGAAGAATCCACGTCATCGCCCAAAGCAACGTACAGAAGAGCGGTGTTCTCGTCAACGGCGATGACGCGCTCCAGGGACGTGTCCTCGGAGATCACCTGGACATTGAGATCGCTAGCCAAATCCTCAGTAATAGAATCCTCAGACGTCACGTAAACCGTGGCTTTGTCGGTGACACCGAGGAGACGAGGGAGAGACTCCACAAAAGTGGCAACGCCATCAGTGGAGCCGTATGTGTTGGGGATGGTGAGTTGAGACTCAGCGCTCGTGGCGGCTTCGACGAGGCTGCCCATCTCGCCGGCACGAATTTGTTGCGACAGCTCAGAAGTGGTCATTCCATCGATGGAGAAGACAACAGCCAACTTTGGTTCCTTCAAAAAGAGATGTCCGCATGCAGAGGTAAGCAGCACAGGGTGAGTGAAAGAAGGGCAGTTGGCACACAACATTGGCATGTGCACAAACCTGCTGGAGCTTGAAGTAGGATGCGGCGTCTTCAATTGCGACATCGTCCGCAACAATGGAGGCTGAGTTGGAGAAAATGCTGGTGAAACGACACAACAAATGCACAAAGTGAGTTTGACAGTTCCAACAGTGTCCCGCAACATCAATCAAGTGCCGGCGATGTGGACGTACTCTTCAACACCGGACCAACTGATCACGGGGCTAGCTTGTCCGTACGAGTCATCGCTCAACGCGGCGACCGCGCTCGCGGCTGCGACAAAGAGTGTTGTGCGAAGCATGGCTACACAGTAAGAGAAAACGGCTTCAAACCTAATCTTCTTTTCCTGATGGAAACAAAAACAAAACAAAACAAAGCCACGCCAGACAAAAAGAAAGAAAAACAAAGGCAGACGGCCACTCTCACGTTGTGGAAATACTTGTCGCTTAGCCGCCACTGAATGCCAGACTTTCCTTCATACTGCCCGACAACCCAGCAAGGCTGACTATGTCGAGACGCCGTCTGCGCTCCACCGACCTTTCCTGTACTCGCTGCCATCACGCTCTGCCTATGCCTTCTTCCACGACTCCTCACCGCAACCACCTACCGCAGCCACGGCGACGATGCGGACTCCCAACAGTGTCCGTCCACTCCACACTTCAGCGCATCGATTGACACATTGAAGCTATCCCTTTCGGAACAGTTGGGTGTCGGCAATCTCCGCATACTTGTTCGGCGTCCGAACAACGAGTTACACTGCCTTTTATGGACTTTGATAACACTAGCAACAACGACGACGACGACGACTAGTAAACAAACCCTCCAACACAGCAGCAGCAGCAACAACGACGACGACAACGACGACAACGACAACAACGACAATGACAACAACGACAACGACAAAAACTGACGATAAAGCGAGAGAGAGACAGAGACAGACAGAGAGAGAGAACAGCAACAGCAGCAGCAGCAGCAGCAGCAGCAGCGACAACAACAACAACGACATCATCATCATCAACATCAACAAGCGACAGCAACACAATGACGGCGAACGGCGAACGACGAACGACGAACAACACATTCATTCGTCATCGCATCGCAACAGCATTGTCTGTCCGTCCGTCCGTTCGTCCATTCATCATCCATCGTCTGTCCGTCACTCTCTCTCTCTCTCTGCTATCACTGAGAGAGAGAGAGTGCGGTCAGCCACTCACTCACTCACTCACTCACTCACAACGAAGAGTTGGTGACAACAACAGTGTGAGTTGACTGACTGTGGGCGTGTGAGTGAAGACGAGTGATCTTGTATGGGTGTGGGTGAGTGAGTGAGTGAGTGAGTGCATGACTGAGGGTGTGAGAGAGAGAGTGAACTTGACCGTAAAGCCACTGCTGCACTAACTAACTCACGGACTCACTCACCAGCGCATTGGAAGCAAGCAAGTGGTCACCACTCTCAGTCACTCACTCACTCACTCACTCACTCACTCACTCACTCACTCAATCACCTCGACTGCGGGTGGTGAGTGAGTGAGTGAGCAGCAACCTTCACTCACTCACAGTCACTCACTGTCACTCACTCACTGTCACTCACTCACTGTCACTCACAGTCACTCACTCACTGTCACTCACTCTCAGTCACTCATTGTGGCTGCCCGGTTCCACTTCGGTCGTCGGTCGTCGGTGAGCAGTGAGTGAGTGACAGTGAGTGAACGAATGACTGCCTGCCTGACGGTGCGTTGCGTGAGTGATGGAATGACTTCATGACTTCGCGTTCCCACTTTCGTTTGTTCGTTCGTTTGTTTGTTTGTTCGTTCGTTCGTTGATTGGCTGTGAACACACTGCGACACTGCGACACAGTGACACTGCGACACTGCGACGCTGCGACGCTGCGACGCTCTCTCTCTCTTTGTGGTCATCGTCTGTGTTGTGTGGCTCTGCTCTGTGCTGCTTCTGCGTGTGAAGGAAGCGGAGGAGCAAAGGAGGAAGGAAATCTGCAGTGTACGACATTGGTAATTGTGATGATGGAAGTACGTGGGTACTATGTGGTCGTACTAGGGATGTAGTTTTGGACGGTTGATTGATGGATTTCATTGGATCTTGCATGGTGCATTGTTGTTTGATTGTGTGTGGACTTGCGACTTGGACAGCGGAGACGATGGACTGTGACGGCGACGACGGCGACGTACGACTGCATCATGTAATCATGGAATGAATCAATCAATCAAGGACCATCATTGCAATTCGTCGCGAGTCCAATCCCCATTGGATCAATGATCAATGAGAATGTTATTAGGATGGCGGGATGGCCGGATTGTTGGGCTTGTTGGGAACGATGAGGAATGTTGCTGACGAGGGCCACCGCGAATGTTGCTGCCGCAACAAGAATGTTGGAGGGAAGTATTGCTGATGATATATTCACAATAATGAAATGGTGTTGTCGGATCAGTGACTTTTGTTCATGCTGCTGTTGTTGTTGGGATGCTGCGGTATATGAGCAGTCGATGACATGTGCAGCATCAATGACAACGTTCATATATAGAAACATTATCACAATGACCCGGCACCGAGCAGGATTTCGTCCGACTCGTCGTGCACTTCGAAGGATTCTACTGCACTTACAGTGTCCATAAGTCGCTGCATCATGGATTCCTGGTGTGACAGTGCCTGCTCCATTGCGGCCTAGTGCACCAAGTGATACCACAGAGTGAAGGGCGGAGTCACAATGGTGGGCTCCACACAAGGGCACGAACCTGGATATTCCGCACTACCTGCTGCGAATCTTTGATGGCAGCCTTGTTGGATGGCGACAAACCAATGTCGCTTGTAAGCAGTGCAGCTTCATCTGCTGACGACGCGGCGTTTCCTGTCAACATCGTCCTCAAACTCAATGTCCGTATTGACGGTTCATCGTCCGAATCAGTATCACTGTTGCTGGATTCGTCGTCGGTTGCCGCAGCCGTACCATCAGGCCTGGTCTTGTCGCGGAGGTCGGCTTGACAGCAAACAAAGAACGCATTGAGTCGGCACTGTGTAGGCCGCATGGTGATTTGCAAAAGTTACCTGGGACCTCAACACCATGTTTCTCGCAAAAGACTACGAGCCGGCGCAATTGTGAACGAGCTTTACGACTCTGGACGGACCAAAAAAGTCAGATTAGATGTGTGAACAGTCGACTTGGTGAAGTTCCAAATAGCTATTCCACGGGGTAGCAAACGCACCTTGTCCTTCCGAGAGGCCGCTTTTAATACCAGTTTCTTTGACAAAGAAAATTCGGTTGCATAGAGTTTGACCGCCATTCAGAAATGCGACATCAACCACGAGGTATGGGTTTACCTGATTTGCCATTTTCAGCTGCGTGATTTCAGCTGTCAACTCCTTCTTGGTGCGCGCCAGCTATGTACAGAATGCATGCCGTGAGATGTTGCCACAAACCAACAGCAGCTCATTGAATGAACAAGACAAACCTTGACACGTAGCTGCCGGGTAACGTCGAGCAGAAAAAGCAAAAAAACAATCGTTTCACGTGAACAACGTCCATAGCGTATTCGGTATGCAACACTGCAAGATGGACGTACATTGTCAATTTCAGTCTGCAGCTGGTCCGAGGCGCTGTCTTTCTCCTCGGCCGTTTCTTTCAACAGGCCTTGGTAGTACACACTTCGCCTTCTGGCACTCACTTTCTCTTTAACAACCTGACCTTTCAACTGCAGGGTCGCCGCAAGTTGAGAAAACCGTTTCCTGGGCACATAACGTGGAACGGGGAAAATGAGTGGCGAGAAAGAGTCCGACACCCACACACTTCTTCGTACATGATCGTCGTGCGCTCCTTCATAGCGGTCATTGTGACATTCCACCTTTCTTTTTTGCGCCGCGTGTGCGCGAGAACAGACTACAACGCGTCCAAGAGATATCGTGTTGGAACCGTCGTCGACTAAGGAACAATCGGCACACAAACTATCGTACCATCTTAGCTAGCTTCCACCGTTCACGAGCGGGGCTCAATGTACCGCCCCCATTATTTTGAGAGGCTAATTTCTTCTTCAAGTCTAAAATTTCTTTTTCCATCTGCTTGATGCGAGATTTGTCATCTGTAACTTCATTCGCCTTGACACGATTCTGTATCAACATTGCCTTGAGCGCAAAGCGGAGTGTGTTTTTGCTCTCGATTCGGTTTTCACACGCAGGTGAAATGGTTGCAATCAGTGCAGTACGGGAGTTGCCACCCAAGGATGTTTTGAGGAGATGCGTTAGCTTGGAGTCGCGATACCTGCGTGACACGTTAAAGCACCGAAGAATTTAAGGGTTGCGCACATTGTGTCACCATGCATTTTGAGCTTTACGAACGGGATGTGCATGGGACTGTTTCTCCGTCTGCGTGGGGAAGGCGGAGTTCCTCTGCTGAAACCACCAGAGCCATTCCGACTGCGCGGAGACCCAGGAGATCCTTTGCCGAAACCACCAGAGCCATTCCGACTGCGCGGAGACGCAGGCGATGTGTTGGCTGAGTTGCCTCTCGACTCTGACATTTTTGAAAGCACTGTGATCGCATTTCCCAGTGATAATAGACTGGAATTAATTGCAATTCCTGAGCAATTGAAAACAAGTGAAACATCATGTTACCATCAGGGCAAAGCGTCCTTCTGGTAAGAATGCAATCCTCACCTTCTTGCAGTCGCTTTCCTGATGTCCCACTCCGCTTTGCAGATTCTGACCCGGCAAGATCTACCAAATTCAACTGTGCTTGCTTCACAGATCCACTTTTGCTATCTAGAGCTTCAATATAAATTGTGAAAATGGAATGGGAACGGCTACTGTGGTCGTTCATCTTCGTGCTCGCAGTTTTGCGCCCCTTCAATCCATCCTCCATGAGGTGGAGGGCATCGTCAACACTCGTTACTTGCGAACATGTGAGGCCAACTACGTTAATTTCTGTGCCTGTGTCTTGGAGTTTCAAATTCTTTTTCGACGGATCAAGAAGGTCATTGATTGTTTCGTTGTAGATCTCCAAAAACGAACAGCGAATCAAGAATCGCTTCGAAGCGTGCCTCTTTTGACTTGTGAAGTCTTTGAAAATATCGTTCAGGGCGAGGACTACAATGCCGGGAGATTCAGGAGTACCAATCATTGTGTAGGTTTTACCGGACCCGGTTTGCCCATACGCAAAAATGGTGCCGTTGAATCCGTCCAGGGCTCCTTCAATGATGAATCGAAACGCATCTTCATAAATCTGTTTTGTGGGCACTGATTGGCCGAACGTGTGGTCATACACGAATGGTGTCGGTCCCTGGAACGACATCGCCCTTTCTTTGGGCGTCGAAATGAAAGAAGACTTGTTGGAAGAGGCCGCTGGCGACATGGCATCAGCAAGTTCCTCCACGCCGTCTTCATCGTTGACCTTCCACGCCACCCCGCTCTTCTTTTCTTCGTCGCTGATCAGAGTACGAAGCCTCACGGCGACGTGTACTCTCTCCGAACTCATGTTGAAACGCGGTCAACGTCTTACCGATGCCGCAGAGCAGGCATCGGATCCAGCCGCAACAGTGTGCCAGATGAGGCGGAAAATATATGAGGCGGAAAATATAACACAACAAGAGACCGGATTTCTGTGAACCAAAAAAAGAAAGGTTGGTTTCTTGGTTGCGGCAACGTGACTATAACAGCACCCTCAAACGTTCTAGACTTCAGTGTTGACCACACGAGTTCAATCTGGTCTCACCTCACTCCTTGGACCCATGACCAGTAGTCTCAATTATCAAGACCCTCGAAAATCTGCCTGCAACGCCCTACGCCATTTGTCTGTTTGCCACGCCACGTTGTCAAGTAGTTCACAAGCATGCAAGTGACAAGAGTTCACCGAACACTTCACGTGGCCTGCTCATGCTCCAGATACCATATCCTGGCCTGGGGTGCCTGTTGTGCCGCTGCGCCTCCAAATGCCAAGCCATAATTTCAAACTTCCTCAACCAACCACAGCCACAACGATGGGAAACAATGACAAGGACGACGACTTTGATCACAACGGATGCAAGTTTGGCTGCAGCGACGACGGCCGACGGTGACTACGTTGCCGACGATACAACAACAACAACGACGACGTCAACGACAACGACGACGACGACGACAGCGAGCCAACCGGCGACGACGTTTCCAACGATGAACGCGTACATAACTTGTACACACGCCGTACAAGCACGCAAACACACCGCACGTAGCCATGAGTGTACACTGATTCGTGTGCGTACATAAAATGTACGGTCTGCAGTGTCACTTCGCCCGATCATTGCGGCAGAGAGTGAGTGAGTGAGTGAGTGAAGGAAGGAAGGAAGGAAGGAAGCGACGGCGAGCGAGCTGAGTTGAGTGGGGCTGGGAGCTGAACGAACGTGTCAACGCTCAATCAACCAACGCCGCCGCGACGAAGTTCGTTAGTCTAGCTGTGATTAGTGCGTAAC
>ENA-OWNT01002842-OWNT01002842.1-seawater-metagenome-genome-assembly--contig:-NODE-2842-length-17260-cov-3.534947_pt1 | contig 17260 bp, 16 predicted proteins | sample MGYA00238136_ERZ651165 | MGnify/ENA primary metagenome ERZ651165 (study PRJEB26861, sample SAMN08777766) | seawater metagenome | isolation source: coastal seawater | place: USA: Florida | collected...
TGGTCTGCATCCTGCATGGCACCGCTTTGGGTGGCGGGCTTGAGGTTGCTCTGGCCGCTCATGCCCGTGTTGGCGTGAAAGGTCTGAAAATCGGCCTGCCCGAGGTTCTGATCGGGCTGCTGCCCGGTGCCGGCGGCACCCAGCGCGTGCCGCGTCTGGCCGGTATTCCCGTCGCTTTGGATCTGGCCCTGTCGGGCCGCCAGATGCCCGGTGCCGAGGCGCTGGACCTGGGTCTGATCGACCGGTTTGAAGAAGGCGATCCGCGTGACATCGCGCTGAAGGCCGGTCAGGACGTGGTGGCCGGAACACTGGCGACCCGCCGCACCTGTGACTTGCAAACCGAAGCCAACGATGCCGCTTTGGCCGCAGCCCGCGACATGGTCGAGAAAAAGCAACCCAACCTGGTGTCGCCACAGCGCTGCATCGAGGCCATCGCCGCCTCCACCGGCCCCATTGCGGATGGTCTGAAAATCGAACGCCAGGCGTTCATCGACTGTCTCGCCACGCCACAGCGTGCCGGTCTGATCCACGCCTTCTTTGGTGAACGCGCTGTCGCGAATGTGCCCGAGAAAAAGGCCCAGCCGCGCGATGTGAACGCCATTGGCGTCATCGGTGGCGGCACCATGGGATCGGGCATCGCCACCTCGGCGCTTTTGGCTGGTATCCCCGTCACCCTGATCGAGGTGAAGCAGGAAGCACTCGACAAAGGCGTCGCCACCATAACCGGTAATCTGGACGGCGCGGTGAAACGCGGCAAGCTGAGTGCGGAAAAGCGTGACGCGACGCTGGCGATGCTGTCGGCCTCGACCGAATTGCAATCGCTGTCGGACGTCGATCTGGTGATCGAAGCCGTGTTCGAAAACATGGACGTCAAGAAAGACATCTTTGGCAATCTCGACACCATCTGCAAACCCGGTGCGATCCTTGCCTCGAACACCTCCTATCTGAACATCAACGAGATCGCGACCGCGACCAACCGTCCGCAGGACGTCATTGGTCTGCACTTCTTCTCGCCCGCGCATATCATGCGTCTGCTGGAAATCGTGGTAGCCGACAAAACCGCACCCGAGGTCACAGCAACCGGTTTCGCCCTGGGCAAACGTCTAAAGAAAATCGGCGTGCGGGCCGGGGTCTGCGACGGGTTCATTGGCAACCGTATCCTTGGTCACTATTCCAAAACTGCCGCCTATCTGGTGCAGGACGGGGCCACCCCGCAGCAGGTCGATCAGGCGCTCGAAGATTTCGGTTTTGCCATGGGTCCGCACAAGGTGGGCGATCTGGCCGGGCTCGACATCGGCTGGATGACCCGCAAGCGCAAGGCGGCTGACATGCCGTCCAATGAACGCTATGCCGGATCGGTCGCTGACCGGATCTGTGAAAACGGCTGGTTCGGGCGCAAGACCGGGCAGGGCTACTACATCTACGAAGGCCGCGACATGCGCCCCAACCCCGAGGTGGAGAAGATCATCGCCGCCGAACGGGAAAAGGCCGGGATCACCCCCCGCGACTTCACCGATCAGGACATCGTCGACCGCTACATGACCGCGATGATCGTCGAGGCGGCCCGCGTTGTCGAAGACGGCATCGCCCTGCGTCCCGTCGATGTCGATGTGGTGTTCCTTATGGGCTACGGCTTCCCGCGTTTCCGCGGTGGGCCGTTGCATTATGCTGATACCATCGGCGCCGCCGAACTGGTGAAGCGAATCGAAGACTACGCATCCGAGGATGCACATTACTGGCAGGTCCCCGACCTGCTGCGCGAAATGGCCAACAGCGGCCGCAGCTTTGCTGACATCAACAAGGAGGCCTGAGATGGATCTGTCTTACACCCCCGAAGAACTTGCCTTTCAGCAGGAAGTCCGGGACTTTTTCGAAGCCAACCTGCCCAAGCATATCTCGGCCGCCGTCCGCTCGGGGACCGAGCTGACCGGTGAAATTATGCAGGAGTATCACAAGATCCTGTCCGCCAAGGGCTGGCTCGCCACCACCTGGCCCAAGGAATTCGGCGGCCCCGGCTGGACCCCGGTCGAACGCCATATCTTTGACGTCGAAAGCAACCGCTACAACGCGCCACGCATCGTGCCCTTTGGCCTCGCCATGCTTGGCCCGGTGATCCAGAATTTCGGCAACGACCGCCAGAAGGCCGAAGTGCTGCCAGGCATCCTGTCGGCCGAGGATTGGTGGTGTCAGGGCTATTCCGAACCGGGTGCCGGTTCGGACCTCGCCTCGCTGAAAACCCGCGCCGACCGTGATGGCGACTTCTATATCGTCAACGGTCAGAAAACATGGACCACGCTGGGGCAGTACGCCAACAAGATCTTCTGCCTTGTGCGGACGAAATTTGACGGCAAACCGCAGCAGGGCATCTCGTTCCTGTTGATGGACATCGACCTTCCGGGTATCGAAATGCGCCCGATCCGCCTGATCGAAGGCGGCCACGAGGTCAACGAGGTCTTCTTTACCGACGTCAAGGTGCCGGTTGAAAATCTGGTGGGCGAAGAGAACAAAGGCTGGACCATCGCCAAATTCCTGCTGACCCACGAACGGACCGGCATCGCCGGTGTCGGCATCTCGATGCAGGCCGTCGAAGAACTGAAAGCACTGGCCCGCACCGTCAAGCGCGACGGCAAACGCCTGATCGAAGATCCGCTGTTCGCCGCCCGTATCGCGCGGGTGGAAACCGACCTTGAGGCGATGAAAATCACCAACCTGCGGATGCTGTTCCAGGCCCAGAAACAAGGCCACCCCGGTCCCGAAACCTCGATCCTCAAGATCAAGGGCACCCAGATCAACCAGGAACTGCGCGATCTGGCGCGCCGTGCGCTTGGCGCCTCTGCGGCTCCGTTCCCCGGCCATGTGACCGACGGCAATCTGGCGCTGACCCCGCCCGACACGGCGGCCAACGCGGCGCGGTACTTCAACAACCGCAAAACGTCGATCTTTGGCGGATCGAACGAGATCCAACGCAACATTCTGACCAAAACCATGCTGGAGCTGTGAGATGAACTTTGATCTGACCGAAGACCGCCAGATGCTGGCCGACACGCTCAAGCGCTATCTGGCCGAACAATACGACATCGAAACCCGCAACAAGGTCGCCTATGAGCTGCCGTGTCACAGCCCGGACAAGTGGACCGAGATGGCCGAACTGGGCATTTGCGGCGCACTGGTGACCGAGGACGCGGGCGGCTTTGGCGGCGCCGGGTTCGACATCTCGGTGGTGTTCGAGGCGATCGGCGGCGCCCTTTGCCCCGAACCCTTCCTTGGCGCGCTGATGGCCTCGCGCCTGCTGGCCGCAGCCGGGGCTGACCAAGAAGCACTGGTCGACGGGTCGACCAAATACGCGGTCGGCGTCAGCGAGATCGACGCGCCCTACAACGTCGATTACACCGAAACCACGGCAACCGCCGCGGGCGACGCCTATACCCTTCAGGGCCGCAAATGCGCGGTCTACGGCGGCGCGGACGCGGATGTCTTCCTTGTCGTGGCGAAACTCGACGGCGCGCTGGCGGTGTTCAGCGTGAACGCAGCCGATGCCAATGTCGTCGCCTACCCGATGATCGACGGCGGCAGCGGTGCCGAGGTGGTGCTGGACGATACCCCCGCAACGCTGGTTCTGGCCGATGCCAAGGCGGCGATCGAGGACGCGATCAACGCCGGTCGTCTGGCGCTTTGCGCCGAGGCGGTGGGCGCGATGGACGCCACCTATGCGATCCTGCTGGACTATCTGAAGACCCGCAAACAGTTCGGCGTGGCGATCGGTTCGTTCCAGGTGCTGCAGCACCGCACCGTCGACCTGCTAACCGAGATCGAACAGTCCCGTTCAATCGTCGTAAGCGCCGCCGCCGGCCTGAACGACGACGACGCCACCATCAAGGTCGCGATGGCGAAGAACCTGATCGGCCGCGCCGCCCGTCAGGTCGCCGAAGAAGCGATCCAGATGCATGGCGGTATTGCCATGACATGGGAATATGCCGTGTCGCATTACGCCAAGCGTCTGATCATGATCGACCACCAGCTGGGCGATACCGACCACTGCCTGTCGCAGATTTCGACCAGCTACGCGGCCTGATCCGACTGGGAATAAAACATCAAGGGGCGCGCCACGCCGGCGCGCCCCTTTTTCTCACGGCCGTGCAAAACTCAGGGCCGCACGTAGGCGTATCCGTCCTCTTGCAACTCGATCAGCCGCACCAGCCCCAACGGCACCATCGTCGCCTCAGACATCAGTGCGATGTCCTTGCCCGCCTTCGCGCTCATCTTACGGTGGGTATTGCCACAGGCCGCAAAGCTCAGGTTCGGTATCTCCAGTGACATCGACGACACCCGCTGTTCCACCGGCGACTTGCCCCGCACCAGCATGATCAGACCGGGGCCATAGGCGACCATCTCGATCACCACCTCATCCCTCTGCGCGGCATAGAAACTATGCACGTTCTCCGCGTTGTTCAGCGCCATGTTCATTTTCGCCGGATCTTTCTCGTTCACATGGATCGCCACATCATAGTGGGTCTGCTCCGGCTGAGTGCAGACTGACACCTTAAGCGCCGAGCACGCGTTTTCCATATTCGCGCAGGTTGCCTTTGGGATCTACGTATCGGTACAGGGTGACGGGTTTCACACCCAGTTCACTGCACAGTTCCGAAACGGATGTATCCCTGTTGGCCATTGCGGCCTGTGCCATCCGGACCTGGGCCTTGGTGAGTGCGAACTTACGACCGCCCTTTCGACCTCGAGCCCGGGCGGCTTGCAGCCCAGCCATGGTGCGTTCCCGGATCAACTCGCTCTCGAATTCAGCAAGCGCGGCAAAGATGCCAAATGACAATCGACCGGCTGCGGTAGTCGTGTCGATCTGTGCCCCTTGGCCTGTAAGCACCTTCAGGCCGACACCGCGCTGTGACAGCAGGGTCGTCGTTTTCACCAGATGGTTCAGGCTGCGACCCATTCTGTCCAGCTTCCAGATGACAAGGACATCGCCTTCGCGAAGAGCTTTCAGGCAAGCTTCGAAGCCCGGGCGGTCATCTTTCTTACCCGAGGCCTGATCGGAGTAGATTTGCTTTTCATCGACGCCCGCCTCAACAAGAGCGTCCTTTTGTAGGTCAAGCGACTGGCTGCCATCCGCTTTTGAGACGCGCGCGTATCCGATCAGCATGTTTCACAAACGAACGTTTGTGGTGTGTGGAGGGATTCCCGGCTTTCGGCCATCTCAATTATCCCCTAACCCATATCATAATCATCAATAAGCAAACCTCCACAAGAAAACAAAAGAACCACGGCGCATCGCACCATTTTGACAGAGCGCCAGCGTTCGGCGCTTCTCGACCTGCCGACTGACGAGGCCTTGATGTTGCGGCATTACACGCTGGCAGACGACGATATCGAACACATCAACGAACGGCGACGGCCGGAGAACAAGATCGGCTTTGCCCTACAGATCTGTGCCCTACGCTATCCTGGGCGGCTGTTGTCATCTGGCGAGGTCATCCCCGAAAAGATCTTGCGTTTCATCGCGGTCCAGTTGGGTCTGATCGGCGACGATGTCTTGCCATATGCCGCACGTCGGCAAACCCGTCAGCAGCACCTGCACGCCCTGCGCCAGATTTACGGCTTCTAGATGTTCTCTGGCCAAGGCGCTCGCAGCCTCAAGGCCTGGCTCGAGAATGAGGCTGAAACGGCCCGATCCAACGAAGACCTGGCGCGCCGATTTGTCGAGGAGTGCCGCCGGTCACAAGTAATCCTGCCCGGCATCTCGGTCATCGAGCGGCTCTGCGCCGATGCCCTGGTGTCGGCAGAACGTTGGATTGAAAGCCGGCTCGCCGGCAGGATCGGCGATGAAACGAAAGAACGCCTGGATGCGCTTTTGACCGAGATCGTGGATGGCAATATCACCCGGTTCATCTGGCTTCGCCGCTTCGAGGCGGGCAGCAACTCGGCAGGCGCATCGCGGCTATTGGATCGGTTGGAATTTTTGCAGGGCCTGGGCCTCTCACCAGACCTTCTGTCCGACGTACCGCCACGTCGGATCACCCGCCTGCGCCGCCAGGGCGAGCGCTACTTTGCCGACGGGTTGCGCGACATCACGAGTGACCGGCGTCTGGCGATCCTTGCTGCCTGTGCGGCAGAGTGGAAGGCAGCCATCGCCGATGCCGTGATCGAAACCCACGATCGGGCCGCCATTGTCGCTCGGACCGATGGCGCAACAATGGCTTGCTTGGCAAGACCTGGCGGGATGCGAAGAGGCTGTCCGACGCGCGTATCGCGGATGCCCGATCCTCGCTGCGTGAGACATTGCGATCTTTCAGGAATCTGGGTGCCGCCCTGTTGGAAGCCAAGGCGGATGGCGCGTCCCTTGAAGCGGCCATTGAACTTGCGTGTGGCTGGTCTCGCCTCGAACGTATGGTGACAACTGCGGCCGAGTTGACCGACACGATGGCGGCTGATGCCTTGTGTCATGTCGTTCATGGATATCACCGGTTCCGGCGCTATGCCCCAAGAATGCTGCGGGCGCCCGATATCTGCGCCGCCCCGGTGGCGGCGCCTTTGATGCAGGCAGCAAAAGTTATCGCCCAGGATCAAACCGATGCGCCCCGTCAGGTTGGCTTCTTGCGACGAACCTCAAAATGGCATCGACACCTCAATGCTCAGGACCCAGGTGACAATCGGCTCTGGGAGGTCGCCGTGTTGTTCCAGGTGCGCGAAGCCTTCCGATCCGGCGATATCTGGCTGCCCCATTCCCGGCGTTACGCTGATCTGAAACAGGCTTTGATACCGATAGAAACAGCCAAGGCGTGCCCTCGCCTGACGATGCCATTCGAACCTGAGATCTGGCTCGATGATCGCAAGGCAAGGCTGGCGGAAGGTATGACGCGTTTGGCCAAGGCCGCGCGAACCGGCGCGATTCCCGGCGGTTCAATCGAAAACGGCGTTCTCAAGGTTGATCGTTTGACGGCAGCAATCCCGGCGGATGCTGATGGCATGGTGCTTGATCTCTATGGTCGCCTGCCTGCCGTCCGGATCACCGGTCTGCTGCAGGAAGTTGATCACGATATCGGCTTCACCGAAGACTATATACACCTGCGCACCGGCGTTCCCTGCAAGGATCGCATCGGGTTGTTGAACGTGTTGCTGGCCGAGGGTTTGAACCTTGGCCTCAGCAAAATGGCCGAGGCGACCAGTTCACATGACGACTTCCAACTCTCGCGCTTGTCCCGGTGGCATGTTGAAAGCGATGCCATCAACAGGGCGCTTGCCAAGGTGATCGAGGCGCAGACCAATTTGCCGATGGCGCAGTTCTGAGACGGCGGTATGACCGCTTCAAGCGACGGTCAGTTCTTTCCAACAACGCGGCATGGCGAGGCCCCTTTCGGCAGATTTGTTTCACAAATCGCCTGCCGGGCAATGGATGAACCTCATCAACGCAAAGTATGGACAGGAGCCCGGCTTGAAAGCCTACACCCATGTCTCCGACCAGTTCGGCCCGTTTGCCACACAGAATATCCCTGCGACCGTCAACGAGGCCCCATACATTCCGGACGGCCTGCTGATGAACGAGGTGGGGAAGAAGATCAAAGAGCAATACGCCGACACCGGCGGCTTCACGGATCATGTCTTTGCCGCAACCGCACTCCTGTCTTATCGCTTTGTTCCCCGCATTCGCGACCTGCCTTCAAAACGGCTCTATCTCTTCGATCCCTCTGCCGCGCCGAAGGAAATCCGCGGGCTGGTCGGCGGGAAGATCAGAGAAAAGCTGATCACGTAAAACTGGCCTGACATCTTACGCGCCGTCGTCACAATGGCGGCAGGTGTCATGCCACCCAGTCAGCTCCTTCGGAAGTTCGCCTCGTACCCGCGCCAGCATGAACTGGCGCTTGCCCTACGAGAGATCGGACGCATTGAGCGCACCCTGTTCATTATCGACTGGTTGCTGGACGCCGACATGCAACGCCGCGCACATCTCGCCACTCGGATCGGCGCATATCCTGCTCACAAGCGAATACAGGTGGAAAAATCGATAGCACCCAGCCTTAAGGCGTCATTCTGCACTCAGCCGGAGCAGACTCCGTCATAGTGGGTCTTGCCCTCGGCCAGCGCCGTGCCGCCAAAGGCCGTCAGCGCGATGAAGGCCGCAATTGTCAGATACTTCATGATTTCTCCTCCCATCATGAAGTCCGAGCGTAGCCGCGCCACCCAGGTCCGCCCGTATAAACATTCGAATGTATCTTGGTGACTGTTCTCCCCGGCAGGTAAAGCATTTCGCAATACCTTGCCCGCTATCGTCGCGAACAAGGAGAAGCCGATGGCGAATGTTGTTCTATGTCTGATTGCTGGTGCTCTGGTGATCAGTTCTCCGGTTCTGATGCTGTCGGGCCGGCCGCAACCGGACGGTATCGCCCTGGTCATTTCGTTGCCCTGGGGTCGCGACGCCGCCCGCGTGGTGGACGACGCGGGGTTGCAGCAAGCCACACTGCAACGGGCGCCGATGGGTGTGCTGGCCGCGCTGACAGATACAAAGAGTATTGATCGACTTTACGAAAACGGTGCCTGGATGGTCGTCGATGGAAGGAACATTCTTGAGCTATGCGTAAATTGACAATGGACGCGAAGGGGAAAAGCAGCGTGACTTCTGTCTTTCAGGACGAACACGCGATTCAGCAGTTTTCTGGCTGGCTCCTGGTTCCGGTCCCCGGTTTGGCAGCATATTTTTTGAATAATGCGGAGAATTGGCAGCTCGTTGCGATCCTCAGCCTTGGACTGGGTGTTCTGATCTCCACCTCGCGGCGGTTTCCACGTCAGACACGAGACTACCTGCTCAGCGCCTGTTTCATTGGCCATTGCATTCTGTTCACGGCGGCGCTGGCCGGGCATGCTTGGCAGATCGATTCCCACATGATGTTCTTTGCCGCCCTCGCAATAATCTCGACATTGGCCAATCCCGCCGCCTTGATCTTTGCCACCGTTCTGGTCGCTCTGCACCATATTTCCTTTAGCCTGCTGTTTCCGTCACTGGTCTATCCGGGTGGCAGCGTTCTGTTGAATATTGAGCGAACGGTGATGCATGCAGGCATCGTTTTGCTGGAGTCAGGCGTTCTGCTGCTCAGCCTGAAGAAACGGCTGGCCGCTGACGCGGAACTGAAACGCCAGCAGGACACTGCGCAAGCACAGGCTGAGGCGGCTGAACGCGCGGAAGCAAAGGCCACCCAAAATCAGAAGGACGCCGAACAAGTGGTCGCGGTTTTTGGCGCGCATCTGGCCCGGTTGGCAGATGGCAAGCTGGACTGCGCGATCGACAGAACACTTTCCGGCGACTACGAGACGCTGCGCAATAATTTCAATGTTGCAGTTACCAAGCTGAAAGGCACCATTGAACAGGTCAAGCAGACCGCCGACAACATCGACAAGGGCGCAACGGATATCAGCCAGGCATCAAACGATTTGTCGCAACGAACCGAAAGCCAGGCCGCCACACTGGAGGAAGCCGCGGCCGCGCTGGAAGAACTGTCGACGTCGGTCAGATCTGCCGCCGAAGGAGCCAACAGCGTAGAGCAGACAATGCAGGAAGCCCGGCAGGAAGCCGAAATGAGCGGCGAGGTCGTGAATTGCGCTATATCGGCCATGACCGAGATCGAGGCGTCATCGAACCAGATCGCGCAGATCATCAGCGTCATCGACGATATCGCGTTCCAGACCAACCTGCTGGCCTTGAACGCAGGGGTAGAAGCCGCCCGCGCCGGCGAGGAAGGCAAGGGGTTCGCGGTTGTCGCGACCGAGGTCCGCGCACTGGCGCAACGGTCAGCAGAAGCCGCAACCGAGATCAAGGCTTTGATCACGCAAAGCGCGGAACAGGTGGATCACGGTGTCGAACTTGTTGGGAAAACCGGCAAGGCAATCACCAACATCGTCCAGAGGGTCAGCCATATCTCGACCCTGATTTCGAGTATTGCCGGTGGAGCAGTAGAGCAATCCGCCGGGTTAAACGAGATCAGCGCCGGTGTCAGCGAACTTGATCTCGCCACGCAGAAAAATGCGGCGATGGTCGGGGATGCAACAGCGGCCGGGCAGACGCTGCACGCCGAGGCGCGCAAGCTGTCAATACTGATGGCTCATTTCGAGACAGCGGACGAGAACGACGTATCCCAGCCGACAGCCGCGTGATCGGGTCAGTTCATCGTCCGATACCGGAACACACCGGTTCCCGTAGCGATTTCCGTGCCCAGCTCGTCACGGATTTCGCCCCGGGCAAAGAAGGTGCGGTTGCCGCCGCCGGTCCTGAAGCCGTCACAGATCAGCAGCTCACCCTTTGGCCGTGACAGGAAATTCACATTCATCGACAGGGTCATGCCCAGCTTTTTCACGTCGGGGTCGCCGGTGTAACAGCCGCAGAACCCCATCACCGTATCCAGCATCGTGGCATAGATCCCGCCGTGCGGGATGCCGTAACGGTTGGTCAGGAACTCGGCCAATGGCAGTTCGAACCGGGCAAAATCGGGTTGCCAGTCGACCTGCCGGAACCCCAGGTGCGCCTGCAAAGGGTAGGGTGCTTCAAATTCCATTTTATCGTTCATTATTCGTTATTTCCTACCATTTCAAACCCCGGCGGCCGTCAGCCCGCCACGCGCATATCGCGGCACGTAACCGCCGACACGCAGCGCCCGCTCCGGGTTCGAGGCATTTCCCTCAAGCGCGCGTTTCTTGACGCCCTGAAGGATGCCCGCCATGCGAAAGAAGGTAAACGCCACGTAAAAGCCAAAGTTGTCGATGCCCGGCAAATTGCGGCGTGCGCAATAGGCGGCGATGAACTCTTCATCGCTCGGCAGGCCCTCTGCCGCCCGGTCAATCCCCGCCATGCCGCGCCCTTCGGGACCAGCGGGCATCGACCATTGCATGATCACCGCCGCGAGGTCCGCATAGGGGTGGCCAATGGTCGACAGTTCCCAGTCCAGCACCGCGAGACACCGCGGCTCGGTCGCGTGGAACAGCATATTATCGATACGAAAATCCCCGTGCACCAGACCGCGCTGGCCATCGTCGGCGGGAATGTTTTCATCCAGCCAGGTCATCAGCGCTTCCATCTCGGGGATCTCGTCAGTCTGGCTGTTGCGGTACTGTTTCGTCCAGCGGTCGATCTGGCGGCGATAATAATTGCCCTCGGGCCCATAGTCGGACAGACCGGCTGCCACGATGTCGACATCGTGGATCGCGGCCAGCACGCGGTTCATCTCGTCCAGGATCGGCCCGCGTTCCCCGGGGCTTTGATCGGGCAGGGTCGGCAGGTTGAAATTGCGGCCGGCAACATAGTCCATGACATAGAAGTCAGAGCCGATAACCTCGGGGTCCTGACACAGGGCATACATCCGGCTGACGGGCACATCGCTGTCCGCCAGCGCGCTTTGCACGCGGAATTCCCGGTCGACCGCATGGGCAGATTTCAGCAGCTTTCCCGGGGGTTTACGGCGCAGAACCAGCTGCGGTCCGTCGGTTTCAAGCCGGAAGGTCGGGTTCGACTGGCCGCCCGGAAACTTGGTCGCGCTGCGGATTTCACTGACGCCGGGAACCCGGCCGCGCAGCCATTTGGCGACGGCAGAGGTATCAAGTTGGCTTACGTTCTGGCTCATCCCGGTCGTCCTTCTTGTGCAGATCGGCCCGCCGCCCGTTTCCGGTGGCAGGCCGCGAAAGTCATCGTCAAGATGCCCGGCGGGGCAAACACGAACGCCGCTTCGTGAGAGCATGAGAAGCGCGCCCGAACGCCCCGCCAGACATTCCGTGTTGGGTCAGAGAACCTCGAACAGGCCCGCAGCCCCCATGCCGCCACCGACACACATGGTGCAGACCACATATTTCGCACCGCGGCGTTTGCCTTCGATCAGCGCGTGACCGACCATGCGGGCACCGGACATGCCATAGGGGTGACCGATCGAAATCGCGCCGCCGTTGACGTTCAGGATCTCGTTCGGGATGCCCAGAACGCGCTGCGATTGCAGAACCTGGCTGGCAAAGGCTTCGTTCAGTTCCCACAGGCCGATGTCGTCGATTTTCAGCCCGTGCGCCTCAAGCAGTTTCGGCACGGCATAGATCGGGCCGATCCCCATCTCGTCGGGCTCGCAACCGGCGGCCATGACACCGACATAACGGCCCAGCGGCTGCAGGCCGCGTTTCTCGGCGACCTTGGCCTCCATCACCACGGCGGCGGAGGCGCCATCCGACAGCTGCGACGCGTTGCCGGCGGTGATGTACTTGCCTTCTTTGACGGTTTGACCGTCCTTGAACACGGGGTTCAGACCAGTGAGGTTTTCCAGAACGGTGCTGGGGCGGTTGCCTTCGTCCTTGGTCAGGGTGACTTCCTTGAACGAAACCTCTTTGGTTTCCTTGTCCATCACGCCCATGGTCGAGGTCAGCGGCACGATTTCATCATCGAACTTGCCGGCCTCCTGTGCGGCGGCGGTGCGCTGCTGCGACTGCAGGGCGTAGGCGTCCTGATCTTCGCGCGACACGCCATAACGCTCGGCGACGATCTCGGCGGTCTCAAGCATGGACATGTAAAGAGCGGGTTTGTTTTCCTTGATCCAGGGATCGCCGGCGCGGTCGGTCCGCATGTTCTGGTTCTGCACCAGGCTGATCGATTCAACACCACCGCCGATGACCACATCCATGCCGTCAACCAGCACCTGCTTGGCCGCCGTGGCGATGGCCATCATGCCCGACGCGCACTGGCGGTCCATCGACATCCCGGCAATCGTAACAGGCAGGCCCGCGCGCACAACGGCCTGGCGACCGATGTTGCCACCGGTAGAGCCCTGCTGGATCGCGGTCCCGATCAGGCAGTCCTGCACTTCGGAACCCTCGAGACCCGCGCGCGAAACGGCGTGCTGAACCGCGTGGCCGATCAGCTCTTGCGCCTGGGTGTTGTTGAACGCGCCGCGATAGGCTTTGCCGATCGGGGTCCGCGCGGTGGATACGATAACTGCGTCACGCATTGAATGTTCTCCTCGTTAGTTCGGTTGGTGGCTCAGGGATTGGACCGGTTTAAGGCAGGGTTTGCCGGGCGACTGTTCCGGTTCCGGATGGTCCGGGCAAGTAAAGAGTTCGCCGGACCAAACGTCGCGCGGGCTATGACGCAGCGTTTCCGAAATGTCGTCGGCATCGAAGTGGTTCGGTCTCCCGGTTCATTGGCGCCGCGCCATGCGGTCCATATTCGGTTTGCAATGTCATATTCCGCAAAGCGAAATGAAATTTCGCAGATTGGCTCGCGGCGGAATGAACGATGATTGGGGCCGCTTGTCAAGTCGTGGAAATATTTTCCGCAGCGTGATTTTGCCCCACGCCGCGCCTAACAATCAGTAAGGCCCCGCCGTGACGGGCGGGGCCTTTGTCATCGCTCCCAAGGGAGAGCTGGAGATGAGGAGGAAGCTTTCTCAGAAGACGATGACATTCCGTTTGGCCGCGCCGCTCTTGGTATCAGCGATGGCCTCGTTGACTTGTTCCAGGGTCCAGCGGCCCGAAATCAGCTCATCCAGTTTCAGGCGGCCCTGCTGGTACAGGTCGACCATCCACGGGATGTCGCGTTTGATGACCACGTCACCCATTTTCGAACCGACGATCTGCTGACCGCTGTTCGACATAATGATGGGTTCGTATTGAGCCGTGGTTCCGGCGGCGGGCATGCCGACCATGACGATCTTGCCACCCATTGCCAGATAGCGCGGCGCGGAATCATAAGCCGGGATGGCCCCCACGGTGACGATCACGGCATCGGCCTTGCCGCCCATCGCCTTGATAGCCGCACGCCACGGCTTTGGATCCGAGGCAAGCACCCCGTCGGTCGCCCCGAACTCCTTGGCGATTTCCAGCTTGTCGGCCATCATGTCCACGGCGACGATCCGGCGGGCGCCGGCGATGCGTGCGCCCTGAATGGCGTTCAGCCCGACACCGCCGGCACCAATCACGACGACATCCTGCCCGGCCCGGACCTGGGCGGCGTTCACGACAGCCCCAACGCCGGTGATGACGCCACAGCTGATCAGCGCGGCGCAGTCCTTGGACATATCGGCGGGGATCTTCACGATCTGGCTCTGATCCACCACGACCTTCTCGGCAAAGGCGCCACAGCACATGGCCTGAGACAGTTTGCCGCCATCGGCGGTTTTCAACGGTCCCGCAGTGGGGTCGACCGGGGTGGCGCAAATCGTCGGCTTGCCGGATCCGCAGTTCGGGCAGCTTCCACAGGCGCGAATCAAAGTGACGACCACGTCATCACCCACGGCAAATCCGGGGACACCAGCGCCCACGGCGGTGATCCGCCCGGCCGCCTCGTGGCCATAGACCGCCGGCAGGCTTCCACCAAACTTACCTTCCCAATACGAGATATCGGAGTGGCAGATCGACACGGCATCCAGGGTGACTTCCACCTCTCCCATTCCGGGATTGGCCAGCTGGACCTGTTCGATCACGAGGGGTTCGCCATATGCATGACACACGGCTGCTTTGATCATTTGCATGCTAGTTTCTCCTTGACGCTTTCTACCCGTGAGACCGAAAAAGCTCAAGCCTTGCAACCGATATTTCTCTGTTATTGTAATAACTTAGAAGTCGCGGAAATATATTCTGCAAACACCTGAAAACATTGGGTTTTCCCACAAACCCGCCGCCAGGTGACTTTGTGACGCTACGGAACAACGGCTGACAGATGTCCGGCTCCCCGGCGTGGCGCGCCCCACGCGAAGGATTATTGCGCGTCACGCAGCCGCAGCATTCTTTTCTTGCCAAAGACCTTCTCTGTGCATACCCTTTTTTCGAAACACGCGAATAGACTGCAAAGAAATAGCCCACGGACCCGTGGAAGGAGACATATATGATTGTAGATGCAGACGCCGCGCGCCCCCCGTCGCCATTATTGCTGGCTGCTGAATGGCGCGCCGTGCTGGAGTTCAATGCATTTGCCGCATCGCTGCCTCTGCTGAGCACCCTGCCCAAAGGCAATGGACGCCCTGTCATGGTTCTGCCCGGCCTGGCCGCTGGCGACATGTCGACACTGCCCATGCGCATGTTTCTCAAGAACAGAGGTTACTCTGTCTACGGCTGGGCGCTTGGCCCCAATCAAGGGTATCGGCCCGGCCTGAAAGAACTGAAGCAAAAGCGCCTGACCGAAATACACAAGAAACACGGCTGCAAGGTCAGCCTGATCGGCTGGAGCCTGGGCGGCATCTATGCCCGGCAACTGGCCAAGGCGATGCCCGAGGCGGTGCACGAAGTTATCACGCTGGGCAGTCCCTTCAAAGGTCATCCGCGATCGTCGAACGCCTGGCGCCTATACGAATCGCTGGCGGGCCATACGGTGGATGAAATCGCGGCGATCGAGGAAATCGCAAATCCGCCCAAGGTGCCTTTCACCTCGATCTTTAGCCGCACCGACGGCGTGGTATCGTGGGAATGCTGCATCGAAGACGAAGGCCCGACCACCGAGAACATCGGTATCGAAGGCAGCCATTGCGGGCTTGGGCACAACCCGCTGGCCATGTTCGTCATTGCCGACCGGCTGGCGCAGCCAGAAGGTCAGTGGCAACCCTTCAACCCGCCCTCCGCCGCAGTCCGGGCGCTGTTCTCGGACCTGCACGAACCGCCGCGCGCGGCGGCGGCCTGAATCGGCGCCGGTCCGCCCATGGGCGGTTGGCGCACCCCGAACTCCCCTGAATTTCTGCAGCGCAGAATTTCAGGGGCTTTTTCACCAAAATTCTGCGACAAAACGTGTCTATTAGCCTTAAAAACTTGAAGTTTCAGCGCTGCAAACATATATTCTGCATTGCAGCATGACAGGCTGTGCCGATACTCGGGCAACCGTCAGAAGCTGGCACTTGATAGGAGAAACGACATGACCACGACCAAAGCCAAAAAGCCCGAAGCTGAAACCATTGACGCCAAGGCCATCAACGAATCCGTTGCCAAGGCAGAAGAGTGGATGAAGGAATCCGGCGACAAACTGCGCGAGGCTGCCGGAAAGGTGACCGAGGACGTCAAAACCGCTGGCAACATCGCGATCGAAGGCGAAATTCAGGCCACCACCAAGGTCCTGAAACTGGCCGGCGACCTGCTGAATGCCCGCGCCGCGGCGACCCTGTCGATCCTGAAGGCACCGACCATGCAGGAAGCGTTCGACATCGAACAGAACTTTGTCCGCGACGCCGTGGAAACCATGAACGCCAGCGTCAAGGAACTGAACGAAATCCGTTACAATACCTACCGCGATGCCTCGCAGACCTATTCGGCACGCGCGCATGAGGTGATTGACGGGCTGTCCAAAGCCGCCAAGGCCAAGGCCAGCTGAGACCCATTGCCGGTGCCCACACATCGGTCCATGCAAACCAGACTGCCCGGTCCCATTGGACGACCGGGCAGTCCGCTTCTGTAAAGCCGGGACCCTACAACCGGACACAGAGACCGAGACGACCTGGAACCGAGACTGGCCATCAGACGACCGCAGGGGAGCGCCGTCCACATCGGCCGCAAACTGAAAGGGAGGATTGTCATGGCACATCTTTCGACCATGGACGCCACGTTCCTGTATTACGAAACGCCGGAATCCCCGATGCACGTGGCCGGTTTGGCGATCTTCAAGCCAAAGGACGACTACGACGGGAACATCTTTGAAGATTACCAGCAGTTCGTCGCCGATCGCATTCACCTGATCAGCTATCTGCACCGGCGTCTTGGCACGTCCTCGTTTGCACCTTTCGATCCGATCTGGATCGAGGACTACGATCTGGACTGGGATTACCACCTGCGGCACAACGCACTACCGAAACCCGGCAACCGCAAACAGCTGAACGAGCTGGTCGAGCGGCTGCATGCCGTCCCGCTCGATCGGAACCGGCCGCTGTGGCAATTCTATGTGATCGAAGGTCTCGAAGAGGGCGGTTTCGCGCTTTATACCAAGACGCACCATGCCTGCCTGGATGGCGGCGCCGGCATCATCACCATGGACGTGCTGTACAACAAGACGCCCGAGATCACCAAGATCGACCCGCCCAAGGTGCCGCGCCATGCCCGGTCATCACAGCCGGAATGGGTGCAGCAGCTGACCGAATCCTATGCCCAGCTGATGCGGCAGCAGGTCGAACTGATCGAAAACACGCCACAGTTCCTGAAAACGCTGGAGCGGCTGGGACGCAAGGCCATAGACGATCTGGTTCACCCCAAGCAGAGCACCGCGCTGACGCCGCCGCGGACCTCTTTGAACATGTCAATCGGGCGGGGGCGCAGTTTCGCAACG